>Ga0335069_10007984_pt1 | contig 15206 bp, 13 predicted proteins | sample Lox_Sample_11_FD_206714 | JGI IMG/M metagenome (GOLD analysis project Ga0335069, IMG submission 206714) | Soil microbial communities from Loxahatchee National Wildlife Refuge, Florida, United States - Lox_Sample_1.1 | ecosystem: Environmental > Terrestrial > Soil > Wetlands | place: USA... | reverse complement strand
TTGGCCGGCGAGCAGAGCTTTCACTTGTGAGGCTACGCGCAGCGTGCGCCCGTCGTCGGCGACGTATAGCGGCTTGATGCCGAGCGGATCGCGCGCCAGCAGCAAACCCTGCCGCGCCTCATCCCACAGCGCGAACGCGAACATGCCGCGCAACAGCTTGACGCAGTCCGCGCCGTCACGGTCATAGAGCTGGAGAATCACTTCCGTATCGGACTCGGTGCGGAAGACGCGGCCTTGCCCCACGAGTTCGGCGCGCAGCTCGCGGTAATTATAGATCTCGCCGTTGAAGACGATACGCAGCCGGTTTCGGTCATGCGCCATCGGCTGGTCGGCGATGCTGCGCAGGTCGATGATCGACAGGCGCCGGTGGCCGAGCGCCACCCTTCCGTCGGCCGAGAACCATTCGCCCGCGCCGTCCGGCCCGCGCTTCTCCATGCGATCGCGGATGGCGCGGAGCTCCGCGGGCGACGCCGGTGCCGCCGCCGCTCCGTACGCGAACAGTGCTGCAAGGCCACACATCTATTTCGTGGCCACGGCGATCAGGTTGATCGTGAAGACCCGGTGGCCGGAGATCCCGGTCTCGGCGAGCAGGAGGAAGCGGTAGACGCAGCGGATCGCGCGCCACAAGCAGGCGCGCACGGTGCTGGTGAGCCCGTAGGCCGCGGGCGGATCTTCGTCGAAGACGGCGGATTTGAAGCCCGAGGACAGGAACAGCTGGGTCAGCGATTCCGGCGTGAACGCCTGCTCGTGCGTGAGGTCGCCATACGCCATGACTCCGCAGAAGGGCGACAGGCCGTTGGGCGCATGGATGATCCAGCGGCCGCCGGGCTTCAGCACGCGCACGACCTCGTCGGTGACGTCGATCAGCTCGTCCTTGGTCAGATGTTCGATCACGTCGTAGCTGATCACCGCATCGAGGCTCGCGGGTGCGACCGCATAGAGCGTCGGCAGCATCTCGCCCGCGCGCACGTTCTTGATGCCGAGCCGGCGCGCCGCATCGACCTGGGCGGGGCTGCGGTCGACGCCGGTTGCATTCGTGTAGCCAGCCTGCTGCGCGAAGTGGAGGAGGGCTCCGTGCCCGCAGCCGAGCTCGAGGATCGCGGCGTCGCGCTGCGGCGGGAAGTGCCGGCGGATCAGCCGCATCAGCGAGGCGCGCCGGGTGTCGAGGCCGGCCAAGGTATCGGGGGCGACCGGGCTCGTCGCCGCGTCGACATAGCGATCGTAGATGCGGGAGCGATATTTGAAGAGCATCAGCGCCGCCCCGCCCCATTTTCACGCGTTAGGGCGCGGCTCAGGAGCTCGCGCTGGTGTGCCACGAACTTGTCGTAGGCGAAAATGTCGCGCACGACGGCCTCGCCGTTGCGGCCCATCGCCGCGACCTGCGCCGGATCGTCGGCGAGCTGCCGCAGGCGCGCCGCCAGCTCCTCGGCGCTGCCGGGGTCGATCGCGATGCCGTTCGGCCGCGCCGCGTCGATCGCCTCGACCGAGCCGTCCTCGTTTCCGCACAGGAAGGCCGTGCCGCTGGCCGAGGCTTCGATCAGCCCGAGCGGCACGCCTTCACCGAGGCCCGGCCCGCCGCGCGACACCAGGATCGCCACGTCGGCCCCGGCATAGAGCACCGGCAGCGCGTCCTGCGGCACCAGGCCGAGGAACTTGACCTGGGCCTCGACCCGCTGCGCGCGCGCATAGGCCTCGATGGCCGCCCGGTCCGGGCCTTCGCCGACGATCAGGTACAGGAACCGCGGATCGGCGAGCTGGCGCAGGGCATCGATCGTCTGGCGATGGCCCTTGTTGTTGTTCGGCGGCCCCGCCATGTGCGCCACGGTCACGGCGATGAAGCGGCGGTCGAGGCCGTCGAGCCCGAAGCGTCGCTCGATCTCCCGCCGTGCCTCGGGCTTGGCGATCGGGCGGAAGAAGCTCGTGTCGACGGGATCGTAGAGCAGGCCCGTCGGCGGGACGCGCGGGTGGAAGCTCGCGAGGTTGTCGATCGTGTAGTGGCAGTCGGCGATCACGAGGTCGGCGCGGCTGAACGCGTATTCGCGCAAGGGCGGCAGCCGCGTGAGGATATCGATGTTGTAGACGTTGAGCGTATAGGGCGTCTTGTGCAGCGCGCGCGCGATCCGGCCGAACATCGCGAGATAGACATGGTTCAGCATCACCGCCTGGAACGGGCGCACCGGGCTTGCCACCGCGCGCAGCGCCGCGGCCACCACCGCCGCCCGGCTGGTGAACGGGACATGGCGGTCGGTGTACCCGCCCGTGAAGCGCTTGTCCTGCTTGTCGATCGACAGCACGTAAAGCTGGTGGCCCAGATCGCGCAGCGCGCGGATCTGGTGACGGCTGTAGGTGGCGATGCCGCCCACGCCCTCGATGTCGAAGCCGATATAGAGAATGTCCATCGGTGCGGTGCGTGGGCAGCAGGTCAGGCGGGCCGATCGATTCCGCCCCAAAAACGTCCGGGGTGGGCCTGTATTCCTTGAAAATACGAAGTTTTTTGGAAGCCGTCCACGCCGCCCGCAGGCCTACTTGAAGCCCACCGCGAGGAACACCTGCGAAAAGATGGCGTCGCGGCCCGTCTCGCCGGTCTCTGCCGCCAGGACGAAGCGCGACACGGCCCGGATCAGCTCCCACGAGAGCCAGCGCACGCCACTCGTGAGTCCGTGCACCACGGGCTTGTCCTCGTAGCAGCGCACGTCGCGGAAGCCGCAGGCATTCAGCAGCTGGCCGATCGACACCCGGGTGAAGGACCCGATGGCGAGGATGTCCCAGTAGCGCATGCGCGCGCCGAACAGCGCCTCGCCGTTGGGCAGATGCAGGATCCAGCGCCCGCCGGGCTTGAGCACGCGATAGACCTCGTCGGCGATCGCGAACTGCTCTTCGGCGGTGAAATAGTGGAGCAGGTCGATCAGCAGGACCACGTCCTGCGAGGCGCTGGCCGTGGCGGCCAGCTCGCTCCGGAGCTGGCCCTGGCGGACGCCGAGGATGCCGAGCTCGCGCGCCGCCGCCACCTGCTCGGGGCTGGCGTCAACGCCGGACAAGTTAGTGTAGCCGGCCCGTTTTGCCGCCCACAGGAAGGCCCCGTGACCGCAGCCGAGATCGAGGATCGCGGCGTTGCGGTCGGCGGGAAAGTGCTCCTTCACCAGCCGGTCGAGATAGGGCCGCCGCCGCTCGAGCCCGGCGACCGCACCGCTGACGCTCTGGTGGGTGGAGACGTATTGGGCGAGCAGCCGCTGCCGGTAATCGGGGTTCGCCATGAGCCTCTATCGTCAAGGAATCCTGAGGGTTAAGCCACGGCCGTGGCTGTGGGGGCGGCAAGAATACGCCGGCCGGGCCCGCCGTTATAGACTGCTTCGGCTATAGTTTTCGCCTGCCTTCGGAGTCGCCTATCCGCATCCTGCACGTCATCGCCTCGATCGCCGCCCGCACCGGCGGCCCGGCCAAGGCAGCCCTCGATATGGCCCGCGCCGTCGCAGCCCTCGGCCACGAGGTCTCGGTCTACACCACCGACCGGGAGATGGACGCCGAGGAGCGGCGAGGCCCGCCAGCACGCCGGGTCGGCGGCGTCGACCTCCACGTCTACAAGCAGCACGCGCCGACCGTCGTGGCGGCGTCGATCCCGCTGGCGCGCGCCCTCGATGCAGCGGTGCCGCGCGCGGATGTCGTGCACCTCCATTCGCTTTATCTCTTCCACACCTGGTACACAGCCCGGCTGTGCCGGCGGCACGGCGTGCCGTATCTGTTGCGACCGCACGGCACCTTGGATCCGTTCCTGTGGCGCCGGCATCGCGCCCGCAAGGCGGTGATGGAGGCGTTGTTCCAGAACCGGGTGCTGCGCGACGCAGCCGCGATCCACTACACGGCCGAGGAGGAGATGCGCCTGGCCGCCCCCTACGCGCAGGGTGCCCCCGGCGTGGTGGTGCCGAACGGCCTCGATCTGGCCGAGTACGCGGTCCTGCCGGAGCGCGGCGCCTTCCGCGCGCAACACCCCGAGATCGGCAACCGGCGCATCGTCCTCTTCCTGTCGCGCCTCAACTTCAAGAAGGGCCTCGACCTCCTGATCCCGGCCTTCGCGCACGCGACGCGCCGCCACGACGACCTGCACCTCGTCATCGCGGGGCCGGATGACGGACAGCTAGCGGCGGCGCAGGGATGGGTCGCCGAGCACGGCATCGGCGGGCGCACGACCTTCGTGGGCATGCTCGACCATGCGGGAAAGCTCGCCTGCTTCCGCGACGCGGCGATGTTCGTGTTGCCGTCGTATTCGGAGAATTTCGGCATCGCCATCGTGGAAGCGATGGCCTGTGGCCTGCCGGTGGCGATCTCCGACCGTGTGAACATCTGGCGCGAGATCGAGGCGGCGCGCGCCGGCCTCGTGGCCCGGCCCACGGTCGACGACGTCCGAGGCCAGATCGAGCGCCTCGCCGCGGACCCAGCGGCCGCCGCGGCGATGGGCGAGTGTGGCCGGCATCTGGTCGCGGAGAAGTTCGCGTGGTCGAAGATTGCGCGCGAGCTCGAGAGCGTGTATCGCACGCTCGCCTCGGCTCCCATGCGTAAGGTCAGCTGATGCCGGTCTCGGTCATCGTTCTCACGTTCAACGCCGAGGCGACGATCGGCGCCACCCTCGCCAGCGCGCGACAGGTGAGCGACGACGTGCACGTGGTGGATTCCTTCTCAACCGACCGCACGCTCGAGATCGCAGCCGCCGCCGGCGCCCGTGTGGTGCAGCACGAGTTCGCCAACTACAGCGACCAGCGCAACTGGGCGACCGATACGCTGCCGCTCAAGCACGACTGGGAGCTGCACCTGGACGCTGACGAGCGGCTGTCCGACGAGCTCGCGGCCGAGATCAAGGCGCTCATGGCGGCGGGGCCGCCCGCCGACATCGCGGGCTATCACATTCCGCGGCTCGTGCATTTTCACGGCCGGGCGCTCCGCCACGGCGGCATGTATCCGATCTATCATCTGCGCCTGTTCCGGCACGGCCGCGGCCGCTGCGAGACGCGCAAATACGACCAGCATTTCTTCGTCGACGGGCGGACGGCGCGGCTGAAAGCGCCGATGATCGACGACATCCGCCAGCCGCTCGGCGAGTGGACGGCGCGTCACAACCGCTGGGCCGACGCCGAGGTGGAGGAGCTGCTCAACCCTGCGGAGGGTGCCATCCGCGCCGGGACGGGCGATCCCATCGCCGAGAAGCGCGCCCAGCGCGCCTGGTACTATCGCCAGCCGCTGTTCCTGCGCGCGCTCCTCCTGTTCCTCTACCGCTATGTCTGGAAGCGCGGCTTCCTCGACGGCACCGAAGGGATGATCTTCTACGTGCTGCAGACCTTCTGGTTCCGTTTCCTGGTCGACGCGAAACTGTACGAGCGGCGGAAAGCACGCAAACAATGAGCGAGCCCGCGTGCCTTCTGTGCGGTGCGGCGACCGAGCCGGTCCTCGACGGTATCGCCGACCTGCGCTTCGGATCGCCGGGCGTGTGGCACATCGTGCACTGCCGCGGCTGCGGCCTCGAACAGACGGCCCCGCGGCCGACCGGCCCCGAGCTCAAGACGCTCTACGAGACCTTCTACAACTACGGCGGCGAGACGGGGACGCGCTATACCGGCTGGCGCGACCGGTTCTTTGCCTCGAGGCTCTACCGCCTCATGCTCAAGATCGACGGCGATGTTTCCTTCCACGAAGAACGGGGCAGCGGCCGCCTGCTCGACGTCGGCTGCAACGAGGGGCGCAATCTCGTGTTCTACCGCCGCGCCGGGTTCAAGCCCGAGGGGCTGGAGCTCAACGCGCACGCCGCCGAGGCGGCGCGCCGCCGCGGCTTCATGGTGTACGAGACCGACCTTGCGGACCTCAAACCGTCGCTGCCGTTCGAGCGGCTGGTGTTATCGAACGTGCTGGAGCACATGCTGGACCCGCGCGCGACCCTGGCCCACGTGAAGCGCCTGCTGGTGCCGGGCGGCGAGGTATGGATCAGCCTGCCCAACCGCAAGAGCTGGCAGCGCACGTTATTCGGCCGGCGCTGGATCAACTGGCACGTGCCGTTCCACATCTCGCATTTCGATGCCGACAGCCTCTCGCGTCTGCTCAAGGAGTCCGGGTTCGAGGTGGTGTCGTCGCGCAACATCAGCCCGGGGCTGTGGATGGCGCAGTCGATGATCGCCACGATGTTCCCCAACCGCCCGCGCGCCCACCGGTCGGCTCCGTTGATGGGCTCGCTTTTCTTCCTTGCGCGCGGAGTGTTGTTCCCGCTGCTGTGGCTCGGCAACCGCTCGGGGCGCGGCGACTGCCTCGTCATCAAAGCGCGACGTTTGTGAAGATCCTCGTCCATGATTCGGGGCACGCGTTTCCGCTGCAGCTGTCCCGCCATCTCGCCGGACGCGGCCACGAGGTGCTGCACCTCTATGCCGCCTCGCTGCACATCCCGCGCGGGCCAGTCGCGCCGCGCACCGACGACCCGGCCAATTTCACGGTGCGCGGGATCTCGATCGGCCGGCCGATCGACAAATACGGCTATCTCAAGCGCGTCTTCCAGGAGCGCGCCTATGGCCGCCTGCTCGCCGACGAGATCGCCGCGTTCCGGCCGGACGTGATGCTCGGCGGCACCGCGGCCCCCGACGTGCAGGCCGCCGCGGCCGGCATGTGCCGCAAGCTCGGCATCGGGTTCGTGTTCTGGGCGCAGGATCTGAACGCGATCGCGATCGACCGGCTGCTGCGGCGCAAGCTGCCGCTGCTGGGCCCGCTCGCCGGGCGCCATTACCTGCGGCTGGAGCAGCGCCTGTTGCGCCAGAGCGACGCGGTGATCGCCATCACCGAGGATTTCCTGCCGATCTTCGCGGGCTGGGGCATCGAGCGCTCGCGCGTCCACGTCATCGAGAACTGGGCCCCGCGCGACGAGCTGCCGATCCGGCCGCGCGCCAATGCGTGGTCGGCGGAGCACGGACTCACCGACAAGCTCGTGTTCCTCTATTCCGGAACGCTCGGCCTCAAGCACAATCCCGAGCTGCTTCTCGGCCTTGCCCGATCCTTTGCCGGGCGCCCCGACATCAAGGTCGTCGTGGTGTCGGAAGGGCTGGGGGCCGACTGGCTGCGCGCCCACTCCGCCGGCACGGCCAACTTCCTTCTGCTGCCCTATCAGCCGTTCGAGCGCCTGCCCGAGGTGACGGCGACGGGCGACGTCCTGGTGGCCCTGCTCGAGGCCGATGCCGGCGCGTTCTCCGTCCCGTCCAAGATCCTGACCTATCTCTGCGCCGGCCGGCCGATCCTCGCGGCGGTGCCGCGCGAGAACCTCGCGACGCGCGTGCTGGCACGGGCCGACGCCGGGGTGGCGGTTGCGCCCGAGGACGCGCCCGGGTTTTACGCCGCCGCGGCGGCGCTTGCCGACAGCGCCGAACGGCGCATGCGGCTCGGGAACAACGCCCTGGACTACGCCGCCAAGACCTTCGATATTCGCGCCATCGGCGAGCGATTCGAGGCGATTCTTGCCCGCGCCGCGCGGCATTCTTAGCGGACATACGGGGCCTAGCGGATGTATGGGGCCTAGGGGACATATGGGGCAAAGCGACATCGATCGGTACTACGCGGCGGAGTTCGCCGAGCACGACACCGTGCAGGCGGCGACCCGGCAGGCCTTGGCGGGCGAGTTCCGGCGGCTTGTCGAGGCGGCGGTCGCGTGCATCAAGAGCGGCGGCAAGATCCTGTTTTTCGGCAACGGCGGCAGCGCCTCGGATGCCCAGCATCTCGCGACCGAGCTCACCGTCCGCTACATCAAGAACCGCAAGGCGATCGCGGCGGTGGCGCTGACCACCGACACCTCCGCCCTGACCGCGATCGGCAACGACCTCGGGTTCGACCTCCTGTTCTCGCGCCAGATCGAGGCGATCGGCAAGCCCGGGGACCTGGTCGTGGCCATCACGACCTCGGGCGTGTCGCCCAACGTGCTCAAGGCGCTCGAGGTCGCGAAATCGATGGGCCTCGTCTGCGCGGCCTTGACCGGCAAGGGCGGCGGCGATCTGGTGCGCCGCAAGCTGGCCGAGATATGCCTCGTCGTGCCTTCCGCAACCACGGCCCGCATCCAGGAGATGCACATCGCCCTCGGGCAGATGATGTGCGGCGCCCTCGAGCGCGAGCTCGGCCTCGCCGGCTGATACTGATGCCCCCGGTCACCACGCCATGACCCACAACGCCGACCTCGCCGCCCTTGTCCCGCGCATGCAGGGTGCCCGCGTGCTGTGCGTCGGCGACGTGATGCTCGACCGCTTCGTCTACGGCCACGTCGACCGCATCTCGCCCGAGGCGCCGATCCCGGTCCTCAGCATCGAGCGCGACATCTCGATGCTCGGCGGTGCGGGCAATGTCGTGCGCAACCTCGTCGGTCTCGGCGCGCATGCGGAATTCGTCTCGGTGGTCGGCAAGGACGCGGCCGGCCGCGAGGTGATGGAGCTGGTGGGAGGACTCGACAGCGTCGATTCGCATCTGCTCTCCGAGTCCAAGCGCGAGACGACCATCAAGACGCGCTACGTCGCCGGCAGCCAGCAGCTGCTGCGCGCCGACCGCGAGACCATCGCCGAGATCTCGCCGGCCACGTCGGACGACGTCGTGCGCATCGTCGCCTCGGCTCTCGACGAGGCGGGCGTGCTCGTGCTGTCGGATTACGCCAAGGGCGTCCTGACGCCCGCCGCCACGGAGGCGCTGATCGCCGCGGCCCGCAATGCCAAGAAGCCGGTCGTCGTCGATCCCAAAGGCCTCGACTTCGCGCGCTACAAGGGTGCGACCCTGCTCACGCCGAACCGCCGCGAGCTCTCCGACGCGGTACAGGCATCGGCGGGAACCAACGAAGAAGTCACCAAGGCGTGCCGCAAGCTGCTCAAGCTGTGCGCGGCGGAGGCGGTGTTGTGCACCCGCGGCGCCGATGGCATGAGCCTGGTCACCGCCAACAGCGTGAATCACCTGCCGGCCGTGGCGCGCGAGGTGTTCGACGTCTCGGGCGCCGGCGACACCGTGGTGGCCACGGTCGCGGCGGCGCTGGCCGCAGGGCTGTCGCTTCTCGAGGCCGCGGAGCTCGCGACCGTCGCCTCGGCCATCGTGGTCGGCAAGGTCGGCACCGCGGTCGCCTACTCCGACGACCTGGTGCGCGAGCTGCACCACGAGGATCTGGCGACCAGCGAGCGCAAGCTGGTTTCGCTCGACCAGGCCGTGGACGAAGTGGCGAAGTGGCGCCACCAAGGCTTGCGCATCGGTTTCACCAACGGCTGCTTCGACCTTCTGCATCCCGGCCACGTGTCCTTGATGGCGCAGGCCAGGGCGGCGTGCGACCGCCTGGTCGTGGGGCTCAACAGCGACGCCTCGGTCAAGCGGCTCAAGGGCGAGGGCCGGCCCGTGCAGGGCGAGGCCGCGCGCGCGGCGGTGCTGTCCTCGCTCGCCACGGTCGACCTCGTGGTGATCTTCAACGAGGACACCCCACTCGCCGTTATCGAGGCCCTGCGGCCCGAGGTGCTGGTGAAGGGGGCCGACTACAAGCTCGACGAGGTGGTGGGCGGCGACCTCGTCCGCGGCTGGGGCGGGCGCGTGCTGCTCGCCGAGCTTGCCGCCGGCCACAGCACGACGGCGACGATCAAACGAATGGCGGCGAAGTAGGGGGTATCACCCCGAAAATCGCCGCAACAAACAACAAAGCGCGGAAGCCTTTGTCTGCGAAGGCGGATTAGAAACATTTTTTATTGCAGAGCCCAAAATCGCGATTCGGCGTGCAATTAATACTCGCTCTGGATCAAAGACTTAGCGAATTGCGCAAATTTGCGGCTGGGATGCGACACACCCTCACTCGCTGGCGCGATAGACCGCCAGGGCGGCATCCACGCCTGCACCTGCCGGTGCCGCGTAGCCTTGTTGGCGCAGGGCCGCTTCGAGGGCACCCAGGCAGATCAGCACGTTCGACTTGCGGCAGCTCCAGCCCATGGTGCCGATGCGCCAGATCTTGCCGCGCAAGGGGCCGAACGAGGTGCCGATCTCGATGCCGAAATCCTGGAGCAGGCTTCCGCGCACCGTCTCGCCGTCGACCTTGTCTGGAATGACCACCCCGGTGACGTTCGGCATCTTGTGGCGTTGGTCGCCAAACAGCTTCAGGCCCATCGCGGTCAGGCCCGCGGTGACGGCACGGCTGGCGAGCTCGTGCCGGGCGACGCGCGCGGCGATGCCTTCCTCGAGCACGATACGCGCGCACTCGCGCGCGGCGTACAGCATCGAGGTTGCCTCGGTGTGGTGGTTGAGGCGGGCCTCGCTCCAGTAATCCATCAGCATCGCGAGGTCGAAATAGTTGGACGGGATGATCGGCCCGTTCCCCTCGATCAGCCCCTCGGGCTTGATCCCCTGCTCGACGTGCTTGCGGCGGTTCACGGCCTCGGCCACCCGGTCGTTGAACGAGATGGGCGCCGAGCCGGGCGGGCCGGACAGGCATTTCTGCAGGCCGGCCGAGATCGCATCCACCTGCCAGCGGTCGACCGCCACGTCCATGCCGCCCAAGGTCGCCGTCGCGTCCACGTAGAGGAGGGCGTCGTGGCGGTGGCAGAGGGCGCCCAGCCCGTCCATCGGCTGCGCCATGGTGGTCGAGGTGTCGCCGTGCACACAGGCGACCAGCTTCGGCCGGTGCGCCTTGAGGGCGGCTTCGATCTTCTCCAGCGGCACGACCGTGCCCCACTCGGCCTCGACCGTGTGCACCACGCCGCCGGCGCGCCGCGCGATCTCGCACAAGAGGTGCCCGAAGCGGCCGAAGATCGGCACCAGCACCGCATCGCCGGGCGCGATCAAGGAGACGAGGATGGTCTCGATGCCGGCGCGCGCCGTGCCGTCGATGAGGAACGTCCAGCGGTTCTTGGTCTGGTAGACCCGCCGATAGAGCTCCATGGCCTCGTTCATGTAGGCGGTGAACGCCGGGTCGAACTGGCCCAGGAGCGGCATCGACATCGCACGCAGCACGCGCGGGTCGGCGTCGACCGGCCCGGGTCCCATGAGGATGCGCGGCGGCGGGTTGAGATCGGCAATGGGTGAGGTCATGGGGCTCTCTTGGGGCGCTCTCTGGCGGCTCGCCCCTACATAGCGGATAATCCGCGCTGGCGCCAAATAGCGCGAAACCGTCAGCACAGAGGTCCAGCATGCAGGGCAAGATCGGGCTCGAGGAGCATTTTTCCGGCGAAGACACCCTTATGGATTCGCACGGCTTCGTCGGCGACGAGACCTGGCGCGAGCTGCGCGCCAACCTGCTCGACGTGGGCGACCGGCGCCTGTTCCAGATGGACCGCTACGGCCTCGAGCGCATGATCGTGTCGCTGAACGCGCCGGCCGTGCAGAAGATCCACGACACCAAGAAGGCGGCCGAGGTCGCCCGCCGCGCCAACGACATGCTGGCCGAGCACATCAAGAAGCGCCCGGACCGTTTCTCGGGCTTCGCAGCGCTCGCGATGCAGGATCCCGAAGGGGCGGCGCGCGAGCTCGAGCGCTGCATCAAAGAGCTCGGCTTCGTGGGAGCGCTGGTCAACGGCTACTCGCAGATCGGCAGCCCCGACAACTGCGTCTATCTCGACCTCAAGCAGTACTGGGATTTCTGGGGCGTGGTCGAGAAGCTCGACGTGCCTTTCTACCTGCATCCGCGCGGGCCGAGCCAGACCAAGGCCTACGAGGGCCATCCGTGGCTGCTCGGGCCGGCCTATGGATTTGCGGCCGAGACCGGCCTGCACGCGCTGCGCCTGCTCGGCAGCGGCCTGTTCGACAAATATCCGAAGCTCACCCTGATCCTTGGCCACATGGGCGAGAACCTGCCATTCACGCTCTACCGCACCGACCAGCGCATCGCCTGGTCGCCGATGGGCTATCCGGCCAAGAAGAAGATCTCGGAGTACTTCCAGACCAACGTGGTGATCACCACGGCCGGCAATTTCCGCACCCAGAGCCTGGTCGACGCGATGCTGGAGATGGGGTCGGACCGCATCCTGTTCTCGACCGATTATCCGTTCGAGGCGGTGCAGGAGGCGGCCGAGTGGTTCGACCACTGCTCGATCAGCGAGCCCGACCGCCGCAAGATCGGCCGCACCAACGCGCTGAAACTGTTCAAATTGAAGGGCTGATGCGAAGCCCGCTCACGCGGGCGTGATGCGGGTGTCACAGCCGTCGTCATCCGCTTGTCACCCAATCCCGTTAATATCTCCGGTAGTACGGGTGACAGCACGACGGAGGCGACGATGTGGTCCGATTGGCTCGCCGATACGCTCAATCGCTCCACGGCCACAGACCCGGAGCGCGACCCCAAGCCGGCGCAGGTGCGCGTGCATGACGATGTCCTGTCCGCCGACTGGGAGGCCGTGACCGGCCTTCTCATCCACGAAGGCTTCGGCGCGGAATATCCGGACGCCTGACGCTAGTCCGGCCGGGATCGCCTGGCCCGCACAGCCGCGTCCAGCAGTGCCACGACGTCGGTCAGCGCGTGGGCGGTGATGTTGGCCAGGAGGTCGTGCCGCCAGGCGAAGAAGGCCGTCAGCACGGCGCCATTGACCGCGAATGCCGCCACCGCACCCCAGCCCAGGCGCAGCTGCGCAAGTGCAAAGACGGCGACCGTGACGAGCCCGGCCAGGACTTCGCTGCCGCTCAACTCCGCGATCCGGGTGAAGGCATAGCCGCGGAATAGCGTCTCTTCGGCCACGCCCGCCACGAGGCCGGCGAAGGCGAGAAATCCCAGCGGCAGGTGCGCGAGCCCGCTGAGTCGCGGGGACACGTCGCCGAGGTCGAGCCGGTGCAACGCCAGCCGCTCGAGCGGCACCAGCAGCCGGATGAAGACGAAGGCCAGGCCAGCGCCCCAGGCGAGGGACAGACCCGAAAGCCCGTGCCAGCCGATCGAGGCGGCTGGCCGGCGTTCCCACACCACCATTGCGATGACGCCCACGGTGAGGGCCAACAGACGGAACTGATCGGCCAGCGGCGCGCCAAGCGAGTCGGGCCGCGGATGAGCCCGGCTGGCGAGCACGGCCGGCCCGCCCAGTGCGAGAACAAGGCCGAGGAGCGTGGGGAGGGTGGGCGTCCCGGGCGTCATGGGCGAAAGGTACGGCGTCAGCCCTGGTTCGCGAAGGCCTGACGCGACGGCTATTCGGCATGTGGCGCTGGCATCTCGGCTGCCCCGGACGTCAAGGCCGCCTCGAGAATCTGCAAGAATGCGCCGACATCGATCGGTTTCGTGAGGTAGGTGAAGAAACCGGCGTCGAGCCCACGCCGGATCTGGCCGGGTAAGGCGCTCGCGCTGAGGGCCAGGATCGGCGTCTGCGCAAAGCCTGACAGACCGCGCACCTGCTTGAGGAGGGCAAACCCGTTGATGTCGGGGAGGTCGATGTCAACGATGACGATGTCCGGCCGCTGCGTCTCGACCGCGGCCAACCCAGCGGCCCCGCTGGTCGCCTCGATGAGCCGCACACCGGGCAAGGTCGCGATGATATTGCGCATCAGGAGGAGATTGGACGGATTGTCTTCGATGTAGAGGACCGTGCCTCGTCCTCTCCATGGCGGCGCCGGCGCGCGAATGTCGGCCGGCGCGTGGTCCTGCGCCTGGACATAGATGGGAAAATCGATCCAGAAACAGCTGCCCTGCCCCTCGGTGCTGACGAATCCAATCTTTCCGCCCATGAGCTCGACGAGGCGGCGCGTCAATGTGAGCCCGACGCCAGTCCCTTCTACTCCCGTCCGCTCCGCGCCGAGGCGATTGAACGGCTCGAACAGCTCCGCCTGCCGGTTCTGGGGAATTCCTCGACCCGTATCCGTGACCGAGATGCGGGCACGGCCCTCGACGACGCCATACGAGAACGTGACCGATCCCTCACGACGGTTGTATTTGATCGCGTTGGTGCCGAGATTGAGCAGGCACTGTGCCAACCGCACGCGGTCGGCGTGGACGGGCGGCAGGCTGGCGCCGAAATTGCCGCCGCGGAGCGCCACGCCGGCTTTGGCGGCCGCCTGGCTCAGGGTCGCGAGCACCGATTTCATCACCGGCACGATTTCGACCCGCTCCATAGACACCGTCATACGGCCTGATTCGATCTTGCTCAGCTCGAGGACGTCGTTGATCAGTTCGAGAAGGTGATTGCCGCTGAACAGGATCGCGTCGATGAACTCCTTCTGCTTGTCGGTGAGCGGACCGTAGTGCCGGCCGTCGATGAGCTGGGCGAAGCCGAGAATCCCATGAAGCGGTGTCCGCAACTCATGGCTCATCATGGCGAGAAATTCCGATTTCGCTTCGCTGCTTCGCTCGGCCGCCTCCTTGGCGATGCCCATCGTCCGCTCGGCCCGTTCAGCCGCCTCGCGCGCGGCCGTGCGCTCCGCCAGGAGGCGCGCGGCATCCTGCAGCGCGGTTTCGACCTCGTTGACTTCCACGATCTCGGTCGGCGACGCCTCTAGCGGAATGCCGGAGGCCAGCGCCAGCGCCGGCGCGCTAAGCGTTCCGATCGAGCGCGCGATCCGCAGGCTGAACGCCCGGGCGAGCAACAAGCCGAGGAGAAACAAGCCGCCGGCACCGGCCATCGCGAGGAGCATGGAGCGGCGCAGCTGAGCGGTCAGCTCGGCCCGCGGAATGCCAATGGCCACCGTCCAGCCCGAGGCGGCAGACCGGCTGAACGCCGCGAGCACCGGAATGCCCTCGAGCGTTTCGGTTTCGACCGCACCTTCCGGCGATTCGGCCATCCGGCGCAAAAGGCCCGGCGCCCCCGGCTGGCCCACGAATTTTTCGGCGGCGTCGGTTCGGGCCACGATCGTCCCGGTGCTGTCGAAGATCGACGTGATCCAGCCGCGCGGCAGGCTCTGTTTGCGCAGAATTTCAGCCAGCCGCGCGGGGAGGAGGCCCATGGTCAGGGCGTACACGACCTTGCCGTCGCGCAACACCGGCACGCCGACGGCGACTTGCGCCTGTCTGGACGTGGCACCGATATAGAAATCGGACGTCATCGGTCGTCCGGTGTCGAACAGCGTCCGCACCAAGCCCGGAACGCCCGAGGGCGGCAGGCCTTCGCCGTAGGGCCGGAGCGTGCTGAGCACTTGCTCGCCCAGGCCGTTCGCGAGCACGATGCCGTTGCCGTCGTGGCTCTCCAGCACCTGGCGCGCCTGACGGTGGAACGCCGCAAGGTCGTCCGTCATGAGATACGGTGACGTGGCGAGCACCCGCAACGCGGACGTGGCGCTTGCGA
>Ga0335069_10007982_pt1 | contig 15209 bp, 10 predicted proteins | sample Lox_Sample_11_FD_206714 | JGI IMG/M metagenome (GOLD analysis project Ga0335069, IMG submission 206714) | Soil microbial communities from Loxahatchee National Wildlife Refuge, Florida, United States - Lox_Sample_1.1 | ecosystem: Environmental > Terrestrial > Soil > Wetlands | place: USA... | reverse complement strand
CGGGCCGACGGTTTCCGCCCGGCGTCTGGCGGACGAGGTGATTGCGGAACGCAAGCGCTTGGCGGTGCGACGTGTGCCGCTCTCGACAGCCTTCTCCTTTGGGCACGCGCGGCCGATCTGTCGCATGATGTCGTAGAGGAAGTAGAGCTCCGCGAGGAACAGGGGCTTGCCGCTATTGGTCAGCGCGGCGGCCACCTGCCGCTCCGGGTCGGCCCAGGCGATGATGTTGATGAAGCCGAGATGGCCATATGCCTGCGCCGTGTCCGGCCCATAGAAGCCAAAACCACCGAGCATGAAGCCCATGGAATAGCGCGTTGGCACACTCAGGGTGAGATCGAACTCGAGGTATGATTGCTCCGACGTGGCGCGGTGGATCGTGCGCGGTTCGAAGATGCGGATGCCGTCCAACTCGCCCTCGTTGAGGAGCAACTGAAAGAAGCGGCTCAGCTCGTTGGCGCTGGACACCACGTTGCCCGCCGGAATGATCGCGGTCAGATACCGGGGGTCATTGGCCAGCTCGGCAACGTCGGCGAACTCGACGCCCAAGGCGCGGCGCGCCAGGGCCGCGAACGGCGGCAACGGCCGCGGACCGGTGAAGTAGTTGCGCGCCACCTTCGGCACATCGCGCCGCTGCACGCCGTAGGTCATCCAACGGAAGCCGAGCGGCTTGAGGATCTCGGCATCGAGCACGGCGCGGATGCTCTTGCCCGTGACCCGCCGCACCACCTCGCCCAAGATGAAACCGCCGGTGATCGCATGGTAGGCGAGTCGCCGCCCGGGCGTCCACGTCGGCTCCGCATCGCACAGGAGCTGCACGATGTGCTCGGGCGTCGCGAGGTTGTCGAGCTGCATTTCCTCCGGCGGCATGTTGGGGATGCCGGCGCGGTGCGTCAGTACATGCTCGATGGTTACGCGTTTCTTGCCGTGCTTCGCGAACTCCGGGATGTACTCGCTCACCGGGTCGTTGACGTGCAGCAGGTGCTTCTGGTCGAGCAGATGCACGACCATCGCCGTGACCGCCTTGGAGGCGGAGAACAGGCAAAAGGGCGTGTCGGTCGTGACCAGTTCCTTGCGTGCCTCCGGCGGATCGGCCGGCCCGTTGCCGAAGGCATGCCCGATGGCGCGGTCGATCAGCACCTCACCGCGGCGCCGCACGCAAAGTTGCAGCGCGGGTTGCAGACCCGTGCGGTAGAAGCGTTCGACCGACCGCCAGATTTCCTCGACCCCAGCCGGTTCGACGCCAACCCTGCGGGGGGGAACCTCATGGGCGCGCGCCGTCACCTCGGCGAGGGATTTGGTGGTGCGTGAGAGATTCAACAGGTTGAACATGGTCTGGGCTCCACCAGGGCACCTCATCCCATAAGCAATTGTCGGCCCAGGGGGTCGAGTTCGGACGGCGCGTAGCCCACCCGCAATCTTCTCTCGTTCCTCGGAATTCTTCTCAGTCAGGGTTGTCGCAAGCAAGTCTTGAAAAGCCTTGGGTGGCATGTGACCAACATCCGGCATGGCCCCCCGCAGAGCCGACAAGACAGCCCCGTGCGCAACGTGCCCGCAGCCGCTGCGTCGCCCGCAGGGTAGGCTCCGGTTGGTGCTGATCGTCACTGCCCTCGGCGCGTGCGCCGGCGCCGCAACGTCCACGGGAACGGAGGCTCCGGCCACCGCTGCCGGTGCTGTGGCGACCTCCCGGCCACCGGGATTTGCGCCTGTCGGTCAGACGCTCTTCGCCCCCGTCGTTCAGCTGGCGCCGCCGGGGCCGGCGCGTGCGGCCCGCGCCGTGGCAATCCTGGACCGTCAGCTGGCCTTTCAGCGCAAGATCTTCTTCCACCCGGAGATCGATACGGCGCTCGAGCGGGTGATTGCCGAAATGCCGCCGCGGCAGTCGACCGTGATTCGTGCCGCGGCCCTATACGCACGCCGCAGCATTCCGTGGAGCGTCCGGCCCGACGGGACCCATCAGATTTCGGTCGTCGGCGCCCCGCGTCCCGCTGACTACTTCTACGAGCTCACCAACCACTATCGGAGCCCCGAGACGGCGGAGCGCTTTTCGGGTCGCTTCGCCCTGCAGCCGGCAGACGGATCAGCCGCGCCGGCGCCCTCGAGCGTGATCGGAACGCTCGGCGGGGAGCTGCTGCTCGATACACTCGACCTGGGCGCGCTGGTGGACGTTGTGGCCGCCGCTCTCGCCGAGTGTTACGGAGACCTGCGCCCGCCGTGGGACACGGCGCCCGGCGCATTCAATCAGCATGACCACGCCATACTCGACCGCTTGCATCGTGACATGCCGCACGTGGCGACCAAGCTGCACGCGTATCTGCAGTTCCACAACCTGCTGGACGAGTTCCAATCGCCTGCCGGGCCGGTCGTGCTGTTGAACCTCGACGTAGAGGCGCGGCTGGACGCACTGCAGAAGTATCCGCGGTTCGCCGCTTTCTATCGTACTCTCGCCGCGGCCGTGACCATGCAGTCCACGGTGCTCGATGCGGACGGCAACGAATGGCTGCGCACCGCCTTCGACCACGGACACATCCGCATCTCTCTAATGGTCCGGGACGGCCGGCTCACACCCTTCAGCACCTCCTTGCAGCCGGTGGGCGAAGGGGTGAGGCTAAACGCAATCGATCACGGGAGGTACCGCACACTCGCCGCAGTCCGGGTTACCGGCTTCTACCTAGACTTCGGCTTGGCCAACCTCGGGTTCACGACGACGTACCAACGGGACCGGGAGGCAGTGGTGTTCGAGAGTCGGATGAACACCGTTCCCGAACTGGTTGCTCCGCCCGGGATCCGCCAGGCAATCGACCTGATTGCGGGCACGTTCCTGCACGCGTTGGCCACGGGGCACGGCGGGCTGGCCGTGCACCTCACCTCGCGGCGGGTGCCCAGCGGGATGTACCAATTCGCCGGCAGCGCCGGCGCCGAACTCGTCTACGCACCGGCACTGGCCCTTCTAGCCCGCATCGGGGACGCCCTCGCCGGTAAACACAATGCCGACGTGCGTGCCGAGGAACGCGCCCTTGGTGAAGAGTTCTTCGACGCCTTCGTCGCCGACTACACCGACACCCGCGCCGCAATCCTGGCGCTCGATGGCGGCCAGGAACCGTAGGGGCTGAGGAATCACGATCGCACGCCGCTGCAGTGTCGAAGCGGGGAGTCCAGGTCCGACGCCTTGCACCGAACGGCAGAGCCACGCCCAGGACGCGAGGAAGAACGGCCCCGTTGCATTTGCCCAGCGACCGGGCGAAACATAGCGCATGGATACTCTCGAGCAGTTTCGCGAAGCGACGCGACAGTGGCTGAAGAGCAACGCGCCGCAGTCGATGTACGCACCGCTGCGGACCACCGACGACGCGTGCTGGGGCGGGCGCAAGGCGGTCTACCCGCCCGACGTCAAGCACTGGCTCGACGTCATGGCCGAGCGTGGGTGGACGGCGCCGACGTGGCCGAGGCAGTACGGCGGTGGCGGGTTGAGCAAGGCCGAAGCCCAGGTTCTCAGCCAGGAGATGGCCAAGCTCGGGTTGCGTCCGCCGCTCGTCGGCTTCGGGTTGACGATGATCGGACCGTTGCTGCTGCAGGAAGGCAGCGAGGAACTCAAGCGCATCCATCTCCCGCCGATCATCCGCGGCGAGATCCGTTGGTGCCAGGGCTACTCGGAACCTGGGGCCGGGTCCGACCTCGCCGGGCTGCAGACGCGGGCCGTGCTCGACGGCGACGATTTCATCATCAACGGACAAAAGATCTGGACGTCCTACGCGGACAAGGCGGACTGGATGTTCATTCTGGTGCGCACCGACCCGGACGCCAGGAAGCAGGAGGGCATCACGTTCCTGCTGATGGACATGGACAGCCCAGGCGTCAGCGTCAAGCCGATTCGCCTGATCAGCGGCTCCTCACCGTTCTGCGAGACGTTCCTCGACAATGTCCGCGTGCCGCGCTCACAGGTGGTCGGCCGCATCAATGGCGGCTGGGCCATGGCGAAGGCGCTGCTGGGCCACGAGCGAACGATGATCGCCGACATCTTCAAGGACCGTCAACCCGGCAACCCGCTGCTGCGGTTGGCACGCCGCCACATCGCCGACAGCGAGTCGCGCATCGCCGATCCCACCATCCGCGATCGCATCACCCAGGTCGACATGGATCAAGCCTGCCTCGATCTGACGCTCAAGCGTTCCCAGGACACTATGAAGGCCGGCCACAAGCCTGGCCCTGAAACCTCGATCTTCAAGTACTACGGCACCGAAACCAACATGCGACGGCGCGAGTTGATGGTCTCCATTGCCGGCCCGCAGGCCCTGGGTTGGGACGGCCCGGGCTTTGACGACGACGAGCTGACGTTGACCCGCGACTGGCTGCGGTCACGCGGGAATTCGATCGAAGGCGGCACGTCGGAGATTCAACTCAACATCATCGCCAAGCGCGTCCTCGGACTCCCCGACTGAGGCCCCCACAGGAACCCTCCGATGGATCTGGTCCTCACCGAAGAGCAAGAGCTGCTGCAACAAACCGCGCGCGAGTTCGTCACCAAGAACTCGTCGCTCCGCCGCATCCGCGCCGTGCGCGACAGCCACGCTCGGCTCGGCTACTCGCGCGAACTGTACAGCGAGATGGCCAAGCTCGGCTGGCTGGGCATCGTCTTCGCGGAAGAGTACGGTGGCATGGCGCTGGGGTACACCGACCTGATGGTCGTTCTCGAAGAGCTGGGGCGTGGTCTGATGCCCGAACCGCTGCTATCGGCAGTGTTGCTCGGCGGAATGACGATCGCCTCCGCCGGCTCGGCGACGCAGCGCGCCGCGTTACTCCCGCCGCTGATCAATGGCGAACTGCGGGTGACGCTGGCACATCAAGAACCGCGCGGCCGCTACAATCCCCTGCACGTCGAAACCCGTGCCGAGCGGAGTGGCGACGGCTGGCGGCTGCACGGGACGAAGACCCAGGTGCTCGATGGCGCGGGCGCCGACCGACTCATCATCCCGGCGCGTACCGGCGGCGACGTCGCGGACCGCGCCGGCATCACACTGTTCCTCGTCGACACCCAGGCCGCCGGCCTGTCCATCGAACGCCAGTGGCGTATCGACTCACGCAACGTCGCTCTGGTGCGCATCCAAGACGTTTACGCCCGCGAGGCCGATGTGCTCGGGACCGTCGGTGCGGGCGCCCCCCCGCTCGCCGCTGCCGTGGATCGGGCCACCATCGGCCTGTGCGCCGAGATGCTCGGTAGCATGACGGCGGCGCTGGAAATGACGCTCGAGTATCTCAAGACACGCAAGCAGTTCGGCGTCCTGATCGGTACATTCCAGGCCCTCAAGCACCGTGCCGCGAAGATGTACATCGAGACGGAGCTGGCGCGTTCGGCGGTACTGGCAGCACACAAGGCGCTCGACGAAGGCCGCCCCGACGTGCCGCAGCTCGCGGCGCTCGCCAAGGCTCGCTGCTCTGACGCCTTCGTGCTCATCGGCAACGAGGCCGTGCAAATGCACGGCGGGATCGGCATGACCGACGAACACGACGTCGGCTTCTTCATCAAGCGCGCGCGCGCCGCCGAAATCACCTTCGGCGATGCGCCGTACCACCGCAACCGCTTCGCCGACTTGCACGGCTACTGAGCCCGCCGCGGGACTCGCGTCCGTCTATTTGCAGGTGGTGCTATCCTGCTTCTTCGAGGCCGTTGGCCTGCACGTCGGAATCGTATCACTCCAATCAAAAGAGGTGGAGAACACCACCGAGATGCCGGCGCTGCTCAGCGGCGGCACGAACGCCCGGTTCTTCGCCTGGATGTGGAGGCTGTAGTCGCCGTTCGACTTCCTGACGAAGCGCGCCGAGTTGCTGTCACTGGCGCACTCGATGTGCCCCTTACTCGGCGTCAAGCAACGCGGGTAGGGCAACACGATCGGTTCCGGTGCCAGCAGGCCGGCGCCGCTGAGCGTCACCGTAAGCCCGGCAGGTCCATACACGAGGAGCGTGTCGAGTGGCACCAACAACTGGCTGCCTTGGAGCACTCCGGTGATCGTGATCGAACCCTGGTTCTGGGCTTTGGCGGGGTTGTCGGCCTTGAGCTTGACGGAGGTGAGAGTGAGCGGCGCCGGCGCGCCGGTGTCGCACAGATCGCCCTTGCCGTTGCCGTTGATGTCGCTTTGCGCGGGGTTGATGTCGTTCGGGCAGTTGTCGCAGGCAGTGCCGATGCCGTCAGCGTCGGTGTCCGCTTGGTTCGGGTTGGAGAGCAAAGGACAATTGTCGCAGGCGTCGCCGACGCCGTCGCCATCAAAGTCGTGTTGATCTGTGTTGGCGGCTTTCGGGCAATTGTCGCAGGCGTCGCCGACACCGTCCCCATCGGCGTCTGCCTGACTCGCGTTGCTGATAGCCGGACAATTGTCCAAGACATCGGCGACCTTATCGCCGTCCGTGTCCAGCTTCACCCGCCCGATCCGCTGTGCAGCCGACTCTGTAAACCACAGGTTGGCGTCCGGCCCGGTCGTTATCCCGACGGGACTGCTGGCACCGGTGGGAATCGCCAGTTCCGCCGTCACCACACCACCGACGGTAATCCGCCCGACTTGGTTGGCACTCACCTCCAAGAACCACAGCGCTGCGTCCGACCCTGCGGTGATGCCGCTCACGAATGGTCCTGCGGTGGGTACGGTGTATTCGGTAATCACGCCGGCGGTGGTGATGCGGCCAACCTTGTTGGCATTCGACTCGGTGAACCACAGATTCTTGTCGGGGCCTACGGTGATGGCGTAAGGGCCGCTCGCAGCCGTCGGGATCGTGAATTCCGTGAGCACGCCGGCGGTTGTCAACTGACCGATCTTGTTGGTGTTGAGCTCCGTGAACCACAGGTTGCCGTCCGGCCCCGTCGTAATCCGAAACGGGCCGCTGCCGCCTGCGAGTGTGAACTCAGCCACACCGCCGGCCGTCGACATGCGGCCGATCTTGTTCGCGCTGAATTCGGTAAACCACAGGAAGCCGTCGGGCCCCTTGGTGATTCCGGTGGGCGCGCTGCCCGGCGTCGGAATGCTGAACTCCGCGAAAACGCCGGCGGTCGTAACGCGTCCGATCTTGTTTCCCGCCGATTCCGCGAACCACAGATTGTTGTCTGGGCCAACCGTGATGCCAATGGGCTGACTTGCGGCGGTGGGAATCGACAACTCGGTGACCGCTCCGGCCGGTGTGATGTGGCCGATTGCGTTTCCGGCTTGCTGTGTGAACCACAGGTTGCCGTCGCTTGCCACCACGATCTCCGCCGGTCCGGGCGCGGCCAGCGGTGCGGGAAACTCATCAATCGGTTGCGCCACTGCCGCTGAGATGCACCGGCAAAGAGCGATGCCCAGGGTCACCAGTCCAACGATCAAACCTCTCATTGTGGTTTCCCTTCTCCCCCTAAATTTTGTCCGGCCCAAATTGTCACATACGATCGGAGCCTAGGATAGCGATACGCGTGGCGTCAAGCGCAATGCACAGGGACGGCAAGGGACACAATCTGCTTGACGACCGCCCCGCGGGAGGAATACAACAGCCCGTCCTGCAACGGAGGGTGCCCGGATGCTGAAGCCGCGCTGTTTACTGGTCGTCACCCTCACGGCCGCCGTGGTGCTCCCGGGCTGTGAGTTTGGGCGACGCTACGTCCGCAAACCGTGGGGCAAGGGGACCTACATCCCAGCGGCGGTGTGTGCCGTCGTCGGGGGCTTCGCCGGAGCCGCGATCGAGTCGCAAGGATTCTCCGGTGAGAGCATCCGCTCGGGCTCCTCGTGTGCCACCGTCAACGGCGTACAGACTTGCATGCATGATTCGCCCGATTACCCCGCCTCGATCGCCATCGGAGCCGGTGGGGGCGCATTGTTGTGCGGCCTCGTCGGACACTATCTGTGGGACCCTGAAGTGGTTACCCCGACGCCGGTGCCGCCGCCCTTGCCTCCCGTGGCCACGCCAACCCCCGTTCCGGTCAAGAAGCGTATCGTTCTACGCGGCGTGCACTTCGACTTTGACAAGAGCGCGATCCGCCCCGATTCGCGACCGGTGCTCGATGAGGCGGTGGAAGTGCTGAAAGAGAATCCGAATGTGCGGATTTCCGTGGAAGGGTATACGGACAGCATCGGTACGGAGGCCTACAACGAGAAGCTCTCCGTACGGCGCGCCGAAGCCGTGTTCCGCTACCTGGTGAATCACGGTATAGCGCCAGAGCGGATGGAAGTGGTAGGTTACGGCGAGGCGCGGCCTGTAGCGGACAATGACACCGAGAGCGGCCGTGCACAGAACCGCCGGGTAGAACTCCACGAGCTGGGGGAGCCGGCGGGTGCGGCGGGGGGAGCCGCGGGAACCGAACCGTAGCGACAGCGTGTTGGTAAGACTGTGGACGGAGGTTGAAAAAATAGGGGCGCCGCGCAATGCTCGTCCCGTAGGAGGAATCCATGAGACACCGCAGAACGAGAGTATGGCTCGCGTTGCTCGTCGGTCTGGCCGCGGCAGGTTTCACACACCCGCTTCGCGCGGATGTGCAGCCGGGTGACGTCATCACGAAAGACAATGCCGACAAGGTGAAGGACCTCGTCTCGCCGGGCGTTGAATGGTGCGTCAAGCACGGCATGAAGATGAAGATCGTGCCGTACAAGAAGGTGGAATGGAACAAGGCGTTCCGCGAAGCCACCGAAAAGTACGGGGGCCAGACCAAGCTGGCGCCCGATGGCCGCACCTTGGTCGGCCACGTTGCCGGCCTGCCGTTCCCCAACATCGATCCGAATGATCCACAGATCGCCCTCAAGGTCATGTGGAACTATGAGTACAAGCCCTTTGTCACCGACGACGAGGACCTGCGCAACTTCGACGCCGACACCGGACCGGTGAGCGACGGGCCCATGCAGGTGGAACGCCACTTCCTCCTCGATCACCTGCGCAGCCTGTGGTACACCGCACGCATCTACGTCGACCCGAAGCCGGAGCTGCCGAATCCGGACGGCGTGCGCGCCAAGAGCTCGCTGCACCCGATTCTCGAGCCCTTCGACCTCAAGGGCGTGGGCGAAACCGGCATCCGCTACATCAGTCCCGACCGACAGGATGACACGTGGCTGTACCTCCCGTCGCTGCGCCGCGTGCGTCGCCTCTCCAGCGCGCAGCGCTCGGACGCTCTGTTCGGCCAGGACACCGACGTTGACAGCTACGGCGGCTACGCCGGACAGATTCCGTGGTTCGATTGGAAGTTCCTCGGCGAGAAGGAGATCCTGGGTTCGTTCCACGCCGAAGAGTACCCGGTGAAATACTGCGAAGGCGGAGGCGACTTCATCTTCTGCGACACCTGGGAGAAGCGCAAAGCCTACGTCCTCGAAGGCACCCCGAAGCTGCCGCAGTACGCCTACGGCAAGCGCCTCATCTTCGTCGACAAGGAGACCTACCTCGTGGCCTACAGCGACATCTTCGATCGTTCGCTACAGCTGTGGAAGGTCTGGGTCAATCAGTGGAGTTTCAAGAAGCGCGCGACGGCGTCCTACGGCATTGAGTATGAAGACGAGATGCCCTTTCAGCCCAGCATTACGATGGTGGACATGCAGCTGACGCACGCCACCAAAGCCGCGCTCCCCAGCTCGAAGTATCCCGGCGAGCAAGGCTGGTACTACAACCAAGGCGCCAAGACGGGGCTCACCGAGGAATTCTTCACCATCGCCCACTTGATTGAATCGGGCCACTGATCCGCGCGTCGGACGGGTCCAGGACGAGACGAAAGAGGGGATGCTTCGCGGCATCCCCTCTTTGTTTTTGTGCTCAGCCGGCGGGACGCGCTGGCGCTGCCAGCCGCTCCGGCGCTGCCAGCGCCTGGCGCGCCGCGTCTTGCTCGGCGCTCCGCTTGCTGCCGCCTTCGCCGCGTGCCAGCACGGTGTCGCCGAGCAGCACGTCGACGACAAAGCGGCGCGCATGATCCGGGCCAAGTTCGTCGACAACTCGATACACCGGCGTCATGCGACAGAGTTGCTGGCAGAGCTCCTGCAACTCGGTCTTGGCATCGGTCGTATCGAGTTCTGCGACGTGCTGGATGGCGCTGGCGAAATGCCGGGAGACGATGCCGCGCACCGTTTCGTATCCGCCCTCGAGAAAGATGGCGCCCATGACCGACTCGTATGCCGCCGCCAGGATGGACGCCTTTTGCCGCCCGCCCGTCTTCTCCTCGCCCTTTCCCAACGTAAGCGCCTGGTCCAGACCGAGCTCCCGCGCTTTGGCCGCGAAGCTGGTCGTGCTCACCAGTGCTGCACGCAGCTTCGACAGCTGGCCTTCATCGCGATCCGGGTAGCGCTCGATGAGGAGGTCGCCGAACGCCAGACCGAGAACCGCATCACCCAAAAACTCCAGCCGTTCGCTGACGCGCGGCTGCGTGGCATCGATGGCAGACGAGTGCGTGATGGCGTCGCTGAGCCTCTGCGGATCACGGAACTGGTATCCAATGCGGCGCTCCAGCTCGGGGAGCGCCGTGGCGGTCCTAGCCATCGGACTGCGCAATCATCCCGGTCAACCGCGCTCCGTCTGCGCTGCTGATTCGGACCATCACCTCACGGTTGGCGAGTGCGGCCGCTCCCGGAAATCGGACGCGCTGATAGTTGCGGCTGTAGCCATCCAGCCAGGCGGCGTGCTGCGCGGCTCCGTGCTCGGCCAGCACCGGCAAGGTGTGGCCGACAAAGCCGCGGGCGAAAGCGCTGCGCTTGCGCTCCCCGAGGATGCGCAGGCGCACCGCGCGCCGCCGGATCGTCGCCGCTGCCACGTGGTCGGGCAGCTTGGCGGCAGTCGTCCCGGACCGCCGTGAGTAGGGAAAGACATGGAAGTAGGTCAGCGGCAGCGCCTCGAGCAACGCCATGCCTGCCTCGAACTGTGCATCGCTCTCACCGGGGAACCCGGCGATGACGTCGGTGCCGATCGCCGCAGCGGGCAAGCGCGAACGGATCTCCGCGCCCAGGTCGCGCAGCAACTGCGTGTCGTACTTGCGACGCATACGCCGCAATACTTCGTCCGTGCCGGCTTGCACCGGAATGTGCAGATGCGGGCAGAGCGCCGGGGAGCGCTGCAGCAGGTCGAGCAGTCGCGGCGTCACTTCCGGCGGGTCGATCGAGCTGAGCCGGATGCGTGGTACGGGCGGTTGCTCCAGAATCATCTCGAGGAGATCGCACAGACCGATGGGCGGATCGAGGTCCGGTCCATAACCACCAAGGTGGACGCCGGTCAGCACCACTTCCTGGAAGCCACGCGCCGCGAGATGCTGCAACTGCCCCAACACCTGCCGCGGCGGCACGCTGCGGCTCCCGCCGCGCGAGAATGGGACGATGCAGAAGCTACAGAACAGATCGCAGCCTTCCTGGATCTTGAGGAAAGCGCGCGTTTGCCCAGTGAAGCTATCGGCCCCAAGGGTCTTCACCTGGCGCGCCGTCCGTACGTCGTCGGCGGCGATGCGTTCGCCCGCCGCGGCCATCGCCCCACGTACGGCGCGCAGCACGTCCGTCAGCCGGTTCAAGCCGACGACGTGGTCGACCTCCGGGATCGCCGCGGCCTGCGGATTCACCTGCGCAAAGCAGCCGGTCATGATGACGCGTGCGGCCGGGTTGAAACGCCGGGCACGCCGCGCCAGTTGCCGGCTTTCGGCATCGGCGCGGTCGGTCACCGTGCAACTGTTCACGATGTAGACGTCGGCGCCCGGCTCGAACGCGACGATCGTGCAGCCATCGCCCCGCAGCCGGGTCTCGATCGCCGCCGTGTCATATTGATTGACCTTGCAACCCAGGGTCGCAACCGCGACGCGCATCGGTCCCTACCCCGCCGCCCGCAGCGCGCGTTCAATCCAGCCGCCACCCACGACCCGCTGGTCATCGTACAAGACCGCCGCTTGTCCTGGCGTCACCGCGGGCAACCCGTCGGCCGCCCACGCCTCGAACCCTTCAGCCGTGACCTCGCCCATGGTCACCGGCGTTGCGGCGAAGCGCGAGCGGATCTTCATGTGCAGCTGCACGCCATTCGGCAGCGGGCCGTCGGTGAGCCAGTTCGCCTGCGTGGCGCGCAAGCCGGCCGCGAAGGTTGCGGCCCGTGTGCCCACTCGCACAGTGCCGCTCTGCGCGTCGATCGCCGTGACGTACAACGGCTGCGCCGCGCTGACCCCCAGTCCGCGGCGCTGGCCAATCGTGAAGCGGTGGATGCCGTCGTGCGTCCCGAGCGTCTGTCCGGCCGCGTCAATGATCACGCCGCCCGCCGGCTCTGCCCCACGGCCGGAGTAACGTGCCACGAAGTCGGCATATTGCCCTTTCGGGGCGAAACAGATCTCCTGGCTCTCCGGCTTCTCGGCCACCGGTAGGTTGAGGCGCCGCGCGTGCGCGCGCACCTCTTTCTTGGTCAACTCACCGAGTGGGAACAGCGTGCGCGCCAACACATGCGCTTCAATGGCGAAGAGGAAATACGATTGATCCTTCGCCGCATCTACTGCCGCCCACAGCTGCGCCTCACCGCTGCATGGATCGCGCACGACACGCGCGTAGTGCCCGGTGGCGACCCACTGCGCGCCCAGCTCCGCCGCACGTTCCCAGAAGCGCGCGAACTTGACGTACTGGTTGCAGCGCACGCAGGGGCTGGGAGTGCGGCCTGCCCGGTATTCCACAACGAAGGGCTCGACGACGGTGCGCCTGAACACGTCGCGAAAGTCCATCACGTAGAACGGGATGCCGAGCCGCGCCGCAACCCGACGCGCATCCAGGAAGTCATCGAGCGAGCAACAGCCGCTTCCCGACGCATCACCCCACAGCCGCATGGCGATGCCGACCACGTCGTATCCCGCCTCCACCAACAGCGCCGCGGCCACGGAGCTGTCGACGCCGCCGCTCATGCCGACGACGACGCGGTCACCGGCTTGCGCCAAGTCGCGAACATTCACCATTCACCCTTCACCAGTCACGATTGGGCGCTCGATCGAACGGATGCGAAGAACCGCGGCTGCAGTCGCTGCCACGACGCACTCGATCTCAGCGACGGAGTGCTCGCGCCCCAGGCTGAAGCGCACGCCGTCACGCGCCGCGTCCGCGCTGCGACCCAGGGCCCGCAACACGTGCGACGGCTCGCCGGCTCCCGCGGCGCACGCGGAGCCGCTGGACACCGCCACGCCCTCGAGATCCAACGCCGCCACCAAGGCTTCGCCGCGTACGCCGGCAAAGCTTACGTTCAGCGTATTCGGCAGACAGTCCGCGCCCGACGGGCTGTTGCGGTGTACATTCGGAATTGCGGCGCACAAACCTTCCCAAAGAGCGTCGCGCAGTGCCCAGCAGGCTTCACCGAAGGCGGGGATCCCGGCCGTGGCCAAGCGGCACGCCTCACCCATACCGACGATCCCCGCAACGTTCTCCGTGCCGCTGCGCCGCCCGCGCTCCTGCCCACCGCCGACAAGCAGCGGCCGCAACTCGCAGCCGCCGCGTACGTAGAGGGCACCGACGCCTTTCGGCCCGCCGATCTTGTGCGCCGAAAGCGACAGCAGATCGATGCCGCGCACGTGCACCGGAATCTTGCCCGCCGCCTGCACGGCGTCGACGTGCAGCCGCGCGCCGTGCGCCGCGCACGCCGCTGCAATCGCGTCGACCGGCTGCAGCGTGCCGATCTCGTTGTTCGCCCATCCGACGCTCACGAGATATCCCGGCTCAACCAGTTGTTCCGCAACGTCGGCCGGGCTGACCTGACCGAGGCCATTCACCGGGACCTGCCGGACGGTAACACCTTGCGCCTGCATCAGGCGGATGGGCTCCTGCACCGAAGAATGCTCGATGGGCGTCGTCACGATGGCACCCAGAGTGGTCCCCTGAATTGCCAGGTTGTTACTCTCCGTGCCGCCGCTGGTGAAGACGATCTCCGCCGGCCGCGCGCCGATGAGCGCCGCCACGTGGGCGCGTGCGTCCTCCACGGCGCAGCGGGCGTGCGAGCCCAGCCGGTGCACACTCGAGGCGTTGCCGTAATCTTCCCGCAGGAAGGGCAGCATCGCCTCGAGCGCCTCCGGGCGGAGGGGCGTGGTCGCGTTGTGGTCACAGTAGATCACGCTGTCGTCGTGATGCCGCCGCAACCCGCGTCACGCCGGGCTGTCCGGCACGCTGGCGCGTCTGCCGCGGCGCTTGCGGTCCTTGTAGAGCTTGTAGTCGAAGCTGTCGCAGAGAGCCTGCCAGCTCGCCTCCAGGACGTTCGGCGACACGCCGACGGTCCCCCAGCGTTCGTGGCCGTCGCCCGACTCGATCAGCACGCGCACCAGCGCGGCAGTGCCTTCGCCGCCACCGAGGACGCGCACCTTGTAGTCGAGCAACTGCACCTCGTCGATCTGCGGGTAGAACTTCACCAGCGCCTTGCGCAGCGCGTGGTCGAGCGCATTCACCGGGCCGTTGCCCTGTGCCGCGGTGTGCTCGACGACGCCGTCCGGTCCCTCGATCATGATCGTCGCTTCCGAAAGCGGTGGTTCGTCTTCCTTGCGTTTCTCGTCGATGACCCGAAAACCGATGAGCCGGAAGTTGCGCGCCTTCTGGCCGTTCAGACCCTTTTGCATCAACAGCTCGAACGACGCTTCGGCGCCCTCGAATTGGAAGCCGCGGTTCTCCAGCTCCTTCACCTCAGCGAGCACGCTGCGTACCGCCGGCTTCAGCTCCTCGACGTCGACGCCGAACTCCTGCGCCTTGTAGAGGATGTTGCTGCGGCCCGACAGATCGGACACCAGCACGCGCTGGCGGTTGCCGACGACCGCCGGATCGATGTGCTCATAGGTGAGGGGATTCTTCTGTACCGCCGCGACATGAATGCCGCCCTTGTGGGCGAAGGCGCTCAGCCCAACGAACGGCTGGCGCTTGTTGGGCTCGGCGTTCGCCAGCTCCCAAACGAAGTGCGACACCTCGCGCAGGTGGCGCAACTGCGTGGGGGTAACGACCCTGTAGCCCATCTTCAGCTGCAGGTTGGCGATCACGGAGCACAGGTTGGCGTTGCCGCAGCGTTCGCCGATGCCGTTGATCGTGCCCTGCACCTGGGCGGCGCCGTGCTGCACGGCGATCAGGCTGTTGGCGATCGCCAGCTCGGAATCGTTGTGGCAGTGGATGCCCAATGGTGTCGCCACCGCGGCGCGCACCGCACCGACCGCCGCCGCCACCTCGTCCGGCAAGCGGCCGCCATTGGTCTCGCAGAGACAGATGAGATCAGCGCCCGCCTCGGCCGCGATGCGGCAGCATTCGAGTGCGAACTCCGCG
>Ga0335069_10007981_pt1 | contig 15209 bp, 14 predicted proteins | sample Lox_Sample_11_FD_206714 | JGI IMG/M metagenome (GOLD analysis project Ga0335069, IMG submission 206714) | Soil microbial communities from Loxahatchee National Wildlife Refuge, Florida, United States - Lox_Sample_1.1 | ecosystem: Environmental > Terrestrial > Soil > Wetlands | place: USA... | reverse complement strand
CGGCGCGATCCCGTCGACGCCGGCCCCGACCTCGGTCACGACCCCGGCGGCCTCGTGCCCGTACACGGCCGGCAGCGTCCCGCCCCACCAGCCGTCGACGAACGAGATGTCGCTGTGGCAGATCGCACACGCGGTCAGGCGGACCGACACCTCGCCCGGGCCGGGAGGAGCGAGCTCGACCTCCTCCACCGTCAGGGGCGAGCCGAACTCGTGACACACCGCCGCGCGCATCGTCGGCGCATGGTAGTTGCCTGATTTGTGTCGAAGGGGTTACAAAGTGTGGTCACGCTTGGGAGACTGCCCACCGAAGTTTGAAAACGCTCGTCATACCGGACTAGTGTCGGCTTCCCCACCAAAGGAATAGGGAGGGTCAAGCATGGAGGACTACGAAGCTCAAGAGCAAGAGTTCTGGGCCAAGCTCGAGGAGTCGGAATTCAGCCGCTCGTCGATGCTGCGGCGCAGTGCCGCGGCGGCGCTCGGCCTGACGATCCTCGGCGGCGCCCCGTCGCTCGCGGCCGCTGCCCGCAGGGCCGGTGCGGCGGCGCCCCCGCTGAAGGGCACGGCCGCCAACATGGCGGCGCTCGTCGCGGCGGCGAAGAAGGAAGGGCATCTCAACGTGATCGCCCTGCCGCCCGACTGGGCGAACTACGGCGAGATCATCTCCACGTTCAGCAAGAAGTACGGAATCGGGATCACGAGTGACAACCCCGACGGCAGCTCGGCGCAGGAGAACCAGGCGATCGTCTCGCTCAAGGGCGATCCCCGCGCTCCCGACGTCGTCGACGTCGGCCCGTCGTTCGCGGTCTCCGGCACCGTTCAGGGCCTGTACGGCAAGTACTTCAACAGCAACTTCGCCACGATCCCGAGGGCGATGAAGGACACCCGCGGCTACTGGACCGGCGACTACTGGGGCGCGATCTCGATCGGCTACAACGCGAGCCTCATCAGCACTCCGCCCAAGTCGTTCGCGGACCTGCTGAAGCCCGAGTACAAGAACAAGGTCGCGCTCAACGGGAGCCCGCTGACGTCGAACTCGGCGGTCTCGGGCGTGTTCGCCGCGGCGCTCGCCAACGGCGGCTCGCTCAGCAACGTCGCCCCCGGGATCGACTGGTTTGCGAAGTGCAAGTCCGTGGGCAACTTCATTCCCGTCCAGACGACGCCTCAGACGGTCGCGTCGGGCCAGACGCCGATCTCGATCGACTGGGACTACAACAACTTCGCCTACGTGAAGGAGTTCCCGTCGGCCAAGTGGACGGTCACGATCCCGTCCGACGGGGTGTACGGCGGCTACTACTGCCAGGCGATCAACGCGACGGCGCCGCATCCGAACGCGGCCCGGCTCTGGGAGGAGTTCCTCTACTCCGACCAGGGGCAGATCCTCTTCCTCAAGGGGTACGCGCACCCGGCACGCTTCACCGACATGAACGGGCGCAAGGTGATCCCCAAGGCGCTGATCAACGCGCTCCCGTCCGGTGCGCTGTACAGCAAGGTGAAATTCGCCAGCCTCGGCCAGATCACCGCGGCCAAGGCAACGATCAACACCCAGTGGCCGGCCAAGATGGGGGCATAAGCCCCTGTCCAGCGCGACGGCATCGGAGGGCCTCCGGTCGGGTGTGAAGACCGGCCGGAGGCGCCTTCCGCTCGCGTGGCTGGGCGCAGTCCCGTTCTTCCTCTACGCGCTGCTCTTCCTCTTCATTCCGGCCGCCAGCATCATCGCGGGCGCGTTCAAGGACGCGAAGGGCCACCGCACGCTCTCGAACATCCACCAGGTCTTCCAGAGCCAGTACATCGACGCCTTCAGGACGAGCATCGAGATCAGCGTCGTCACGGCACTGCTCGGCGGCGCGGTCGGGCTCGCGATCGCGTACGCGGCCCTCCGCGAGGGCACCCCGCGCTGGATCCGCTCCGGGATGACGACGTTTTCGGGCGTCGCGGCGAACTTCGGCGGCATCCCGCTCGCGTTCGCGTTCATCGCGACGCTCGGCTCGGTCGGGATCGCGACGCAGTTCATCGACAACGTCTTCGGGGTCAACATCTACAACTCGCCCGTGAACTTCGCGATCTGGTCGAAGACGGGCGTCGAGATCACGTACCTGTACTTCCAGATGCCGCTGATGATCCTCGTGATCGCGCCTGCGATCGACGGGCTCCGGCGCGAGTGGCGCGAGGCGGCGTCCAACCTCGGCGCGAGCTCGTGGCAGTACTGGCGGCACGTCGGCCTGCCGATCCTGATGCCCTCGATCCTCGGCGCCATGATCCTGCTCTTCGGCAACTCGTTCGCCGCGTACGCGACCGCTTACGGCCTGACCTCCGGCGCCATTCCGCTCGTGCCGATCGTGATCGGCAACTTCTACACGGGCGACGTGCTCTCGAATCCGCATCTCGCGCAGGCGCTGGCGTTCGGGATGTTCGTCGTCCTCGGCGCGATGATGCTGCTGTACGTGCCGCTCCAGCGGCGCGCATCGAGGTGGTCGAGGTGAGAAGGAAGCGCATCGCACCGGCCGCCGTGATCTGGCTCCTCGTCGGCGCGGCCTACTTCTTCATCCCGCTGATCGCGACCTTGCTGTTCAGCCTCCGCAAGACGTCGACCGGCCACTGCTGCAGTCTCGCCGCGTACGGCTACATCGTCCACGACCCCCAGTTCTGGTCGACGCTTCGGCTCTCGTTCCAGCTCGCGCTCGAGACGATCGCGATCTCGCTCGTGCTGTTCGTGCCGACCGTCTACTGGGTGCACCTGAGGCTGCCGCGCCTGCGTCCGGTGCTCGCCTTCCTCGCGCTGATCCCGTTCGTCGTGCCGCCCATCGTCCTCGTCGTGGGCCTGCTCGACTTCTACAAGGGCTCACCGCAGTGGTACTACGGGTCGCCCTACGGCTTCCTCGCGACGGCGTACGTGATCCTGGCGTTCCCGTACATGTTCTTCTCGCTCGACGCCGGCTTTCGCGCGATCGACGTGCACACGCTGACCGAGGCGTCCCAGAGCCTCGGCGCGAGCTGGTGGACGACGATGTTCCGCGTGATCCTCCCGAACATCCGCGTCGCGGCGCTCGGCGGCGCGTTCCTCACGCTCGCGATCGTGATGGGCGAGTTCACGATGGCGAGCCTGGCCGCGTTCCACACGTTCCCGACCTTCATCCAGTACGTCAACGAGACGAAGGCGTACCCGGCCGCGGCGGTGTCGCTGATGAGCTTCGGGATCACGTGGCTGGCGATGCTCGCGCTGCTGATGGTCGGTCGCGGCCGGCCGGGGCGCGTCCAGATAGCGGGCGGACACTGATGGCCTATCTCGAGCTCCGGGACCTGCACCGCGCTTTCGGGTCGGTCGTTGCTCTCAAGGGGATCGACGTCGCGCTCGAGCAGGGCGAGTTCCTCTCGCTGCTCGGGCCGTCGGGCTGCGGCAAGACGACCGCGCTGCGTCTCGTGGCCGGCTTCGACCGCCCCGACGCCGGCTCGATCCTGGTCGACGACAAGGACGTGACCCGCATGTCGCCCAACAAGCGCGACATGGGGATGGTCTTCCAGGCCTACAGCCTCTTCCCCAACATGACCGCTGCGCAGAACGTCGAGTTCGGCCTCAAGATCCGGCGGCACAAGCGCCAGGCGCGGCACTCCCGCGTGCCCGAGCTGCTGGAGCTCGTCGGGCTCGGCGACGCGGGGAACCGGTATCCCCACCAGCTCTCGGGCGGGATGCAGCAGCGGGTCGCGCTCGCGCGCGCGCTCGCGATCGAGCCGCGCGTCCTGCTCCTCGACGAGCCGCTCTCGGCGCTCGACGCGAAGGTGCGCGTCCAGCTGCGCGAGGAGATCCGCCGCATCCAGCTCGAGCTCGGGATCACCACGCTCTACGTGACGCACGACCAGGAGGAGGCGCTCTCGATCTCCGACCACGTCGCCGTCATGTACGGCGGGCGGATCGAGCAGATGGGCACGCCGGTCGAGATGTACAACACGCCCGCGACGCCGTTCGTCGCCGAGTTCATCGGCACGATGAACCGGCTCGAGGCGACGGTCGTCGACGGCGGCGACGGCGAGGTCGATCACAAGGGCACGCGGCTCAGGGTGGAGGCCGCGCGCGGGCTCCCGCGCGGCGAGCGCGTGCTCGTGCTGATCCGGCCCGAGTCGCTCGAGCTCGAGCCGGCGGAGAGCGGGCCGGGCCCCGAGGGTGGGCTCGTCGGCGAGGTGCTGACGCACACGTTCCTTGGCTCGACGACGCGCGTGAAGGTGATCGGCGCGGGGGTCGACCTGATCGCGGACGTTCCCACCTCGCGAATCGCCTCGGTGCCCGTCGGGATGAGCGTGATCGCCCGGGTGCCGGCCGAGGGCGTCCGCCTCCTCAGCCTGGCGGAGCAGCCAGCGTCCGCAGAGCCAGTTCCGGCCGGTCCGTGAAGATCCCCGTGACGCCGAGCGCAGCGAGCTCGCGCATCCGCTCCGCCGCGTTCACGGTGTAGACGGTCGTCTCCAGCCCGAGCCGGCGCGCCGCCGCGAGCCCGCGCGCCGTCGTGCGCTGGTCGCGGAAGCCGACCGCCCAGGCCCCGCGCGCGCCGCGGATCGAGACGCCGAAGCCGACGTGCTGGACCGTGCGGAGGCCGGGGCGGAGCCGCCGCACCTCCTCGAGCGCGGGGCGCTGGAAGCACACGACGACGGCGTCGTCGTCCAGGAGCGCGAGCGTGCGGGGGACGACGTCGTAGCGGCGGTACCGCGACGGGGTCTTCAGCTCCACCATCAGCCCGATCCGCCCGCGCGCGAGCCCGACCGCCTGCTCGAGCGTCGGCAGGTCGGCGCGCCTGCGCGGCGGGTCGTGGGTGACCACGAGCTCGCCGTCGGGGCGAACCCGGACGTCGAGCTCGATGAAGTCGGCGCCGACCTCGATCGCGCGCTCGAACGCGGGCAGCGTGTTCTCGGGGAGGTCCCACGAGGCACCGCGGTGCGCGATCACGAGCGGAGTCATGCGAGCAGCCGGCGCACCGAGGCGAGGTCGATCTCCGGGATCAGCTCGTCGGCGGCGGCGAGGCGCGCCGGCCCCAGCGTGCGCGTGATCCCGACGCAGTACATGCCGGCCGCCTTCGCCGCCGCGACGCCGACCTCGGTGTCCTCGAACACGAGCACCTCCTCGGCGCGGATGCCGCCGCCGAGGAGCTCGAGCGCGCGCAGGTATCCCTCCGGGTGCGGCTTGCCCTCGGCGACGTCGCCGGCGGCGATGAGCGCGGAGACGAGCGGCCCGAGCCCGGCCGCGCTCACCACCGGGAGGATCTCCTCGCTCGCGGCGCCCGAGACGATGGCGACCGGGACGCGCTCCGCCGCGTGGCGGACGGCCGCGCGCACCTCGGGGTACACCGTCGAGCCGTCCGCGACGGCCTCGCGGTAGCGGGCGATCCGCTCGGCGACGAGCTCGTCGAGGTCGGGCCGGTCACGGCCGAGCCAGGAGCCGATGATCTCCTCCTCGGAGTGGCCGGCGAGCTCGTCGATGTACTCGCGCTGCGTCAGCGACCGGCCGTTGGCCTCGAACATCTCGGCGTAGATGCGGAACAGGATCGGCTCGTCGTCGGAGAGCGTGCCGTTGAAGTCGAAGACTGCGGCGCGTGGAGCCATCCGGCGGCGAAGCCTACCCTTCCCGCGTGCCGGCCTCCGCGCTCGCGCTCGCCCTCGCGGCGGCGCTCGTCCACGCCTGCTGGAACCTGCTGCTCGCTCGCCCCCGCGACCCCGAGGCTGCGATGGCCGTCGCGCTCGTCGTCGCGGTCGCTGCGTTCGCGCCGGTCGCGGCGGTCTTCGGGCACGTCGACTCGCGCGTGTGGCCATACGTCCTCGCGACCGGGCTCTTCGAGCTCGCGTACTTCGCGCTCCTCGCGGCGGCCTACCGGCGGCTGGAGCTCTCGGTCGTCTACCCGATCGCGCGCGGGAGCGCGCCGGTACTCGTGCTGGTCGCGGGCGCGGCCGCGTTCGGGAGGTCGACCTCGTGGGGCCAGGCGCTCGGTGTCTGCCTCGTCGGCGGCGGGGTCGTGCTCGTGAGCGGGCTGAAGCAGGCCGACCGGCGCGGGATCGTGTTCGGACTCGTGATCGCCGGCTGCATCGCCGCCTACACGCTGATCGACAAGCGCGGGATCCGCTACGCGTCGTCGGTCGCCTACCTCGAGCTCTCGATGCTGCTGCCGTCGCTCGTCTACGCCGCCGTGGTGCTGCGCTGGAAGGGGAGGAGCGCCGTGCGGGCGGAGATCCGCCGGCCGACCTGCCTCGCGGGCCTGGCGACGTTCGTCGCCTACGCGCTCGTGCTGGCGGCGCTGCGGCTCGCATCCGCCGCCTCGGTCGCGGCGGTGCGCGAGACGAGCGTCCTGATCGCGGCCACGCTCGCAGGCGTATTCCTGAAGGAGCGGGTCGGCGCGGAGCGGCTCTCGGGCGCCGCGCTCGTCGTCGCCGGCGTCGCACTGCTTAGTCTTAGCTAGTGCTGCTCGCGATCGACCAGGGCACGACCGGGACGACCTGCCTCGTCGTCGACGACGAGCTGCGGATCCGCGGCCGCGGTTACGCCGAGGTGCCGCAGCACTTCCCCCGACCCGGCTGGGTCGAGCACGATCCGGAGGAGATCTGGGCGAGCGTGCTCGCCGCGGCCGAGCAGGCGCTGCAGGGTACGAGGCCGCAGGAGCTGCAGGCGATCGGGATCACGAACCAGCGGGAGACGACGGTCCTGTGGGAGCGCAGCACCGGGCGGCCCGTCCACAACGCGATCGTCTGGCAGGACCGCCGCACCGCCGAGCGCTGCCGCGAGCTGCCCGCGGCGCGACTGCGCGAGCTGACCGGGCTCGTCGCCGATCCGTACTTCTCGGCGACGAAGCTCGAGTGGCTGCTCCGGCACGTCGAGACCGACGAGCCGCTCGCGTTCGGCACGGTCGACTCCTGGCTCGTCTGGAAGCTGACCGGCGGGCGCGTCCACGCCACCGACGAGACGAACGCGTCCCGCACGCTCCTCGTCTCGCTCGCGACGCTCGGCTGGGACGAGGAGCTGCTCGAGCTGTTCGGGATTCCCCCCGACCTGTTGCCGGAGATCCGGCCGTCGAGCGGGGTCGTGGGCGAGGCCGAGCTCTTCGGTACGACGGTGCCGGTCGCGGGGATCGCCGGCGACCAGCAGGCGGCCCTCTTCGCCGCGGGCGGGACGGCGAAGGCGACCTACGGCACGGGGAGCTTCGTGCTCGCGCCCACCGGCACGGACTGCTCGTTGCCGCCGGAAGGCCTCGTCCGCACCGCCGCCGCCCGCCGCGCGGGTGAGCTGCCCGCCTACGCCCTCGAGGGCTCCGTCTTCGTCACGGGCGCCGCGGTGCAGTGGCTTCGCGACGGGCTCGGCCTGGTCGGCGACGCGGCGGAGAGCGCCGCCGCGGCCGCGTCGCTCGACGGGAACGACGGCGTCTACTTCGTGCCCGCACTCGCCGGGCTCGGCTCGCCGCACTGGGCGCCCGACGCGCGCGGGCTGATCGCCGGGCTGACGCGCGGCACCCGCCGCGAGCACCTCGTCCGCGCCGCACTCGAGGCGGCCGCCTACCAGACCCGCGACGTGCTCGACGCGATGCCCGGACAGCTCGAGCTGCTGCGCGCCGACGGCGGCATGACCGCCAACCCATGGCTGATGCAGTTCCAGGCCGACGTGCTCGGGATCCCGGTCGAGGTCGCAGCCGAGCCCGAGCAGACCGCGCTCGGCGCCGCGCTCCTCGCCGGCCTCGCGGTCGGCCTCTGGCCCGAGCCGCACGCCGCTCCCGCCGGCGCCCGCTACGAGCCGCACATGCCGAGGGACGAAGCGGAGCGCCTCTACGCCGGCTGGCGAGAGGCGCTCCGCCGCACCCTCCTGTAGCTACTTCCCGAGCCAGGCGTTGACCTTCGCCTGGTTGGCCTTGATCCACTGCTGCGCCGCCTTGTCCGGGTCCATGTGGTTCCCGGCGATCAGCTTGGCGACGGCGTTCTGATCCTGGTTCGTCCACTTCCACCGCTTCAGCACGGCCACGGCGGGCGAGCCGCTCGTCGCGAACTTCTTGCTGAAGAGCTTCTCGAGCACGTACGACGGATAGGCGCAGGCGTACTTCTTCGGGTCGCCTCCGGCCTTCTCGTCGTCCAGGCAGCCCTTGAAGCGCGGCGGCAGCTGGACCATGTCCAGCTTGTAGGTCGCGTTCAGGTACTGCGGGTCGTACCAGTAGAAGATCACCGGCTTCTTCTGCTTGTAGAGCTGGCTCCAGCGCGCGACCTGGGCCGGCTCCGCGCCGACGCTGACGAACTTGAAGTTCAGCCCGAGCGCCTGGATCAGCTCCTTGTCCTTCTGGACGTAGGAGGGGTCGCCGCCGAGGAACATCCCCTGCGAGCCGGACTCCGGGCTCTTGAAGATGGTCTCCTTGCCCTTCAGCCCCTTCCAGGTCTTGAACTGCGGGTACTGCTTCATCAGGTAGTCGGGGATGTACCAGCCGATCACGCCCGTGACCCCGTTCGGGCCGACGAGGACGACCGTCTTCTGCTGGGTGACGTACTGCTTGTACTGGTCGGTGTGCTGCCAGTCCTCCAGCACCGCGTCGACCTTGCCGTCGGCCATCGCCTGGTAGACGGGGATCTCGGCGATCTGCGTGATGTTCACCTTGCAGCCGATGCTCTGCAGCACGTTCTTGGCCACGTAGGTGTTGGCCGTCGAGCCGGCCCATGCCTGCTCGTTGAGCGTGACCGTGCCGCACGACGCCGTCCTCTTGGCGCCGGCGACGCCGACGACCGCGAGCGCGGTGACCGCGGCGACTGCGAGCACGGCCGCGGCCCACAGGCCACGACGTGCTCCTAGACGTTCCGACATAGAACCCTCCTTTGTTGCCTGCCTTGGAGTGGAGTTCACGCTTCGACCTGCTTGCGGCGGTTTCCCTGGGTGACCCTGTCGAGCGCGATCCCGAGCGCGAGGATCGCGAGCGAGGCGACGACGCCCTGCCCGAACTCGTTCCGCTGCAGCCCTTGTGCGACCTCGTAGCCGAGCCCGCCCGAGCCGACGAGCCCTCCGATCACGACCACGGCGAGCACCATGATGATCCCCTGGTTGACCCCGAGCATGATCGCGTCCCGCGCCAGCGGGATCTTCACCTTCGCGAGAACCTGGAGCCGGGTGGCGCCGAACGAGCGCGCCGCCTCGACGGTGTTCGGCTCGACGTCACGGACCCCCGCCGAGACGAGCCTGATCACGACCGGGGTCGCGTACAGCACCGCCGCGATGATCCCGGGCACGATCGAGACGGGCATCAGGTAGATGAACGGGATGATGTAGACGAGCTGCGGCAGCGTCTGCAGCACGTCGTTGATGGGGCGGAGGATCCGCTCGACGGTCCGGCTCTCGGCGGCCCAGACCCCGAGCAGGATCCCGAACGCGACGGCGAGGCCTGTCGCGACGAGCACCTGCGAGGCGGTCGCCATGGCCGGGTCCCATTGCCCCATCACCCCGATTGAGACGAGCGCAACGAGCGTTGTGATAGCCGGGCGCCGCCCGCTGATCACGAACGCGATCGCCGTCAGCCCGAGCACCATCACGAACCAGGGCGTGCCGGCCGAGTAGTTGTTGATCGGCTCGAGGCCGTACTTGACCATCGCGTTGCCGATCGGCGAGGAGATCCCGAACACGACCGTCGCCGGGTTCTGGATGTAATCGAGCACCGACTGGATCTGGGCCAGCAGCCACGACTGGGCGTTCTTGCCCGAGTAGATCGCGCCCGCGCCGAAGGCGTAGCCGAGGGCGACCGCGAGGCAGACCGTGCCGACCGCGGCGAGCGTCTCGAGGTGGAGCCGCCGCCGCACCGCCTCGGTGACGTGACGGTGAGCCGGATCGGTGCGGATCGCCATCGACTCGGTCGAGCGGTCGAGCGCGATCGCCATGATCACGATCGCGAAGCCGGCGAGGATCGCCAGGGCCGGGTTCGAGTAGATGCCGTTCGTGACCACGCCGCCGAGGCCGGGGCCGCCGATCAGCCCGGCGATCACGACCATCGAGAGCGCGAACAGGATCACCTGGTTGACCGAGAGCAGCAGCATCCGCCGCGCGAGCGGCAGCTGCACCTTCGTCAGCACCTGCCGCTTCGTCGAGCCGAGGGCCTCCGCCGCCTCGACGGTGTTCGTCGGCACGCCGCGGATCCCGAGCGCGGTGATCCGGATCGCCGGCGGGATCGCGTAGATCATCGTCGTCACGACCGCGGCGCCGGGGCCGACCGAGAACAGGATCACGACCGGCATCAGGTAGGCGAACGCGGGGATGATCTGCATCGCGTCGAGGATCGGAGTGACCGAGCGGAGGAACCGGTCGGAGCGGCCCGCCAGCACGCCGAGCGGCATCCCGACCAGCAGTGACAGCGAGACGGCCGCGGTCATCAGCGCGAAGGTCTGGACGCTCTCGAGCCAGAGGCCCATCAGCGCGAACGACGCGAACGCCGCGGCGACGCCGAGCGCCGCCTTGCGGCTGCCGAAGCGCAGCACGACGACGATCCCGAACGCGGCGGTCCCGACCCAGGTGAGCTTGAAGAAGAAGCTCGTCAGCCACGAGACGAGGTTGTCGAGGAAGGTGGCGAAACCGTTGAAGATCGTGAAGAAGAAGCTCGGGTTCGGGAGGTTCCGCTCGGCGCTGAGCCAGTTCTGGAACCGGTCGAGGTAGCCGTTGAGCGAGCCCCAGGTGAGCCACGACGGCCACGGGAACTCGCCTTTCCAGCCGATGTACGAGATCACGATCACGAGCACGATCGCGACGACGAGCCCGATCTTCCCGCGCCACCACGGCCGCGGCGCGGCGGCGGCCGGGGGCGCGGAGGCGATGTCGGTTGCCGCGGACATCAGTCCTGCTCGCCGGCGATGGCCTTCAGGACGGCGACGCGGTCGACGACGCCGACGACGCGGCCCTCCTCGATCGCGCAGACCGGGCGCTCGCTCGCTGCGATGACGGGGATCGCGTCCCGGACGGTCGTCCCGACGGGAAGCGTCGGGCCGTCGCCTTCGCCGGCCTCGGCCGGGCGCATGATCCAGCGCAGGGTGAGGACGTGGCTGCGCGGGATGTCGCGGACGAAGTTCTGCACGTAGTCGTCGGCCGGCGAGCCGACGAGGTCCTCGGGCGTTCCCAGCTGCACGATCGCGCCGTCGCGCATGATCGCGATCCGGTCGCCGAGGCGCAGCGCCTCGGGCAGGTCGTGAGTGATGAACACCATCGTCTTGCCGGTCTCGTGCTGGAGCCGGATCACCTCGTCCTGCATGTCGCGGCGGATCAGCGGGTCGAGGGCGCTGAAGGGCTCGTCGTAGAGCATCACCTTCGGGTCGACGGCGAACGCGCGGGCGAGGCCGACGCGCTGCTGCATCCCGCCCGAGAGCTGGTCCGGGAACTGGTTCGCGGAGTCCTCGAGCCCGACGAGCCTGAGCACCTCGGCGGCGCGCGCGAGCCGCTCCGCCTTCGGCATCCCCTGCACCTCGAGCCCGAACGCGACGTTGTCGATCACGCGGCGGTGCGCAAGCAGCCCGAAGTGCTGGAACACCATCGACGAGGTGTGGCGGCGGAGCTGGCGCAGGTCGGCCTGGCTCGCCCCGGACACGTCCTTGCCGTCGATCTCGATCTGGCCGGCGCTCGGCTCGATCAGGCGGATCAGCGTGCGGACGAGCGTCGACTTGCCCGACCCCGAGAGGCCCATCACGACGAAGACCTCGCCCGGCCAGACGTCGAACGAGACGTCCCGCACGGCGGCAACGCAGCCGGTCTTCGCGCGCAGCTCGGCGCGGGGGAGATCGGCGTCGGGCGTGCCGAGCACGGTCTCGGCGTGCTTCCCGAAGATCTTCCACACGCCCGCGGCGTGAATCAGCGGCGGGCCGCTGCGGTCGATCCGGTGGCCGGTGGTCTCCGGCGTGCCGACGGTCGTCGTCACCGGCGCAGCCTACTCCTGAGATCAGAAGAGGCCAACCGTCCGGCCCTCCTCGTCGATGTCGACGTTGAACGCCGCAGGAGTCGCGCTGAGGCCGGGCATCGTCTGCATGTCGCCGCAGAGCGCGACCAGCCAGCCCGCGCCGGTGTACGCGCGGATGTCGCGGATCGTGACTGTGAACCCGGTCGGCGCGTTCGTGAGCGCCATGTCGTGCGAGAGCGAGAGGTGCGTCTTCGCCATGCAGATCGGCAGCTTGTCGAAGCCGACCTGGTTGAACTGGCGGATCTTGTCCTGCGCCGTCTTCAGCACGAAGATCCCGTCGGCGCCGTAGACCCGCTTGGCGATCGCCTCGATCTTCCGCTCGATCGGCCAGTCCAGCTCGTAGAGGACGTCGAACGAGTTCGGCTCGTCCGCCGCCGCCACGACCGCCTCGGCGAGTGCCGCCGCTCCCGCGCCGCCCTCCGTCACGCCGTCGTTCGTCTCGGCCGCGTAGGCGCCGTTCTCGAGCGCGATCCTGCGCACGAGCTCGATCTCCTCGTCGGTGTCGTCGGGGAAGCGGTTGATCGCGACGACCGCGTTGAGCCCGAACTCGCGGATGATCCCGAGGTGGCGGATCATGTTCGCCGCGCCGCGCTCGACCGCGTCGAGGCCGCCGTCGGGGTCGTCTCCGTGGTGCTTGAGCGCCTTGACGGTCGCCACGAGCACCGTCGCCGACGGCCGGATCCCGCCGACCCGGCACACGATGTCGAAGAACTTCTCCATCCCCATGTCCGAGCCGAAGCCGCTCTCGGTCAGCACGTAGTCGCCGAGCTTCAGCGCGACGCGGTCGGCGACGAGCGAGTTGTTGCCGTGTGCGATGTTCGCGAACGGGCCGCAGTGGACGAAGGCGGGCTGGCCCTCGAGCGTCTGGACGAGGTTCGGCTTGATCGTGTCCTTGAGCAGCACCGTCATCGCGCCCGCGGCGCGCAGCTGCTCGGCGGTCACGGGCTCGCCGTCGAAGGTCGAGCCGACGGTGATCGCGCCCAGGCGCGCGCGCAGGTCGTGCAGGTCGCGGGCGACGGCGACGATCGCCATCACCTCGGAGGCGGCGGTGATGTCGAAGCCGGTCTGGCGCACGTAGCCGTTCGCGCGGCCGCCGAGGCCCACGGCGATGTCGCGCAGCGCCCGGTCGTTGATGTCGACGCAGCGCCGCCACGAGATCGAGAGCGGGTCGACGTGCGGGTGGCCGCCGTGGAGGATGTGCGCCTCCAGCATCGCGGCGAGCAGGTTGTTCGCGGCGCCGATCGCGTGGATGTCGCCGGTGAAGTGGAGGTTCATGTCCTCCATCGGCACGACCTGCGCGAGGCCGGCGCCCGCCGCGCCGCCCTTGATCCCGAAGACCGGGCCGAGCGACGCCTCGCGCAGGCACAGAACCGGGTGCTTGCCGATGGCGCCGAGCCCCTGCGTCAGCGAGACCGCCGTCGTCGTCTTGCCCTCGCCGGCCTTCGTCGGCGTGATCGCGGTGACGTTGACGAGCTTTCCGTCGGGCCGGTCGGCGAGCCGGTCGAGCACGGAGAGGTCGATCTTCGCCTTGTAGCGCCCGTAGAGCTCGACCTCGTCGGGAAGGAGCCCGGCGTCTTCTGCCAGCTCGCCGATCGGGCGGAGGGTCGCGCTCTGTGCGATCTCGAGGGACGACGGGAGCTTCGCCAAGGCAGGTTCCTTTCGTCGGGGACGCCGTAGCCTCGCAGCAGCGCGCCCTTCAGGTCAAAGTACCGCCGTGCTCGTCGGCCTCGGCCACGTCGATCTCGTCTGTTGCGACCTCGGGCGGTCGCTCGCGTTCTACGGCGCGGTGCTCGGGCCGCTCGGGCTGGAGGAGCCGGTGCTCTTCCCCGGCGAGCGCGGCGAGCAGATCCACTACCTGCGCTTCCCAGGGGCGGGGTCCGGCTCGCTCGGCCTGCGCCAGGCGCTCGAGGAGCAGGAGTTCGAGCTCTACGCGCCGGGCCTGCACCACGTCGCGTTCGCGGTGGAGACGAGGACGGACGTCGACGCGGCGCACGCGGCGGCGGTCGCAGCGGGCGCCGAGGTGCTCCACGCGCCGCGGCTCTTCCCGCAGTACCACCCGGACTACTACGCGACGTTCTTCCTCGACCCGGACGGCTTCCGGGTCGAGGTGGCCTCGGCGCGCGACGCGCGAGGTTGACGCGGCTCTGCCGGGGCGCTTCAATTCGTCGTGGAACGGGAGTTCCACATCGTGAACATGGCGCCCACGCATACCGGAACGCAGTCGATCGACCGGGCCGCGCAGCTGCTCGTGCGGGTCGTCGAGTCGGCCGAACCGCCGTCGGTCGGCGAGCTCGCGGAGCGCTCCGGGCTGCCGAAGAGCACGACGTCGAGGCTCGTGGCGGCGCTCGAGCGGCAGGGGCTCGTGCAGCGGATCGAGGATCGCGGTCGCCTGCGGCCGGGGCCTGTGCTGCTCCGCTACGCGAACCGCGACACCGCGGCGACGCTCGTCGAGCTCGCCGCACCCTCGCTCCGCCGGCTCGCGGACGCCTCCGGCGAGACGATCAACCTCGCGGTCCCGGGCCCCGACGGCGTCGAGCACCTGGCCCAGGAGGACACCGCCCATTTCGTCGGCGTGACCGACTGGGTCGGCCGCCGCGTCGCGTTCGAGCTCGCCGCGAACGGCAAATGCTTCCTCGCCTTCGGCGCCACGAAGAAGCTGACCCCCGAGCTCCGGGCCGTCCGCGCACGCGGCTTCGCGACCTCGATCGACGAGCTCGAGCTCGGCCTCTCCGCGCTCGCCGCACCCGTCTTCGGGCCCGGCGGCGACGCGATCGCCGCGCTCTCCATCTCCGGGCCCAGCGCCCGCCTGACCTCCGACCGCATCGCCCGGCTCGCTCCGCTCCTCGTCGAGGAAGCGGCGGCGCTCGCCGGACGGCTCGGCCACCGCGACCACGCACGAGGAGCCGCATGACACACGAAGAGATCATCCAGGGCCTCTACGACGAGACGCTGATCGGCAACGCGCCCGAGGTGAAGGACCTGGTCAACCAGGGCCTCGAGGACGGCCTCGACCCCGAGCGGATGCTGTACGACGGGCTGATCCCGTCGCTCGAGGAGGTCGGCGCCCGCTTCGAGCGCGGCGACTACTTCGTGCCGGAGATGCTGATCGCCGCACGGGCGATGCAGGGCGCGCTCGACATCCTGCGGCCGCTGCTCGCGGAGACCGGCGCCCAGCAGGTCGGCACGTTCGTGATGGGCACCGTCAAGGGCGACGTCCACGACATCGGCAAGAACCTCGTCAACATCATGCTCGAGGGCGCCGGCTTCACCGTCCACGACCTCGGCGTC
>Ga0335069_10007980_pt1 | contig 15210 bp, 13 predicted proteins | sample Lox_Sample_11_FD_206714 | JGI IMG/M metagenome (GOLD analysis project Ga0335069, IMG submission 206714) | Soil microbial communities from Loxahatchee National Wildlife Refuge, Florida, United States - Lox_Sample_1.1 | ecosystem: Environmental > Terrestrial > Soil > Wetlands | place: USA... | reverse complement strand
GGTTCGAGCCTTATTCACATCGACTGGGCGGACGAACGGGGCTCCGGCGCGCTCACTGGACACGTACGAGAAAATCGCTGCAGGCCGCCACTCCTGGACCGTTGACGTACCGCGTGCGGTCGGCGGCAACGTCGAGCTTCAAGCCGAGAACCCAAAGGCCGGCTCGAAGCTGAGTTTCACCGTTCGGTCTGGCAATCAGGTGCTGATGCAGGATGCGCAAACCTTGGATGGAGCGCTCCGGCCGAACGAAGCGTTCTTTCTCAACGTGGACTCCGAGGACTTCTCGCAGCCAAAAGTCGGGGACGAGGAATAATCCGAGTTTCGCCCGAGCCGTGTGGCCACCATCTACACCGGAACGGGTACGCTGTCGACGATCTCGCGCAGCACCTGCTCGGCTTGTTCCGATTTCCTCAGCGTAGAAGCGTAATGCGAACTGACCACGACGCGGTGGGCGAAGACTGGGACGGCGAGCGGCTTGAAGTCTTCGGGTGTGCAGTAGTCGCGTCCGTCGAGAAATGCCATGGCCTGGGCGGCACGGTAGAACATCTGCGAACCGCGCGGCGAAACTCCTAAGGAAAGATTGTCGGACTCGCGCGTCTTGTTGACGAGGGCGAGCGCATAGCTGACGAGTGAATCGTCCACATGAATTTGTGTGACTGCGTGCTGAATCTCAAGAACATCCGCGCCGCTCAATACGGGCCGTAGTTTCTCCAGCTTGGCGGTTCCGGCTTCGGCTCGCAAGATCTCGCGTTCCGCGCCCGTTTCGGGGTACCCCATACGCACGCGCATCAGGAAGCGGTCGAGCTGGGACTCCGGCAGGGGATAGGTGCCGTGATGTTCGATCGGGTTCTGGGTTGCGATGACAAGGAAGGGTTGCGGCAATGGATAGGAGTAGGCGTCGACCGTGACCTGGCCTTCGTTCATCGCTTCCAGTAACGCTGACTGGGTTTTTGGCGTGGTGCGATTGATCTCGTCGGCCAACAACACGTTGGCGAATACAGGTCCGCGTTTGAACTCGAACTTCTGCTCCGCCGCCGAATAGATCGAAATGCCAAGAACGTCGGAAGGCAGCATGTCGCTGGTGAACTGCACGCGTTGGAACGAGCAATCGATGGCGCGGGCCAAGGCTTGGCCGAGAGTGGTTTTGCCGACTCCCGGAACGCCTTCGATGAGCAGGTGGCCTTTGGCGAAGACGGAAACCAGGGCGAGCCGGAGAACTTCGTCCTTGCCGCGGATGACCGTGCGCAGGGACGTCTCCAACTGGGCGGCGCGGCTGGCGGCCGCACTCGCTGCCTGGGTTGCCATGAGTTGGATTCTACTATGCGGGTGATGAGGGCTGGTGTTACCGCAGTCACGCTGGCGAAGCTGCACCGCTCACTTCCCGGCCGCCGCCAGAATCTGTTCCAGCGAGTATTTCTGCAATTCTCCGATCCTCTCCAGCGTCACGTCGGGCATTGCATACTTCGCCACCAACTCGGCATCAAGCGCATAGTGACCCTGTCGGGGAAAAACCGTAGTCACGCGCGAGCCCCAATGCCGCTTCAATTCAGCCAGAATGCGCACCTTGTCGTCTACCATCACATAGTGTGCGGCCGGATACTTCTGTTCCACGTCGTCAAGCTCCAGCTCCTTGTGCACATAAATCAAAACGTCCCCGTGAAAGGTGTCATAGAGGCCTGACCGATCTACCTTGCGGGGCTGAAAAACCACATCCCCGTCGCTCAAGATCGCTGCTTGCCCCAGCTGCTGGGCGTGCTCGACAGCGTCGAGTGACTCCGGGTACAGCCGGTTCGCGAATGGATAGTTCACCATGAAATAAGAGACTTCGAGCAGTTTGGGGTCGCGCGGCATTTCCACCCGGTAGCGTTGCAGCGCGCCGAGATAGTCGGCATAGCCGAGCTCGGTCCGAAGCTGTTCGAAGATCGCCCAGTAGCGCTGCGCCGGGCCTTCGCCCACTTTTGTCCGCAGGTGCTGTTGCAGGTCGTTGGCAACACGGTCGTTGTCGAGCAGCGTGTTGTCTACATCGAAAAAGAAAACGGTGCGCGAGCTGGCGTCGGAACGATTCACGCAATCTCCTGCGAATCAGAGCGTTAGAAAAGTGAATTTATGATGCCAGAAAGTCGCGCATCTTGTTGAGCCATCTCGGGGCGAGGCGGCGAGCACGCTTATTTACGCATTTTTGCGCAACTTTCCCCACCCGGTGAGTTCTAATAGTGTTAAGGCTCTGTCATGCTCACAGGGCGTTTGCCGAGCCGGGAGGCTGCCATGTTGCGCGGGGCACGGTTTTACTTGTCGCTTCTTCACGTCTCTCTACTGCTCCTGGCGTCCGGCTACTTGCCGGTAGCCGCTCAAATCAACGGCGTACCCGCTTCGGTAACGTCCTTCGGTTTTGGCGGAAGCAACAACCCTGCGCCAGGTATCCGCGCGAGCGTCACCTCGCTCGGCCCGAACGGTTACGGGAATTCGCGTTCGTTCTTTGGAAATTGCTGCTCCTTCTTTCCGCTGAACAATTCTTTCCCGGGCACCAGGCCTCCGTTCCGGCCTCATCGCGACCGCGATGCTCGAGACCATGGCCGCGACCACTTCGCCTTAGTGCCGTATCCCGCCTACATTCCGTACAGCGCTGGCAATTACGATCCGTCTTATGCAACGGATGCAGCCGACGAAGAGGAAATGGCTACTTTCTCCTCGGATTTCGAGTCCGGGTACCGCGAACGGAACGACACTCGCTTTTCCAGACCGACCGCGCGAAGGAACGCTACCAACACCTCCAGTCGCGACAAGTTGAGCGAGCCAGCGCCTACTCCAACGGTTGAAGAGCCCGTCGTACAACCTTCCACCGTGTTGGTCTTCAAAGATGGGCACCACTCCGACGTCATCAATTACGCCATCGTAGGCGACACGCTTTTCGATTTCGACGAAGGCCGCACACGAAAAGTTCTCCTGGCGGATCTCGATCTTCCGGCCACGCAAAGAGCCAACGACGAGCGCGGCGTGGAATTTGGAATCCCCGCAAGGTAAGGCCGTCCTCTCGGCAACTGAGCGCAGCGAGGCGCACGCCCAGCACTTGACGCCCTCCCCGCAATAATGGATACTTATTCACACACGTGGATTTTTATTCAATGTCCAAAACTGCCCGCCATAACGCGATCCTCGGGCTTCTCGACGATGGGCCCATCGAGAGCCAGGAAGCGCTGCAGCACATTCTCGAGCGCAAGGGCTTCGAAGTGGGGCAGGCAACTCTGTCGCGCGACATAAAGGAACTGAAACTGGTCAAAGGGTCCGAAGGCTATCGTCGTCCGGCTGAGGTTGGAGCGCCCGACACCGTTCTGCCTTCGGTGATGCACCTTGTCCATCAATTCGTCGTCGACATTCGCCCCGCCGGCAATCTTCTTGTGGTCAAGACGACTGTCGGGAGTGCGCAGCCTGTTGCTGCCGTTCTCGATTCCTCGCACTGGCCGGAGGTTGTGGGCACTCTCGCCGGTGACGACACGGTTCTTGTGATTACCGCCGGCAAGAAGAAGGCACTCGCTGTCGCCCGCCGTATTCGCGAACTCGCTTAAAACAAAGCTGAACTCCCAAACATCGCCTTTCCGCCGGTGGCGAGGTCGTATTTAGGAATGCCGCACTTTTAGAAACGGAGTAGCCACAGCCAATGAGAACCGAACCTGCACCGTACGCCAACCCGCCTCTCGCGGCCCAGCCACCCGCGCCGCGCGATCTGGTTTCGATCCACGACCTCGCCCCTTCTGAAATTCTCGATCTATTTAGCCTCACTTCCCTGCTCAAGCAGCGCCCCGCCGATTTCCGCGGCGTGCTCGCGGGCAAGCAGATGGTTATGTTTTTCGAGAAGCCTTCCCTGCGCACGCGCATCACGTTTGAAGCCGGCATGGACAGCCTCGGCGGCAGCACCTTCTTTGTGGATCAGACCAGCAGCCGCCTCGGTGCCCGCGAGTCGCTCTACGACGTCGCCCACAACCTCGAGCGCTGGATCGACATCATCGTGCTCCGTACTTTTCAGCACTCCACCGTTGAGGAAATGGCGACCTACGCGGGCGTCCCTGTCATCAACGCGCTTAGCGAACTCGAGCATCCGTGCCAGGCGTTAGCTGACTTCTTCACCCTGCAGGAGCATTTCGGCGATCTCTCGAAAATCCACCTAGCCTATGTTGGCGACGGCAACAATATGGCGCATTCGCTGCTGTTGGCGGGCGCTGCGCTCGGTTCAAAAGTTTCGATCGCCACCCCGATTCGCTACAGTTTGAATCCCGTCATCCTCACCATGGCGCAGTCGATTGCCGAGCAGACCGGCGCGACCCTGCGCATCCTCACCGATCCCCGGAAGGCTGTAAAAGGCGCGGATGCCGTCTATACCGACACCTGGGCCAGCATGGGACAGGAGACTGAAGCCGCCGAACGCGCCGCCATTTTCGCGCCCTATCAGGTCAATTCCTCGCTCATGCAGTTAGCAGCTCCGCATGCCCGTTTCATGCACTGCTTGCCCGCTCACCGCGGACAGGAAGTTACCAACGAGGTCATTGATTCGTTAAACTCAGTGGTATTCGATCAGGCGGGAAACCGCCTGCATATTCAGAAGGCCATCCTCGCATGGCTGCTGGGCGGCGGAGTGGGCCGCTTCCCCGCGGGGTCGCAAAGCAGGAGAGCGCATGCCTAGACTTGAAACTAAGAAGCCGGAGAAAATTGTCCTCGCCTATTCCGGCGGACTCGACACCTCCATCATCATTCCGTGGCTCAAGGAAAACTACTCCTACGAGGTGATCGCCATGGTGGCCGACGTCGGTCAGGGCGACGACGTGGAAGCCGTCGTCAGCAAGGCCTACAAGACCGGCGCCAGCAAGGTGATTGTCGAGGACCTGCGGGAGGAATTTCTCACCGGCTACGTCTGGCCCGCGCTCAAAGCGGGAGCCGTTTACGAGAACAAATACCTGCTCGGCACTTCGCTCGCTCGCCCGGTGATCGCCAAACATCAGGTCGAAGTCGCATTGAAGGAAGGCGCTTCGGCTGTGGGACACGGGTGCACGGGGAAAGGCAACGACCAGGTGCGCTTCGAAATGGCCTACCAGGCGCTCGCTCCCGAACTCAAGGTCGTCGCTCCATGGCGCGAGTGGGACCTTAGGTCGCGCGAAGATTGCCTCGACTACGCCGAGAAGCGCGGCATTCCCATCGCCCAGAGCCGCGAAAAAATTCACAGCCGCGATCGCAACCTCTGGCACATGAGCCACGAAGGTGGAGAACTCGAAGACGCGGGTAATGCGCCGCTAGCTTCGACCTGGCAGATGACGCGTTCGCCCCAAGATGCACCCGACAAAGAAGAGCAGGTTGAGATCGGATTCGAAAAAGGCGTGCCCGTCTCGGTCGATGGCCAGCCGCTCGATCCCATATCGCTTCTCGAACTTCTGAATGAGATCGGAGGACGTAACGCTGTCGGCCGCATCGATCTCGTCGAAAACCGTTTCGTCGGTATCAAGTCGCGAGGCTGCTACGAGACCCCCGGCGGCACGCTGCTTCTCACCGCTCACGGTGAACTCGAAGCCCTTTGTCTCGACCGCGACCTGCTCCATTTCAAGCTGCACGTCGCGCTCAAGTATGCCGAGCTTGTCTACTTCGGCCTTTGGTTCACGCCGCTGCGCGAATCGCTCGACGCCTTCGTCGAAACCACGCAGCAGAACGTCACCGGCTCCGTCTCTCTCTCGCTCTACAAAGGCAACGTCAGCGTCGTGAGTCGCAAGTCGCCGCACTCGCTCTACCGCACCGACCTCTCTTCGTTCACTATGGGCGCAGGGTATGATCAAAAGGACGCGGAAGGCTTCATCCGAATTCTAGGATTGCCTTCTCGTTGCCGCGCACAGAGTGAAAAGAAGACAAAGGTCGAGGTTGGCTCTTGAAGGTTGGCTCTTGGAGACTTGCTCTCTAGATAAGAACTTCCATGATGAGCTTTTGGGCGGCGCTGCGCTTCAGCGCTGCGGTATTGCCCGCTCCTCCTGTGCGGTCGTAAAGTCCGCTGGAAAGGTCGGGAGTGTTGGCACAACCGTGGACGAGCGGCCCTTCAGGGCCGCGTTGCGCATCACTTCTCTTTGCGGGGCTTTAGCCCCTGAGGTCGTCGCATGAAAATGTGGTCCGGCCGCTTCCGCCAGCCCCTCGACCCCGCATTTGAAAACTGGCAGCGCTCGTTCCCCTACGACAAGCGACTGCTACCGTTTGAACTCGCCGCCAGCCGCGCCCACGCCAACGCCCTCGCCAAGGCCGGAGTTCTTACCCCCGACGAACTCTCCGCCATCCTCGATAGTCTCACCGAAATTTCCAAGCGCACCGAATCGCCCGCGTTTCTCGAAGATCCCGAAGCCGAAGACGTTCACCATTTTGTCGAGAAGCAACTCGCAGCCCTCATTGGCCCCGCCGGATACAAACTCCACACTGGCCGCAGCCGCAACGAGCAGATCGCGATCGACCTACGCCTCTTCGTACGCTCCACCATCGACACGTTGCGCACCCAACTCGCCGATCTCCTCGACGCCTTCCTCACCCGCGCCGATGCCGCCGCCGATGCGGCGATGCCCGGCTTCACTCATCTTCAACCCGCCGAGCCCGTTCTCGTCGCGCACTGGCTGCTCGCATACGTCGAGATGTTTTTGCGCGATGCCACTCGCTTGGCTGATTGCCGCAAACGCACCAACCTTTGCCCGCTCGGCTCCGGCGCCATTGCCGGAGCCACACTCACGCTCGACCGTCAAGCCATCGCCCGCGAGTTAGCTTTTGAGGACATCACTCCCAACAGCATGGACGCGACCAGCGACCGCGACTTCGCCATCGAATTCGTCCAGTCGCTCTCGTTCATCGCCCTCCACCTCAGCCGCTGGGCCGACGAGATGATCCTCTTCTCGACGCCCGCCTACGATTTCATCGCGCTGCCGGAGCGGTACTCTACCGGATCGAGCGCTATGCCGCAGAAAAAAAATCCTGATCTGCTCGAACTCGTCCGCGGTAAGTCGGCGCGCGTGCTCGGATGCGCCACCGCGCTCGAAATCACCGTGAAAGGCCTGCCGCTCGCCTACAACAAGGACATGCAGGAAACGCAAGAGCCTCTGTTCGACGCCGCCGACACCATGACTTCCATGCTGCCGCTGGTCACCGCATGGATGCACGCCGTCGAATTCAACCTCGACAAAATGGCAGCCGCCGCCCAAACCGGCTTCATGAATGCCTGGGCCGCTGCCGCTTACCTCGTCGAGCGCGGAGTCCCAGCTCGCCTCGCCCATGAGTCCGTGGGCAAAGCCGTTCAGCTCTCGATCGAGCGCGGATGCGAACTACAAAATCTGCCGCTCGCCGATCTCAAATCCATAAACTCAGCCTTCGACTCCGATCTTCCTGCCCGCCTCGCTTTGCCTGAGGTCCTAGCCATCCATGACGTCGCCGGCGGCACGGCCCCCGCCCGCGTCGGCGAGGCAATTCAATCCGTCCGCGCTCGCATAGCCAATGTAATTCGAGGCTAGTCAATCGACGAGCACCTGGGGAATGTAACTCTCAATCAGACTGAGGGGATCAGAGGTAAACCTATTCGGAGACTTCTTCTGCTTCCTCTTGCGCGCCGGTGCGGACCAAGTCTTCGAGTTCACGCTGCAGGTTGCTGCGAGATTCGTCGGTCAAGTCAAGAAAGCGGCAAGGCTGGAGGCAGCCTTGTGTGGCCCACATGGGAAAAAGCATTTGCGCGCGGCAGCGAATGCTGGTCACACCCACATGAAATACGACCGTGACGCGGATGCTCTCATCGAGGGGGTGTTCGAGGGAAAGCAGGCCTCCGTTGCTCGAGAGTTGGCTGAGACGGCTGCGGATTTGGCGTCCATTTTCGAGCAACAACAGGGCAAGGACAGAGCCGCCAAGTTTCACTCGAGTGCCTCTTTGGGCTTTTCGCATGCTGGCGCCGGCAGACATAGTCAGTACAAGTATGGCACCGGGAAGTACGGTCGGGCAGATTACCAAAGTTCGGAACGTTATACCGACGCTGCCGACGACCGGTCCTTCCCCAGGATGGTTAGTTCCTAATGAATGTGCGAGAATTCCTTTCCGCTTGGAGGTGGAAAATGGTGAAACAAATCGTGGCGGTAGCGTTGGCATTCGTGATGACGGCGGCGGTGTACGGCCAGAAGGCGGCAAAGGCAGCGGCAGGCGGGGCAGTGGACAAAGCTTACTTGCAGAAAATCTGGGACGGCTGGTCCACGCTCGACCCCACTGGGCAGACGCAATATTACGCGCAAGGTCCGCACGTATTCTTTGATATTGCTCCCCTGAAATACGGGAGTTGGGACGAGTATAAGGCCAATGTCACGAAGGTACTGGCTGATTACAAATCGGCGAAGTGCACAGTGAATGACGATGCTCAGATCCACAAGAGTGGGGAGGCATACTGGATCACGGCGACGGTAGCCTACGAACTGATCCAGAAATCGGGCAAGCGCGAGATGGGGAACTTTCGCTGGACTGCAGTTTTCGAGAAGCATGATGGGAAGTGGCTGATCGTGCACGAGCACGTATCGGAACCGATTGGCTAGCGCTTGGTAGCCTGGAGGCCGTGAATAGGAAATTGCTCCGCTCACCTCACAGCGGCGGGCGAAGACGCGTGTCGTTCGCGTTCGTTAGTGGTATGCCTTCCAGAAGAAGTAGGCGGTCATTCCTAATCCGACAACAATCACAAATACACGTATGAAAGACGCGGGGAGCTTTTGCGCGTAGTGGGCGCCGAAGTAGCCTCCGACGACGGCGCCGAGGATCATCACGGAGCCTTGCTTCCACGCAACGGCCCCGGCAACGATGAATGTGACGACGGCGATTCCATTGATCAATCCGGCGAGCACGACTTTCAGCGCGTTCATGGCGTGAATGTCGGTCATGCCGATGGCGGCCAGCATGGCGAGATTGAGGATGCCGACGCCTCCGCCGAAATAGCCGCCGTAGACGGCAACGAAGAGTTCGAAGATCGCGGCGAAGGTAAGAGCGGACGTCGAGATGTCGTGAGCGAGGCCTTCGCCGGAGCGGCCCAGCCTCCCTCCAAAGATGAAAAGCAAGGTCGCGCCCAGCATGAGCCAGGGGAGCACGCGAAGGAAGGTCTGTGCGGGCGTGTGCAACAGAAGGTATGCGCCGAGGATTCCCCCGATAACGCTGGTGATGCCGAGCGGGATCATGATGCGCCGGGAGAGATCGAGGTGCTTGCGGTAGGCGCCGGAACTAGCTGTAACTCCCAGCCAAAGCGCGACCGTGTTGGTGGCGTTCGCAGAGATCGGAGCAACGCCGGTGAACAAGAGCGCCGGGAAGGCGATGAAGCTTCCGCCGCCGGCTACGGCGTTGAGTGCGCCGCCGAGCGCGCCGGCGGCAAACAGGAAGGCGATGGTTCCGAGAGTCAAAGATCAGGTGTATCACACCTCAGCGCGAAAACGGATGCGTGGCGCCGGTGACATTTTCGCTCCTCTTGCGTCTGAGGGTTGAGGTGCCCATGAAAACCGCGCTTTCATTCCTCTTGTCCATTGTCTTGTGTGTGCCGTATTCGCATTCGCAGAATGGAGCCGCCGCCGCGAATCCTTGCGAGGCGAGCCAACAGCGTCAATTTGACTTCTGGGTGGGCGAGTGGAATTTGACCTGGCCCGGTACCCAAGCGGGGAGCGTGCAGCATGGAACCAACAGCATTCAGCGCATTCTTGACGGCTGCGTGGTTGAAGAGAATTTTTCAGGCGGAAGCGACATGCATCTGCGCGGCAGAAGCGTTTCGATTTTCAATCTGGCGGCGGGAAAGTGGAAACAGACCTGGGTGGACAACGAAGGCGGGTATCTCGACTTTGTTGGCGAATTCAAGGACGGGCAAATGATTCTCTCGCGCGAGGCCACAGGGCCAGCGGGAAAGAAGTTCCTGCAGCGCATGGTTTGGAAAAACATCACGGCCACTGAATTTGACTGGAGTTGGGAGTCGTCAAAGAACGACGGAAAGACCTGGCAGGTCGTATGGCCCATTCACTATGAGAAGAAGAAGTAGTTTCCTATCAATGCGTTGCCGGTCGTTTTGAGCTGTGACATAGGTCACATGCAAATGTTCATCGTGCCGTTAGGCTGGGGTCAGTCCGGATGGCCTCATGGCAACGCAAGGTCATAGCGAAATCATTCCAGAATCTCTCCCAATCGCCGCGCAGGTGAACGCGAAAGAGCTCGCCAAGCCCGCAGCCAAACCAAAAAAGAAACTGATTCGCCGCACCGACCACGATTACTCGCAGCTTTTGCGGCGGAGTTTTCAGGGCGCGTTTCTGCTGCTGAATGTATGGATCGGGGCCATCTTTTATTACTGGGTTCGTCAGTTTGAGCCGGGCGGTGCACCGACCTCCTTGCAACGCCCGGCAGGCGTCGAGGGCTGGTTGCCGATTGCCGGCTTGATGAATCTCCGCTATCTCCTCTTGTCGCACAAGGTGCCCACGCTCCATCCGGCGGGAATGTTTCTGCTGATTGCGTTTCTTGCCATCTCGTTCCTGCTGCGCAAGGCGTTTTGCAGCTGGCTGTGTCCTGTGGGGACGATCTCGGAGTCCCTATGGCAGGCGGGCCGGAAGATTTTTCGCCGCAACTTTCTTCCGCCGCGCTGGCTCGACGTTGCGCTGCGCGGGCTGAAGTACCTGCTGCTCGGTTTCTTCGCGTGGGCGGTAGCTTCCATGGCGGCTGATGAACTTGCTGCCTTCATGAGCAGCCCCTACGGCATCATTGCCGACGTGAAGATGTTGAACTTCTTCCGCCACATCGGCCAGACCGGTGCGATCGTACTCGGGATACTGGTCGTAGCATCTTTGTTCATTCAGAATTTCTGGTGCCGCTATCTTTGCCCGTATGGAGCGCTGTTGGGGATTACGGCGCTGTTCAGCCCGGCACGAATCCGGCGCAACGAAGAGTCGTGCATTGACTGCGCCAAGTGCGCCAAGGTGTGCCCGTCGGCGCTGCCAGTGGATAAGCTGATCACGATCAAGTCGGCGGAGTGCACCGGATGTTTGGAATGTGTGGCCGTGTGCCCGGCAAAAGATACGCTCAGCCTGGCGCTGCCGAAGATACCGGGGTTGGTGCCGCAAGCGCCGAGGATTCCCGCGTGGGCGATGGCCGCATCGCTGGCAGTGCTGTTCTTCGGGGTTGTGGGGTTTGCGAAGACGGCAGGATATTGGGATTCGCGCGTGCCGCGTGTGCTCTATCAGCAACTGGTGCCGCACACCGACCAGGCGCAGCATTTGGGGCCGGGGGAGAATGAGTAGGTTGGGAGCACTCAGCACCGAGTACCCAGTGAGGATGCCAACCGGACGGTAGCGCGACGGGCGTTCCCGCCCGTCGCTCCATGAACAAATTACGGCTGAAGCGGCTTCTTAGTGCGGATCACGCCTTCCCCGAACGTCGCCAGGTAGAGGTATCCTCCCGCCCATGTCGCTCCGATGAAGTGATGTGGAACCGCGCTTGTGTCGATTCTTGTCCACGTCGTTCCCAGATCCGTCGAAAGAAACGCTCCGAAGCGCGTGGTTACTACCACGTCGGGGTTGCCAGTCTTCGGCTGAGAGTTGAAGACCACACGGTTCCCGTAGAAGCGGGTCGCATAGTAGAAGGAATCCAGGTGCGGGTTCTGCTCGCTCTGGGGCCGGAGCAGTTGCGGCCAGTGACGCTGCCCGACGGGCTGTGTGAAGGTTGTGACCAGTGTGAAGGATTGGGCGCCATCGGTGCTGCGGAAAACCAGAATGTTGTCGGTTTGCGGATCGTGGTCAGCTAAAAGCACCGTTGTCGCGTCAATGGAATCAAACGCGGCATAAAAGCGGTGGGTGGGGAAGTAGATGGATTGCGGACCCTGCGGTTGGGTCGTGGGGAGCCCGGTGGACTGGGTCCAGGTTTTGCCAGCGTCATGGCTGTAATACAGGCTTGACGGGGTAGAGGACGTGCCGGTCGCCACGACGATACTCTTGGCATCGCTCGGCGCGACCGCTACCTGGTAGGGATTGGTGAATTTCCAGCCGGTAGCCTTCCAAGTAGGACCTTTGTCGGTGCTTTGCGAGACGATGGGATTGCCGCTCGTTTCTCCGGTCACCGCGTACAGGTGCTTTGCATCCGAGGGATCGAATGTGACGGACTCGAATCCGGATGAGCCGTTGTAACTCCACGTCTTGCAGCCATCCTTCGAGACAAACAGGCCTTCGTCGGGGTGAGCGATGTAGCAATAGCCAGAGTTGTCGGGATGGTACCGGGTTTCTGCGCCCTCGCCTGCGGGCCCGCTCACCGGCCAGGTTTTTCCGCCGTCCTGGCTGGAAGTCGAACTGTTGTCTTGGAGCGGGGCTTCGACATTCTTGCCGTCGGGAGAGGCGGCGACATCGTAAACCAGCAGATTGTTCACGGACGAACTTAGCAACGATGCTCTGCCTGAGCTGCAGGTCGGCGCATAGTAGAGGCCCTGGTCCTGGAGGATGTAGCACGCATCGTCGTTGGTGCCGGGTGCAACGATGATGTTGCGGACGTCGGCACCGTTGAAGCTGGCACCGCATTTAATGCTCGGATTGGCGTTCCCGTCACCGGTGAAATATAGAATACAGCCGCTCCCATCGTCGCCGGCGAACAGGCGGTGGGGCGTGACTTGGCTGAAGACAAGAGCCTGCGAACCGATGGAGAACAAGTTGCAGTTAACAGCCTTCCAGGTTTTGCCGCCATCAACCGATGCGTACGGACATTGATTCCAGGCATTGGAATCGTCGACGGCCGCATACAGGACCTTCACGTTAAAAGGATCGAGGGCAATGTCATGGATCGGACCCTTTCCGGGGTGGCCGAGCTTGGTCCAGGAAGAGCCGGAGAGTTGATAAACATCGCCGTCGGTGGAACCGGCAAACGTCGCGCCAGCAGCAGACACCACAGTCGTCGCTCCATTCGCAAGGGAAAGGGAGACAGTCCAGGTGCTGCCGTCATCGACCGATTGCAATACTCCCTTGCTGCTTGCGAGGTAGAGCACCGTGCCCACCAGGGCGAAGCGCGTCGACTCCGCGGGGTCGACGTTCTGCCACGTCTTGCCTGCGTTCGTGGACTTGAAGGTTCCTCCAAACTCGGTGGCCGCGAGCACGACCGATGGATTGTTCTGATCCAGCCAGAGTCCATTCACGACCGACGAGATGGTGCCGTCAGAGTTCTTGAGCCCCGTGTTGGCGGCCTTCCACTTGGCGCCACCGTTGACGGTACTGTAAATGCCCATCTGGGATGGCGATTCCCGAGGAGTGTTTCCCCACCCGCCGCCGAGGTACATGATTTTGGGATTGGATTGCACGTAGGCGAAAGCGTTGGTCTTACCTCCCCAGCCTCCAGCGTTGCGGGGACCGATTGAGGTCCACTTCACCGCCGCAGCGGGAGCAGCTTGCGCGAGCACGCTCGCGACAAAAATGAAAAGAACGCTAACGACGCACAGTGTTTTGGCGAAGGGCTTTGACATCGGTGGGAACTCCTCTTCAGGGATGACCGAAAACAAACTATTAATCATAGTTTTGCTGGATGCTCTGGTCCAGTTCAAATGAGACTGAACTCAAAAACATTTGTTCAGTGTTTTGCGACTGAGCGTGCAAAGTATTGCACCCGGACGTTGCCAGCGGGCAGTTTTCATAAGGGCAGAATTCAGTGGCGCAATCCGGGGTCGAACATCGCTCCGTAGTCAAGATATTGTTCCACCGAAGTCTTGGGATAGCTGATTTCGACTTTTTCGATTTCACCTTTGGCGTTGAATTTCGCGCTCAGGCGGGCGTTCACTCCGGCAAAGTAAGTTGGTAGATTTAGTTTTCGATAGCGTTCGAGCACTTCGTCGCGCAGCTTAGGCTCGAAGTGTACGCCGTACTTGTCGACGAGCGCCTTGATCGCGTCGTAGTCGCCTTCTGCCTTGATGCGCATGAGTTCGGCGAGCAGCATGCCGACGCCCTTGCGCATCTTTTCGTAGTCGGCTACGCGGACGTAGGTCTTGCCGTCGCGGCTGAACTGCTCGATGGAACCGGGTACCTGCTCGGCGATGTAGTGCGCGATGAGCTGGCGATTACGCTGGTGATCTTCTTCAATCGTGTCGCCGTGAGGAATCCGGCGGAGCTGCGTTAGTGCGACCGAGGCCGCACCGTCACACATCGCTTTTGCTACTTCTTCCTGATTCGTGATGAGGCCGAGTTCCTTCAGCTTGGGGTCCCACACATTCCAAAGAGCCATCAGATCGGCGCGTGCTTCTTCGAGGGTAGAAAAGTATTCCTTGAGGAAGCGCTGGGGATTGTTCTGGACGCGTTCGGCGAGCTGGCCAGATCCGTGCCCAATGACTTCGTGCATGGCGACAAGCAGGTCGGTGGACTCCGTGCCGTATTTGGCGTTGCGGGCGATAGTCGCCGGGTCCGGTCCGAATTCAGCGGCGAGCGTTTTGCCGCTGGCGGCCGCGAGCGCGCGACTGCTTCCGGTAAAAAGAAAATTCTTTGTGCCGTATTTCTCGTGAATCTCGTCTTCGTTGGGGAGGTTGTCGCCGACGGTAGTTACCCCGAAGTCGCCGGTTTCGGCGAGAGTTTCGACGGCTTTCACAACGGGCGATTTGAAGGCGTGGCGGCGATACTGGTCCAGCCATGGAGCGTGCTGCTCAAAGTATTCCGCATTGTCCGCGAGTTTCTTGATGGCAGCGGTCACAGGCTTATCAGTAATGGTGACGAAGCTCTGCGAGCTGCCCTTGGCGCCACGAGCATCGCGGTAAATTTCGATGAAGCCATTGTCGAAATCAACGACCGCGTCGCTCTGCACCCAGGCGACGCCGAAAGCCATCCATTCGGAGAACTCGCCGGTTTCGTAAAAACGGATGAGGTGGCCAATGGCTTCGGCCTGCTGCGGTTCAGCAACCGCTTTGGCCTTTTCCAGACATTCGACCGCTTTCTTCAAGAACGTGGCATACAAGCCAGGAGGAATCTGGCCGTCCTTTGTGCCGGACCGATAGATAAGCTCGGTCAGCTTGCCATCCGCGCCCCGCACGACACGCGAGTTAAGCGGGTATTTGTCCTGAAACCCCTTGAGATCCTCCTGGCTCAGCCCGGGATAGAACGTGTTGGAACTGGCCTGAATGACATCCTTGCCGCCGGTGGGGCTCTTAGCGACTTCCATCGGCTCGAAGGTGGCGTCGAAGAATGAGGCGCGGAGATCGTCGAGTTCGTG
>Ga0335069_10007979_pt1 | contig 15210 bp, 13 predicted proteins | sample Lox_Sample_11_FD_206714 | JGI IMG/M metagenome (GOLD analysis project Ga0335069, IMG submission 206714) | Soil microbial communities from Loxahatchee National Wildlife Refuge, Florida, United States - Lox_Sample_1.1 | ecosystem: Environmental > Terrestrial > Soil > Wetlands | place: USA... | reverse complement strand
ACCTCGAAGCGAATCGCCGGGCGCGTGTTCCTCAGCCGCGTCGCGACCTGCAGCAAATCGAAGAATCCCTTCTCACGTGTCAATCGCCCGAGCGCCACAACGCAGACGCCATCCGTTCCGCGCTGACGTTCGATGGACAGCGCCAACAACTGCTCATCACACATGTTCGGCACCACCGACACCGGCTGCGGCACGGCGCAACGCAACAAATGCTCGCGGTAGCCGTCAGTCAACACGCAGATGGCGTCGACCTGCCGCGTCAGTTGGCGAAACAGTCGTTGGCCCAGGGCGCCGCGCCCCGGCAGGTCGGCGGTCGCAGGATCTACATGCACGTGCAGGATCGTCCGTCGTGCGGCACCACTCCCGGCACGCATCATCAGCAGCGCGCCGATGCTGTCGAGCGTACTCTCCGAGCCGAAGTGGAAGTGCAGAATGTCCGGGCGCTCGTGGCGTACCTGCCTCGCCAACTCGGTGGTGAGCGCCAGGCGGCGCAGCACCCGCCCCGGCGTCGGCACCTTTCGGCCGGCGATCTCCGGCCGCCCACCGCGGAAGACGTTGAACGCGCGCTGCTCGAAGCCCGCCAGCGCCGGACAACGCAAGATCATCTGCAGCGCCGCCGCCACACCGCCGAGCGACGGCGGCAGCGGGCCGACGTGCAGGACACGCGGCCGGTGGTCAGTGGTCATGCAGAGGCAGACAACAGACAACAGACGCGTAGACAACAGACATGTAGAGGACAGACGCGCAGATGAGAGAGATGCCGCGGCATGTTGCTGGCAGTCCGTCGTCGGTTGTCTGATGTCTGTTGTCTGCGGTCACTTGCCCTCCCGATTGACGCCGAGCCACACCCAATCGTTCGGCGAGTTGCGCCAGCGCCGGAACGCCGCCTGCACCGGCGCCGGCAGCGCGCGCAGCGTCCGGTAGCGCCAGTAACCCAAGCGCGGCTTCAGCAAGTAGCGCCCGCCGTAGCGCGCACGCACGGCAAGCGACTCCTGCCAGTGCCGCTCCGTAAGCGCCGACGTCTTGGCGGTCGCATGCAAACGCACGCGCGCCAACGGCTGCGGAACGTAGACCGCCGCGGCAACACGCGCCAGGCGCAAGAGCAGATCGTAATCCATCGACAGGTGCAGGCCCGGATCAATCAAGCCGACCTGGCGCACGATCGCGGAACGGTAGAACGAGGCCGCCTGCGCCACGTATTGGATCTGCCCATCACGCAGCAGCTTGCGAAAGTCGGTCGGTGCCCCATGACCAGCGCCCTGCTCCGCGCCCGCTGCGTCGATCCAGATCCAGTCGCCATGCACGATGCCGGCGCCGGGGTGCGCCTGGAACGCGGCGACCACGGCGCGCACCGCACCAGGCAGCAGCACGTCATCCGAGTTCAGGTAGGCCCACACCTGTCCGCTAGCACGGCGCCAGCCCTTGTTGATGGCGTCCGACTGTCCCGCATCACGCTCGCTGCACCACCACGCCAGCCGATCGGCATAGCGCCGGATGATGTCGGCGCTGCCGTCGGTCGAGCCGCCGTCGCAGATGATGTACTCGATGCGCGGGTACTCCTGCTCGAGTACCGAGCGGATGGTTTCCTCCAGGAACTGGGCTTGGTTGAAGGACGGGGTGACGATGGAGACGAGAGGCTGATTCATTGCGGATTTCGAATTTCGAATTTCGGATTTTTCTTCTTCCCCCTTTTTACCGAGGAGAGGGCAAGGGGGGGTCGAAGCCCGCGTGGACAACCTCCCCTGCCCCTCCTTGGTAAGGAGGGGATCATGATGGGGCGGGCCCGTTTCGCGGCTCGCTCACTATGCGATCCGCCTCACGGCCCAAGAACGCAGCGAACTGCCGGGCGCTTGCTGCCTGCAGATGTACGCCGTCGCGGGTCACGTAGTCGCGCGCGTCGGCGCGCGGCAACCAGGTGTGACGCGGCGGGGGAAACCGTGCGGCGAGCGCTTGGCGCGTCGCAATGCGCAGCGGTGAGTCGTCCAAGCCCGGGGCGATCGGTATTTCGAAGAAGGCAACGTGCACGCCGCGCGCCTGCACCCGCTGCACGACACCGCCTAACCGATCGAGCGCGGCCGCCAGCATCTGTGGCGGCGGCACCTGCTGCTGCGCCTGCCGCTGCATCGCGAACAGTTCATCGTAGACGTGCGGCGGCAGTGGTGGCTCTGCGCCGTCCCGCATCAGGTCGAAACGCTCGCGCAGGAGGCGGGTGGCGATGCTCACGGGTTGATAGGCATCGCCGAGCACCGGGAACAAGGCTCGCAAGCGGAAGGTGATCGGCTGAAACACACTGCGCAGCACGGTCTGATCCGCCTCGCGGAACAATGTGTCGTTGGCCTCGACCAGGACCACCTGCGGGGCCGGGGTCGTACGCAAGACGATCTCCAGACCGGTCAGTGCTCCACCACCGGCCATCGCCAGGTTGTAGCAGCCGGCCGGCAACGCGTCGGCGGGGAGACGTGCCGCCATCGACGACCCGGCAATCACCACCGCATACCCACCGGCGTGCTGCACGTACCACTGCGCGCGCATCTGGTTGTCCTGCCACTGATCCTGCGCTTCGCCGCCGGCGGGAAGGAGACGCAGCACGGCCGCCGCATAGAGACACAAGAACACCAGCGCAACCCCGACCGTCTCTGCAACGAACCTCCCTTTAGGACGACACCGACCCATACGGACCAGACACCGCACTTGTCAGTTCGACCCCATCCTGGGTCCGATCACTCCATTGGACAAGGCATGACTGAACCTTGCAAACCCTCCAGCAATCCCCTTCGCAGGGTCGCGCAGTGCAACCGCTTGCAGCTTCATGGGATCCGGAGGCACACAAGGCAACGTCGCTCCCCAACATACGGCGCCTTTTGGGACCAAATATCTGATGCTGTTTACCGTGTAGTCCTCTGCATCAAGACCTGAAACCGTCGAGGACCCGTCGGGCCTGGTGTTCATCTGGAAATTGAGGACGACGGGGGGAATCGCCATTCTCGCCAGGTAGTTGGTGTCGGCAGAGAGCGTCCCCTTTTTCACGGCAACGTCGATTGCTGCGTCCACACGTGAAAAGAACTTGCTTCGTGCGTACGCAGCGAACGGTACCAAGAGCCCCGAGGCCACAAGCAGGCTTGCGGCCACGGCTTCCTTGGAGGCAATGTGACGTCGGGACATCAAGCCAAAGTCACGCGCCCACCTTTCGCACGGGAGTCCGACGCAGACGCCGGCGAGAACACTGACGTACCCCAGGCCAAAGCGCCACGTGGGCGCAAGAAGCATCATGTAGACAACGCCTGCCGATCCAACCGCGAAGGGCCACCAATAGCCCTGGAAAAGCCCGTCAGCGATGCATCGGGGTGACGCCAGGCCTGCTGTCAGGCACATCAGCATCAAGAGGCTGACAGCCTTCTCTCGCAGCAGCCAGCCTGGAAGCCAGTTCCAACTGCTCGCGTCTACAGGAGTCGGCCCGGACCAGCGCGCCCAGTTTGTGATCACCTCGGATAGCCTCCGCACCTCCTCCGAGTCGAGGGACCAAGGCAGATCCAAGCGGATGATCGGACTCGGAAACAACGGGAACCCCGAGGTGACGGAATTCGATGCGAGCAGCGGTAACAGCAGCAGCACGCAAAATGACAGCGCCACCACGGATCGTCCCAAAAGCGGCTTCCGTGAGACATAGAAGCACAACGCAACGACAAGGAAGGGCAGAGCACTCAGCTTCATGGTTGCGGCGCCGGCGGCAAGCGCTAGCGGCACGAGTCTCGCGTCAACTAGCTTCCTCCTGTCCCGCAATCTGTTTCGTTCGTTCTTCACAATGACTACCATCGACCACGCTCCCAGAATCACCAACATGGTCACCGGCAGATCCGGTGTCGGTGAAACCAAGTACTGGTCCACAACAATCATCGGGAGCGCGGCCAGCAGCGCCGTCGCCGCAAACCAGTCCTCAGAGTTCGCACTGCCCTTCGGTCCACTGCACCGGGCAAGACAGAAAGCCAAGTGTAAACCCGCCAGCAGAAAAGCCAGTCCACCCGGAAGCGTGAAGACCCGGTCTTGCAAAGGACCTGCGCTCCACGGCGCCGCAAGTGAGAACCAGGATGAGGAGAAACCAAATCTCGAATGAATCAAAGCCAGTCCCGGAACGACACCGTACTGGGCGAGCCAGCGGATCGCACCGATATGGTAGAGGCCCGCATCCCCATGGGTTATGAAACGCACCTCCACGGCCGACACCCCGAGCATGAACCCGAGCAGTCCAAGAGCGACCTTTGCTGGTGCCGCTCTTCGCAGGCCCGGTACAATCGCCCGCCTTCCAGACGACACTGACAGGCAGACGAGACCGCCGGCCACTGCAGCAGCGGCAATCGGGGACAGCGGCACGATGAGCGCTGTGGCCGAAAGAGCAACGCACAGGAACACAACGCCCAACCACGATGATACAACCAGGCGATCTCCCGGCTCTTGGAAGCTGCGATCTCCGACGATGTGCAGGAACCCCGCCCCCACCACGAAGGACACCGCTAACAGCAGCAGCCACGCAATTGCTAGAAACAGCATGCCGATTCTCTGAAAACGGGGGAGGAACCCGGCGAACGCTTTCACCCCACAACCTTCAGAACTGGAAGTAGATGAACGCCCCGGGCGCACCGCTGCTGACGCAGATGAGAAACAGTAGCAGGCCGAACACCGCCGCATCGGCGCGGCGCAGCGCGCGCCAGCGGGGCCGGTCACGCAGCACATAGGCTAGGTGGTAACCGATGACCGGCAACGAGTAGACGAATATGGTGAACACGATCTTCTTCTGCATCGGCAGTTGCGTCTGGTCGCGCAGCGAACGCAGGAACTCGATGACGTCGCCGAAGTTCGGCAGCTTGAAGAGCAGCCACGCCATGGTCACGAAGGTGAACACCGCGGCGGCCTTCAGCACGCGCAACGGGAGCGCGTCGGTGGCCCAGCGGATGCGGTTGCCGAGGAAGCGTTCAACCGCCAACGCCACACCGTGCCAGCCGCCCCACACCGCGTAACTCCAGGCCGCGCCGTGCCACAGGCCGCCGAGCAGCATCACCGCCATGAGGTTGGCGTACGTGCGTGACGGGCTGCGCCGGTTGCCGCCGATCGGGATGTACAGGTATTCCCGCAACCACGTCGACAGCGAGATGTGCCAACGGCGCCAGAACTCGGAGAAGGATTGCGCGATGTACGGAAATTCGAAATTCACCGGCAGCCGATAGCCGAACAGCGCGCCGATGCCGATGGCGATCAGCGAGTAGCCGGCGAAATCGGCGAAGATCTGCATCGAGTAACCGAACAGCATGACCAGCAGCGTCAGCGACGAAAACGAGCGGAAGTACGGATAGGCGATCCAGAAGGTCTGATCCTTGAGATGGTCGGCGACCACCATCTTGAAAAAGTAGCCGAGGATCAGGTGGCGGCAGGCGAACTCCCAATCGACGTCGCGCAGCCGCTTCGCCGCGATCTGCGGCAGGAATTCGTGCGCTTTGACGATGGGCCCGGAAACCAACTGCGGAAAGAACGCCTTGAACACCGCGATGTCGAGCAGGTGGCGGCGGAACTGCGGGTGCACCTCGACAATGGTCGTCGCAGCGCGGCGGTTGCGATAGGCGTCGACCACCAGGCTGATGCCTTGGAAGGTGAAGAAGGAGATGCCGATCGGCAGCGGGATGCCCGTGAGGAACGCCCCGACCGGATCGCCGGCGCCGCGCACGCCGGCCACCGTCCGATACAGCAACGCGCTGTACTTGAAGAACACCAGCAACCCCAGGTTGGCGATCACGCCCGTGGCCGCCCAGAACAGCCGGCGCGCCGGCCGGCCGTGGACGACGAGGTAGCTGCTGATCGCGTTGATCAGGATCGAACCGATCAGCAGCAAGACCAGCGGCGGATTCTGATAGCCGTAGAAGATCAAGCTGGCCCCGAGCAACACGAGCAGCTGGTACGGGCGCCGCGGGACCGTGTAGTAGAGCACCAGCGTCACCAGCGCCAGTGCGACGAACTCCCAGCTATTGAAGAGCATATCGGACTTCTTGTGTACTCCCGTTCCTTGGGAAGGAGGCGGCAAAGGGGGAGGTTGCACGCTTGAGACAACCTCCCTGGCCCCGCCTTGGTAGGGAGGGGGACTCTGAATCAGCCCTGGCCGCTCACATCTTCCGCGCCAGCACGAACGGGTGCGGGTCGCGATTGCTGCGCGGCGCGATGATGCGCACCTCCACGCCGGTGAGGCCGCAGCCCGGCAGCGTGGTGTACAAGTACGGCAGCGGATAGCTCGTCCGCCGCATGATCGGGCGCGCTTTGCCGCGGGCAATCAGTGGGCGCAGCAGCGTGGCTTTGGTCTGTGCCACTGCGGTGCGCAGGCGGTACAGGAGGTCAAACACAGCCGGTATCGCTGGCCAGTTGTGGACCGGCAGGTGAATCATCAGGCTGCCGCCGGGTGCCAGCACGCGCGCCACCTCGGCGAAGTAGGCGGAGGCGTGTGCCAGGGAATCGAAATGCTGGAAGACATGCGTCGAGAACACCGCGGTGACCGCGCCGTCAGGCACGGGCAACCGGGCGCCGTCGCTGAGGTGGAAGGTCACAGATGCACCGGTGATGCGCGCCCTGGCATAGGCCAGCATCCCTTCCGACACGTCCACCGCATGCGTCTGTTTGAAATCCTTGGCGAGGTGCATGGTGATGCGGCCGGCGCCACAGCCGATCTCCAAACACACGGCGCGGTCCAGCCCGTAGTGCTCCCAGTGGTGGCGGAAGTCCTGCCAGTCGGAGTGCCCCAGTTCATAGAACTCGGCGTCGGTCCACGGCGCGCCGCCATCGCGGGCCTTGCCTTCCCACGCGGCGACGCCAAAGAGCGGGTCGATTTCTCCCCAGCGTTGCCACTCGACGTTCGACGGAACCTCAGTCATGGCTAGCTTTCGGAATATGGGATCTGGAGACCGGCGAGACGGGCGATTGACTCCTACGAGACGTGCTTGGCGTGGTCACACAACGCGTTCGCTCAGACAGACAAGGTAACGACGAGTGAGAATGCCGGGCGCGATACGAAGAAGGGTGCGCGCATCGCGGACGAACTTCGGCCAGCGCGACGACGCGTCTCTGATCCCACGCGGGACTCGGCCGTTGTGCGCGATCTCCGAAAGGGCCTCGATGTAGGGCGCACAAATGCCCTGCCGGACCGCCTTCGATAGCCGCACGCCGTAACGGGCAAGATTGGGATCGTACAGCCACGGCGTAAGTTGCTTGAATCCCTGAAAGTGAAAAAAGAGGAGGGGTTGCTCGTCAACCCACACCCGATCACCGTCGGAGTGAACAGCGTAGTTGGCAAGGTTCCAAGGGGCGAGGTTCGCGCCCTTGTGCTTGAGAACCGTTACTCCCTTGAAGCGCTCGGGCCATGCATCGAGGTACTTCTGATCAGCGTAGCGGCCATCTTCATACCGGTCGTAACACCACTCGATGCAGCGATCGCGCCACCAGTTGAGGCAACTGAGGCCGTCAGTGTCCCGCCGGAAGGACAACCACCCGACGTTGTAGATTCCGTTCCGTTCGCAATAGCGTAGCCGTGGCGGGAACCGGTGCTCAATGATCGCGATCGACCGCTCCCCGAGCTCGTCATACAGTGAAGCTGGGTCGGCGAAGAAGAACAGATCGGCGTCCAGATACGTCAAGAGCCCAATGTCCGGGCACTGGCGAAAGACAAACAGCGGGAGCGATGGCGTGCACGTGAAGTAATACTCGACGGTCGTGCGGTTCAGCTTTGCCTGACGGAGCGCTTCATCGTTCCGCTCGAAATCTTCCAGTCGAATCAAGTGCAGCTCTGGTAACTGGAGGTTGGCAAGGACGCTATGAGACGTGCCGTCCAAGCAGAGAATCCAGAGCTGAAAGTCGCGGCAGTGACGTTTGAGGGAGCGATAGAGCGCCAGCCCTCTGGGCAGGTAGTATTGATCGAAATAGGTGCAGAAGTAGCGGATCATGACCCCGCCTCGTGCCTTCGCGCCCAGTCCACCATGGCCGCGGTAACGTGCTGCACTTGTTCATCATGAATTGCCGGGTGCATCGGCAGACTGAGAATCTCGCGACAAATCTGTTGAGTGACCACCAGCCCTTCGTCGGGCACAACCACGCGTCCCTCGTAAGCAGGCTGCAGGTGGACGGGCACGGCGTAGTGAATGAGCGTGGCAATGCCCTGCGTCTGTAGGAAGGTGCGTAGCTGATCGCGATGGGGGTTCCGGACGACGTACTGGTGATACACGTGGCTCATGCCTGGCCGGACCGTCGGACAAACGATCCGCGTCCCGCCAAGCGCGGAAGTGTAGATGTTCGCAATTCCCTGACGGCGCGCATTTTCTCCATCCAGATAGCGGAGCTTGACGCGCAAAATCGCGGCCTGCAGCTCGTCCAGACGGCTGTTCAACCCAGGCAGGTGGCTGACATACCGCTCCCGCCATCCGTACTGACGCAGCAGTCGAAGCTGTTGGTCCAAGTCCGGATCATCGGTCACAACCGCACCACCATCCCCCAATCCGCCAAGGTTCTTCGTCGGATAAAAGCTGAAGGCCGCGAGGTGTCCCCACGCGCCGGTTCTTTGCGCACCTATGCTGGCACCGTGTGACTGGGCGCAGTCCTCGATGACCCGAAGACCAAAGCGGCGCGCGAGGGGCATGATCGCATCCATATCCGCGGGATGCCCATAGAGATGAACGGGGATGATCGCCTTCAGGCGCGGTGGCGCCGCAGTGTGTACGCTACCCGAGCACGATTCGATGGCCCGCTCCAGACACACAGGGTCTATCGTGAAACTCGTGCGATCAATATCCACCAAGATCGGTGTCGCGCCGGCGAGTTCGATAGCAGCTATAGTCGCGACAGCGGTGTGCGATACCGTCGCTACGGCATCGCCGCGCCCGATGCCGCAGGCACGCAACGCGAGGTACAATGCATCTGTCCCGCTCGCGACGCCAACAGCGTGCCGCACCCCTACATACGCGGCAAATTCCTCTTCGAAGGCGGCAACCTGTTCACCAAGAATGTACGACCCGCCGTTGAGCACGCGATGAACGGCCGCGTCAATCTCGTCCTTGTGTGCACGGTAGTTTGCTCCGGGGTCCGCCGGAAGCAGCGTGGAGTTTGCCGCCATGAAATTATTCGTTCAGAGATAACGTGGCAAGTGCTGCCGATAATACGCCACTGTGAGGGCCAGCGCCTTGCCCAACGGCACCGTGGGCTGCCAGCCCAGTGCGGAACGAATGCTGCTGAAGTCGGCGTAGTAGTCGCCAATATCTATACGCTTGCGGTCCGCTGGGTAGTCGCGGACCCGATAGTCGCCGCTTCCGTTGGCCCTGATGAGCATCTCGGCAAGCTCTTTGAGCGCCACCCGCGTCTCGCCCCCGAGGTTGAAGACGCGCCCATTGACGTCGTCGTTCGCCGCCGCCAACAAAAACGCCTCCACCGTGTCGTCGACGTAGCTGAAATCGCGCAACTGCTGGCCGTCCCACACCTCAAAGGGCTTACCCTCAACAACGGCGCGAACCCAAACGCCCACGAAGGTCTGGCGCGCATCCTTCACGCGCATGCGCGGTCCAATGGTATTCGTCAAACGCAGGGCACAGGATCGAATCCCGTGCACGTTGTTGTAGAGGATGTGGTACCACTCACCAGCCATCTTGTTGATACCGTTGACGTCGACGGGGCGCAGCAAATGCTTCTCGTCGACCGGAAGGTATTCGGGTTTCCCGTAGATTTGCCGGGTGCTGGCAAAAACCACCTTGATCCCAGGGTTGTACTTGCGACACACCTCCAGCATAGAGAGCTGCGCACGGCAGTTGATGTCGAGATCCACGAAGGGATTCTCCATGGAGTCCATGTGGCTCGTCTGGCCCGCCAAGTTGAACAGGTAGTCTTGTCCTTGAACGAGGCACCGCATGCTATGCTCATCGCGCACGTCGGAGATGTTGACTCGCACTTGCCCTTCGATCGAAGAAATGTTGAACGGGTTGCCCCCATATTCTGGGATCAGACTATCCACTAGCGTGACGCGGGCGCCCAGACCCACCAGTCGGATAGCAAGGTTGGACCCAAGGAAGCCAAGTCCACCGGTGATCAAGACATTCCGGTTCCTGAACTGCTCGTGCATCGGCACAATCATTACCGAATCCGGCCGAACCTCGAATTACTCAACGCGCGCGGAAGAGGAAGCCTCGATACTCGCATTGGCCCGGCGCACGATGGATGGTGGGCCGCTCTCCTGTGATGAACTCCCGCACAAGGACCAGATCATTTTCGACGGCAGCATTGAGAAACTCTGACCGACTCAGACACCACCCCAGGTATTCCGTGTCGTATCCGTACTGATACGGTCGTTGCACGAAAACAAACGAGGGGCAGGCAACAACAACAGGCAGCCGGGTGACCAGGAGATATCCCGCGGTGACCCGCTGCAGCTGCTTCAGCAACCCCAACCAATCCTCCATGTAGTGCAAGGACGCGCTCGCCAGCACAAAGTCATAGCTGCGCGTGAGACAAGCATCGTCCGAATAGAAGTGCGCCTGAGGAAACAACGATTGGCCGTGCTGAGCGAGTATCGGCAGGTCTCTGCAGTGGTACTCGATTTCCAAGTCCGGCACGAGCGTCGTGCTCATGAGGTAGTAGTGTCCAATGCCGCCACCCCAATCCAGCATCGCTATCCTTCGCTTGCAGCGCGCCGCGAGTGCGAGGGCGTAGGCGTAGACCATCATCGAGTTGTGAAAGACCAGGTCGGTTTGCTCAGAGCTCGGCGACTCGGGCGAAGCCGCAAACGGCCCGGGTCCTTGTAGGCGCTGCACAAAGGCGGGCCATTTTCGCTTGTAGGTGTCAAGTACGGAGCGAACATTCCAACCCCGGGCTTCCGGCTTGGTGAGCGTACCCCGCCAGCCTGCAGGCACATATTCCCACTCAACGCCACGTCTCCGCCACCTGCCCCTCAGGCTCTTCCCCAATTCGAGGAGCAACGGGGGCGTCACCAGCTTGATGATGCTCTTGATCGTCATGTTGCGCGCACCCAAGTCACGGTTGCTGGCGTTGGCCAAATCCGCAGCGGAGGATGCGCCGCACAGCGTGCCGGCTTCCCCTTACGAGGCGACGCAGCGCACCCGGTCTACCACCATATGCCGTTCTCCAGAGCTGGCCACAGCGTGGATTCTCCGTGGTCGGCCAGGCGCGTGGCATAGGGGGGCACGGGCGAAGCGGTGGATGCGCCCACATCGTTCCATCCGAGGCATTTGTAGCCATTGCATCGAACCCAATGTGCTCGACCATGCTCCAGGGCGGACGCAGGCACAGGCCACCCCGCAACATGTGCAGGTAGAGCCAGCGCACCGCCCAGATGTTTCGTCGAGATTCCTCCCGAGCCATCTCCGGAAGGTCGGCACCGTAGCGGTGGATGTCGATGCCGTTCCGCCGACAGTCCATCATCAGCGTAAGCGCATCCCTCTCCATACCCTCCCAGGCTCGCCGCCAGGTCCCCCACACCCAACATTCTGCGCGCCCGTCCAGGTAGGGTTCCGTGGTCACATCGTCCGGAGTCACCCGGGGATGCGTCCACCCGGTCACGCTCATGACGCGATCGTCATCTCGATAATGTGCGAGCGCGGCGCACAGATACTCGTACGTTCCATGCACACACGCGAGGTCGTCCTCGAAGACGATGACCGCTTCGTGCTTGCGCAGCACGTCGCTGACCCCTGCCAAGACGGACCGCCCCAAACCCAGATTTTCGTTCCGCTGGCACGCAATCACGTCACACCAGTCTATCGCCCGCAGCAGCTTCCGAACCGCCGACACGGCGCCTTCGTGTTGTTTCAGACGCGGACCGTCGCTGAAGGCGTAGATCAACGGCACCGCGTTTTCCCGCAAGCCTTCGAGGACCTGCGTCAAGTGATCGGGCCGGTTGTAGGCGAAGAGCGCGACTGGAATATCCGGGCACATGGTCCACCGGGGGAAGAGCTCGTGTTCCTCATGGCTTGGGTATGTACGCCTCTTGCTCTGGCCGTACGTAGATGTCGGTTCGCCATTGATAGGCATTTACTGGGCCAGCGCCGGAGAACACGTGCTTCTCGTACCTCTGCAGGTATTGCGCGGTCCTCGTCGTGTAGTAGCTCCTGTCGGCGTTGTCCAATATCAGGATTCCACCTGGTGCGACCTTGCTCGAACTGTGCGCTAGGCACGACGGACGCGCACGCCCGTCTACCATCACCACATCAAAGTAGCCGTCGGGAAATGGATCGATCTGAGAGACGTACGTGCGGAAATCATACCCCGCGAATTCTTCCCCGCCTGACCGGTAGCACCGTGGGTCCGCTGGATCAGCGGGACCTGAATCCCTCTGCCCAAGGGCTTCGGGCTCCACCAAGCGATAGTCAACATGGGGGCTGCCCATCAACCGGCAGCGCACGACTTCAAACCAGGCGGCGTCGTGCTCAATCGACACCAGAAACGCTGCCTTGTCGCGCCAGAAGAGGGTCGACCCGCCGCTGCCATACTCAAATGCCCTGACATCGCGCCGGCTCTCCAGCCATCGGCCGAGGAACTCAATCGCGTCAAAGCAAATCCAGGGAGAGGGCTGGTCAAGCAGATAGTTGCGGCGCAGGGATCGTACCCACTTGAGTGCATGCCGCCGCTGACCAGGGCGAGCAAGCATTGAAGCGAGATATCGCAGCGTAGTGGCCCAAGCCCGAGCGTCCCGCATCCCAATACTCCCCGGCTTGCGCCTTCTTCATTCCACGTGGCTGCTCCAGTCATGGGGCACGAAGATCGTACCCTGCGAGCGGTCTGCGATGGATCCGGTTCCGAAGAAGTCTCCATCCTCGACGGTGATCTGAAAGGCAGACTGCAGCCAGTCGACGATGATGCCGTTGAGTTCGCAGAACAGCGCGCAGGTGTATACGCCCGAGCGAAGGTTGAACTTTGGCCACGCGCATTCAAACCAGCCTGACCTCCCCACCGGCATGCGCAACCGTCCCGCGTCCTTGGCGTTGAGGTTGGTCAGCAGGACCCCCTGGAAGCTGTAGACATTGAACGCAATGTTGACCGCGGCATCCTCGAAGTCCGCAGCGGACTCGTAGTGGAAGCGTATCTTGATGTCCTGCCCGGAGAGAGCGGTTTCTAGTTGCTTGCCCTCTGAGTCGCAGATGCTCACCTTGGTGAACCGCAGGGTCTGCGTACCGCGCCGGTCCACGCGCGCCGTCAGGTCCGTCGCCTGGGTGGGCCGTGCGCCGTTGGCGAGATAGAGATTGATCGCCTGATCGACATTGCCCATGAACGCCATGCGGCCGCCGTCAAGGATGAGGCCCTCGCTGCATAGGTTCTGGATAGCCGCCATGTTGTGACTGACAAACAGCACGGTGCGCCCTGCTTTCGCTACATCGCTCATGCGGCCGATGCACTTTCGCTGAAAGCTGGAATCGCCCACGGCCAACACCTCATCAACGAGGAGGATCTCAGGTTCCAAGTGCGCCGCAACCGTGAACGCCAGGCGCATGTACATTCCACTCGAGTAGTGCTTCACGGGAGTGTCGATGAAACGCTCGACCTCAGCAAAAGCTACCATCTGGTCAAAGCGACGGGCAATTTCACCGCGCTTCATGCCCAGGATCGCCCCACTGAGGTAGATGTTCTCTCGACCGGTAAGCTCTGGGTGGAAGCCTGTGCCCACCTCGAGGAGCGAGCCGACGCGCCCGTGTATTTCCACACGACCAGTGCTCGGCTCGGTGATGCGTGACAGGACCTTCAGCAGCGTGCTCTTCCCAGCCCCGTTGCGGCCGATGATGCCGACAACCTCGCCCGATTTGATTTCGAAGGAAAGGTCAGCGAGCGCCCAGAGCTCCTCCGACCGCGAATTCCGAATCGCCGATTGCGCATTGGAAAGAAGCCCGGGGAAGGCACGTACCGTGTCGACGATCGACTCACGCAGGCTCTTGTAGCGCGGCTGCGCGCTTCCAATACGATACTTCTTGCCGAGGTTATCGACGCGGATGACGACGTCAGCCATGGCCAATTTGCGAATTTCGAACGGTGGATTGCGGCCTGCGAATTCTCACACTAGACGACGTCGGCAAACGTCTTCTCCATCCTGCGGAAGTAGAAGGCGCCGCCTACCAAGATCAGAACCGCTGCCAGCGACGAGACGGCAATCATCGGACCCGGCGCCGTGTTGGTGCCGAGCAACGCCCAGCGGAAACCTTCGACGACGCCGACCATCGGGTTGAGGCCGTAGAGCGTACGCCACGGCTCGTTGAGCAAACTGCTGGGATAAGCAATCGGCGTGGCGAACAGCCAGAACTGCGTGAGGAACGGGACGACGTAGCGCACGTCACGGTACTCGACGTTGAGCGCCGACAGCCACAGGCCTACGCCGAGTGAGGCCACCAGCGCCAGCAAGAGAAAGAGCGGCAGCCAGAGCACGTTCACCGTGGGAATGATGCCGTAGTAAAGCATCATGCCGAGCAACACCGCGAAGGCGAGCACGAAGTCGATGACACCCGACAGCACGGTGGCGATCGGAATCGTCAGTCGCGGGAAGTACACCTTGGTGATCAGGTTGGCGCTGCCCACCAGGCTGTTCGACGACTGCGTCAGACCGTTCGAGAAAAACGTCCACGGCACCAGCGCGGCGTAGCTGAAGATTGGATATGGGACCCCCTCGGACGGGATCTTCGCCAGTTTGCCGAAGAACAGGCTGAAGACCACCATGGTGAAGAACGGCTGGATGATCGCCCACGCCGCACCGAGAGCGGTCTGCTTGTAGCGCACCTTCACGTCGCGCCAGACGAGGAAGTACAGCAACTCGCGGTACTCCCACAGCTCGCCGAGCCGCAGCGACACCCAGCCGCGTGAGGGTTGGATGACGAGGGTGGGAACAGCGGGACATTGCGAATTGCGAATTGCGAATTGCGAATTGGCAGAAGCAGGAGATTGCGAATCGCCAATCCCGAATTGCGAATCGGTAGAGGACATTTTTATCGCAGCCCCCGCGCTTTTGCGGTCCGTCCGGTGGTCGTGAAGATTGCGAGCAGCTCTCCTGACTCGGCGCGCAACTCCCGACGCTCACCAGGATCACCGACTGGAGCCTCATCGCAAAGCTCCAGCCAATATTGGGTCTCGGCGGCTTCCTTCTCGACGATTCCGATCTTGTGGACGAAGTCGGCTTTCGACTCAGCGCGATTCGCTTCCCGATAGTTC
>Ga0335069_10007976_pt1 | contig 15212 bp, 12 predicted proteins | sample Lox_Sample_11_FD_206714 | JGI IMG/M metagenome (GOLD analysis project Ga0335069, IMG submission 206714) | Soil microbial communities from Loxahatchee National Wildlife Refuge, Florida, United States - Lox_Sample_1.1 | ecosystem: Environmental > Terrestrial > Soil > Wetlands | place: USA... | reverse complement strand
AGCGCCGCACCGGCGCGCCGCGCCGTCGCGGTGCCCCCGGCGACGAGCAGCTGCATGCGATGGCGTCCGCGCAGGCGCGCGAGCGGAGCCGGCGCGGGACCCAGACGTGAGTAGTCGTCGGCGCCGTCGGCCGCCTCGTCGGCGATGCGCGCCAGCGACTCCGCTGCGCGTCGCGCGGCCTCCTCGTCCTCGCTCTGGACGAGGGCCTGCACCAGCCGGCGGAAGGGCGGCAGGCCGAGTGCGGCCCGCTGCGCGATCTCCTCGGCGTAGAAGGACTCGTAGTCGTGCTCGCGCACCGGCCGGATCGCGTAGTGCCCGGGCACGAACGTCTGGATCACGACACGGCCGGGCGTCGCGTCGCGGCCGGCGCGTCCCGCGACCTGCGTGAGCAGCTGGAAGGTGCGCTCCGCGGCCCGGAAATCCGGCATGTGGAGGCCGACGTCCGCGGCCACCACGCCGACCAGGCGCACGCCCGGGAAGTCGTGGCCCTTGGCGACCATCTGCGTGCCAACCAGCACGTCGATCCGGCGCGCGCGCAGGTCGGCGAGCACGCGCTGCGCGACGCCGCGTCGCGCCGCGGCGTCGCGATCGAGTCGCGCGATGCGCGCCTCGGGAAAGCTGGCGCGCACCTCCTCCTCGACGCGCTCGGTCCCGATCCCGAGCAGCGCGGTCTCGGGCGCGCCGCAGCCCCGGCAGGCATCCGGCGGCTTCTCGCAGTGGTCGCAGTAGTGGCAGCGCAGCGAGCCTTCGCGCGCATGGAAGACGAGCGCGAGGTCGCAGTGCGGGCAGCGCTCGGCGTGTCCGCACTCGAAGCAGAGCACGCGCGTCGAGAAGCCGCGGCGGTTGAGGAAGAGGATCGTCTGGCCGCCCTCGGCGAGCACCTCGGCCATCGCGCGCCGCAGCACGCGCGAGAGCACGAGCTTGCGCCCGCGCGGCGCGTCGGCGCGCTCGCGCGCGAGGTCGACGATCTCCACCGCCGGGAGCGGGCGTCCGCCGATCCGCCGCGGCAACGAGAGACGGCGCACGCGGCCCTGGTCGGCGGCGTAGCGGCTCTCGAGCGACGGCGTCGCCGACCCGAGCACCAGCGGGCAGCCCGCGTGCGCGGCGCGCCGCCCCGCGAGCTCGCGCGCGTGGTAGCGGAAGCCCTCCTCGTTCTTGTACGCGCCGTCGTGTTCCTCGTCGATCACGATCACGCCGAGGTTCTCGAGCGGCGCGAAGAGCGCCGAGCGCGCGCCGACGGCGATCGGCGCCGCGCCGCTCGCGAGCCGCTGCCACTGGAGGCTGCGCTCGCCGGGGCGGAGCGCGCTGTGGAGCACGGCGAGCGCGTCGCCGAAGCGCGCGCGCAGCCTGGCCACGATCTGGTGGGTGAGCGTGATCTCGGGCACGAGCACCAGCGCCTGGCGGCCGAGTCTCAGCGCGGCTTCCACCGCCCGCAGATACACCTCGGTCTTGCCGCTGCCGGTCACGCCGTGGAGCAGGAAGGTCTCCGCGCGGCGCTCGCGTACCGCGGCCTCGATCGGCAGGAGCGCGCGCGCCTGATCGGGCGAGAGCTCGACGGCGCGGTCCGCCTCGCGCGCCTCGCCGAAGACGTCGCGCTCGGCCGGGCGGTCGGCGATCTGGACCAGCCCGCGTCGCGCGAGCTGACGCGCGAGGCTCGCATCGAACACGGGCGCGAGCTTCGCGAGCGGCGTCTCGCCGCCGGTCGCGAGGTGTCGCAGCAGCGCGGCCTGGCGCGGCGCGCGCGCGAGCGACGCCAGCGCTGCCTCGAGGTGGACGCCGGCCGCGAGCGAGACGCAACGCACCTGGGGCGGACGCGCGCCCGGCTTCTCGCCGACGCGCACCTGCGTCACGAGCGCATCGCGCTCGAGGCGCTGCCAGAGCGCCGCGTTCAGGCCGCTGGCCTCGAGCTCGCGCAGCGCGATGCCGCCCTCGGCGAGGCGCGCGAGCGCCTCGCGCTCCGCGCCGCGGGCGGCGCCCGACTCGAGAGCCGCGCGCCCGCGCGGCGTGAGGACGAGCCCCGTCCGCGCGCGCGGCGCGCTGCCCGGCGGCAGCGCCGCCGCGAGCGCGAGGCCGATCGGGCACAGGAACTCGGCGGCCGCCTCGCGTAGGATCTCGAGCATCGAGGGTGACAGGGCCGGCAGCGGATCGAGCACGCGTTCGAGCTGGCGCAGCCGCGCGATCGGCGCGTCGGAGAGCTCGATCACGACGCCGACCAGATGCCGCTGTCGGAAGGGGACGAGCACGCGGCAGCCGGGCCGCGGCGCATCGGGGAGCGAGTCCGGCACCGCGTAGTCGAACAGCGAATCGAGCGGCAGCGGCAGCGCCACGCGCACGACGGCGCTGCGGGGGGCCGCGAACAGGGGCTCGGTCATGACGGGATTGTATGCAGCGAGACCGGGACGTCGCCGTGCGGACGCGCGCGTCGAGGTGCGCGAGAGCCGCAACGGTCGCGCGCTGCGCGTCGACGGCACGTTCGCCTCGTGGTATGTGCCGGGCCGCTCGCACACCGGATCGGTCTGGGACGCCCTCGTCGCGCCGCTCTGCTGGCTGCCGCCGTCGCGCCGGCGCGCCGTGCTCGTGCTGGGCCTCGGAGCGGGCAGCGCGGCGCGCCTCGTCCGAGCGATCGCGCCGCGCGCCCGCATCGTCGGCGTCGAGCGCAGCGCGGGGGTGCTGCGCGCCGCGCGGCACCACTTCGACCTCGACGCGCTCGGCGTGGAGGTCGTGCACGCGGACGCGCGCGAGTACCTGGCGCAGAGCCGCGCGCACTACGACGCCGTGATCGAGGACCTCTTCGTCGGGACGGCGCGCAGCGTGCGGAAACCCGATTGGGTGCTCGAGGCGGGCCTGGCCGCCGCCGCGCGGCGCCTGCACCCCGGAGGCCTGCTGGTCGCCAACTCGATCGACGAGACCGCGGAGGTCGCGCGCGCGCTCGCGAAGGAGTTCCCGGCGCGCGCGCTGCTGCGCGTCGCGGGCTGGGACAACGGCATCCTGGTGGGAGGGCCGTCGGGGCTCGACGCGCGCTCGCTGCGCGCCGCGGTGTCGGCGTCGCCGGCGCTCTCGGCGTCGCTGCGGCGACTCTCGTTCCGCGGGCTGCCGCGCTAGCAGGTTCCGGAAGAAGGCTCGCGCAGGTCGCGGAGGGGGCGAGGCAGAAGTCCCCTGCGGCGGCCATCTGTTCCTCCTCGGGGACCTCTGCCTCGCCCCTACCTCGGCCAGCTGCTAGCGGCCTTCTGCCAGGAACTGCATCACGGTGCGGTTCCAGATCGGTGCCGCCTCCACCATCACGAGGTGCGCGGCGCCCGGCACCACCACGAGGCGTGAGTGTCGGATGCCGGCCGCGAGCTCGCGGTGCAGCTTCGGCGGCGTCAGCAGGTCGTCGGCTCCGCACAAGATCAAGGTCGGCTGCGCGATCTCGGACAGGCGCGCGAGCGCGTCGTGGCCGAGGCAGGCGTCGCACTGGCGCGCGAACAGCTCGGCTGAGAGCGGCGCGCCGTCGCGCGTGAAGAACTCGATCATCGACTCGATCAGATCCGTCTGCGCGATCGTGTCGTCGTGCGCGGTCCAGAGCAGGCGGTCGCGCACCATGGCTGACAGCGGCACGTCGGCGCGCGCGAGCTCGCGCCATTGCTCGAGCAGCAGGCGGCGCTTGGCGTCCGCGCGCGCATAGCTCCCCATCAGCACGAGCCGCTCGACCCGCTGCGGGTGCCGCAGCGCCAGCTCCTGCGCGACCATGCCGCCCATGAACGCGCCGCCGACGTCCGCGCGCGGCAGGTCGAGCGCATCGAGCAGCGCGGCGGCGGTGTCTGCGAGGTCCGCCGTCGTGAAGGGACCTTCCCGCGGCTCGCTACCGCCGACGCCGGGGTAGTCGAAGATCAAGGTCGCGCGCTCGCGCGAGAACTCGGGCACCTGGAGCGGCAGCCATCCGCGGCACGAGCCGCCAATTCCGATCGCGAGCAGGAACGGCGGGCCCGCCTGCCGGTGTCCGTGGAGCTCGTAGTAGAGCTTGCGGCCGTGAACCACTACATGCGGCACACGCCCCATCTTATAGGGCCGTGCGCCCTACTTGCTCATCTGCTTCAGGTCCTGGAGGATCGACCGCGCGACCGCCTTCAAGGTCTCGAACACGCCCTTGCCGCTGGTGGCGCAGGCCTCGAATTCGGGGACGCCCTTCGGGTTCAGCAGCTTCTTCATCTGCGCGAGCGGCGCTGCGTTCGGCAGGTCGCGCTTGTTGTACTGGATCACGAACGGCGTGCGATCGAGGTCGGCGCCCTGCTCCTGGAGGTTGATGCGCAGGTTGTCGAGGCTCTCGACGTTGGCCTCCATGCGCTCGTTCTGGCTGTCGGCCACGAACACCACGCCGTCGACGCCCTTCAGGATCAGCTTGCGGCTGGCGTCGTAGAAAACCTGGCCGGGCACCGTGTAGAGGTGGAAGCGCGTCTTGAAGCCGCGGATCTGTCCGAGCGCAAGCGGCAGGAAATCGAAGAAGAGCGTGCGCTCCGTCTCGGTCGCGAGCGAGATCATCTTCCCCTTCAGATCGGGGTTGGTCTTGTTGTAGATCCACTGCAGGTTGGTCGTCTTGCCGCACAGTCCCGGCCCGTAGTAGACGATCTTGCAGTTGATCTCGCGCGAGGAGTAGTTGATGAACGACATTCAGGTGGAGCTCACGAAGAGAACAGGTTGTCGATGTCGTCGTCGGTGATCTCGGCGAACGGCGTGTTGCCCTTCGCCTGCTCCTGGTCGGTCTTCTTCTGCAGCTCCTCGAAGATGCGAGCGAGCTCGCCGCCGGCCTTCTTGACGCGCAGGCGCACGAGTCCGAGCGAGGAGCGGTCGTCGAAGACCACGACCAGGATGGTGCGACTCGACACCAGGGTGATGTGCAGGTTGTCGCGCTGACCCTGGTGGAAGTGGACCGGGAAGTCCTCTTCGCCGACTAGCTTCGCGAGCCCGCCCGTCGCGGCGATGCAGCCGGCGGTCAGCGACGCGAGGCTCGTCGTGTCGATGCCGCGCAGCTCGCCGGCCTCACCGATCAGCTGGCCGTTGCGATCGACCACGAAGACACCCTTGGCGTTGGCGTCGCGCACGAGGCGCTGGATCACCTGGAGGATCCGGCGGTAGTCCTCGTCGTACATCACGAGCTGGGCGCTGCGCATGACGCAATTGCCTCGCTAGCGGCGCGGAATCACACGGCTTTCTGCGAATCTACCTCGCGCGGCGACCGCTTGTCGATCTCGCACTGGCGGTCTAGTTCGGCGCGCCGCGCGCCCGCCTTTATCGCCATCTCTAGATCGCTCGCCGGTTCTCGATGCAGATGCCGACGGTCACGTGGTCGGCGTACTCGAGGTCGCCGCCGAGCGGCATGCCGTAGGCAATCCGCGTGAGCCGCACGCCGAGCGGGCGCAGCCGCTCGGAGAGGTAGTGGGCGGTCGCGTCGCCCTCCGCGTTCGGATTGGTCGCGAGCACGACCTCCTCGATGCCGCCGCGCCGCACGCGCGCCTCGAGCTCGGCCACGCGCAGCTCGCGCGGACCGACGCCGTCGATCGGCGCGAAGGCGCCGCCGAGCACGTGGTAGCGGCCGTGGAAGCGGCCGCTCTTCTCGATCGCCGCGAGATCGGCCGGCTCCTCGACGACGCACACGATCGACGCGTCGCGGCGCTCGTCGCGGCAGATGGCGCAGGGCGACTGGCTCGCGATGTCGAAGCAGATCTCGCACAGCACGGTCTCGCGCTTGAGCCGCGCGATCGCGTCCGCGAGCTCCTGCACCTCGGGGTCGGGCGCGCCGAGCAGATGGAAGGCCAGGCGCGTAGCCGACTTCTCGCCGATCCCCGGCAGCTTCTTCAGGCGCGCCACCAGGCGCTCGATCGGCTGCGTCGCTCTCATGCGTCGTGCTGGCCCGACCCGCCGAGCGGGAGTCCGAGCCCTGACGACGCCCGCTGCATCTCCTCCTGGATCATGCGCTGCGCATTCCCGAGCGCGGCATTCACCGCCGCCGCGCACAGATCCTGGAGCATCGCGCGATCCCCGCTCTCGAGCAGCGAGGGCTCGATGCGGATCTCGAGGATGCGGAGGTCTCCGCTCGCCACCGCCGTCACCATGCCGCCGCCCGACGAGCCGTCAACGCGGCGACGCGCGAGTTCGCGCTGCAGCTCCTGGAGGCGCGACTGCGCCTCGCGCGCCTTCTCGAGCAGGCGTCCGAGGTCAGCGCTCACCGCGGGGTCCCGAGCGGTCGGATCTCGAGGATCTCACCGCCGAGGATGTCGAGCGCGCGCGCGACACCCGGGTGGTTCAGCGCCGCCTGGCGCCGCAGCCGCACGGCCTCGGGGTCCGACGGCGCAACCGCCGCGGCTCCGCCCTCTTCGGCGATCCGCACGCGCAGCGGCGCGCCGAAGAAGCGGCTCGCGAGCTCGTCGAGCGCGGCGGCGCGCTCGCGCAGGCGCTGCGCCGCGAAGGACGGCACCGCGAGGATCAGCGCGTCGCCGCTCCGCTCGGCGATGCGTCCGCCTTCGAGCGCGGCGTAGATCCCCGGGCTCTGCTCGCGCGCGAAGGCCCGCAGGCGATCGAAGACGGCGCCGGGAGACGCGGGCGCCGCGTTCGCCGAGGCTTCGGCCGACCGGCTCGTCGGCGCGCTCGCGTCGCTGCGCGGACCGCGCGCGCCGCTCTTCGCCGGGGCGCCCCCGCCGCTTCGCGGTGTCGGCCCGTCGTCGCCGCCGCCCTCGCCCGCGAGCCGCCGCTCGAGCTCATCGAGGCGCGAGAGCAGCCTGGCGACGTCGTCGCCTTCCGGCAAGGTCGCGAGCCGCAGCACCGCCATCTCGAGCACCGCGAAGGGAGCCGGCGCGAAGGACAGGTCCTCCTGCTCCTTCAGCAGCGCGCGGAACATACGCCGGAGCCGCGTCGGGTCGGTCTTCTCAGCGAGCGCGCGCAGCGCCGCGAGGTCGTCGGCGCTCCCCTCGACGAGCGCAGGCGCGTCGGGCGCGACGCGCACCACGACGAGATCGCGCAGCAGCGCGAGCAGCGCCTCGCCGACACGCTTGGCGTCGCTGCCGGTCTCGGCGAGCCGACCGCAGGCGGCGAGCGCGCCGGCGGCGTCGCCTGCGACGGCGGCCTCGATCACCGCGAGCAGCGCGCGGCGGTCGAGCAGGTCGAGCACCTCGGCCACCTGCGCGTCGGAGATCCGGCTGCCGCCGTACGAGATGACCTGATCGAGCAGGGTCTGCGCGTCGCGCAGCGAGCCGTCGGCCTCGCGCGCGATCGCATAGAGGCTCGCCTCGGAGAGCTCGATCTTCTCGGCGCTCGCGATCGCGCGCAGGCGCTCGAGGATCTCCGCGACGGTCAGCCGGCGCAGGTCGTAGCGCTGGCAGCGCGACACCACGGTGAAGGGGATCTTCTCGGGGTTCGTGGTCGCGAACACGAAGAGGCTCCGCGGCGGCGGCTCCTCGAGCGTCTTCAGCAGGGCGTTGAAGGCCGCCGCCGACAGCATGTGGACCTCGTCCACCACGAAGATGCGGTGCTTGCCGGGGGCGGCCGCGTAGCGGATGGCGGCGATCAGCTCGCGCACGTCGTCGACGCTGGTGCGGCTCGCCGCGTCGATCTCCTGCACGTCGGTCGAGGTGCCGGCCGCGATCTCGCGGCACGGCGGGCATTCACCGCAAGGGGTGACGGTCGGGCCGCGGTCGCAGTTGAGGCAGCGCGCCAGGATGCGTGCGAGCGTCGTCTTGCCGACGCCGCGCGGTCCCGTCAGCAGGATCGCGTGGGGCACGCGCTGCTGGAGGATCGCGTTCCGCAGCGGCGTCGTGACGTGGCTCTGGCCGGTGACTTCTTCGAAGCCCTGCGGCCGCCACTTGCGAGCCAGTACCTGGTAGGACATCCGGAGGGGACCGCCGTCCGCTGGCGAGAAGTCGGGATCGCAGGGCGCCCCCGCCCGCAATCGAAGCCCCGCTACCGCTGCTTCCTTCCGGACCTGACGGGGTTCACGAGGTTCGTATTCGGTCGGGACCCTGCGATCGCGGCTTTTCGCAGCAGTTCCGCGACTCTAACGGTGGGTCTCGGGTCGGTCAATCAGATCCGCGAGGTCGAGGAGCAGCCACTCGCGGCCGTGGCGGGCGGGAAGGCGGGGCGCGCCGTCGCGTATGCGCGCCACGCCGTTGCGGATCCACGCATCGACGCTCGCGTGGCCGGTGCGCTCGTCGCCCGGCGCGACGTCGAGCACCAACGAGCCGACGCCGCGCCGGCGCAGCAGCGCGAGAGCATCATCTGGGGACGTGTGCGCGTCGTGCACGGGGTCGAGGAAGAGCTCGCCATTGCGCTCCCAGTCCAGCAGATAGACGGGTCGGTCCATCCAGGCCGCGGCACCGCCCGGGATCGCGACCACGCCCCGCCCGAGCGCCACGAGCCGACGCAAGTGGTCCTGGTCGGGAAACACCCTGGCCTCGTACGCGTGCGGGTCGTGCAGCGCGGCGATGCGAGGCAGATAGGCGTCGGCGAGGCGTAGCCCGTGGACCCCCGCCAGCACGAGCAGCACGCCTGCCAGCGCGGCGCGCGCGGCCGGGCCCGAGCGAGCGAGCCGCGTCCCGCCGACCGCGGCCGCGATTGCGAAGAAGGGCAGGATCGGCATCGCGAAGCGGAGAGCCGGCATGAAGAGCGCCTGCAGCAGCCACAGCGCGCCGATCGAGGCGGACAGCACGACATCGTCTCGTGTCGGGCGTCGGATCGCGAGCACGCCGAGCGCAAGCGGCAGCGGTCCGACCAGCCCGCCGCTGTGCACGTTGCGGCCGAAGGTGAGCGAGAGCAGATAGGCACCGAGACCGGAGGGGGTCGTGCGCGGCAATGGGTAGTCGGTGCCGAGTCGCAGCTGGCGCAGCGCGAGATGGCGCGGGTCGAAGGGACCTGTGCCGAGCCAGCCACCGAAGAGCGGGAAGAAGGGATTGCCTGCCGTGAGGGCTTCCTTCACGAGCCACGGGGTGGTGACCGCCGCGAGCAGCGCCGCCGCGCGCAACGAGAGGCGCGCGCCGGGGGTACGTCCGCCGCACCATGCGATCAGCGCGGCCGCGGGCACGAGCGCCGCGGCGTGGAGCTTCGCGTTGGCGGCGAATCCGAGACACAGGGCCGAGAGCAGGAGCTGCCGCGGCTCGCCGTCGCGGCTCCAGCGGTCCGCGGCGAGCAGGGCGAGGAAGCCGTAGGCGCCGACGCCGAGATCGACGTAGGTGGATGCCGCGTTCGCGAGCGTGAGCGGCACGACCAGCGTGAAGAACGCGGCGAGCGACCCCGCGCCGGGCGACGCGCGGCGTCCGGCTTCGGCGCGTACCAGCGCCGCGAGCGCCGCCGCGAAGCAGGCCGTGACCGCGGCCGCGGCGTCGGGCTGCCGCGCGGCGACTGCCGGTACGTAGAGGAGGTCGACACCGGCACGCGTCTCGGCGTCGAGCCAGCCGGGCAGGGCGCGCAGCGGACCCTGCGTCCAGGCCTGCACGATCGGCAGGTGGTACTCGAAGCCGTCCCAGAAGGTTTCGGGTCCGAGCGCGGCGAGGAAGGTGAGGACCGCGACGACGAGCGTCGCGACGTCGACGGCGCGCCGCCACCGAGGCGCGTCGGGCCCCGACGGCGCGACGCGATCCTGCGTCCGCAGCGCCGGCAGCCCGGCCGCCGCGAGGGCCGCGCAGGCGAGCAGCGGAATCGGCACGTCCAGCGCGCGCAGCAGCAGGATCGCGAGCGAGGCCGCGCCGGTTCCGACGACGTAGGCCTGCGCGATGCGCTCGCAGCCCGAGGCGCGAAGTCCGAGCGCGCGCACGATCCAGGCGCCGAGCGCGAGATAGGCGAGGTTCGGAACGACGCCGGCGACGAGCAGGCCGCCCAGCGCGGGCAGATCTCTCAAGGCACGAGCGAGAGACCGGCCAGGCGCACGGCGAGGTGGAGGGCGGTGACGCCGAGCAGCCACGCGATCGCGAGCGCGAGGCTTGCGCCGCGGAAGGTCGAGCTCACGCGATCCTCGCTCGGCCGCGCCTCGCTGCGCGCCTCTTCGGGCCTGCTCGACGCGCTCGACATGCTGCGCAACCTAGCGCTCACGCACGAGCGCTGCGATGCTGCGCCGCGTGGCACGGCTCGCGCGCGGCGTCGCGGTGACGGCGCTGCTATGCGCGTCGGTGCTCTTCGCGCTCGCGCTCGCCGAGCTCGGCCTGCGCGTCGCGCGCCCGGAAGCGGCTTCGCGCATCGAGTATCCCTGCTTCTACCTCCCGGACGCGCGCACCGGCTTTCGCTACGCGCCGAACGGACGCGGGCACGTGTCGGGTCACTTCGAGATCGACAACGAAGTCGCGCTGAACTCGCTGGGCTTCTACGACGACGAGCCCGCGGACGCCGCGCACGTGGGCCTGCGTGTGCTCGCCGCCGGCGATTCCTTCACCGCGGCGCTGAACGTGCCGCGCGACCAGGTCTGGACGGCAGTGCTCGAGCGCGAGCTTCGCGCGCGGGGATACGCCGACGCCGACGTGGTGAACCTGGGTCTCGACGGCACCGGCACCGACGTCCAGCTCGAGCTACTGCGCGAGTACGTGCCGCGCTTCCGGCCCCAGATCGTGCTGCTGGCCTTCTTCGCCAACGACATCGAGGACGTGCAGAACGGGCGTTTCACGCGCGAGTGCTACCGCGACACCGTGCTCTCCTACCAGACGCCCGTGCAACGCGATGCGCTGCGCGCGCGCGTCGACGCGCACGCGCAGCGCCGCATGCTGCGCGCGCTGGCCGATCACTCGCTGCTGGCGCGTCTTGCGCTCACCGCCTGGGAGGGCCCGCGCACGCTCTTCCGGCTGAACTTCCTGCAGCCCTCGCGCGCGGAGCTGGGAATCACGCCCGAGCTGTTGCGCGAGAGGGCGCCGCGCGGGCGAGAGAGCTTCGAGGCTCTCGCGCGCTTCGCAGAGCGCTGCGCGTGCGGTCTCGTGGTGGTGCCCGTGCCGGCGCGGCGCGAGCTCGAGGCGAGCCTCGCGCTGGCGCGCGGAGTGTCGGTCGGACTGCCGCTCCAGATCGTCGACGTGCTGCCCGGGGTCCGCGCCGCGCTCGCACGCGACGGCCGCGAGCCCTCCGACCTCTTCTTCCGCTACGACGCGCACCTGAACGGCTACGGCAACCGGCTCTTCGCGGAGGCGGTCGCCGACGCGATCGACTGGCGCCCGCGCGGCGAGGACGCGGAGCCGGTCGCCTCCTCGGGCGCGCCGCCGCCTCCCTCCGCGCGATAGGCGACGAAGATCGGCGACGACCAGGCGCGCTCTTCCGTCGGCGCGAGGCAGTCGTCGGTGTCGGGGCGCTCCGCGCACGGCTGCATCTTCACGCAGCGGCCGCTCGCGTCGCGCTCGCAGTGCAGCGGGTCCGCGTCGACCGCCTGGCTCTCGGCCTCGATCGCGCGCACGTAGTAGAGCGCGTCGCGCGCGCCCTGCGTGAAGGCGTCGTCGCTGAAGGTCACGACGCAGCCGGCGGGATCCGGCTGGCACGGAAAGACGCGCCACGGATCCTCGATCAGCGACTGCACCGGCTCGCCCGGCACCCGTTGCGGCCGGATCCGCACCACCTCGACGCGCGTGATCGGGCGGCGCACGTCGGACGGGTTGTCGCACTCGCCGCGGCAGAGCCGCGCCAGCCGGTCCGCGCCGAGGGCCTCGCTCGCCGACTCCGGGCAGCCGGGCTTCTGCTCGAGCGAGCCGGCGGCCCGCACCTGGAAGATCGGCGCGCCGTCCATCGCGACCTCGCTGCCCATCGGCAGGCTCTGTCCGCGCGATCCGGGCGGGTTCAGCAGGTCGAACCATAGGAGGATGTGCGGCCCGCTCGTGCCGTAGACCTCGCGGCGCTGGAGCGCCTGCCAGATGGCCTCGCGGCCCCGCCCTTCGGCGTGCACCGCCGCCATGCCGCCGTTCAGCATGAACGATGCCGCGCGCTCCGTCTCCCACAGGCGGAAGACCGGCGCGATCGTGTTGCGGTCGAAGGGCTCCGAGTCGTCCCGCGGCTCGAGCCTCCCGCCACCGAGCGGTGTGTCGACGAAGCGGCCGAAGCGCGCCTCGGTGAACTGCGTGCGCGAGACCTCTTTGTAGCCGGTGCCGGGCCGGCCGGAGTGGTTGTCGCTCGAGCCGATGAAGCCGAGGTGGAAGCGCAGCGGGTTCGCCGGGTCGCCGCGTCCGAGCGCGAGGATGTACTGCACGGAGCTTCGCGGGCGGTAGTTGAAGGCCGGCTGGAAGCAGTCGCGACACTGACCTGCGTCCTGCCACTCCTCGGGCCGGCTCCCACCGATGACGGTCGCGCCGGCGTTGCGGTCGGCGTCCACCCAGTCCTGCCGTGCCTTCACGGCGCGCGCCTCGCAGGTCTCGTCGTCCTTGCCGGACGCCTTGCAGCGCGCCGCGATGATCTCGCCCGCGCGCCAGCACGACGGCAGATACTCGGGGCTCGGCTCCGGGCAGCGCCGGGTTCCGTCGCGATCGTAGATCACCTCGCGCCACGCGCGGAACTGCTCCGAGTTGCCGTGGCCCGAGAAGATCTCGATCAATCGCTGGCGCGCCGGGTCGTGCTGCTCGGCGGTGAGCTGCTTGTCCCAGGCCGATCCGGGTGGCGTGTACATGCCCCAGGTGGTGCCGTGCGGGATCACGAGCGCGTCGACGCCCCACTCGTCGAGCTTCGCGAAGAGCTCGTGCGGTGTGGCGACCTCCTCGCGGCAGTCCGTCGGCAGGTCGCGCACGGGCACGCCCTTCGCGCAGAGCGGGGGGCCCACCGTGTCGGCGAGGTAGCGCGCGAGGTCGAGTCCGCCGCCCTCGATGTCGGAGAGCGCGAAGAGGCCGAGCGTCGCGACGCCGACACCGCCTTGGAGCAGCGGGGGCACGTCCGCCGGCGGCGCGGCCGGGATCGGGCGCGCCGGCACCTTGTCGGGATCGAGGTCGCGCAGGATCACGTTCTTGTGTCCGTAGTGGTTCGCGGGCGTCGAGCCCATCTGCGTCCACTCCCAGCCGAGGAACGCGACGAGGTCCGGATTCCGCGCGTCGCCCGCCTTCGCGTTGCAGCTGCGGATCGCGTCGATCGTCTCCGTCCAGCGCGTCGGGGTCAGCGTCTCGGCGTGGTCGGTGATCGACCAGAAGTCGAGCCCCGCGCAGTAGCGCGCGAAGTCGCAGGCGTCGCCGACCGGGTGCGCGCCGTCGCCGCCGACCATCGGCAGGCTCGCCTGGAAGGCGTCGGCCGAGAAGGTGCTGTGGACGTGGAGGTCGCCGAACAGGATCTGCTTCGGGCGCGCGACGCCGACGGCCTCGGCGGCGCGAGCGACGTGCTCGTCGCGCGCGCGCACGGCCGCGGGGTCGAGAGCCGGGGCGCGCGCCACGCCCGCGTGTTGCGCGGGCGCGAGCCAGCCGCGGCCGGCCGCGACGATGAAGAAGAGCACCAGCGCGACGAGCGCTGCGACGGCGACGCCGAGTCGCGTCACGGGATCCCCCTTCCCTATGAGTCCGGTGGCTAGGCCGCCAGCCGGTCCTTGACGAAGACACCGCCCTTCAGCACCGCCTGCACGTTGGCGGGATTCTTCAGGCAGGTGATGTCGTGGAGCGGATCGCCCTGCACGACGAGTAGGTCGGCGAGCCTCCCCTCCTCGACGCTGCCGAGCTCGTCGCCCATGCCGAGCAGCAGCGCGCCGTGGATGGTCGCCCAGCGGATCACGTCGAGGGCCGGGATGCCGAGCTGCTTCACGTAGATCTCGAGCTCCGATCCGTAGTCGCCGTGCGGCATCACGGGCGTGCCGAAGTCGTCTCCCACCAGGAGCTTCACGCCCGCCGCGACCGCCTCCGGCAGCACGCTGCAGGTGTGCTCGAAGTCGGCGCGCACGCCGCGGATGCGCGCGAGCGTCGCCTCGAGGGTCTCCGGGAAGCCCTCGTTGATCGGCAGGCGCGACGCCGCGTGGTCCCAGTTCTCCGCGATGTGGAGAAAGCGCACCGTCCACAGCATCGAGGGCGTGACGAAGCAGCCGGCCTTCACGATCGCGTCGATGCAGTCGCGATCCATGCGGTCGGCGTGGTCGATGACGTCGACGCCCGCGCGCGCGCACTCGAGGATGGCGGTGCGCGAGGCGCAATGCGCGCGCACGCGCTTGCCGAGGTTGTGCGCGGTGTCGACGGCGGCGCGCAGCTCCTCGCGCGTCGGATACATGACGTCGCGCGCCGGCGACGACCCGTGGCCCGGGCTCGCCGAGATCTTCACCACGTCGACGCCTCGGCCGCACTCCTGGCGCACCGCGAGACGCCACGCGTCCGGGCCGTCGACCTGCTTCGAGAGCCCGGTGTTGCCGAGCTGCATGAACCAGTAGCGGTTGTTGGCGTAGTCGGAGGCCTCGCCGGTGGTGATCAGCTCCATGCCGCTCGCGAGGTAGCGAGGACCGACGACGAAGCCGGCGAGGATCGCCTCCTTCAGCGCGACGTCGATGCTGTAGGCGTTCGACGACCCGACGGCGCCGGTGAAGCCGCACTCGATCGCGGTCCGCGCGTTGTGCGCGGCGAGCATCGAGAGATAGGCGGGCGCGGCCTCGAGCCCGAGGCAGGGAGCCGAGATGCCGTCGCCGAAGGCGCCGAAGGAGGAGTGGAAGTGCGACTGCACCATGCCCGGCATCAGCGTCCGGCCGCCGAGCGCGATCACGCGGTCGCCGGGCCGCGTCTCGATCTTTCCCTGCGCGACGCGCTCGATGCGCGCGCCCGACACGACCACGCTGCAGCCGCGGCGCGCGGGCCGCTTGCCGTCGACGAGGTTCGCGTCCTGGAAGACGATGCGGGACTGCTCAGCCATGGCTCCTCCTCGCGTTCGTCGCGGCGCGCCTGTGCGCCGGGCTCGCGCCCGCGCCGAGCGCGCGCTCGAGCTGACTCGTGATGCGCAGCGCGATCTCCTCGAGCGACCGCGGCTCGTCCGCCTCGAGCAGGCAGGCGAGCTGTACCTGCATGATGGCGAACGCCGTGATCGCCATCAGCCGCGGGTCGTCGTCGCAGAAGATCCCCTCTTCGACGCCCCTTCGCACGAGCTGCGTCCACAGCTCGATGCCCGCCTGGAAGGTGCGGCTGGCCTGGACCTCACCGATCGCCCACGAGCGGCCCTCGCGAAGGTCCACGCGCAGGTAGTCGCGGTGGCGCGCGAGGTAGGCCACGAAGGCCTCGACCGCTCGGCGCAGGCATACGAGCACCGGCTCGGGAGCTCGCAGCGCCGGCTCGAGCTGCGCCAGGAACTGG
>Ga0335069_10007975_pt1 | contig 15212 bp, 14 predicted proteins | sample Lox_Sample_11_FD_206714 | JGI IMG/M metagenome (GOLD analysis project Ga0335069, IMG submission 206714) | Soil microbial communities from Loxahatchee National Wildlife Refuge, Florida, United States - Lox_Sample_1.1 | ecosystem: Environmental > Terrestrial > Soil > Wetlands | place: USA... | reverse complement strand
AGCTTTACAGCGTACCCACGTGTCCTCCGCCGGAGACTCGTTCTGCGGCATGGGGAAGACGAGTTCGAGCTCGGAACCCTCGGCGACGCGGTTGCTCAGGTACATGAAGACGCCGCGCTTGCTCACGTCGCGCGTTTCCCCTGACCATTCCTCGTGTGCCCCGTTGTGATGCTTTTTGATCGTGACTGGTACTTTCGCGGGAATGCGCTTGTCGCGCCGAACCTCTCCCGCCTTTGGTTTCGTGGACATTCCTTCTCCTCGGGCCGATTGACGACACACTAGCCCGACTCAGTGGGCGCAAGCAGGAAAGCTTATGCGAATTCCGGGCCTTTCGCAAGGACAGGCGGTTGCTGCCTTGCCATTCGGCTACCTCAGGAATTGCGTGGATTCCGGGCTGCAAATACCAGGAAAACCGGAATTCCAGCGAGGATTACCGCCGTCGCCACCAGCGAGTTCACCATCTTCGCCTTGAATGTGTACACCAGCACTACGGCCGCAGCAGCGATGAATAGTGCTGGCACCACTGGGTATCCCCACGTGCGATACGGCCGCGCGGCACCCGGATCTTTCACCCGGAAGATGAATACCGATGCGGCTGCTAGCATATAAAAGACCCACTCCGGGTAGAGCGCCAGCGAGAATAGTTGCTGGAAATTTCCGCCCAGCACCACCAGGAGGCTGCTGAGGATAGCTTGCACGATCAGCGACGTCGATGGCGTGTGGTACTTCGGGTGAATTTTGGCCAACGCGTGGAAGAAGTAGCCGTCGCGCGCGAGAGCAAAGGGAATGCGCGCTCCTGTCATGCTGCTGCCGTTCAAGGTCACCAGCATGGAGAGCGCCATACCGGCCGACACCAGTCCGGCGCCGAACGCTCCCCATGAAATCAGCATGGCTTGCGAAGCCGGACGCGGTGAAGCGGCTATGGCGTCAGCGGGCATTACGAACTGGACGGCAGCATTAACACCCATGTAAAGCACTGCGACAATGGCAACGCCGAGAATCAGCGCGATGGGCAGGCTCTTCTGCGGATCGCGCATCTCTCCGGATACCGTGGTCACCAGGTTCCAGCCGTCATACGCCCATAGCGATGCGATCAGCGCCACCATGAAGCCACCGAATCCGCCGGCTGCTGCGCCGTAGCTGGTGTGGAAGTTCGCCCAGCTTCCGTGCGCGTAGCTGAACCCTCCGACCACGATAGCCGCGATCATGACGACTTTCAGCGAGGTGAAGACGAGCTGGAACTCACCGGCTTTCTTCACGCCGATGTAGTTGATGAACGCGATGAGCGTGATGGCAGCAATCGCTACGAGGTGACCATTCGTAATCGTCACCGGAGCGGATACGATCGCGTCTGACAGAAACGTCATGTGCGGGAACGTACCGATGATGCGCACCAGGCCGATCACGATGGTCGCCAATGACGCAGGCTTGGCGATCAGGAAGTAGGTCCAGCCATAGAGAAATCCACCCAGCGGCCCATAGCCGTCGCGGACATAGACGTATTCGCCCCCAGCGATTGGCTTCATCGCGCCCAATTCGGCGTAGGTCACGGCGCCGAAGAACGACAGCAACCCGCCAACCATCCACGCCAGGTAAACCATTCCCGACGAGCCGACGGCCTGCATCATCTCCGAGGGAACGAGGAAGATCCCGCTCCCGATGATGGTGCCGACAACGATGGCCGCCGCGTGCGAGACCTTAAGGTCGCGGGCGAGTTCGGGTGCGTTGCTGCCTTTGGCTGCGATTTCAGCCATGGGCTGACTCCGGTCTGTTGTGGTTAAGCACGAGGCTGGAAATATACCCCAACGTGAACGTTACTGCCGAACCAATCATCACATACCAGGTGAACGGGATTTTCGTGAACTGCCAGATATAGAGGTTGAGGACGAAGCCCACGAACATCCCAACCATCGCGCCGGTCTCGGTCGCTCGTTTCGTGAGCACGCCGAGGAGAAAGACTCCCAGGAGAGCTCCGTAAGCGACCGAGGCTATGGACAGCCCGACTTCCACCACGCGCCCGCCGCGTCGCGATACGATCGCCAGCGTGAACAGCACCAGCCCCCAAAGGATCGTCGCCGTCCGCGATACGACGATGCGTTGCTGCTCGGTGGTGTTCGGCCGCCGGCGCAGGTAGAAGTCCACAATCGAGCTCGACGACAGCGAATTGAGCGCCGCGCTCAAGTTCGACATTGCCGCCGCGAGGATTGCTGCAATCAGCAATCCCGAGATTCCGTGCGGCATTTGCGTCACGATGAATGTCGGGAAAATGCGATCCGAACGCGTCACGACGAGCGGATTGGCGAGATACTTGTAAAACACGTACAGCATCGCGCCGATCAGCAGGAACAGCGTGAACTGGAAGAGCACGAACACGCCGCTGCTCAACAGCGCCAGCTTCGATTGCGCTTCGTTCTTCGCTGCCAACAACCGTTGCACGATCAACTGGTCCGTCCCGTGACTTGCTGTTGTCAGGAACGCTCCGCCAATTAAGCCCGACCAGAACGTGTAGGTCTTCCAGAAATTCAGGTCGAAGTCAAAGATCCGGAACTTGTCGTGAGTCGCAGCGACGGCGTGAACCGTGTCCCAACCGCCGGGAACCTGGTGTAGCAGCGTAAAGACGCCGACGATTGTTCCCGCGACATAGATGATCATCTGAATGACATCGGTCCAGATGACCGCTGCCATGCCGCCTTCAAACGTGTAGATGAGCGTTAGAGCGGTGACGATGGCGATCGACGTTACGTCGCGTCCGAAATCGCCGAGTCCGGACAACGTGCTCGACAACGCGATGCCGACGACGATCGCCACGGCGAACACGCGCACGCCTTCTGCCCCGGCGCGCGTGATTAAGAACAAGCCAGCGGTCAACGACCGCAGCCGCGGCCCGAACCGGCGGTCCATTAACTGGTACGCCGTAAACAGGTCACCGCGGAAGTAGTGCGGCAGCAGCACAAAGCTGATAATCACGCGCCCGATCAAGTATCCGAAAACCAGTTGCAGGAAGCTGAAGTTGGTGTCGTAAGCCAGGCCGGGCACGCTGATGATGGTTAGCGTGCTGGTTTCTGCCGCGACAATGGAGAGCGAAATCGCCCACCAGGGAATGTTGCGGTCGGCGAGGAAGTAGTCTTTCAGCGAACGCTCTTTCTTCCGGAAGCGAAGACCGAAGAGAGTGATTCCCGCGAGATAGACAGCGATGATAGTGAGATCGAGTGCGTTGAGCCCCATGATGCGCTTGGCGAGGGTAGCGTACCCTGCGCACGGGTGTCCAGAAACAGTAACCTTCGGATGTACATCGGGCGCGAACGCTAGTGGAAGTTACCTTCACCTGTGGTAGAACAAACCTCAATGTCGCTCTACCTGGGCATCGACGGCGGGGGTACCAAGACCACGTGCGCGGTGGGCGACGAAACCTATGTGTTTGCGGTCGCAAGTGCTGGTGGCGCAAACGTCGTGCGCCTCGGCGAAGAGCTGGCACGTGCCGGTCTGCACGAAGCCATCGCCCGCGCCTGCACCCTGGCGGAGATCAGTCCTTTACGGGTGGCCGGTGTCTGCGTCGGAGCCGCCGGTGCAGCGCATGCCGAAGTGAACGCCATCATCAAGCAGATGGTCCGCCGCGTGCTTCCCAACGCCGAGGTCCGCGTCGTCGGCGACATGGTGATCGCCCACGAAGCTGCGCTCGAAGGCCAACCCGGAGTTGTCGCCATTGCCGGTACAGGTTCTATCGCGTACGGCCGCAATGCCAAAGGCGAAACCGGTCGCGCCGGCGGCTGGGGATTTCGCATCTCCGACGAGGGCTCGGGCCAGTGGATCGGCAAGACGGCAGTCGCGGAAAGCATGCGAGCCTTTGACGCAGGTCACGAGACCTGGTTGCTCTACAGCGTTCTCGATCGCTGGAAGCTGAATTCCCGGGACGACCTTGTTCGTTTTGTTAATGGCAATCCAGCACCGAACTTTTCCGAACTGTTTCCCGATGTTCAGTTCGCCGCGGAAGAAGGTGACCGGCTCGCGCAGGAAATCCTCGCACGCGCAGGCGCGGAACTGGCTCCGCTCGCGCTGACGGTACTGCGTCGATTATTCAATCCGGGCGAGCCGGTTCTCGTCGGAGTCGCAGGTGGCATTTTTGCGAACTCACCCGAGGTGCGCCGGGCTTTCCAGGAATCTCTCCACTCCTCTTGGCCGGCCGCTGAAATCTCTCTCGAAGTCACAGAACCCGTCATCGGCGCCTTACGCATCGCCCGTCAGTTGGCGACAGTGAGGTCGGCCTGATGCTCGGCTGGGGATCGCAACACACTCCGGATCATCTGGCGCGCTTAGAGAAGCTCATTCACAGCCACTCTGAAGACGATCTCTGCGCTGCCGCCGAAAACCCGCGCCTGAACGAAGATCTTGCGAAAGCGCTGCTCTCGCGCCGCGACCTCCCGGCGAAAGTTCTGCAGGAGCTGGCGAAGAACGCTGCCATTCTGAAGTCGCGCCCCGTTCTCGTCGCCATCGTCTCGCATCCCAAGGCGCCGCGGTTCGTCTCACTGCCCATGGCGCGGTCGCTTTACACGTTCGAGCTGATGTCGGTCGCTCTTCAACCCGCCGTTCCCGCCGACGTAAAAATCGCGATAGAACAGCTCATCGTCGAGCGACTGGAGAAGCTCTCGCTAGGCGAGCGGATCACCTTGGCGAAGCGTGGCTCAACACGCGTCGCTGAAAAGCTGCTGGTAGATCCCGACCCTCGCGTGGTCGAGCTGGCGATGAACAACCCATATCTCACCGAAGCCTGCGTCATCCGCACTCTGACGCTTGATCCGATCGACCCGAAGTTCGTCGAGCGCGTGGCGCGGCATCCGAAGTGGTCGCTGCGCACCGATGTTCGTTGCGCGCTGCTCCGTAATCCCAACACACCGATGGCTGCGGCGTTGCAGTTCGCTCAAAAACTACCTGCCGACGTCGCCCGCGACGCGCTTTACCACTCCAATCTGCCGCACAGCGTGAAGACCTACCTGATGATCGAAATACAGAATCGCGTGCGGGAGTGAAGATGACGATTGCTGCACTCTCTCGTCGGGCGTGCGGTAAGTGGCTGCTCTTTGTGTTCCTCCCGGCGTTGTGTTGCAGCGCCGCCGACCGGCGTTCACCACCTACGCGCATCGTTCTTGACCCAACTACATTCCCCAAAATTTCGCGCCCGCTACTGCAGGAGACAGCAGATCAGGTCGCGAAGGCGGTCGACGAACTCATTCCTGGAGGCTATCCGCACACGTCTTCATCCAGCATTTTGTGTTTTGTAGCGAACGGTACGTGGAAGGACATGCCGCGTGCGCTAGTCGGGAATCCCTGGAAAATGGAGCCGACAAACGCGAAAAAGTATGGAATGAGGGTGGCGTTGACCCCAAACGTGCTGCCGGGTGCCTGGCAGCGCCTGGTATTTCAGCTATCGCATGAGTTAACTCACCTCAAGATGGACGCTCGCGTTGACAACAATGCGATGGAGACATTTGCAACGGCAGTATCGCTGGAGGCGCTGCAACGCCTGGGTTACGACCCGTACCGCGAAGACAACGAGCGCTACTATACCCAAGCCCTCCCGCCTGAAGTGCTTGCGGCCCTGAACCGCAACGAGTGGGAGAAAGTTGGCCTGTATCTTCGCTACAAGTGGCGGAACGAGAGCGACGAGCATTGGGATCGAGCGACGCACTTCCTTGCGGCGATCGCCTTGCGCAGGATGGGCGGCTTCCCTTGGGAGCGGCTCTTCAACATCGGAGCCAGCGCACAGTGTGGCTCGTTTCATCCCCGCCAAGGCGGCCGCTATTGTCCATTCTCTCCGCCGTCGCTGGAGGGATTTCCAAAGGCAATGAAGTCGCTGCTCCTGAAAGACGAAATCAACATCGCGTTGATGCGGGCGGAGAAGACACGACTGGATCAGCCGGAAAGTCTTGAGTTCAGCGAAGAGGGCAAGTGGATATCGTTGCGATGGGGGCGAAAAACGGATGCGTTGTTGCCGGAAGGGTATGCACCAGTAGAGTAAATAGCGGTGAAGCGCGGACCCAGGTGCGCAGCAACAGAGGAACGTCACCTGGGCTCCGGTGCTAAAGCTTTCTCGCCGCCTTCTTGCCGTTCTGTTCGTCAATGACGAATCCGCCTTGCTGCCGGCAACTGTCCTCGCTGATGTTGGTCCAGTTGAGGATCTTCTTCGCCGCTCCGCAACTGGCGTGCTCTGCGCACGAGTGCGTTTTCGTCTTGTTGTAACGCGCATTGAAATCTTTGTCGCCCAGCAGCAACTTGATCGCTGCCACATCGTCGGCTTGCACGCCGCACCCGGCGTGAGCTTTACAACTGTTAACTCCGAAACACTTCACGTCCTGGGTATCGACGGCGCGAAGCTGAGTAGGGTTGGCCACGCCAACCGCCATCCCGGCTAACGCCGCGATTACCAATGCTTTCTTTGACTGCATAACTTCCTCCTGTGTGCCTGAGATACGAGGACAAGGCAAAAGTTTCAGACGCTTATGTCGTGAAACCTTTGGGATGCGCTCGTATCACAGCGCCATAACTCAGGCCCAAATATTGATCGAGAGAGGAAGAGAAAATGAGTGTGTATCGAGTTCGTTACACGTTGATTGCATTGCTGGCACTGACATCAATTGCCAATGCGCAGTTTGCGGATAGAAAGACACTGACCTTAGATGGTGCGGAACGCGTTATCGCCGCTGCGAAGGCCGAAGCGAAAAAAGTGAACGCCCCTGGGGGCGTCATCGCCGTTGTGGATGATGGAGGAAATTTGATGGCGCTGGAGCGTATTGACGGAACCTTCGCCGCCGGCGCGAATATCTCCATCGGCAAGGCTCGCACGGCCGTGCAGTTCAAGAAGCCAACCAAGGTGTTCGAAGACATCATTAAGAATGGCCGTACATCGATGGTCGCACTCAACGATTTCACGCCGCTGCAGGGCGGGGTCCCGATCGTCGTCGACAGCCAGATCGTTGGCGGCGTGGGAGTGAGCGGGGCGGCTTCAGCACAGCAGGACGAAGAACTGGCGATTGCCGGCGCGAATGCATTCAAGGTTTCGCCCACAGCAAGCGCCGACCCGGTCAAGTTCTTCGGCGCGAAAGAGGTAGAGACTGCCTTCGACAAAGGCGCGGTGCTCTTCGACGGCGAAGGCAAGAACTACATGATCCACGCCAGCCGCCGTAATGGGCCTGGGATGGCGGAGGTACACACCAGGGATGCAGACCTGATCCGCGTAATGGAGGGCTCGGCGACGTTTGTCACCGGTGGAACGGTGGTTGATCCGAAGAACATCGCTGCGGATGAAATTCGAGGTACGGCGATCCACGATGGCGAGACCCGCCAACTCGCGAAAGGTGATGTTGTCATTGTCCCGGCGGGAACTCCACACTGGTTCAAGGAAGTGAACAGCCCGTTTCTCTATTACGTGGTGAAGGTGCGCTAGCCATGAAGAAGCTCAGTATTTTGTTCGTAGTGGTATTGAGCGTTGCGATCACGAGCCTCGCGGAGAAATCCCCCATTCCCACCGGAGAGCCTGAGGCGACGGTCGATTTAGCCACGGACAATGGCGTGAAGTTGGTCAAAGGCCTGTGGCGATACAGCGACACGAAGATCGTCCATACGACCTTCCGCGCGCCGGACGCCGAAGGCCAGCCCGGAAGCGAATCCAATACAACCTACGATTACGAGCCGCACGCAGGCGGCCGGGACTTCGATGACTCGCAATGGATGGCGATCGATCCGTCATCGTTGTCCCAACGGCGCGCTACCGGACGCCTGTGTTTCAACTGGTATCGCATCAACGTTACTGTTCCCGACAGGATCGGCAGCTTCGATCCCACGAACTCGACCGTGGTCTTCGAAACCTCGCTCGACGACTACGCCGAGATCTGGGTGGACGGCGAATTGCCGCGCGCAGTCGGGCAAAGCGGCGGATCGGTAATCTCGGGCTGGAACGCGCCCAACCGCCTGGTCATCGCTCGCAATGTGCTTCCCGGCCAGAAAATTCAGCTCGCGGTTTTCGGCATCAATGGGCCGATTTCGAATCCTCCCACCAACTACATCTGGATGCGTTATGCGCGGCTGCATTTTTATGCGAACCCGCAGCCCGGCCCCGTGGCCATCGTGCCAAGCGAGGTGAATGTAGACGTGGTGCGGAACGATCCGGCCATCAACGAGCTGATACCGCTGAACGCGAAAATCTACAAGCTTGCCGAGGGCTTCAAGTTCACCGAAGGGCCGGTGTGGGTGAGGGACGGAAATTACCTGCTGTTCAGCGATCCCAACAACAACACTATTTATAAGTACACGAATGATGGCCAGCTTTCGGTATATCGCGAGAAGAGCGGCTATGACGGCGCGGACATCGCCGAGTACACGCAACCGGGATCGAACGGTCTCACGTTTGATCCACAAGGACGGCTGACGATTAATCAGCACGGCAACCGGCGCATCATCCGAGTGGAGCCCGATGGTACAGAGACAGTTGTGGCGGATCGGTACGAAGGCAAAAGGCTGAACAGCCCTAACGATCTCGTTTATCGCTCCGACGGAACGCTATTCTTTACCGATCCGCCGTTCGGTTTGCCGAGATTTCACCAAGACCCGCGCAAGGAACTGCCGTTCGAAGGCGTCTTTTCCGTTCACGATGGGAAACTGCAGGTTATCAGCAAAGACATGACGGGCCCGAATGGAATCGCGTTCTCGCCGGACGAGAAATACCTCTACGTCGGCAATTGGGACGATAACAAGAAAGTCATATATCGCTATGAAGCGCAGCCCGACGGCACCGTGAAAAATGGCGTCATCTTCTTCGACATGACCTCGGCGAAAGGTGAGGACGCGATCGACGGCATGAAGGTGGATGAGCGGGGGAACCTGTATGTCTCCGGCCCCGGTGGGCTTTGGGTGATTTCGCCCGAAGGGAAGCACCTGGGCACGATCATTGCGCCTATGCATCCGCACAATCTCGCGTGGGGAGGGGCCGATCATCGAACCCTGTACCTGGCGGCGCAGTCGGCACTGTACCGCATCACGCTCAATGTGAAGGGCGCCGGAATTCCCAAATAGACAGATACGGCGGACAGGGGCCGGGCTCGCTCTTCTGTTGAGCGAACCCGGTTACTCCCTCTTGCCTTCGCCCAAGCGGCTTGTCATCATGGACCGCATGCAAACGGTTTTCGAAGCAGCGGGCGGCACAGACGGCCTGCGCCGTCTCGCTCGTGCCTGGCACAAGCGCGTGCTGGAAGACGAAATCGTGGCCCATGCGTTCAGCCATGGCTTTCACCCGGACCACGTTGAGCGACTCGCCGCATATTGGTCCGAGGCGCTCGGCGGCCCGAATACGTATTCGGATTCCTATGGCGACGAAACGTCAGTCGTGAAGACGCATAGCGGGAACGGCGTACACGAGGAGATGGATCGCCGTGCGATTGCCTGCTTCGACCAGGCTCTGGAAGATGTCGGGTTAGGCGGTGAGAATCGACTGCGACGGGTGCTGCACGACTACTTCGCCTGGGCAACCACCACCACGATGGCGCGGTATCACGAGTCCGCCGACGATGTACCCGACGGCCTTACGATCCCACGCTGGTCATGGGACGGACTCCAGGAGTAAGACTGTCTGAAACGATTAACTGCGGCTGAGTTGTTTCCTGAGCCGGCGGGACAGGTTCAGCGCCAGGGAACGGAAGAACCGCGAACCAAGGTGAGGATACAGCTCGAACAATTGGTGGAGCGCTGTCCAATCAATCGCCAGGGTCTCGACGACGCTCTCCGCAACCACTCGTGCACTGGCGACGCTGTCTTCGAGGAACGACATTTCACCGCAAATATCGCCCTCAGAGACTTCTGCTAATTTCATGCCAGGAGCCGCCTCGACCCGCGCTTTCCCACTCAAAATAAAGATCAAGTGGCGCGGCCGCAGGCCTGCCTGAATGATTACGTCGTCGTTGCGGAAGGTAAGGATCTGCGACTTGTCGGCGATAAGAGCCCAATCGTTTGCGGTGAGGTATTCCAGTCGGTTTCTCGCGGTCTGCAGACCGCGAAACAAGTCGTTTCTGGCAACTACTGAGGGCATCTGTCGATATTTTATTGCGAGTCTGCTGGAAGGTAATTGTGTCGAAAGGAGTTGAACCGTTGGTGAGAGATGGTGCCGGTCATTCCCAAATACGAGCTAGAGATTGCTCCGGTAGTTCTTGGATAGAGCTGGATCCATAACTTTTTTCCACCGATTGGAAACTTTGCGCGAATTGGCTCTGTTTGCGCGTGTGGGTTTGCCAAGCTGCGTATCTTCATGCGGCTTTGTGGGGGCAGATCCCAAGAGGCAACGATCGATGGCGGCAAAATTGGTAAATCTCTGTTGGTCAGCTACCAGGAGAGGGCCATTTTGCGCAATCTCGCGGCGCTTGGCTTTCACCTGCTCGGGACCGAATGAAGCATCGCCGAGCGAAGTCTAGACAGCAATTGGCGGATGCTGTGGTAACCAAGTTGTTGCAGCCCACCCCGATCCGGCTGTGCCATGATCCTAACCGAAAGGTGGCATCTCCGCCGCCCTGTGTTGAGTTCAGGACCGTGCTGCAACGTCCTTCACCTTCCCCCCATAAACCAACTTTCTACACCCTGCGCAAAACTGAGGTGCAGGCGATCATCTCTTATATCCGCGCGGTGGCCGATCCCCCTTTTGTGGCGAGTGGTTCGGTCTATGCCAGTAAGCAGCAGGTAACTCCTATGTTCTCGCAAACCATCTCACTCTGCTCGTTGTCGTTTCACGCGGAGGCCACTTACGGCTTAAAGAACTGCCTTACTTTGTCGGGGTCGCGAAACGCCTCAGTGCCTCCGGCAGCTGTCGTAGAGAACGCGCCTGCTAGATTGCCATAGCAGAGGCATTGTTCCAGAGTCGATCCGCGCAAGTACTCATGCAAGAAACCGGCGTTGAAGCTGTCGCCAGCACCTACCAGGTCGACCACCGCAACCTTGATTGCCGGAGCAGAGAGTCGCTCCTGGCTGCGGGCAGCGAGCGCTCCTTTTGGGCCGCGTTTAACGACCACTAGCGGGACCGCTTCCGCTAGCTTCGCTATCGCCTGATCGAGATTCTCTTCGCCTGCTATCCTTTGAACTTCTCGTTCATTCGGCAGCAGGACATCTACGTATTGCAACGTGTCCCGTAGAGGGCCTGACCAACGGTCATCCGGATCGTCGTTGGTATCAAGCGACGTAGTCAGGCCACGACTCTTCATAAACCGGAACAGGTCTGGAATTTTCTCGGCCAAGGCGCGGTGTAGGAACAACGAAGACATGTGGAAGTGCCGCGCTGATGCCAGATATTCGAGATCGAGTTCCTCGTAACGCAACTCAAAAATCGTGCCAGGATAGGTAAGGATGTGACGCTCCGCACCGTGCGGCAGGATGAAAGTGACGCCGGACCCGGTAGTCGAATCGCGGCGCATGCACGTGAGGTCAACTAGAGCGGAAGCTAACCTCTCCAGGGCGATTTCGCCCAAGGCGTCATTGCCAATTTTGCTGACGAAACCGACGCTGGTACCAAGCACTGCAAGATTATGAGCCAGGATAGCTGACGAACTGCCCAAGGTAATGGCAAACGCGCTCGCCAGCAATTCTCTTTCGGTCGGGAGAGCTTCAGGGAGGCCATAAAGAATCAAATCCAGGTTCAACTCCCCGGCGATGCTGATATCGAGTCTCGCCATCTTCTATTGTTGTCCTTCGAGAGTGACGACCCGGCTGAGATTCCTGGGCGAATCCGGATTCAGGCCCTTGCTGATCCCGGTGAAAGCGCCATAGAGTTGCCCCCAAACGGCGTACGCCGCAAGACGCGCATATTCCGAAACCCCAAGTTTCAGTTCGATGGCGAGATCAGCCGCCTTGCGGGCTCTTTGGTCCAGGCGATTCGCAATCACTATGGTTGTCGCACCCAACTGCTTCATGTCTTCGAGCACGGCGATCTCCGCATCGTACGAAGACTCTGAAACGAAAAACGCTACCAGCGTCTCTGAATCCACGATCGATTTGGGGCCATGGCGAAACTCCATGGCATGGAATACCTGCGCGTAACTGCACGATGACTCTGTTACTTTCAGCATGGCTTCGCTGGCGATGCCAAATAGCGGACCTTGCGCGAGAAAAACATAATCATCAAACTCCCGGCGCTCGACAAATTCCTTAATCAACGCGGGAACCGTCTCCAGGAGGGGTGCAACCTGTTCCGGCAACTTCATCAGGTCGTCTCGAAATCCCGCGTTCCCGGCTGCCGTCGCCCCCAGGTATTGCAAGCCAAGCAACATGGAGGTGAACGAGCGAGTCATGACGGTACTCTTCTCGTCTGCCGGCAGCAATTTCAAGGTAACGTCCACCAGAGCTTCAATCGATTGTTGAGCCGCGCAGGTAATTGCGATGGCCGGGATGCTTCGCTTCTCTTTCAAGAACCGCACCGCACTCAACACCTCTGATGTCATTCCGGAACGGGAAATCATGACCGGGATTGATGGATGACCGCGGGGGATCACGAGTTCCGGATACAGAAGAATTTCCGACGCCGGGATGGCCCTGGCGGGCAGCGCGAGATGATTGAATGTCGCAGCGGCCGCTGTCGCCAGGTAAAAGCTCGACCCGCAGCCGATAAACAGCCATTCCGCACCGGGAATCGCCAGATCGGAAGCCAGGTTGACGTTGCTGTCATTGGAGAGACGTTGCAGGCACTCACTCCAGCAGTGTGGCTGCGACATGATCTCGTTCAAAGTATGAAAGCGTTGTTCGGTTCCAGTACGTGGTGAGTTCATGGTTATTCGTTACTGCTTCACACTAACGTTACAAGTACTCCTGATTCACGCAATGCCTGCAGCTCGCGCTTGCCGATGTTGTTATCGGTAATCACCTGGTCGACCGCTGACGACGGCATGATGTTGCACAAGCTGCGGCGCCCAAATTTACTGGAATCGCAGACCGCCACTTTCTTCGCCGAGATTTCCACCATTATGCGGTTCACTTGCGCCTCCAGGATGTTTGGCGTGAAGAGACCAGCCGCGGTATCGAAGCCGTCCACGCCGAGAAAGAGAATGTCGGCACTGAGCTGCCGCAGTGCGTGCTCGGCAATCGGGCCGACCAGCGAAAAAGAGTTCTTGCGCAGCGTGCCTCCGGTAAGAATTACGTCAATGTTCGTTCCCGCCAATTCAGCGGCAATGTTGGTCGCATTCGTGATCACCGTCAGGTTCGCGACGTCTTTCAGCGCCCGGGCAATGGCTGTCGTCGTCGTACCGGAATCCAATAGCACCGATTGCCCCGGCTCGACCAGCTTTGCCGCGGCCTGGGCGATGCGCAACTTTTCCTTGCGGTGCAGCCGTTCTTTTTCGCGCAACGTGGGATCAACCAGTGCGCCGGCCCGCAGCGGAAGCGCCCCGCCGTGCGTCCTCTCTATCAGGCCTTGGCTGTCGAGAACCTCCAGGTCCTTACGAATGGTGATCTGCGAGGTACGGAAATGCCCCGCCAAATCGGTGACCAACACACGCCCATCCCGATGCAGCATGTCCAGAATGGAACGGCGGCGTTCTTCGTTGAGCATTCCGTTCTGACTTGGCACTTCTCTCTTCCTTCTTACTGCTTGATCGCCTGCACCAGCAGGTGGCCTTGAAACGACGCGTCGAACCTCGGACTGCCGCTGCTCACGGTTGCGATCTGCTTCTGATCGACGTAGTCGATGACCTTGTATGCGCCAGGCTGTAGCCCCCGTAACTCGATGGTTCCCTTATAGGCTGTCTGCGGATCCTTCGTGAAAAACGCGTAATACATCACGCCATCTTTTTCGATCGCGTAGCCCTCAGGGTTGTCGAACCCATAGATATACAGGTCGCGAAAATCGCCTTGAGACAACATTTTTTCGTTATAAAGCGTGGTCCACTTCTTCCAATGCTGTTCTTTCTCGGGCGTGAGGGCAACGTCAATGAACTTAGGATCGCTGCTCGGTAGGGTGAACTTTGTACCTAACACCCCGCCCGTTCCGAGCGTGGAAGCAAAATCTTGACCGTGTTCGCGCCAATTATCTTTGCCGACACGCGTCATCTCTGAGAGTTCAACGTGGTCTCCGTAGACGGCTGCGTTGGGTCCAAGCAGTGCCTTGTACCACTTGATCCGCCGCCGAACTTGAATCGCTCCAACCGGGTCAGCCGTGACCGCCTGGTCCATATAAGGGAGCCACGCGAAATTGGGCGTCGTGCCGCAGGGGCATATTTGGGTCACACTGTCGGGCTTCAGCGCGCGAGTGGTCTGGTAGATGACTCTGTAGACATCGCTCATGGCCTGGATCGAATCCTGAGGCGACTTGTGATGGTGCTTGGGGTTGTAGCACGCCGGCACGGAATAGATGTTATCGAGCTTGTGGCCGTCGAAGTCCCAGTCCCTGATGAACTTCTCCGTTAGACCTTTGATGTACTGCTGAACCTCCGGCACCGCGGGACACAGTGTTGCCAGATCGCGGAAACTTCTTCCAGGCTTTCCATCCTGATCGAGGATCAACCAGTCTGGATGCTGTTTCACCACATCCGCAACAACGTACTGGTGTGACTCCCACTTTCCCTTGCCATCTTCCGCGACGAGCGGATACCACCAGAGTTGCGCCTTGATCCCCTGCTGGTGGAAATCAGCCACCATCTTCTTGATCGAATCATCGGGGAAGGTGTCTTTGCGAGGATTCCAGTCACCATAGGTGTCAAACCACCGATCGTCCAGCGTCGCCCAGTGAATGCCGAGTTCCTTCAGCTTCGGGATCGTATCCGTCATCTGCTTCGGCGTAACGTTGAACTGATATCCCCAACCGCACCAGGCGATTCCGTAGTCCTGAGCATTCGGTTTTGGCAGACTCCAGCCTTCTTTTTGTAACGCGAGCGAATACATGCGGAGCGGCTCGTAGAAGTCACCGGCGTATATGGCGACGAATGTCCGCGGAGTGGCAAAGCTCTCGTTCGGTTTCAGCGTTCCCGGCTTTTCGATCTGAATTGACGTTTGTATCCGCTGATCTTGTTTCGCTTGCACGGGCATCGAGAGCACTAACGGAAGAGTTTCGAGATGGCCGATCGCGAGCCCAACCTCTTTGGTCCAGAAAGCATTTACTGGAATCCCGCCGCCCTGTCCCTGATTCACGGGGGCGGCCATCACGTTTTGTTGTTTGAAAGTGGCGGAAAGCGGCAGGATCTCGTCCTTGCCCCAGTCCA
>Ga0335069_10007974_pt1 | contig 15213 bp, 12 predicted proteins | sample Lox_Sample_11_FD_206714 | JGI IMG/M metagenome (GOLD analysis project Ga0335069, IMG submission 206714) | Soil microbial communities from Loxahatchee National Wildlife Refuge, Florida, United States - Lox_Sample_1.1 | ecosystem: Environmental > Terrestrial > Soil > Wetlands | place: USA... | reverse complement strand
GATGTCACTTTCTCGTTTCAAAAGTCATCCTATTACAATGTCAACCTGAGGCTCGATCAACTGATTAACTGACCTGGATAGAGGAGGGATTATGGCAAGCCCATCGGCCGCAGTAAGAACCATGAAGGTGGCGCAAATACCCAAGGCGGGAGCCGATTTTCAAGTCGTCGACCGCGAAATCCCCAAGCCGGGAACCGGTGAGGTGCGGATCAAGGTGCAGGCCTGTGGCGTCTGCCACAGCGACGAGCTCACCAAAGAGGGCGCCTGGCCCGGCATTCAGTACCCGCGCATTCCCGGACACGAAGTGGCGGGCATCATCGATGAACTCGGCGCCGGAGTTTCCGGGTGGAAGACGGGTCAGCGCGTGGGCGTCGGGTGGCACGGCGGCCACGATGGCACATGCCGCGAGTGCCGGCGCGGGGATTTTCGCAATTGCCGCAACCAGAGAATTCCCGGCATCAGCTATGACGGCGGATACCAGCAGTACATGGTGGCTCCCCAGGAGTCGCTAGCGGCCATTCCGGAAAGCCTGAATGCAGTGGAAGCCGCCCCGTTGCTCTGCGCCGGAATCACCACCTATAACTCACTGCGGCACAGCGGCGCACTTCCCGGCGATCTCGTGGCCGTCCAGGGAGTCGGCGGTCTGGGACACCTGGGAATCCAATTCGCAAACAAGTTCGGGTACAAAACGGCGGCGATCGGGCGCGGATCCGAAAACGCTCCCCTGGCTAAGAAACTCGGAGCCAGCGTATACATCGACAGCCATGCGACCAACCCCGCTGAGGAATTGCAAAAGCTCGGCGGCGCCCAGGCGATCCTCGCCACCGCTCCCAACTCGAAAGCCATGTCCGCCCTGATCGATGGCCTGGCGCCGAACGGCAGGCTGATGGTGATCGGCGCGACCTTCGATCCCATTGAGGTCACGCCGGTACAACTCATCGTTGGGTGCCACACTATTGAGGGCTGGACCGCCGGAACGCCCGCCGATTCCGAGGACACCTTGCGTTTTGCCGAACTCGCCGGCGTGCGCGCCATGATTGAAACCTATCCGCTCGAAAAAGCGGGCGAGGCTTACGCGCGCATGATGAGCGGCATGGCCCAGTTCCGCGTCGTTCTTACCATGTAGACGCTCCAGGAGAGCTTCACCGGATCAACCCTTCATCGCGGGTTCGGCTCAGCCTTGCACTCTTGGGCCCAGCGTTGGCGGCGGGGACGCAAAGGCGGTTTGGATGTTCCCGGGGAGTCATGCGTCTTTGCCGGCGGCGCGCCCAGCAATGCGAATATAGGATCCAGAGCCTCGGAATCAACCTGGCAAGACCCCGTGGGGGACACGGGCGATTCCGTCTCTGTATCCCCAACCGGCGTCGCGCTCCCTGTCGTCTCCAGCACGTTCACCAGTTTACCGATCTTCTTCTCCACTCTCGACAAGGCCTTTGCGTCGCCTTCGAGGGCGAGCGTGACCTTCAGGCGGCCCGGGGCCGCCGGATCAGCCGAAAGGTTTCTGAGCGCGCAGCACTGGGCGGTAATGATAGTCAGTATTCTTTGCAAAGCGCCGGGAGCATTCTCCAGCAGCACGTCCAAAGTTCTTTGGACAGGCGGCGCCACATCGTCGTGCGACTTCAACGGGGGGGGGAGTGGCGAAGCTGGCTCCTCGCGCTCGTACTCCGGTCCCAGGACCATCTCCTGGATTCCCGCCCCAGACGGGACCATGGGGTAGACGTTTTCGTAGGGAGCCACCCTTACGTTTACGAGCATCGGCCCCGGTGTAATGGCGGCTTCGTGCAGGGCATGCGCCAGCGCCTTGGGATGCTCCACGGTCATCCCGCGCAGGCCGTAGGCGGCCGCAAGTTTCTCCGCATCCGGGAATGTATCCAGCTCGACGTGGCTCAGCCGGTTCTGATGGAATAGCTCCTGCCACTGGCGCACCATCCCCAGGTGGCCGTTGTTCATGATCACGATCTTGATAGGCAGCTTGTAGTTGGCCACGGTGGCCAGTTCCGGGATGGACATCTGGAAGCCGCCGTCGCCGACGATGGCGAACACCGGCTTATCCGGGCAGGCCACCTGCGCGCCGATCGCCGCGGGCAGGCCAAAACCCATGGACCCCAACCCGCCCGAGCAGAGCCATCGGCGTGGCTCATTGAAACGGATCAGTTGCGCCGCCCACATCTGGTGCTGTCCCACGTCGGAGGCCACGATGGCCGCGCCCCCGGAGAGCCGGTCGATCTCGGACATGAGGTGTTGCGGCTTGATCACCTCGTGTGACGCGGGAACCCACAGTGGGTACTCGGCCTTCCACACGCGCACTTGCCTTTGCCAGGCTTCGCGCTCCTCGGCGTGACGCTCCGCGTTTTCCCGCGAGGTTTCGTTCAACCGGTGGTTCATCTGTCCCAGCACGCACTTTACATCCCCGGCAATGGCCACTTCCGCGTGGCGGTTCTTGCCCAGTTCGGAAGCGTCCACATCTACATGGATCACGCGGGCGCGCGGGGCAAAGGCGGCCAACTTCCCCGTTACGCGATCGTCAAAGCGCACGCCCAGGGCAATGAGCAGGTCCGCTCCAGTCAGGCCCATGTTGGCGGCGTAGCTGCCGTGCATGCCCGGCATGCTGACAAAGTGGGGATCGTCCGCGGGTAGTCCTCCCAGGCCCATCAATGTGCAGACCGTCGGCGCACCCAGCCGGCCGACGAACTCGTGCAGTTCGCGCGACGCTCCCGCCGAGATAATGCCCCCTCCCGCGTACACCAGCGGGCGCTCGGAATCCCAGATCATCTGCACGGCCTGCGCGATGAGTTCCGGATCGCCCTCGGCCGGAGGTTGGTACCCTGGCAGGTCGAGTTCGTCGCAGGGCTCGTAAACGGCCTTTGCCTGCTGCACGTCTTTGGGAATGTCCACCAGCACGGGGCCAGGACGTCCCGTCGCGGCGATGTAAAAGGCTTCGTGAATCACCCGGGGCAGATCGGCAAGATTCCTGACCTGGTAATTGTGCTTGGTGCAAGGCAGGGAAATGCCGAAGGTGTCAGCCTCCTGGAATCCCGTGGTTCCCAGGACCTTGGTGGAAACCTGGCCGGTGATGGCCACGATGGGGATGGAATCGAGGTGCGCGTCCGCGAGGCCCGTCATCAGGTTGGTGGCGCCCGGGCCGGAGGTGGCGCAGCAGACTCCCACCTTGCCGGAAGCGCGCGCGTAGCCCTCGGCGGCAAAGCAGGCGTTCTCCTCGTGCCGCATCAACACGTGGCGGATTCCGTGGTCGTAGAGAGCATCGTAAAGGGGCAGGGTCGCGCCCCCCGGATAACCGAAGATGCACTCCACTCCCTCCCGAGCCAGACACTCCAGAAGGATTTCGGCACCCGTCATCTTCTTTTCGTTCACCATGGACTTTTCCTCACCAGGATTTGCACTAAAAACAAAAGAGGCCATCAGCCGGTTTCCCCGCTGATGGCCTCAGAATTCCTATTTCAGAAGCGATCAGCCGGGGTCCGACACAATGACCCCGACGATAAGGATGCTAATGATGCCTAGAGGGCGCAGCGACAAAAGGAGACGATTTGAGGAGGACTCGGACATATCAAAACGCCATGCTAGCTCCTAAGGTACCCAGGTTTCCAATAAAGAATATTTATGGGAGCCATAAAACTTTCTTGGGTCTCAGCGTGAACGGAATTCATCAAGACGCCTGCCCAGCGCTCCGGCGTCCATCCAGGGCGTGGAAAGGCCGGTTTTGCTGCCGTGTCGCTTCGTCCGGTTGATAGGGAGTTGTACGACACATTGTCTGATGGCGCGCGCTGGGGCGGCTGTCGGCTCGATACTGCGCGCATCGTCACTTCAATCTCTCCCTTTCCCGCAAGCTCAATTTTCGGTGAACTCGCGTGAGGGCAGGAACGCGAATAGTCGTGTATTCTGAAGGAGGCACAAGGAGCATGATGAGAATCAGAACCGCGCGAAGACCTCTGTTGATATTGGGCTTGACATGCGGCCTGGCGATCTTGACGTCGGGCGCGAAGGCAAGGCCGCCGCAGTCCGCCGCGGTGGAAACGGAAACGCAACTCCTCGCGGCGGAACTGTTGGCCGCGCGCGAGCGCGGCGCCACGCCGCTGATGGATGATCTGCGCCAGCTCTGCGACGGCATCGGCGGCCGGCCGACGGGTTCGAAGGCCTGCGATCGCGCCGTGGATTGGGCCGTGGCACGCTTCCGTACCGCGGGCGTGGAATCCACGTGGACGGAAGCGTACTCGGTGCCTTCGTCGTGGACAGGAGGCGCGGATCACGCTGAGTGCCTGGCTCCCGTGCAATTCCCCATTCGCGTGGCAGCGGGACCGTTTACCGCTCCCACGCCGGACGGGCGGGCATTGGAGGCTCCGCTGATGAACGCGGGCGAGGGAAGCGCGGAATCGTTCGCCCGTCTCGGCGACAAAGCGCGCGGCTCGATCGCCCTGGTGCTTTCCCCCGAAATGAAGACGGAGGCCGATCTGTTTGCCGAGTACGGGCGCGATGCCGCCTTGTTCGAAGCCGCACAGCGCGCCGGAGTGGCGGCGGTGCTGGTGCAGTCCACGCAGCCCGGCGTGCTGCTCTATCGCCACCCCATGGAACTGGGCGGGGGCAACCTTCCCATTCCCGGGGCCATCGCGGCGCGCGTGCAGGCGGCGCGACTGGCGCGGCTCTCCGAGCAGGGAGAAGTGCGGGTGCGTTTGGACCTCCCCAGCCGCGTCGGTGGCGCTTATCAAGCCCGCAACGTGGTGGCGGAGATTCGCGGGCGCGAGCGGCCGGAGGAGATCGTCCTGATCGGCGCGCATCTGGACTCCTGGGACCTCGGCACCGGCGCCGAGGACAACGGCGTGAATGCCGCCATGCTGATCGACGTGGCGCGCAGCTTCAAGGCGTTGGGCATCGTCCCCCGGCGCACCGTGCGCTTTGTGCTCTTCACCGGAGAGGAGCAGGGGATGCTGGGTTCCGAAGCTTATGTATTGCGGCACGCCGCGGAGATGGCACGCCACGTGGCGATGATCACCTTTGACACGGGCTCGGGGCACACCACCGGCTTCTATCTGAATGGCCGCGACGACCTGCGCCGGCCCATCGACCGCGCCCTCGATGCGGTTCCGGGTATGACCGCCACTGACCATTCTTTGGAAGCGATTGACGGCACGGACAACTTCGATTTCCTCCTCTCGGGAGTTCCCAACCTGATCGCGCGGCAGGAGTGGGCGCCGTACCTCCCGAACTATCATGCCGAATCGGATGTTTATGACGCGGTTAACCCCCAGGAGGCCAGGAACAACGCGGCCCTCGCCGCAGTGCTGGTGTGGGGGCTGGCGGAAAGCCCGGAGCGCCCCGCGCCGCGCCAGTCGCGCGCGGAAGTGGAGAAGCTCCTGCAGTCGAGCAAATTGGACGAGCAGATGAGGAGCCTCGGCCAGTGGGACGATTGGACCGCCGGCCGGCGCGGGGCGAGCCAATAACCGTGCCCATTCCGCCCTCCCGCAGATCAGTTGGCCCTCGGCGCGACTAAAGGGCACACCGCGCGTACCGGAGTGGCATGAGCGGTTGTTGATTTTGAACAACTTATCCGGATATCCCTGCATTTTGACGTTCTTTTGTTTGGCCGCTCGCCTCTCGCCGCTGGTTCATGGGGTGGCGGCGGACCTTGTAATTTGGAACAGCCCCTCACCCCAACTCGACGTAGGGGCACGCCATGGCGTGCCCCTACGTCGAGGCACTGGGTTGACGATGAGCAAGGCCGGGACGCAGCTAAAGGTCACGGAACAAAACATCTGTGGTGTACTGCACGATTCCGGGAGCAACGCTGCCGAACTGCCGTTCCACAGTAGTTGCGCGTTTCGCCTCGGCAGCATTGTCCAGCGGAAGAAGCAAAGGTGAGGCGGCAGGAAGTTGATCGGCCCCAATTTTATGATGCGCGAACACATCCTTCGCAACCCCAACGGCCGGCAGAGCGTTCGCCCAGCCGGAGTAAAACGCGAGATGCGTGATGATCTCCGAAATCTCGACTGGCTTAACACCATGATCGAGCGCGTGGTTGAGATGGAAATGCATCGCGATGGTTTGGTTGCGCGCGATTAGAGCGACGAGCGTAACGATACTCCGGTCCCGCGGCGTGAGCCCGGGGCGTCTCCACAGTTAAGCCAGGGGTCCTTGGGCGGACTTCTCAAGAACTGGGGCTACCATCCCGCTGCCGCTTGAAGTCTGCATCGGTTTCGATTCCTTCCCGTCCATTGCATGGTTACCCTTAGCCCATGATGGGGTGATCAGAGAGAGCGACGCAATCATCACTGCGATGAGGTTTATGCCCCCGCTATTCGCGAGGAACTCACAGGTCATTCTCATCGTATCCGGGCTTTTTGTACAACTTGTCCCACTTGCTTTTGATGTCGGGTCTGTAGACCTTTTCTATCCAATCCCGGGATTTGACTTCTTCCATGGCTACCGAAACCGACTCTTCTCCGTAATGCAGAAGGTCCATCACGTCTTTCGTGATTGCTTCCGCGAGGCGGGTCTTCTGCTGCTCGGATTTGCCGGGCCACAACTTTACGATTACATGCGGCATGGTAGTCTCCTTGTGTTCATGCTTCAATCTCGCGGGGTATCACCTTGAGCGTTGCGGAGCGGGCGCGTGCGCCGATCATGGGGCTGAGATACGGATTGGCCTTGTACTTCGCCCGATACGCGTCGTCGATGCGGTCGTTGACCGGCCGCTCAACCGGCTCGAACGTGACTTCCTTCGTCATGCCGGCGGCCATGATCCGCCCCGCCTTCTGCCGGACCGCGGCCTGATACCACCTGGACTTGGTTCCGTTATAGGCGCGCACATAGAGGGCGTCCTCCACAACGACGGACCAAATCCACGTGGGTGTTCCGTACGTTGTCCCATCTTCGCGGAACGGCGAGATGTGCAGGTCATCCTTCTCGGCAAACTTGCGCAGTTCGTCTTTAGGCCATGTGGTCATCGCTTCACCTCATTGAAGGGGCCTCTCATCATTCCCCCACGAGGCACGGCCATGCCGCAAATCAAAAAGCATTACCCCGGAGGTTCCAGTGCGGCCTGATGGCCGCATCCTGAATTCAAGATTCGAAACTGCAGACCAAAAGATCTTCGCGTGCAGCAAGGAAACTACGGGAGAGTAATTCAGAGATCCCTGAGAAATGACCCCTACGGACGTTTCTCCCGGTGTTCTCTGTGCGCTCTGGGGTGAGCTTTTACCGGCCGGTGATTCGCTCCATGACCTCGGGATACCGCGCCCCTTGGATCGTCATATTTGACGCCGCACTTTCGATGTCGCGAAGATCGTCCGGGGTAAGCTCGACGGCAACGGCTCCGATGTTCTCTTCCAGGCGCGCCAGTTTGGTTGTGCCCGGGATGGGAACGATCCACGGCTTCTGGGCCAACAGCCAAGCCAGCGCAATCTGGGCAGGTGTTGCCCTCTTCCGTTGCGCGATGTTCTGCAGTAGGTCCACCAAGGCCTGATTCGCTTTCAGAGCCTCCGGCGTAAAGCGAGGGATCTGGCTGCGGAAATCGGTGCTCTCGAACCTGGTGTCTTCGGTGATTTTTCCCGTCAGGAAGCCCTTGCCCAGGGGGCTATAAGGGACGAAACCGATGCCGAGTTCTTCCAGTGCCGGCAGGACTTCCTTTTCCGGGCGCCGCCACCACAGCGAGTATTCGCTCTGGACGGCGGTGACGGGTTGCACGGCGTGCGCGCGGCGGATTGTCTTCGCCGCCGCCTCTGAGAGGCCGAAGTGCTTCACCTTGCCTTGTTGGATCAGGTCCTTCACCGCTCCTGCCACATCTTCGATGGGAACCTCGGCATCCACGCGGTGCTGGTAGAAGAGATCAATCGCATCGATCCGGAGGCGCTTGAGCGAGGCCTCGGCGACTCTCTTGATCTGCTCGGGCCGGCTGTCCAGCCCGGCCAGGCCTCGCTCCGCCTTGGGATCAATTCTCCACCCGAACTTGGTGGCAATCACCACTTGCCCACGAAAGGGAACGAGGGCTTCGCCCACCAGTTCTTCGTTGATGTAGGGGCCATAGACTTCGGCGGTGTCGAAGAACGTGACACCGCGTTCCACGGCGGCACGGAGAAGAGAGGTCATCTCCTGCTTGTCTTTGGGCGGGCCATAGGAAAAGCTCATGCCCATGCAGCCGAGGCCGAGGGCCGAGACTTCCAGATTGCTCTTTCCCAATTTGCGTTTTTGCATGGTGTCTGCTCCTTTACAAACAGTCTGCATGCAGTGATTCGAGGAGATGGCTTAGTAATGCTCCCAGGACACTCTCCAGTGCTCGTTCGGGTCGGGCGACTTCACGATGAGCTGTTTGCCGGAGAACTCATAGACGCGCGTAAGGTCTTTGCCGACTAGCGTCCGCACCAGCGCACCGTCCACGTGGTAATTGAAGGTGTGAGCCCCTTCGTTGATCTCATAGGTGCCGAAGGAAGCCTCATAGCCGCCTTGTGCATATTGCACCGGCGCCGCACCACCTCCTGCCTGTGGATTTCGATACATGACCTGAACCGACATGTGACCGTCGCGCGTGTAAACAAGCAACCCGGTACAATCGGCCTTGTGAACTTTCCCGTCTGCGCCTGGCTCTTCGAGCCAAATAAGCCGCCAAGCTCCGACGAACCGGTCCTGGACACGCTCTTTGTCCGCCCGAATCTGGCTGCCGGGCAGCGTCAAACCGGAAACGGTGGTCATGGCAATCAACCCACACAGTATGCCAAGCGAAAACCGGTCCGTCATGTTCGGCTCCTTGTCGGTCGTGCGTCTCCAAGTGGTCTTGGCTTCCTGATTTTCACAGTCCCAAGCTTACAGGGGAGCCCGATTCGAGCGGTAGCCTGATTCTGCCGTATGATTGCCTATTCCTGTCATCATATAAGATTTTGTGGCATGTATTCGCGATTTAGAGTTGCTCTTGATTCCCAGAGGAGGGCTCCATGAGAAAGGCATTAAATCAGAGGATTACTTACCGCGAGCAAGCCTCACAGGTCGTGCCTGCAATGTCCATGCGGCGCTTGTGGGTCGGGTGAGGATGCCGGGCAATAACTGGCTACATGGCCCCCCAGAGCATACCGAGTTGGTCGTAGACTGAGGATAGTTCGGATGCAGAGCGCGGAAAAAACGCATGCCCTTTGGACAGATTAGCTATATTGTCCAGTTTGTTTCTTGCCTGATCCAAATTCAAGCCGGCCTGAATCCCCGGGTCCAGCAATGCAGCTACGCTGATCGCGTACACAGGCGTATCCGAGGCTTTAACGATCTCGAACAGTCCCGAATCATCGCGCTTGCTGAAGGTGTCTACTCCCGAGCAGATGAGGATGACGCCCTTTTGCCCCTTGATCGCCTTCATTCTATCGAGGGTGAACGCGAGGCCGTCGTTCAAATTGATCTCGCTGAACCCAGGAGGCTGGAGCGATTCCAGGTCTGTCCATGTCGATGCGGTGCCGCGGCTGAAATCACTGATGATTTGGGGCCGGATAGTAAAGGCGATAACCGCCACCCAATCGGTGGGCTGAAGCAAACTGGAGTGTTGCAGGGCGCGCAACGCGAGTAAAACCGGCTGCCAATGAGGAACGACCTGTTCGGCGAGCACACAGATCGTCCTCCCGGGACCTGGTTCTGCCGTGCTTTCTCCCAAATCTACTAATGTGACTTGAAGGTGGGTCGTTTCGCCCCCGACGAGTGTGACGTTCTGCTCGAAAGCTTTCTTGCCGCTATGGATAATTTTCAGAACATGGGTGCCGGGACTGGCCTTAATGGTCAACTCACCTTGGGCGTCGGTCCGGCCCTGAAGTTGGGAATCGAACAAGACCTTGGCCCCCGGCAAGGTCGCTACCGCCAGCTCAGCCGTCACCGCGGCGCCGGCTTGGCGGAGCGCGGCAATCAAGTTGTCATCAGCGCCTGCCAGGCGCAGCGTTTGGAGGTACTTTTCGTCGGCCGTAAAATCGATGCCGCGCTGCTTCACGAGCGTGAGCGCGCGCTGGCTGGACACCCCTCCGGCCACCAGTTTCCCGACTTGTTCTCGGCTGAGGGGCTTCGGCTTCACCTGCCGCAGGGCCTGAATCACTGCCTCTTGCGCGCCTGCCTTGCGTAGGGCATCCAGGTAATCGTCCGTAGGCTCGAAGTCAATGCCGTGCTCCTCAATTCTTTTCTCAAGGTCGGAGCTGCTCATCCCAAACTTTACCAGATCCATGATTTGGTCCCGGGTTAGGGGCGCACTGGATTGCTGCGGCCGAGCCAGGGGCACGAGGGTGGTCAGAAACATGACCAGGATGAGGAACCGAGCACTCATAAGGCCTCTGATTAGCGTGGACTCCGCCGGGGTTCCGAGCGATTAGTGGGTTGCCAAGGGAAAATGAATGTTGGCCTGTTCCAAGTCTCCTTGTCAAGACCTAAGCCAAAGACCTAAGCCAAAGAGTGCTCGTGTTGACAGGTGTCTGCCCGGGACCTAGAATTTTCTCGTAGGGGGATATAGGGCCAATCGTAGAGTAACCGGAATTCATTAGGGCTTTTTGCGGGAAATAGGTTTCACGCCGTGAGCGCCCGGTTGGCATCGAGGCATCGTGGCACATCGCCGGAGTTGGCATGCCCGGGGAAAGCATCGTCGTTTCCTCCCCCTGTGGGGGATGGCGCTGGCGTGCCTCTTCGCGGCGAGCGCAATCGCGCAAAACACCGACTCGCTGCTTCTCGAGACGAACCGGAAGTTTACCGTCATCGATCAGATCACCGACCCCGCCGAGCGGGAGGCTCTCTTGAAGATCTACCGGGCGCGGACGCCAAGCGCCAAGGTGGACCTGGCAGAGGTTTTCCTCAAAGAATACCCACAATCCTGGCTGCTGCCGGAGGTCTATGAGGTTGCGGCCAAGGCCTACATCGACTTGGGGGAACTCGAGCGCGCCGTGCGGGAGGGCGGCGCCGCACTCGCGATCCTGCCGGAGTCCCCTCTGCTGCTGGTGCCTCTGGCCAACGCCCAGGTAAAGCTAGGCCGGGTAGCCGAAGCCGAGCAAAACGCCCAGGCGGCGCTTGCTCACCTGGAGCGCTTCGACGGCCCCAGCACGGTGCCGGAAAAACAGTGGCCCGGGGTTGAGCGGGAACTGAAGGCCTCCTGCTATTTTGTGCTCGGCAGGGTCCGAACCCTGCAAGGCCTCGACCTGCCGCTGGGCGAGGAACGAACGAAAAAACTGCAGGAATCGATCACCTTGCTGGCGCGCGCCCGGCGCCTGAACCCCGACGATCCGGAAATCGAGTACCTGACCGGACTCGATTACATCGCCCTGGGCAGCCGAAGCGAGGCGGCCACGTGGATGTCCGCCGTCTATCAACGGGATAGCCCGCTGAAGGAATTGGCCCTGGCCAAACTGCGCACGATATTCGACCAGTCACGAACCAACCCCAACCAGTCCTTTGACGATTACCTGCGCGCGCTCTCGCCTCCAGGCTCGCCGTCTTTTGCCGACGCGCCGGCCAGTTCGCCCGGCAAGACGCAACTTGCCGACTACGTTGGGTCTCAGGCCTGTGCCATGTGCCACCAGGACGTCTACCAGAATTGGTCGCATACCGGAATGGCACGCATGCTGCGGCCTTATGCCCCCCAAAATATTCTGGGGGACTTCACTCGCGACAACACTTTTTATCTCGGTGACGAGGTCCGCGAGGAAGGAGAGAAATTCGAATTCGTCCCAGGCAAAGACCGGGAGCCTTTTGCGCACATGGTGATGGACCACGGGCGGCATTACTTTGAGATCAAGCAGTCCGACCACACGTGGCATCGCTATCCGGTGGACTACACCATCGGGTCGAAATGGCAACAGGGTTACGTGACGCGCCTGCCGAACGGCCAACTTCAGGTTTTTCCCATTGAGTACAACCTTCGTTACCGCAAGTGGGTAAACTTCTGGAAGATCATCGACGCCCCCGGCACGGAGCGCGACGATCCCCGGACGTGGGAGAAATTCACTCCCGCCACCAACTACCTGATGAACTGCGCTGTCTGCCACACCAGCCAGTTGCACAACAACCGCGGTGGGGGATTCGAGCCGGACAACCTGGAGTTTCGCGAGCCGGGGATTGGCTGCGAGATGTGCCACGGGCCGGGAGGGAAGCATGTGGCGGCGCGCTCCCAGGGAAAGACGGAGGAGAAAGATCCCCTGGAACCGCCGGTTGACTTCGCGCGCATATCGAGCGCCGCCTCTGTGGCCATCTGTTCACAATGCCACATGCAGTCGGCCATCCGCGCGCCGGGAGCGGGGGGCGAATTGAATTATTCCCGCGAGGGTGATTCGTTTTACAAGCCATACAAGTCGCGCCCCTATGCCGAATTCTTCCTGAATGCTCATTACAAGGACGGCCGCTTCCGCCCCACCAGCTTTATCGTGGAATCGTTCCTGCGCAGCCGTTGCTTCCGCCTGGGAGGAGCGACCTGCGTTTCCTGCCACGACCCCCATCACGACGACGCCGCGTCAAACCCCACTTCCCTGCTCTTCCGCGATGAGCCCAACCGAATGTGCACCCAGTGCCATGGGGAACTCAAAGACCCCGCCAGCTTGCAAAGGCACACCCGGCATCCGCCGATGTCAGAAGCAAGCGAATGCGCTTCGTGCCATATGCCCCGTATCATGAGCGCGCTGATGTCGCAAGCCAGGACGCACCACATCGACGACATCCCCAACGCCCGCATGACGGAACAATTCGGCCGGGAGGGAAGTCCCAATGCCTGTTTGCTCTGCCACCGCGACAAGAGCGTAGCGTGGATCTCTCAACAGTTGGAGAAGGGTTGGAACATCCACAGCGCTCCCTCCCGGATCTCTTCGTTGAGCTCGCACTGAAAAGAGGATTCTCTCCAACCTGCATGGGAGGCATTGCCTCGGCCTCCCCGGGGGGAGTGAGACTACACCCGCCCTTGCCCCGGGGGTGCCGAGTATGCGGCGCGCCCGGAAAGGTCAATAGAAGGCCCGGTGGGTGGAGGGGAAGCTGAACCGCCTCATCCCGCTGCGAAAGCCGGACGCTTGAGACGCACCTGGTAGCTGTAGCGGTCGCCTCGCCATGTATTGATGCCGAAAATCAGGGGGCGTCCCTTCGCATCGTAGGCGGTGTCGCGGCAGAGCAAGAGAGGGGACCCCACGGGCACATTGAGGCAGTCGGCCAGCAATGAATCGGCGCTGCTGCCTTCGATGTTGTGGACGGACTCTTGGGGAGGGATACCCGACGATTCCAGAAGTTCGTACAAGGACCCTGTGAAGTCCATTTCCGGCAGGAGGCCAACCCAGGACGGCAGGTAATCGATGGTATGAACGATGGGATTGCTGTCGCCATACCGGATGCGCTCCAACCGGAATACCTGGGCGTCGTCCTCGATCGCCAGGTGGATGGCGACTTCTTCGCCGGGAATAACATAGGAAGCTTCCAGTACCCGGCTGCCGGGCACCATGCCCAGGCGTCTCATCTCCTCGCTGAAGCTAACCAGGGCCGGCAATTGCACGGCTAATCTGGGTTGCGCAACGTAGGTACCCTTGCCGGTTATTCTTGTGACTAACCCCTCTTCCACCAATTCCTCCAAGGCCTTTCGAACAGTGGCCCGGCTCACCTGGAAACTTCTTTGTATTTCCTCCTCCGTTCCCAGGAGATCCCCCGGGTGAAGGCCACGCTGGCGAATGTCGTTCTTCAGGTGCTGGGCGATCTGATAGTAGAGAGGTATGGGTACCTCGCGATCAATACGCTCGAAAGGGATTGCCTCTAGCCGCTTTGGCGACCCGCCCATGTGGAGAGTATATACGAATTATATGGGTTCTCGTGAGTTGGGCGTGCCACCGTGTAATTGCCAAAAAGGAGTAATTCAAGAGTCAACTGATGCGCAACTTTATTTTCAACGATTTGGAAGTCATAGTTGCGATTTATCCGTACAATCGGATAATCTGTTTTTATGTTTGACATACTTACAGAGAATCCACTATAACCATCACCCGTTGTCTCGGGTATACGAATACGCTGCAAAGATCCGTAAGAACAGATGCCAAGGGGATGCAGTTATGAAGCGTAGAGAAGTTCAGGGCGGCGACACGATCAATCGGCGTGACTTTATGAAACGGGCGGCCCTGTCAACCGCGGGTGGGTTGGCGGCCTCGGCCGTGGGAACTGGCCGGGCGGTGGGCGCAAACGACAGAATTCGAGTGGCCGTGCTCGGCACGGGGCTGGAAGGCAGCTCCGTGATGGCCGAATTCCTGAAGCAGCCCGATGTTGATCTGGCCGCCGTTTGCGATGTCTACCAACCCCACCTGGAACGTGCGCTGAAAACCACCGAGGGGAAGGCCAAGGGCTATACCGACTTTCGCGAGGTGCTCGACCGCAAGGACATTGATGCCGTGCTGATCGCGACGCCCGATCACTGGCACGCCTTGCAGGCGGTGCTGGCCTGCCAGTCCGGCAAGGATGTGTACACGGAGAAGCCTGTTGCCACGACCATTGAGGAAGGCAAGCGGATGTTGGATGCGGCGCGGAAATACAACCGCGTCATGCAGGTCGGAACGCAATGGCACTCCAGCGCTCACTTCCAAAAGGGAGTGCAACTAGTGCAGGATGGGCTGATCGGCAAAGTCAATTGGGTGCGGACCTGGAACTACCTGAACATGTACCCTCAGGGTTTTGGCACCTTTGAGGACAGCGAACCTCCGGCCGGACTCGATTGGGACCTGTGGCTCGGCCCCGCCCCCAAGGTTCCGTTCAACTGGAATCGCTTTGGCGGGGAGAAGTACCTGTGGTCCACGTTCCGATACTTCTGGGACTACGCCGGCGGGTGGATGACCGACTGGGGAGTCCACCTTATTAACATCATCCAGTGGGCAATGAAGGTTGACGGGCCCAAGGTCGTCACGGCCAGCGGCGGAAAACTAAGCACCCACGACAACTGCCAGACGCCTGATACGCTCCAGGCGACATTCGAGTACCCCGATTTCCTTGCCACCTACGAACTTCGCATGGGCAACCAGCACTCCCGGTACGGAGAACGCGAATACACCGGGCGCGACTGGGATGTGCTGCGCGAGTGGGCCATTGAGTTCTACGGCTCGGATGGGACAGTCACTTTCGATGAAATGGGCCTTAAAGTCACTCCGGAAAAGTCGCGTTCCGGCACGAGCCTGGTGGACCGGACCCCCGCCATGGAATTAAAGGACGCCGACGAGGGACTGTTCGAGCACGTGCGCAACTTCCTGGATT
>Ga0335069_10007973_pt1 | contig 15215 bp, 24 predicted proteins | sample Lox_Sample_11_FD_206714 | JGI IMG/M metagenome (GOLD analysis project Ga0335069, IMG submission 206714) | Soil microbial communities from Loxahatchee National Wildlife Refuge, Florida, United States - Lox_Sample_1.1 | ecosystem: Environmental > Terrestrial > Soil > Wetlands | place: USA... | reverse complement strand
GATAGACCCAATTATTTGAGCGGAGGACAAACAGCAAGTTATTACATTCAAAGAGGTACTTGGTCGAGTAAAGCTCTAGTAGCAGGTGGGTCTACAATTTATGAAGTCGATGTTAGTGTGTACTTGGTTGTAACATCATACACTAGTGTTCCTAGTGTAGGCAGTTTCACTATTTCACTCCCATTCACAAACACTCGGAATGATATGTCTTCAGTTCTAAGTTTACAAAACACTAATGGTCAAATAAGTGTGCCGATATATTCAATGAACGGTCAGAATTATGTAGCAGGATTTCAATATAATATATGGAATCCAATCAATGGTGTGGATGATTTATGGCAGTTTAGTATGACATATTATACAACAACAGCACCATAGGTGCATAATAAATGTTTATAAATATAAATGTCTAAAGAAACATTCTTTGGAGGCAATCAGAGAATCTCTGATAATACAGGATTAACATTCAAGACTGGTGGTGCAGGGAGGAATATAAACCTTGAATCAAACACAGGTGCTGTAATCCTTAAAACAACCGACTCTGGAATCGTTTTACCCACAGCTCCGCTTGCTGCATCTTCAGGAGGAACTGGGTTCAGTCAACCTGGCCCTAAATCTGCTATTGTCCAGTCCGATGGTAATGGCGGTCTTGTAGCTAAGGGAGATGGTCTAAGTCTTGGCTGTATTCCTATATTGAGTACTGAAGGATATTGGGTATCTTCCCCACCTCCAACCGACGGAGTGCAGCAAGTACTGGTTTGGACTGGACAAGCACTAGTTTGGGGACCATACAACACTCCAGCACCACCTCCTGCCAACGGTCCAAAGTATGCTACATTCACACCAACAGTTCTTGTAAATGCTACAATGGAAACCCCGGTGCCTTCAGGACGATACGCCAATTACGTTTCAGGTGGAATAGCTCCTTCTGGATATGAATGGCAATTTGGGTACTATACTAGCGAACCAGTTACAGTTGCAGGAAACAATCTATACAAAGTACAACTCAATGGATCTTTCGGTATAACAGGATGGAGTTCATCGCCTGGTGAGTTAATCAACGTTTGTCTTTCCTTACCTTTCCCGAACTGGTATGACAATATCTTTTCAGTTGTGGATATACGAAACAATAACGGTGGTCTTGGAGCATTTGCATACGCTAATCATAATTCGAATTATTTAATAGCTATAAACATCGGGACATGGTACGCTCAGAATTCGGATTCTTACACATTTGATTTTGAGTACTATACGGCAACAGCGCCTCCTTAAAATATATATGCGTTTAAATAATATAAAAAATGTCTAAAGTCCACGGTACATATACGCCAACAATGTTGGGATCTCCAACGCTGGTTGATGCGAATCCATTCACTAGATATTCTAATTACGGTAGTGGTGGTTTCGTTCCGAATGCATACGGATTTCAGTACGGTGAATGGGTTAGTGAATCAATCACGATAAATGGAACCAATTTATATAAAGTCTACGTGAATGTAGCTTGTAATCCTCAATGGGGCGCTATAGGAAATAATCCAAGAGTGACTATAACTCTACCGTTCCCATCGTATTACGACAACACTTTTTTCAATACAGTTTGGCAAAATGCTGAAGGACAAGGGAATGCGATATCCTGGGTTAATTCAGGACAGACAATGGCCATATCTGATTACAAGAATACATGGGTGGCTTCCACTATGGGAGATCACTTCACATTTCAATTAGAGTATTATACTTTAACAGCACCATCCTAAATATATGGTTATTTAATAATATAAATGGCTACTACAGGTGTTTTCCTTCCTACAGTTTTACTGAACCCTACAATCGAAACAAATCCCCCAGCAACCAGATTCGGGAATTACGTTAGTGGTGGTGCAGTCCCACCAGCTTACTTTTACGAAATAGGAGACTATATCAGTACCCCGGTCATTGTTGATGGGAATACTCTATACAGAGTAGAATGCAATATGAGTATGAATCCGAATTACGGTTCAACCCCAGAAGACCGTGTTACTTCGATGGCTTTCAACTTACCATTTGTTTCATATTACGATAATCAATTTTGTGTTTGTTCAATGTACAACACGACTTATGGCGGTATAACTGTACCGATGTATGTGAATGCAGGGCAGCTTACTGCAATAGTGAAAGTGACTGCAGTCGATTCTATCGGAACTTTATGGCAAGTAACACCGACATGGGATATTTATAGTTTCCACTTTGTTTACTATACACCTACACCACCATCTTAAATATAATCTGGTTTTATATATTAAATGTCTTACGGCTGGATAAGAAAAGCTACACGCAACAAAGGAGGCTTACACAGATCCCTAGGGGTCCCGCTCGGGAAAAGAATCCCTAAAGGTTTAATTAGATCGGCGGCTAAACGTGGGGGCAGGGTGGGGAAACAAGCCAGGCTAGCATTGACTTTAGCGAGGCTTAGACACAGAATATAAATAGGAGCAACAATAAACTTTGTGTTTTTAATGGACAATTACCGTTTACTGCTTGAAGCGTGCGGGATCCAGAACCACGGAATCCCTGAACCTAAAAGGTTCACATACAAGTCATACCGCAAGGAAAAATGGATCGAGAATGATTTGCAATGGTAAATCTTCGATTTACCGGTCTAATCAAAATTGCTTTGCAATTTTAAGGTACCAAGAGCCAATATTCGGATTAGATTACGATCAGGAAAAGGATGCGCACGAGAATTGTAAACCGATACATAGATACTGTAGATTAGAGAGATTCAGATCGACTCTCTTCCAATTAATTTGTGCACGAGGGCATGTGCCATACGAAATTCTTACGTTAGTTAAAATGAATCTTCCACAAAGAGTCCACAAGAAGAAAATCTGGAATTTGATTCGTGCCATCCTCAAAGAAAACAAACAAAGATTTTATTATAATCGAATTCCAACTATAATCTACCAATTAACAGGGATGAAACCCAAACCAACGATAAACGACTACGATACAACAATAAAGAAAATTTTCGATGAATTTGGACAAATGAGTTACCAGTTTGATAACGCGCTGAATAAAAAGTGGTCTAAAGAGTATTTCTTGAATCTAAGATTCACGGCATTCAAATTAATGGAGAAACATGGAATCACTTATCCGTACTATGTACCGATCTTGAGGACATTTAGAAAAAGAAAAACACTCAACAATTTATTTTGTGACTTTAGGTTTTTGTAGTTCATCCAATTTTGAATAAACATCTTTTAGTATCCTACAGATGAAAGCAGTGGCCGACCCATCAGTGTATTGAACCTTTTGATCAGCGGAGTAATGGATAGTAACAGAGTGCTCGTCGAATGTGATCTTGTCCATTTTCTTGTACTATTAAATAGCGTACAATTGCCTGTCTATTTATATTGCTGAGAATGTGCAAGTGTCAAAAGAAAATGAAAAACCCTAAAATGAAACAAAAGAAAGCGTTACACAAGAAAGCCTACTTGAAAGCCATGAATCCCAAAGTGGCCCCCACACCAACAAAGGAAACTTACCATGGAGGAAAGAAGAAGGTAAGCTTTATCGCTTCCTCGTCTAAGAAAATGAATGGTTTCAAAAACAATAAATTCAAATACTATAAAGGGGCTTCTACAGTCAAGTAAATTGTTCTATGATCCTAGGAAGAGGACAAAAAAGAATTTTCGTATGATGAATGTATGGTAGTTAATAAAAATGTCCAAGAAAGACGATAATCGAAAAGTATTAAAAGTTTTTGAAGTCCCAACTTCAGGTGAAGATCATCCTGAACCTCCATATGAAATTCTCCCCAAACATGAGTTTACGTTAGCATTGGTAGCTCCAAAAGGAGCAGGAAAGACAACTTTGATTATTAACTTGTTGGAATTCTATGCTGGATACTTTCATGACATTTACGTATTTTCACCAACTGTAAAGTCGGATGATAAATGGAAATGGATCAAGACTCGGGATTTGAGAATACAAAACAAGAAACTGATACGGTGGATCAAACTACAAAATAAAATCCGGATGGGGGCATTCAAAGAACAAATAGTTGGAGATCCTCCTATATCTTCAGAATTCGATTCATACGATACAAATGAAAAGGAAATATGGGATGGAAGGATACCTGAAGAAAATTTTAGAGATGAATATACCCAGGATGATTTCGTTCAGATTCTAGCTGAAAAAAAGAAAATCATTGAGGCTCTTGAAAAACACGATATGACGAAATACATTGCCGATAGAGACTTATATATTTTCGATGACCCTGTTGGATCTGAATTGTTTAGTAGAGCATGGGGAAGTGTATTTAAAAATTTCAATACTAGGCATCGCCACTACTCTGCTTCGATGATAATGGTATCCCAAGGTATTTCTTGAGAGCGTCCTTTTTTGCATAGAGATATGCTAATTCTCTTTGAGCGTTATCTACATCTTCTTCGGCATTTTCGAGATTGCCCAACTCCTCTTTTATTTCTTGATCTAATTCCATAAGATCATTTTTTAATCTTTTCTCAACACTGATTTTCATTTTTTAGGCTTCAAGGAAATTCCAAGTACTGTCAGAGTTAATTTCACTGCTTTGATTCTGTTTCAGATAAGTAATATGAACGAACTCAAAAAGATATACGAAGAGTTTCCTGTCGAATTAGATTTCGATACTTGGCTCCAGATGTTCAAACATGCCGTCGAGGAAGATCATTCCTTTTTATATTTGAATCTGTTTAAGCCTAGAGGCCAGCGGTGTTACAAACGTTTCGAGTCGATGTTGATCTACGATGAGAATGATGCACAGCACGATGTGAAAGGAGAAGAAGAGGATTTGGATGGAAAGAAGGCAGAGAAGAAAAGAAAGAGAACAGATTCTTCAGAAAATGAAAAGAAAAAGAAACAAAAAAGTTAACTCAATTCAATTTTATTCTCAAGTAAAAATAGACCTTTATCACTACTTAAACCATAAACCTTTCTGGGAATTGATTTATATCTCATCCATCCATGTCCTACATAAGCAATATGTTTTTCGGCCTCTTCCCTTGATGAATAGTATTTGTACTCATCCTTTTGTAAAACTTCATCAGCTTCTCTGATTTGCCACAATTCTACGATTTCAGTGTACATTTTAAATTATTTAAAGACAAAATATCACTGCTTTTATATTGACTGAATAAAATGTTTACTACTAAAAAGAAACTGGCTGAGCTTGAATTGAAAATTTCACAGCTGGAAACTAGACTCGCACAGCTGGAGATCGCTTCCTTAACCCCACCGACGCAGAAGGTGTTGGATTACTTGTCCCTGGAAAGAAGGCAGAGACAGCCGAAAGAGTCGTGGCCTCACTCGATAAAATTGGTGTCGGGGAAGGAAGTTCCACTGGTACCGTTACGGTCGTCGTCGACCCCGAAGAAATTGTCGTTTCAACTACCGAAGTCACCACTGAGGCAAACGTAAGTGTTGTGAAGAAGGTTTCAGTTGAGAGTGCCGTTTCCACAGTTTGAGTTGATTGTCCTCCTGTTATAGTTTCAATAAAAGTGAATACTTCTATATTTGTTTTGATTTCAGTAAAGAATTCTGTAAATAGAAAAGTTTCTGGGATTAGGATTGTTTGTTCACTGACCAAAGTTGAAGTTTGTTCAAATAGAGAAGTTTCGGTAATAACGAATTCAGATGCCGATATGAATGTGGCAACGGATTCGGATGAGATTGTTTCTGGGATTAGGGAAATTGAGGTTTGGATTAGAGTATCGACAATAGTTGTTTCGGAAGGAACGATTTGAGTTGAAGTTAGGAAATCAGTTTGAACTAGATCGAATGTAATTGTCTCTTCAACCACGGCCGGTGTAGCTGTTACCACAGAGGTAAGCTCTTCGGTGACGACAATCGATACAGTCTCGTAGATGGTTTGGGTCTGAAATAGTGGAGATACATCGTCGCAAATGACAACAGTAGAACAATCCTTGTGGCAAGATCTGGCCTCTAGGCCGACTAGACATGTTAAGAAGTATAAAAGAGGTCGCATGTTTCCATCTTTTATATACATCTAAAAATGCAATCTACTGCGGAGCTTGAATGGTGGAAGGAAATATTGAGAATAGAGGAGAGGAATATGAGAACACCAAGAAGTCCAAAAGATTATTTTGTCGCAAAACATGAATGTGAATTTGCAAAGAGACAAATTGCGAGATTAGAAATTAAAAGAGATTATAAAAAATAAAAAGAGCAACAAAATATATCTCTTTTTTTCAAAGACAACCACTCAAATGAGTTGGGGATTTCAAGTGAGCATCTTGTCCTGGTAAATCAAAAAAACAACCAATACATCCAACACTTTCCCCTACGCTCCTACATTCAGATCCCTCAAGATCGTTCTCTCCTGTGCATTCGGTTCCCTTAGCTGGTTGTTTCCCCTTCGATGCTTTGGCTCGTTTTCGACTGGTTGTGGATTGCTAATCTCAATGAAACCCTAGTAATTTATTGTGGATAAAAAATAATACATCATCCTGGTCTTGGACTGTTTCTGATGATTTCATTGGCGCTTTCCTCTTTCCAGCGTTTGGGAATTGGATTTCCAAAACTTTGAAATTCATACCGTACTGTCCCGTACTCTTTTTATACCATCCTTGTGGAATGAATTCGACCGTTACAAGGGAGCCTTTTTCCGTTCCTGGGGGGCTCAGGTTCATCGGGGTTAAATTGACATTGGTTTTTAAACCGTTAAATAAAGTTAGCTCCTTGTTGTGTTTCAAACGGAAAAATATTCCGTCGTCGCCTTGTTTCACTTTAGGATTTGGGATTTGCCATTGTGGATCGTTCTCATCTCCTGATACTGGGATCTTTAGCTTGTCTTGAAGAGCATTAAGAACAGTTCCTTCCTGATTAGGTCCCCTGACTCCAAAAGAATAATTGAGTCCATAGTCGGGATGACGGTTCTCGGTCGGGGGAAAAAATAATTCCCCGGAAAGCTTTAAAGTTAAAGGTTTTCCATTGTCTGTATAAGAGGCTTGTCCGAAATCCCCTCGAAACCAAGGTTCCAAAGCAACGATATTATCCAACTTCAAATTTTTAATGAGCGACATTATATGTGAAAGAGGGTGGTCCGATGGCAGTTTTTATATAAAAAGGGTAGATGTCACCCCACATCAGCTGGATTGTTTTAGGTGGTTTGTGTATAAAGAAAATTCAATGTCCGATGATTACGAAGCAAGATTCCTTCATCAAAAACAAATTAACGTCGGAGCTTGGGAAATAAAGAAGCCAGGCGTCGAGAAACCTTTTACTGTGCTCATCTACAACTATTCGGAGTTTGGAGATCTTCCTCTATTCACCGATTTGTTTGTTTGTAAAGAATGGGATCCTGAAAGGAGTGAAGTGGCTTCGCAAGATATACTCTTCCTAAGGCACCTCTGGAGAGAATTGGGTTTGAAAGAAAAGATGAATGGTGAAGAGTTCTCTCCTCATCACATTAATCTTTGGCCTGAAAGACCCGATATGGTATACAGACGAGATGGAGATGAAGTTATTTTGCGAATCCCATTTGTACACAGGGATTCCCCAGAAGAAGTATTTAAGAAGAAGTTTGCCCCCCGAATTATCGGGATCGTGCCAACACCACCAGAAGTTATTAAAGCAATTGAAGAACGAAATAAAAATTATGTCCCGACTTAATTTTCGTGGAGATGGACCGGTTATTACTATCTATTCCGATGCTCCTCAATCAACTACTGAACAAGTTGTCAAGCTGGATATCGAATCTAATTTTTTATATAAGAAGATGTATGATGACGGATATAATCCATTGCTGGCGACAAGGGATAAGGTTCCTAAAGAGATTGCTGAGGACTTTAATGGTGTGTATTTCAATTGGGACGACTACAGATTTAGGGTTGTTAAATCTAGCGATATCGGGACTCCTCATTTCAATAGGACTCCAATAATTATTTATTGGAACAAACCGTACTTGAGTCCGAAACATCTGGATACAGCTTGTTTGTATTTCTTGAAATATTTCAGAGATTTCGATGGGGATCTTCCAGATAAAGATTTCAGAATGACCAGGTATGTTAGTTTCAGGTTGTTGCCGAGGAGAATCATGAAACCATTCTTCAGTTCGACTGAAACGTTTTACGATGAAGAGAAACAGATTCCGGGAACTAATTTCTACAAGATCTGGGAAGAAAGAGGTGGAGAGAATCAAGATAAAGTTAATCTTTTGATTAATGAAATCAAGAAGAGTTTATTGGAAACTGATCAGGCCAAAGAAGAAGAGTCTGAACCGATGGTGTCATAATAAAAATTGATTGCTTTTCTCTTTGCCTCATGTTTCTCCCTCAATCTAATAAATTTCAATTCCATCCTGTCCCTCGTCAATCTGAATTTCCACGGGCACATGATATGGAATGGATGGTCAAGTTTCTTTGGGTCTATCCCTCCAGATTCTTTTCGTGGAGCCCATAGGATTTTAGAGTCAATAACTATTTCTTGGCCGAGAGGAGTAGAAGGTCTGGAAATCATTTTGTTTTTTATTCAACAAACAACTAGTACATTATCAAGACTTATAATTGCATTTCTGAGTTTCAAAGTTAAAGGTCCGACGATCGGAGATTGAAGAAAGTTTGTGGGGAACTTCGATCGTTCTTTTAGAAGTGCTTGGAGGGTGAACACAAGTTTGTCGATGTTTTTAGCTAAAAGTGATGGAGCATCGTTGTACCCAGGTTTTAGTCTTTGCAACAACGATAACATCTTCTTGGAGGCCTTGTCGCATCTCATTACCCTTTCAACAAAGAAGCGGCAGGCTACCATTAGTACAAAGCAGCAGGATTCAAGTTGGTTTACGGAACCCCTGATCCCAAGCATTCTACATGTTAGTTGGTATGAAACCAACTCGAATTCCACACAGCGAAGTTCTAAATGGGCCACATTGAAGATTCCTTCATAAGTTGATTTTGATAACCAATCTGAATTGGCGATGGCCAGGACTTGTGCGGCTTCCCAGACTGTTCTGGCATGGTAAGCACGAGATCTCAGTAGAGTATCGTGAAATTGGCGAGGGTCCCAATCAAGGCAGTCGATGTATGAGCGCCAACGTTCAGTTTTTTGTTTGCCGACTGTATAGATATCTTCCAATAAATCGTATTCGTCTGGAGATGGAAGTAAAGGACGTTCAGGTAAATCAGGAATTGGTTCATCCATTAAAGAAATGCTATTAAAAATCTCTTGTGACATATTTTCGGCCAACAGTCTTTATCATAACAAACCAAGTCCTTCCCTTTTAAATCTGAAAATTTTTCTGGGTACCGAGTATACATTCTCCTCAAATGTGTTCGGTAGGCTTTCGTCGCACAGTTAACCCCAAGCTTACGGAAATTAAATGGATTTGAAAAAATATTCTTTTTTATTCTCGAAATGTCAACTAGCTCCCTAGGGCTGGGCATGGTGGACATTGTTTAGTTACTATCGCATATATAAAACTTGCCAAAGTAATTAGATGATTCAACATCAGCATGAGGTCTTTGAAAATCCATTCGTTGGGGTTCGGTGGAGGTTGGGGAAGTTGTTGGATTGGCGGAGGTTGAATTAACGGAGTTTGTTCGTCGTCGGAGTCTGGCATCTGCTAGTATTCTCTTCGGTCAATTTGACTAGCTGAGATTGAATTTCGTTCAAGCGGTCTTCCATATCGGTAACAACATTATTTTGGATGGAGATGAAACAATAAACACAAATCATTTCTCCTTCATCCAAATCTTCTTCACGAAGAAACTCTTCATAGATTCTCGATTTTGTTAAATGATGCCAATAACAATTTGTACAAAATCTTTGTCTCTCGCAACTTGTACATGTACGACTTATTTGGTCTTGGCAATTAATATTTGCTGTGCATCTCTGCATTGGATTGATTGGAATATAAATAAGGGTTGATTCCGCCGATGGAGCTTGTGACGTCGGAATTACCATGCCGAGAATTAAATCTGAGCCTTCTAGACTTCCTCCTTGTCCTTGCTGTAACATGCCCCCGTATAAAAAGATTAAGACCTTTTTATATCACGATAAATTGTACAAAGTTTATATCGACTGGCATGTGGTTGAAGGCGTTGAAAAAGACCAATTGTTTTTTAAAAATTATATCGAGCACCCCGACGACTGCTTGTGTGCGGGAGAAACTTGTGATTCGGAAGGGGTAAATAATGCGGGGTATATGAAGAACTTGGAGGAGTTGGTTGTCAGTTATAACGACAAGATAAAAAGCAAGATACAGAAGCGTATAGAATTAGGCCAGTTTTGTTATGAACGACAATAAAGATCCTTTGTTTATAAAGGTTGATGAATTATTAGGAACTCTCTTGGCATACAGAGAACAGTTTGCGGACCCGTATATGTCTTTAAAAGAAAAGAAGGAAATGGCCGAATTAGCCATCATCAATTTGACTGTGGTACAAAGGAAGCTTCAGAAAGGAGTTGACGAAAGGATCGGGTATAAAAGGCATATTCAAAGTTATATCGATTACTTTATTGAGTTTCTAACAAAAATAAATAATGCTTGAGAAATTGTTTGAGTTTACCAAGAACGGTGTTGTGTATGATGTGTTTTATAATGATGTGACTGGGTCATTGCAAGTAACTAATCCGATCAAGGCCGACAAACCAATCTCGGATGAGGAAACTTTTCAATTAGCTGATGAAGTAACTGAGGCATTCTTCAAGGATAAGTCTTACAAGAGAATTAAAAGAAAAATGGAGCAAGCAGCTGCTCAAGAGGAAATGATGAGTTTTATTAGGTAGTTATTGAATAAAACCGAATGGATAACATCTCCTTTCGTCCTCTTTATATATTCCTTTCACTGCATTCTTGTCAAACCTCACGTACTTGAAAAATTTTCGAGCACAAATTCCTTTGGTTTTTTCATAGTCCATCGTGAATTGAGGGAGTGCTAGTAAGCGGTAGTTGAATAGGAGTTCCTTCGCCACATCAAAGTTCAGTAATTTTTCGTGGGCTAATTTCATCGATACCCCTTTACATTTCAAGAACTCCTTCCCGTTTCTTGCACGAATTGCATAAGACTTGGGTCCGAAGCTAACGAATTCACTAATTCCTCCATTATCTCTCTCGAAATCTTCAGTTTCCCAATCACCCAAGCAATCCCCTTCAGGTATTTTGTATCCCGGTGATATTCCAGTTCCCAATTGATTATTGTCGCCCGCGTAGATAATAGAGTCGGTATCATACATCAAAACTCTTCTGGAAAGAGTTCCAGGTGGGTCGATTTTGTTTAATTTATCCCAAAGCTCTAATCTTGCGTAACTGGTCACAAACACAGCAGCTGGCAAATATCCGCGGTGGAGATCTGGGCGTTGATTCACACGGCCTTCTGTGTATTTATACAGGGTTCTATCTTCCGTAAAGATAAATTCCTTCACAGTATGTTTGTTCGCTTGGACTTTTTCGTAAAAGTATTTACCTGCTTCATCCAATGTATCATCTAAAATAAAACATTTAGGATGATCCACAGTCTCCGCGTGTTTTCCCCATGCAGAAGTTACAGGCTGCTTTGCACAAAGTTTCAAAACCGGGTTCTTATTCCAGTTTTCAAAATCGTCAAGGTGAATATCAAATTTACTTTGAAACACCTCCCGCATACGTATTTGGACATCTATCGAGGGTGGTCGCTGACTGTTTCTCATCTTCGCCTTGTACATATCGCCTAACAATCCTCTCCACTTTGAAGTGGCCATCTTGTACCTGTCAGCACGGTAGATTTTGCGAATCTAAAGATAATGAGATTAATACGGTTATAAGTGATATTGTTTCAAAATTTAAAATTACCTGATATCCCATCTCGATTGCTTTTTTCAGTTCTGGGGAGACAAAAGTTTTTCTTTCAATAAATTCCAATGTTTCAATGCATTTCATCTTCTTCTCATCATAAACAATCAGGACCGGGTGATATAAATTTTTCGGAGGTTCAATGTCCACAAGAGCCACTCCATCGAAATCCATTAAGTAGGAGTTTAAATTTTGAGGAGGAGTTTTCATCTCGATTTTTAAACGACGTCGATAGTACTTTTTTTTAACTTGTAATGAGCACGAACATATTTGAGTGGGGTTTTCGAAATGAAGATTGCAAGGATAGTAATCAGGGTCAAATACTTCGATCAGAGGAGTCCCTACAGGGTATTCGTATTTTAGTTGAACATGAGGATAGGACGATTGTATATCTTGATAATGAATTTCTCCCTGATAGTAATATTGCTTTATATTAGTTCGTCCTCCTCTTAGGGCTGTCTTACAGAAATAATGCTCTTCAGCTTCGAGAGAGCACCATGTCGTTTGACAGTAATCTTGAAGCGTCTCCCGGGACATTAAAGGTAAAGGTATCGTCGAACATTCGTGCAGATTTCGAAGAAACAATTTATGAACATAACCTGCCGTTGTTGGAAAGAACCATGGCGATATTCCCAAGTGGGGGTAATTTTGCCGAATCAACTCGATAGAGTTTTCATGGTAGATTCTACAGAACTTGGCTCCTATGTCCACATCGTTTCTACAATATTTTCTTAGTTCCGTTTTAAAATTCCAGTCACCTGTATATTCGTCATGCCATTTAATAAAATCGTTTATTTCTTTCTGGGTTTTGAAATGGCTAAGATCGAAATATTTTTTGTCTGGGATTGGACCGTTGTAATTGAAGTATTCTTCCTTGTTGCAGAGATGGGGGAAGAAGCCTTTTTCCATTTCTAAACCGAAACCTTTTGCTAATGCTGCCAAAGAACCTTTGAGGTGGAGCATCGAGTCTTGGAATTTCGTTTTACCGACATTGAGGATCATTAGACGGCCTCCTTGGAATGTGGGGGAGATTGTTGGGCGTAGTTCTTCTCCTCGATCATTGTATGGATTCATTTCAAGAACTGCATCGAATAACAAGCGGGAATCGTAACCTTTGAAAGGGTTAATACATGAGTTCTACCAGAATTAAAAATAATTATGTAAAGGCGCTCGAAATGTATCCTCAAATCTAATTCTTAAGATTCAAATCCCTTACCTGAAGAATTGTGAGCTAACCAAACTGAACGACCTCCGTTTTGAGTTAAAGCAAATTGGAGGAAAGAGTGTATGTCCTCGAATTCTCCGTGTTCGTCTGTGAATACATTGCGCCAGCAGATTAAGTTGGGGACTTGGCGTGATTTCTGGACTATGTAACTGATTGGAACTCCATCTTCATCGATAACAAAGTTTCCGTTATCGTCAACTTCAAATTCTCGTGTTTCTTCTTCAGTGAGTACCTATACAAATCAATTTAACAAAATTATGTTAGATTGAGTTGTACCATTTGTGATTCTATATCCCAAAAGAATAATTTCCAAACTGGATAATCTTTTTCCTCAGTTGCAGTGTTTGAAATGTCAATGTCGTCGCCCTCAAAGTATTTCATGAATTTTTCTGGGTCGGTGTATAGGATGCATCGATCTGTTGCTTCACTGACTGTTGAATGATATTGTTGGCAGTATTGGCATTTCGTCATGTAGCATACGTGGGCGAATTTTTTATCGCCTTGCCAACAGTAAATCTCTCCACATTCTGAACATTGTTTCCTTCTTGTTTGTATAGGAGGCAACGGTTGTTGACCATCACTACATCTACATGTTGATCGAGTTTTGAAACTTGATAAGCAGCGATGACACCATCTTCTGTAAACTGATCTGACGGATCTGTAGAGCTCTTTTATAGAGTTCACAGCAACGTAGTGCCCCTCTTCGTTATCATGGTGATAAATATAGATTGTTTTGTCTTTGGTGATGTCATTATCCAAAACATAATTGATTCCCTCTTTGCTGAATCCTGATAAGTTATCCATCGCTGGTTTGACAATAACAATTCTAAATTCAGAATAATCAGATTCATCGACAATATCCAAAACATCTTGAAAAGTCATTGATTCGGATGTGATTCCTACTTTGTCTCTGACTTCAACACAAAGCTTTCTAAACCATGAACCATGACTACCTTTTAAACCATAGCCAGTTTTTCTCTTCAAGTTCGGATCGAATAAACATAAAGCTCTTGTGAATGCCACTATTCCACATGAAACTATTCTATCATCATTATCAGGCCAATTGAATGGAAGTAGTCCTTTGATCTTTGTGTTTTTCCAAACTCTTGCTCTTCCTACTTCCAAAGTGTTACGATGAATATTGAATGTCCACTCGACTTCATATATATCCAAAGTTGGATTTGAACCTTGTCCAGTTGCACGATCAAATATTTCATGAATAGCATCATGGTTTAAATTTCTCAGTTCAATATGTTCCGCATGAGCATGTCTTGCATCCCCAGTGTTGGTCATCTGAAGAGTTCCTTGCACTGTTCTCCTTATACGCGCATCACTCCATTGTTGTCGATACGGTCTGATAATTCTGAGAACATGTCTACGAAGCTCGTCAGCGATTTGTGTAATGACACGATCAGTCGGAACATTTCGTCCAGCAACGCGAACAGGACGCAGAGTGCCACCAGTAGGAATACCGTTAACAATACGAGGATCGAAAATAAAGGTAGCACGCGCGTTTGCTCTAGGGGGCTGTGCATTACGTTGCATGGAGAAATTTTAGGGTTTTTAAAAAGTGCTGAGATGGTCTTTATATATAACCGGATAATCTGAGCCTTGTTTTTTTATTGAACAACAACCAGCAATTTTCCTTCAGCATTGTAGTGGGTCTTGTCACAATTAATATCTTTACATGGTTGAAGATTTAGCGGGCCTCCTTCTTTGAATGGTGAATTTCTATGATATCTGCATAAGTCATTATACTCTGGGAGTTTCTCTTTCTCATTTGTCTTCAAGTACGATGTCCAAACTGTGACGAGTAGTTGACGTTTAGCTATTTCCTTTTTGCATATTTCCATTTGAGTGATGTATGGTCCAATCTCTTTTTGAATAGATTCTATCTCCATCTTGATCCTACCTTCTACAAAATCTCTAGCTTTCTTTAGATTGTCGTCTTCCATTGTCCCCTCCCTCGCCATCAACGAAAACTTATATTGGGAAATGCGAAGGAGAAGGGCGGAGCCGTGTTACACAGAGCGGACACAAGATACCCCGCACTTAAGGGGTATGTTACACAAGGGTTTGGGTGGCTCAGCAGGGTTTTAGGGGCTGTAGGTGGCTCAGCTGAATCGAATTTAGGGTTTTTAGGGTTTTCACTCCCGCCAGCGAGGGTTTTGCGGGTAGATCGGGATA
>Ga0335069_10007972_pt1 | contig 15217 bp, 11 predicted proteins | sample Lox_Sample_11_FD_206714 | JGI IMG/M metagenome (GOLD analysis project Ga0335069, IMG submission 206714) | Soil microbial communities from Loxahatchee National Wildlife Refuge, Florida, United States - Lox_Sample_1.1 | ecosystem: Environmental > Terrestrial > Soil > Wetlands | place: USA... | reverse complement strand
GACGTCTGCCCCAACTACATGGTGCGGATTATCCACTATGGTCTCGATGCCGGGGCGGTGTGCACACGGATGGGCGGGGACAACGCCTCCATCGCCGTTCCGGCGGGTATCGCCGTGACGATGCAGCCGTTCTGCATCCCGCACGTGCTGTTTCAGCGCAAGCTGTACGTGGACCATCCGTATCAGGCAAAGTGACTCCCCGCGCCCCCGAGAAGCGGAGAAGAGGGTCAGGGTGAGGGGGTGTGCGTAACGAGCGAGCGCTTCACGGCTTGCGTTCTGCCACCACCATGTAATTTACGTCGGTATCCCCGGAGAGCTTCCATCCCCAGTTCAGCGGATCGAAACTCACGCCCTGGGTCTTCACCACGTGCAGTCCCGCTTCCTTCAACATTGCTTCCAGCCGCGCCGGCGCCACGAAGCGGTTCCAGTCGTGCGTGCCGGGCGGCAGCCAGCGCAGCACGTACTCGGCTCCGATCTTGGCCAGGGCCAGCGACTTAAGCGTCTTGTTCAAGGTCGCCACGAACATCACCCCGCCGGGTTTGACCAGCCTGCCGCAGGCCATGAGATAGCCGGACAGGTCGGCGACGTGCTCGACCACTTCCATGTTCAGCACCACGTCGAAGCTCGCGCCATCGGCCGCCAGCGCCTCGGCCGTCGTGACCCGGTAGTCGATGGCGAGCCCAGCCTGGGCGGCGTGGGTCATGGCGGTCTTGACGTTCTTCTCCGAGGCGTCCGCGCCGACAACGGCAAAGCCCAGCCGCGCCATCGGCTCCGACAGCAGACCCCCACCGCAGCCGATGTCGAGCAGGCCGAGTCCCTCGAACGGCTTCAACCCCTGCCGGCCGAAATGGCGTCCTGCGGTCTCGCGGATGAAGGCGAGGCGCACCGGGTTGAAGCGGTGCAGGGGGGCGAGCTTGCCCGCCGGGTCCCACCATTGGGCCGCCAGGGCCGAGAACTTGGCCACTTCGGCAGGATCGATGGAGGGTGCGGGCGAGGACATGGGAGGGCTTTATATCGTAGCACCGCGCGTCTTTCTCCCCCTGTTTACGGGGAAGGAAAGCGAAACTGCGCGGATTTTTCCGCCTCCCCCACACGGACAGAGGTTACGCCGGAGTTGAGCACACGGATGCTGCCGTCTATGAATGCCCCGCAAGCAGCGTTCCCGAGCGGGCGGAGGCCATGGCGAAGATAGCGATGAAATTCGGCGGTACGTCGGTGGCCGACCTGGATCGCATCCGCCATGTCGCGGGCCTGGTGAAGACGGAGGTCGACCGCGGCCATCAGGTGGCGGTTGTGGTCTCCGCGATGGCGGGCGAAACCAACAAGCTGGTCGGCTGGATCAACGCCATTTCGCCCCTGCACGACGCCCGCGAATACGACACCGTTGTGGCCGCGGGCGAGCAGATCACCGCCGGCCTCTTGGCGGTGGCGCTGGGCGCCATCGGAGTGTCGTCCCGCTCCTGGCTCGGCTGGCAGATTCCCATCGAGACTTCGGCCATGCACGGCTCGGCGCGCATCGAGGCGATCCCGGCCGACCTTCTGAACGAGCGGCTGGCGCAAGGGCAGGTGGCGGTCATCGCCGGGTTCCAGGGCATCGCGCGCGACAACCGCGTCTCGACGCTGGGACGCGGCGGCTCCGACACCAGCGCGGTCGCCGTCGCCGCCGCCATCAAGGCCGACCGTTGCGACATCTACACCGACGTCGACGGCGTCTACACCACCGATCCGCGGATCGTGCCCAAGGCGCGCCGCATGGAGAAGATCGCCTTCGAGGAAATGCTCGAGATGGCCTCGCTGGGCGCCAAGGTGCTTCAGACGCGTTCGGTGGAAATCGCTATGCTTTATCGCGTGCCCGTCCGGGTCCTTTCGACGTTCGATCCCGACGCGGGCGGCACGCTTCTGTGCGACGAGGAAGACATCGTGGAAAAGAAACCGGTCACCGGCATCGCCTATTCGCGCGACGAGGCGAAGATCTCGCTGATGAGGATTCCCGACCGGCCGGGCATCGCCGCCGCCATCTTCGGGCCGCTGGCCGACGCGGGCGTCAACGTCGACATGATCGTGCAGAACGTCTCCGAGGACGGCAAGCGTACCGACCTCACTTTCACCTGCAACCGCAGCGAACTCGCCCGGGCGATCAAGGTGTTGGAGGACGCCGCGACCTCGATCGGCTACCGCGAGATCACTTCGGACGCCAACGTCGCCAAGATTTCCATCATCGGCATCGGCATGCGCGCGCACCCCGGCGTCGCCCAGACGATGTTCCGCACGTTGTCGGAAAAGGGCATCAACATCGGCGTGATCTCGACTTCGGAGATCAAGGTCAGCGTTTTGATCGCGGAGGAATACGTCGAGCTTGCGGTGCGCGCGCTGCACGCGGCGTATGAACTGGATACGGCATGAGAGCATCGACCCTCATATTCCTCTCCCGGCAAAGGGGAGGTCGGTCCGCGCAGCGGACCGGGCGGGGGTTCTTTGCGCGCTCGGGGCAGCATGACCCCTCCCCGAAGCGCTTCGCGCTTCGACCCTCCCGGCTACGCCGTGGCGAGGGAGGCGCACAAGGCACGCCGAAGCTGAAAGCGAAGGCGGCCCCTTGCAGGGGAGGGATGTAGATGCCCCCGGTCGGCGCAGCGGGACCGAGGACGCTGCTGCGGCGGCTGCGCGAGATCATGGCCGAGCAGACGAGCGCGCAGATGCGACTCGACAAGCTGGTGCAGGTCATCGCGGCAAACATGGTGGCCGAGGTCTGCTCGATCTACCTGCGCCGCGCGGGCAAGGCGCTCGAGTTGTTTGCCACCGAGGGCCTCAACCCCGCCGCCGTCCATCGCACCCGCATGAATGCCGGCGAGGGACTTGTGGGCTTGGTCGCGGAGACGGCCGAACCGGTCAACTTGAGCGATGCGCCCGCCCACCCGCGGTTCTCCTATCGCCCCGAGACCGGCGAGGACCCCTACCATTCCTTCCTCGGCGTGCCGATCGTGCGCGGCGGCCAGGTGTTCGGCGTTCTTACCGTGCAGAATCGCGCGGCGCGGCAGTATGCGGAGGAAGAGGTCGAAGCGCTGCAGACCGTGGCGATGGTGCTGGCGGAAGTCGTCGCCCAGGGCGTGCTGTTCAACGTCGCGGAGCTGGACGAGCCCGAACTCAGCCGCGACCGTCCGCGCAAATTCCGCTGCGAGGGTCTGTCGGAGGGTGTGGCCGTGGGGCGCGTCGCCCTGCACGAGCCGCGCGTGAAGGTCGAGCGCATGATCGCCGACGATCCACAGGTCGAGCTGACGCGCCTCGAGGAGGCGATCGGCGCGCTCAGGGCCTCGGTCGACGAAATGCTCGAATCCGGCGAGCTCGACCTTTCCGGCGAGAGCCGCGAGGTCATCGAGACCTACCGCCTGTTCGCGCACGACCAGGGCTGGCGCCAGCGCATGCGCGACGCGGTGCGCACCGGACTGACCGCAGAAGCGGCCGTCGAGCGCGTGCAGGACGAGATGCGCCTGCGGGTCTCGAAGATGAACGACCCGATCCTGCGCGAGCGCGCCCACGATCTCGAAGACCTTGCCCGGCGCCTGCTGCGCCACCTTTCGGGCGACGGCGGCCAGCGCGGCCAGGACCTGCCGCACGACTCCGTCCTGGTGGCGCGCGCCATGGGTCCGGCGGAGCTGCTCGATTACCGCCGTGATCGGCTCGTCGGGCTCGTACTGGAAGAAGCAGCCTCCACCTCGCACGTTGCCATCGTGGCCCGTGCGATGGGCCTGCCGCTGGTGAGCGGCGCCGAAGGCGTCACCGACGCCTCGCGCGCGGGCGACCCGATCGCCGTCGACGGGGAGACGGGTGAGACACATCTGCGCCCGCCGCAGGACATCGTGGCGGCATTCGAAGTCAAGCGCGCCATGCGCGAGCAGCGCGTGGCCCAGTTCGCCAGCATCCGCGATCTGCCTGCCGAGACCAAGGACGGCGTGCACATCCGCCTGATGATGAACGCGGGCCTTCTGCTCGACATGCCGCATCTGCGCGATTCGGGCGCCGACGGTATCGGCCTGTTCCGCACCGAACTGCAGTTCATGATCGGCGAGACCATGCCCAGGCTCGCCCATCAGGTGCAGTTCTATCGCGAGATACTCGACGCGGCAGGCGACAAGCCCGTGGTGTTCCGCACCCTCGATCTCGGCGGCGACAAGGTTCTTCCCTACGCGCGCTGGGAGCGGGAGGAGAACCCGGCGCTCGGCTGGCGCGCCATCCGCATCGCGCTCGATCGTCCCGCCCTCATTCGCTATCAGGCCCGTGCGCTTCTGGCCGCCGCCGCAGGCAAGGTCCTGCGCCTGCTGCTGCCGATGGTGAGCGATGTTTCGGAATTCAACCGCGCCCGCGCACTGATCGACCGCGAGGTCGAGCGCGCCAGGCTGCTCGGGCATCGCCAGCCGCGTCAGGTGCTGGTCGGGGCGATGCTCGAGGTCCCGGCGCTGATGTTCATGCTTCCCCAGATCATGCGCAGCGCCGATTTCGTCTCGATCGGCTCCAACGACCTGTTGTCGCTCGCCTTTGCAGTCGACCGCACCAATCCTCGCGTCGCCCGGCGCTACGACACGCTCAGTCCGGCGGCGCTGATGCTCATCCGCCAGATCGCGCGCAGCGCTTCGGAGAGCGGAGGAGAGGTCTCCCTGTGCGGAGAGATGGCCGGGCGGCCGCTCGACGCGATGGCGCTGATCGGCCTTGGCTTGCGGACGCTTTCGATGTCGCCGGGGCAGATCGGGCCCGTGAAAATGATGATCCGCAGCCTGAATTGCAGCGAAGTGTCCCAATACGTTGAGAAGTTGTGCGGCCGGACCGACCACTCGCTGCGCAGCCGTCTCGCAGCCTTCGCGGCGGAACGCGGCGTCGTGCTGAGGTGACATCCGCGGGTGTTTGCGCGTGTGCGCCGCATTGTCACGGTCCTCGAAGGGTGCTCGTCCCCGCCTCGGAAATGGCAGCGGAAACAGATAGCTGGCGGCGCTTTTGACCGGGCCGCAGGGGCAGGCCACCTCCTTGCCGGCGAAACCGGTCAATCCGCGGGCACCGGTTCCCCGGAACATGCAATCGCCGCGGTGGGGGCACCGGCGGAACAAAAAGCCCGCGGCATGGGAGCGTTCCTCAAGGCGTCGCCGCCATCCCGCAAGCCGGGGCCGGCAGGATCGAGCGAGCGCCACCCCGCGCCGAATCGGGCGCGAACGGGCGTAAATCTACCTACGTGAATTTTCTTTATTCCCGTGGCCTGTCACGCGGAATTAAGATATGGAAGCAACGGGATAGTTGCTGAGCTTCGAGTCGTTCGGAGCCGGTGCAGGTGTGCTTTTCTCTATGACCAAGGTTACGCGGCTTACATTGGACGATGACGGCGGGCTCGACCGGCGGCGTATCCATTTGCGCGAGATTTCGGGCGACCTCGACACCCCGCTGGACACCGTGGGGCAGGACCTGCGCGCGGCGCGGTTGCGGCGCGGCGACGACCTCGCGACCGTCTCGCGCGCGCTCAAGATCCGCAAGGAACATCTCGAGGCCCTTGAGGAAGACCGCATCGATGCGCTTCCCGGGCGCGCCTATGCGATCGGCTTCATTGGATCGTATGCGGATTATCTCGGGCTCGATGCCGTGCAGTGCAAGGAGCGCTTCAAAGCGGAGATCGCGGGGCGTTCCGACAGCAGCACGCCCACCATCACGGTGATCGACGAGGATGCCGAACGGCGCATGCCGCAAGGCTGGAAGATCATGGCGCTGGTTGTCGGCATCCTGGTTCTCTACGGCGCCTGGCAACTCGCCGCTTCGGTCGATCGCGTCATGAACGCGCCGGAAGTTCCAGCACCGGCCGTGGTCAAGCATCCGGTTCCCCACAGGCCTGCGCCGCCGACGACCCAGTTCACGGTGCAGCAGCCTCCGACGAGCCCGCTCGACACCAGCCTGCCGTTCGCTGCCGGCAATTCGCAGACGGCTCCGGCCGGCGCGGCGCAGACGGGGGGAGCGGCGCCCGCCAACGCCGCGGGTGCGGCCGGATCCGTGGCCGCTCCGAATACGCCGCCCCCGCTTCCGAAGGGTCAGGTGTACGGCGAGCAAAACAGAAGCGCGCGCGTGGTGCTCAGGATGCGCGAGACGGCCCGCATCCTGGTGCAGGGCCGCGACGGCCGGGTCTACATGAATCGCACGTTGAAACCGGGCGATTCCTATCAGCTTCCGAACATCGTGGGACTGACATTAACCACATCGAATGCGGGCGGCGTGGAAATCGACCTGGACGGGCAATCGATGGGAGTTGCCGGCGGATACCAGGCCACGGCGGAAGCTCTTTCCCTCGACCCGCAGTCGATTATGGACCGTTATAATGGTAACCACGGCGGGTGAGTGCCGCTGATCGAAAGGTTGCCATGAGCGTGATGTCCTACCGCCACATCGTCAGGCGGAAATCCCGTCAAATCCATGTCGGCCGTGTGGCCATCGGCGGCGACGCACCCATCAGCGTCCAGACCATGACCAACACCGTCACCGCGGACGCGCGCGCCACGATCGATCAGATACGCCGCATCGAAGAAGCGGGCGCCGACATCGTGCGGGTTTCCTGTCCGGACGAGGAATCCACGGCGGCGATGAAGACGATCTGCAAGGCGGCGCAGATTCCGATCGTCGCGGATATCCACTTCCACTACAAGCGCGCCATCGAAGCGGCCGAGGCGGGCGCGGCGTGCCTCAGGATCAATCCTGGCAACATCGGTTCCGAGCAGCGGGTGAAGGACGTCATCAAGGCGGCCAAGGATCACGGCTGTTCGATGCGCATCGGCGTCAATGCCGGCTCGCTGGAGAAGGACCTCTTGGAGCGCTACGGCGAACCGTGCCCGGAAGCCATGGTCGAAAGCGCGCTCGATCACGCCAGGATTCTCGATGACAACGGCTTCCACGAATACAAGATCTCGGTGAAGGCGTCCGACCCGTTCCTGGCTGTCGCGGCGTACCGCGCGCTTGCCGAGGCGATCGACTGTCCGCTGCACCTGGGCATCACGGAAGCGGGCGGGCTCATCTCCGGAACGGTCAAGTCCGCGATCGGCATGGGCGCGCTGCTGTGGAGCGGCATCGGCGATACCATCCGCGTCTCGCTTTCGGCCGATCCGGTCGAGGAAGTGCGGGTGGGCTTCGATATCCTGAAGTCGCTCGACCTGCGCACGCGCGGCGTGAACATCATCTCGTGTCCGTCCTGCGCGCGGCAGGGATTCGACGTCATCGAGACGGTTCGCATTCTCGAGGACCGCCTGAAGCACATCACCACGCCGATGTCGCTGTCGATCATCGGCTGCGTCGTCAACGGTCCCGGCGAGGCGCTCGGCACGGACATCGGCTTCACCGGCGGCGGCGCGGGCAAGGGCCACGGCCAGATCTACCTGAACGGCGAGCCGGTGTACCGCATCGACAACGCCAACATCGTCGATCACGTGGTCGAACTCTGCGAGAAGAAGGCGGCCGAGATCGAGGCCGCGCGCGGCGACACCGTTGCCGCCGAGTAGGCGCGCGAACCGCCACACCCTGCCTGTTCGTCCGGAACAGGAATTCTTGCAGCGGTAGAGTTGCGCCGCACGCCGCAAACGAGCGGGATCGTCGGTGCGAGCAAGGAGGCCGAGCCCGCCGACTGGCCGTCCGGGGCGCTCATTAGTTTCACTGCAAAATCGCCTCGCGCAAAAATGACATGCCCCAAAAAGCGGCAGGCTGATACGATTGCCGGCGCTGGAAGACGCTTCGCGATGTCCGCCGAATTCTTGGGGGAGTTCATGCCGAGCACGTTCGCCGACTTGCCGCGCCGCAGACTGCTTGGCTGCGGGCTTGCTTCGCTCGCCTTCGGACGGGCCGCTTGGGGCCAGAGCCAGGATCAGACTCCGGGTCAGAACCAAACCTCGTTTCAGCAGCTTCCGGCACAGATCAAGGTCACGCCGAACCATCTGACCATCGATGTCCGCGTCAACGAGCACGGCCCGTTCCGCTTCGTCGTCGATACCGGCGCGGATACCAGCGTCATCGCCGAGGATGTGGCCGAGGCGCTGCACCTGCCGCTGGGCAAGCCCGTCGTGGTGCAGGGCATCATCCGTGCGGTGCCCGCGCAGAGCATCCCGATCGCCCAGATGAGTTTCGGCTCGATCGTTCGCGACAATTTGCAGGTCCCGGTGCTGCCGCGTTCGATGCTGCAGGCCGACGGCTATCTTGGTCTCGATGCGATCGGTCCGAACCGCGTGCTGTTCGACTTCCAGAAAAAGACCCTTCAAATCCTCTCGCCCCGGCCCGCGACATTCCTCATCAGGCGCGGCACCAACGAATCCACGATCGACGCACCGGGCGACCGAGGCCACCTGCGCGCAGTCGCCTGCCGCGTCGACGGGGTGTCGACAATGGCATTCATCGATTCAGGCGCGGAGGTCTCGGCCGGCAACCTGGCGCTGCAACGCGAGCTTCTGAACAACAGCTCGGCCTATGTCGGCTCGCGGGACATCGAGCTCACCGGCATCACCGGCGGATCGAGCAAGGGACGCGTGATCAACGTCGAAACGATCCTCCTCGGCGACCTGGAGTTTTCGGGCTGCGAGATCGCCGTGGCCGACCTGGACGTTTTCAGGATCTGGGGCCTGGTGGACCGGCCGGCGCTGCTCATCGGCCTCAATTTCCTGAGGGAGTTCCAGACCGTTTCGGTCGATTACACGCGCAAAGAATTCCGGCTCAAGCTGGCGGCGAGCGCCTTCGTCAACCGGGCGTATTGACGGATCCCGCCGAAGCCGTGCCCTCGTGCGGGGGCGAATCCGCTTGCGTGTTTCCCCGATCTGCTAGAAAGGGACGGCGTATCAGTTCTCCGGGCATGCCATGATTCCGACCGCCAAGCTCGAACGGCTGCTGAACCGCTTTCAGGCGGTCGAGGCGGAGCTTGCCTCCGGCGTGGCCGGTTCGTCGTACGTGAAGCTCTCGAAAGAGCACGCGGAGCTGGCGCCCGTGGTCGAAGCGGCGAGGGCTTACCGCGCGGCGCGAAATCAGCTCGAGGATGCCGAGACGCTCGCCGGCGATCCGTCGACCGAACCCGAGATGCGCGCGCTCGCCGAGCAGGAGCGGGCGGAGCTCAAGGGTTCGCTCGAACGGCTCGAGCACGATCTCAAGATAAGGCTTCTGCCCAAGGACGCAGCCGACGAGTCCTCCGCGATCGTGGAAATCCGCGCCGGCACCGGCGGCGACGAGGCGGCGCTGTTCGCTGGCGATCTCTTGAAGATGTACCAGCGCCATTGCCAGCTTCAGGGCTGGAAGACCGAACTGATGAGCCTGTCCGAAAGCGATCTCGGCGGCATCAAGGAAGCCGTCATGGACGTGCAGGGGCAGGGCGTCTACGCCAAGCTGAAGTTCGAGAGCGGCGTCCATCGCGTCCAGCGCGTGCCCGTCACCGAGGCGAGCGGGCGCATCCACACCTCCGCCGCCACCGTCGCGGTGCTGCCCGAGCCCGAGGACGTCGACATCGAGATCAACGAGAAGGATCTGCGCATCGACGTGTTCCGTTCCTCCGGCGCCGGCGGCCAGCACGTCAACAAGACCGAAAGCGCCGTGCGCATCACCCATCTGCCGACCGGGCTCGCGGTGGCGCAGCAGACCGAGAAGTCGCAACACAAGAACAAGGCGCAGGCCATGAAGCTCCTGAAGGCGCGCCTCTACGAGATGGAGCGCGAGCGGGTCGACAAGGAGCGCGCCTCGGAGCGCAGGAGCCAGGTGGGCTCGGGCGACCGCTCCGAACGCATCCGCACCTACAATTTCCCGCAAGGCCGCGTCACCGACCACCGCATCAATCTGACGCTCTACAAACTCGACCGCATTATCTCCGGCGACGACCTCGGCGACGTCATCGACGCGCTGGTGACTGAAGATCAGGCAAGCCGTCTCGCCGAACTCGAATCGGACGGCGCGTGAGCGGCGGCCGACGCGACCGGGGCATGGTTGATTCGCGCGAGTTCGTCGCCGAAGCCGCCCGTCGCCTCGCCACCGCGGGGATCGACAATCCGCGCCTAGACGCGAGGCTGCTCTTTGAGCATGCACAAAAAGCCTCCCTCGCCGACGCAGGCGGGAGAGGGAATGCGGCATTCGCCTCCCTCGTCGCCCGCCGCATCGCGCGCGAGCCGCTCGCCTACATCACGGGTCGCAAGGAGTTCTGGAGTCTCGATTTCGAGGTCGGCCCCGGCGTGCTGGTTCCGCGCCCGGAGACCGAGACGATCGTCGAGCAGGCGATCGAGCTTCTCCCTGATCGATCCGCGCCGCTCCAGGTGTTGGACCTCGGAACCGGCACCGCCTGCCTGCTCGTCGCGTTCTTGAAGGAGTTTCCGAACGCTCGCGGCTTAGGCATTGATGAATCGGAACAAGCCTGCCGGTATGCGGCCGCCAACGTCGCCCGTCACGGCCTCGGCGGGCGCGCCGAAATCCGCAGCGGCAACTGGGGCGAAGGAGCGTCCGGCTCGTGGGATGTAATCCTGTCGAACCCGCCCTATATAAAGTCCGGCGACATCGCGGGCCTTGCGCCGGAGGTGCAGTTCGAGCCGCGGCAGGCGTTGGACGGCGGCCCGGACGGTCTCGATGCGATCCGCCAGGTTGCGAAGGTTCTGCAACGCCTCCTGGGGGGCATCGGCCTCGTCGAGATCGGGGCCGGGCAGGAAGTCGCAGCGTCACGCATCATGGTTGAAGCCGGGCTTCCCGTCGGCGGAACGGCGCGGGATTTGGCGGGGATTCCGAGGGTTATCGTGGCCCGTCCGGGCGGAAAGGCCGCCAAAAAGGTGTTGGAAACCGGCCCATGACCGGTTAGTTTCCGGTTCTGGGGAGAGGCGCCTGCGGCTGGTAGGGCTGCGGATGTGGCGCGTTGAGCGCGTCAGGCCTCGGACAAAGCGAAAGACGATTCTCGATGTGGTCATGCCAGGCGTTCCGCGCGCGCGCAGCGGACGTTTCCAATCCCAGGGCGCGTATCGGCAAGTACCCAAAGGGGACACTGTGAAACGCTCAAGAAGAGGCGGCCGCAGGCCGCAGAACGGTCATAACGGACACGGCGGCGGTGGCGGCGGCGGTGGTGGCGGCGGCGGCGGGTTCAATCCCAACCGCACCTACGACTCGAACGGCCCGGAGGTGAAGATCCGCGGCTCGGCCAGCCATGTGTACGAAAAGTACCTGCAGCTCGCGCGCGACGCGAACGCCTTGGGCGATCGCATCATGGCGGAGAATTACCTGCAGCACGCCGAGCACTACTACCGCATCATGGCCGCCACCCAGGCGCAGCAGGCCCAATACCAGCAACAGCAGCAACAGCAGCAGGCCGCCGCCAACGCCAACGGCCAGCAGTTCCGCCAGCAGCCGAACGGCGCCGGCGATCAGCCCTTTGTCCAGCAGCCGCAGCAGGGCAGTACACCCTCCTTCTCGCTCACCGAAAACCAGGACGAAGGCGGCGAGGAGGAAGAGAGCGACGAAGCCGAAGCGACGGAATAGTCCCCACCGGCCCCGATTCGTACGCGGTGCCGCGCGAAGTCCGACTGAAAGCGGCACTTATTATCGTCTGCCGGGTTGACGCCGGCTTCCGCAAGGGACTTGGTCCTCTGCCGGTGATAAGGTCGGACCGGGTCTGACTCTGGGGGATTCCATGAAGTACGCACGTATCGGCGCTGCGGCGCTGGTGCTTGTTTTTTCCGCGGGAATGGCATGCGCCGGTCCCGTTCCGGCGGGAGGCATGACGGTCAAGGACGTGGCGGGCTGGCTGCAGTCCAAGGGGTTCAAGGCGGAAATCCAGCAGGGCAAGAACGGCAAGCCCAAGATCGCCAGCGCAACGCAGGGCGCCGACTTCTACGTCCATTTCTACGACTGCAAGGCCGATCGCTGCGCCTCGATCCAGTTCACGGCCGGCTTCACCACGCACGGCACCTACTCGCTGGAAAAAGAGAACGCCTGGAACAACGGCAACCGCTGGCTCACCGCTTCGATGGACCAGGAAAACGATCCCTGGATCAGCATGGACGTCGATCTGTCGCCGGGCGGGAGCTACGAGCTGCTGAACGACCAGTTCCAGGTCTGGAATGACTCCGTCGCGCGCTTCGAGAAGACGATAAAGGAATAGCCGGCTCCGTACCGATCCGCGCGCATGCCGGCGCGGATTTCACTGCGGCGCGCCGAAGTCGTGTCCGGTGTGGACAATGACGCGCCGCTCGAACGTGTGCGCCTGCAGCCGCTTCAGTTCTTTTTCCAGGATGTCCTTCACGCGCGCGCGCCCGGCGCCCGCCGCCTCGTGCATCTGGCGCGTGTTGAGCGGCAGCGAAGCGCCCTTGAATCCGCGCGGTCCGGGAATGCCCATGTACAGCTTCACGCGCCCGCGCACGCCCGTGGCGACGAAATCGATGAACCACGGCTGGCGCACGGTCTTCAGCGGATTGCCGACCAGGATCATGCTGAGCGCGGTTTCGCCGTCGATCTCCTCGATCTCCACGAACACGCCGGAGAGGTCGGGCCGCCAGTTGTCATCCAGGATCGGAAGCTGCCGCCAGCCGCAGTGGTAGTGGCGGCACAGCGGGGGCCGCGTTTCGTAGATGGTGCAGCCGCCGCGGCAGTGGCGGCAGGTCACGCCCGCCTCCTTCTGGATGTCGGGCTTGTCGATCGCCATGACGGTGCAGCAGACCGAGCACTCGCCGCACACCCGCCCCGGCACGAGTTCGAGATCGGTGATCTTCATGGCGGGCACAATACCTCGCCTCCGCGGCGAAGGGGGAGGAGTGCCGTGCACGGGGGTGGCCGTCGCATCATAGAAAGCACTCCCCACGACCCAGGAGGACACCATGCCCTCTCCTAGCTCTTCCCCCTGCGCGCCACGGAAATTGCCCGTCGAGAGATGCCGGAGACACTCCCTTGCGAAAAATGCCGCCCTTGCGGTTCCACGGCCCAATTCCCACATACTGTGCCGGGTGCAGCGCTCTTCCCGGGGCTGTACCTTAATCCACCGGACTCGTCCTAGGCTGCCCAAAACGGGGCCGGGACTTGGGCTTGAGAGGCAGAGATGGACATTCAGAAATTCACCGAGCGGGCGCAGGGATTCATTCAATCCGCGCAGGGTTTGGCGCTGCGCTCCAATCACCAGTACTTTACGCCGGACCATCTGCTGAAGGTCCTGATCGACGACGATGAAGGCCTGGCGGCGCGCCTAATCGCTGCGGCCGGCGGCCGTCCCGAGCAGGTGAAGGCCGATGTGGCGCGTGCGCTTTCCAAGCTACCACAGGTACAGGGTTCCGGCTCCGGCCAGGTTTATGTCAGCGGCGAGACCGCGCGTCTTCTGGATGCCGCCGAACAGGCCGCCCAGAAGGCCGGCGACAGCTACGTTACCGCGGAATACCTGCTCCTGGCGCTCGCGCTGGCCAACGGCACCGACGCGGCAAAGATCCTGAAGGATGCGGGCGTCGCGCCCCAGAACCTGAACAAGGCCATCAACGATCTGCGCAAGGGCCGCACGGCCGACAGCGCCACGGCCGAAAACGCCTATGACGCGCTCAAGAAATACGCGCGCGATCTCACCGAACTGGCGCGCACGGGCAAGCTCGATCCGGTGATCGGCCGCGACGAGGAAATCCGCCGCTGCATCCAGGTGCTGTCGCGGCGCACCAAGAACAATCCGGTGCTGATCGGCGAGCCCGGCGTCGGCAAAACGGCCATCGCGGAAGGCCTGGCGTTGCGCATCGTCAACGGCGACGTGCCCGAGTCGTTGCGCGACAAGAAGCTCCTGGCGCTCGACATGGGCGCGCTGATCGCCGGCGCCAAGTATCGCGGCGAGTTCGAGGAGCGGCTGAAGGCCGTGCTGTCGGAGATCACCGCCGCCGAAGGCAAGATCATCCTGTTCATCGACGAGATGCACGTTCTGGTCGGCGCCGGCAAGGCGGAAGGCGCAATGGACGCCTCAAACCTGCTCAAGCCCAGCCTCGCGCGCGGCGAGTTGCATTGCGTCGGCGCCACAACGCTCGACGAGTACCGCAAGCACATCGAGAAGGATGCCGCCCTGGCGCGGCGCTTCCAGCCGGTATTCGTCTCCGAGCCGACGGTGGAAGACACCATCTCCATCCTGCGCGGCCTGAAAGAGAAATACGAAGTCCACCACGGCGTGCGGATCACCGACTCGGCAATCGTCGCGGCGGCGCAGCTTTCCAACCGCTACATCACCGACCGCTTCCTGCCCGACAAGGCCATCGACCTGATGGACGAGGCCGCTAGCCGCCTCAGGATGCAGGTGGACTCCAAGCCGGAGGAACTGGACGAACTCGACCGGCGCATCGTGCAGCTCAAGATCGAACGCGAGGCGCTGAAGAAGGAGACCGACAAGGCGTCGAAGGACCGGCTTTCGCACCTCGATAAGGAATTGGCAGACCTGGAGCAGGAATCCGCAACCCTCACGGCCAAATGGCACGAGGAGAAGAAATCCGTCCAGGACGTGCAGTCGATCAAGGACCGGCTCGACAAGGCGAAGGCGGAACTCGACATTGCCCAGCGCAAAGGCGAATACGAACGCGCGGGGCAGTTGACCTATCAGATCATCCCCGGCCTTCAGAAACAGCTCGACGCAATCGAGGAAAAGCGTGCCGACGTGATGGTCAACGAGGCCGTGCAGCCCGAGCACATCGCCCAGGTCGTCTCGCGTTGGACCGGCATTCCCGTCGACAAGATGCTGGAAGGCGAGCGCGACAAGCTGCTCAAGATGGAAGAGGCGATCGAAGCGCGCGTCGTCGGCCAGGATCAGGCCGTGCGCGCCGTCGCCAATGCGGTGCGCCGGGCGCGCGCGGGATTGCAGGACCCCAACCGGCCCATCGGCTCGTTCCTCTTTCTGGGCCCCACCGGCGTCGGCAAGACCGAACTCACCAAGGCGCTCGCCGCGTTCCTGTTCGACGACGACAACGCGATGGTGCGCATCGACATGAGCGAGTTCATGGAGAAGCACTCCGTCGCTCGCCTGATCGGCGCCCCGCCGGGCTATGTCGGCTACGAGGAAGGCGGCGCGTTGACGGAAGCCGTCCGGCGCCGGCCTTACCAGGTTGTGCTGTTCGACGAGGTCGAGAAGGCCCACCAGGACGTGTTCAACGTCCTGCTTCAGGTGCTCGACGACGGGCGGCTGACGGACGGGCAGGGCCGCACCGTCGATTTCAAGAACACCGTCATCATCCTGACTTCGAACCTCGGCACCGAACTGCTTTCG
>Ga0335069_10007971_pt1 | contig 15217 bp, 18 predicted proteins | sample Lox_Sample_11_FD_206714 | JGI IMG/M metagenome (GOLD analysis project Ga0335069, IMG submission 206714) | Soil microbial communities from Loxahatchee National Wildlife Refuge, Florida, United States - Lox_Sample_1.1 | ecosystem: Environmental > Terrestrial > Soil > Wetlands | place: USA... | reverse complement strand
AACCCGGCATAGACAAGCTGGTGCGCTATGCGGGCGATGGGGTTTAGATTCCCCGGAAGCGCTACGGGATTGGTATTGGCGATACAGATACGCGGCGCGACATAGCCATGATTTTTAATGCACTCACCAACTTGTTCAGCCGGTACCCCCTTGGACATCCACCATTCAGGAATAAGGCGTTGCGGCTCCGTCTTGAGCGGAATATGCGGCATCGCCGGAACGCGCATGAAGATTTCTCCCTGCCCTCTCTCAACACTGCCGACGGCGATATAGGTTACAACGTCGGGCGAATCCGCCTCAATGATGGGAAAAGTGAGATTGACCGGCTCAACGCCGAAATCCTCACCGAATTCTACCGGCAGGCGGCAATAGCCCTTATAGGCCACTTCGCAATGTAACTGTGAATGCGGCGCAGCCGTGTGGAGAGAGACATAGGCGGTTGTCATGTCATCGTCAAGGTTGAGGCGGTTGTAAGCTGTGGCGTAACCCCGGACGATACGGCGATGGTCGGGCTGATTGCGCCGCTGAAAAATAACAATGTGCTGCCGCTAACGCTTTTACCGATACCAGCATAGGTTTCCGTTTCACTGCCGCCGGTTGCCGCCGGGAAGCTGATTGTCGCCGCAGGGACGACTGTATTGGTGCTGACCGTCCAGCCAGAGCCACTGCGCGCCACGGCAACACGGGCATAGCTGCTATAAGCCGCTTCGCTCGATGATTGCGTACCGTTGCCAGGGTCAGCCGTATGCAGCGAAACATAGATGTTGGTTATCGGGGATGAACTGGCATTATCCGCGATATTGGCTATGGCTGTAGCGTTAAATATCAATAGCAACAGATCATTGGCGAAGGTTGAATTTGTACCGGCCATTTTCTAACCTTTCAAGAATCTTGTTTTTTCAATATCGGAAAGCCTGTTGAATCGGTATGAGAAATCCTTCTCCCAATCCGCTTTTTTCTGCTCGAAATCTTGCATGCGCTGGGTTTCTTCCTCCAATGCCTTTTCTTTCTCTTTTATAGAAATTTCGCGTTGCAGAATTTCTTTCTCGCGGTCTGAGCACTTCTGTTCTCTATTTCCCAAATCATTACGAGAAGATTCTATGATGCTTAATGCTTTTTGTTTATAGATATCCACATCAGCCCTTCCCTTTTTGCACTCTTCTTCCTGTCGCTTTTTTTCCGCCGCTATCTGGTCGCGCATCTCAGATATTTCTAATTCTATGTTTTTTAAATCGGATTTGGCGGTTATGAGCGCATTAGCAGCGTCATCACGGCATTTGATTTCCACGTCAGTTAATTTTATGGCGGAGACAATACGCTGTGCCGTTTTTTCTATTTCCTTGGGATTGCTTTGTAAATATTGAAGCAATTTCAGCGCTTCAGCCATTGACTGCCATGTTCTCAGCGTGTCCAGATCAGGATTATTTATTTGCCCGCTTCTTACAATGGTCATAATTAACCCCCTGTTCCGGCGTGAAGATAAAGAGTAGTGGTTTTCCCGCTTTCGCATATAGCCGCCACATATACATACGTACCCTTTTTAATGGCTATGACTTCACCGCTGAGTACCTTGCATTGTGCCGTTCCGTTGGCGGACGCATCCGCAACTGCCGTGAGTCCCGCATTGCCTATTAGAACCTGACATGCGTTACTACCTCCATTAACTATTTTCAAATCGGTATTATTCCGAGCATCAGGCGTTGTAAAATGAGTTGAGGATGAACTATCCGAAACAGATAAAATCTGCTGCTCTACGATAGAAAAATTTTGCGGTATTGCCATACGACCATCCGTTTATAATTCCCCCGTAAAATAGCACTCCCGGCCTTTAGGCGCAACGTGAAACATTCGTTTCACAGGCGCTATAGGGTCTGTGATTGACGCTGTGATAGGCCAGCGCCACGCCGAGCAATAGGCTCACTGAGGGAAGGTAAAGCTGAAACTCCAGCATGGATTCGATGAATACGGCCAGCAGCACGCAGCCGGAAACGAGATTGCCTGACCAAGTGCGCGCCACGATAGAAATCATCAGCAGTATCAGGCACGCAACGCAAGGCGCACCCATTTCTATTGCCAGTTGCAGCAAATCATTGTGCGCAAACCAGCCGCCGGTAATATGCTCTGTGCGCACCTGCGCGTAATAGAAAGGGAAGGTGCCGAGGCCGGTGCCGGTCAGGGGATGAATGTCCAGCAAGCGCGCACTGGATTGCCATATCTCCCCGCGCGTACCGAGAGACAGCGCCATGGTATCCCATATCGGCAGAGGGAAAAGGGCTATGATGACAATTCCCAGCGCCAGCGTCACGAATGACCAGCTTATGCGCAAGCGATCAATAGCGAGGATGCCACATGCTATCACCGCTGAGCCGCAAGCGGCCTTGCTTTCGGTGAAGATAAGCGCGGAAGCCAATACCCCGGTTATTATCCACCATTTCGGCCGGCGCAGCGCCATGTAAAAGGATGGTATTAAGCCTATGGTTACGATGCACGCCGCGTTATTCGGGTCAAGAAGCGGCCATGCAGGCATGTTCCCCAGCACGCCGTCATACCATATCCGGGTATAGCGAAAATGGATTAGTACCTGCGCCAGAAGTCCACAAGCGTACAAAAAAATAACCGCTAAGCTGGCAATGCTGTATCCTTTGATGTTTTCCCGGCGAATGCTCAGGCCAACGAGCGGAGCGGCCGCAAGCGCCCAGCCCACGTTGGCCCCCCCGGCCACGGGTGCCAGAATGAACACACTGGCGGTTATAGCGATCAACCACAAAATCAGCGGAGGGGCTTCATATCGGTCAACGCCGGGATGACGGTAAAGATTGAGAACAACACTGCCAAGCATGAATGGAAGCCACGCGCCGGATAGTACGCTTAAATTATGCTGGGCGTTCAAAGATATGAGCAGCGAAATGGCGTAAAGATACACCGACATTTTACTGCACGACGTAGGGCATATTCACGTAAATGTCCGTAGTCGTGGCAAGGTTGGTGCCGACGTTGGAAATCGCTATACCATCGCCGGATTGGCAACCGTAAGCCATCGCAGGGCCGGGGACAGGCGAGCCTGTCACCGAGCTAAAGGGCGTCACGGCTTTGCTGTCAACCAGCGTGGCGATGGGGAAGGTGGCCAGCAAGTTGCCGCTTGGCACGCAAAGTACCTTTTCCGAAGTGGCGGCAGAAGCCGTACCCTTGACCATCAGCGTCAGGCCGGTGGGGTAAATGGTGCGCCCGGTAACGCCGGAGAGGAACATATAGCCATTGTGCGCGTTGACCGAGGCCGTAAGGATATCGGTAAAATTGCTCTGCACAAGGGGATTTCCCGAAGGAAGAACGCTAAAGGGGATTCCCTGACCGGAATATGCTGCCGTCGAGAATGTCCCGGCGGTAAGCGTGGTAAATGTCCCCGGCGCGGAAATATAGGGGTTAATGGTTACGGTGTCGATCTGATTGGTGGCCGGAATACTAAGATACGGGTTTACAATAACCTGAGCATTCGCCGGGGCCGCGAACATCGCAGCAATCAGGGCGCCGAGATAAAGGAGTTTGCGCATGGCTATTTCCCTTCGTAGCAGGTCAGCTTATCTGATGCGGTGCCTATAACCGTTATGGCGCTGCGCGACAGGGTATTTCCGTCTAAGACGATGGAAGCTCCAGTCCCCAGCGTTACGCTGCTTGCGCCGCTGGTTGACGCCGTGCCGCCCGCGAGGTTCACATACTCGTTATGGCTGGCCGGGTTGAAAATCATCAGGTATTTGCGCTGCGGGTTAGAGACAACCAGCGACTGCGAGGAGCCGGAAAGCGAGGAAATTGAGCAATCCGTCAGGCTGTAAAGGGTCTGAGTCTGGGCGAACGCCGGGACAGCAAAAAGCAGTGTAACGAGCAGAAACAGGGAAGAAAGATAACGCATAATGCCTCCATGCGCGGGTGATTTCTGGGCAGAATAGCATTGATGCGCAGGGAATTCAACGTGAAACATTCGTTTCACGAGATTGATTGGGGGGCAGGTAATCTGTTCCGGTTTCGATATTACCCCCCCCCCCGCGAACAGTGAAAAGCCCTAATTTTCACTGTTTTTCTTGGTGCCCTTTCTACACTTGAGCGGTACTCCGCCACTCTCCGTAAAATCAACTGCGCTTACCGCCACGTCCGTAACGATTTGGCATAAACAGTCCTTATCCCCTTCCAATAAATTTTCTTCTTTTACCCCGGCAATGTACGCCTCATCAATAATTTTTCTTGCTTCATCAAAGCTTTGATCGATGACATAAGGCTTGTCCTCTACCAGAACAACAGCTCCCGATGGATTTTTCCCTATTATTCCATATATTTTTGCGGCGAGAAAAATTGTTTTCACACCGCCTTGAGTAAAGCTTGCCCACGTCATAAATCATCCTTTCTTTGAAAAAAGCCACATTACCGGCCACAGCACGCCAATGGCATACAGGGACGCGCCCCATAGCCGGAGCGGGTCAGGTTGCGCCAGCGCGAAGCCGAACACGCCAAGCGCGCCCAGCAGCGCCCCACCGGCCAGCAGGCGGGCATTGAGGATTTTCATCCACAGCGCCAGCGCATTGAGCTTTATGTTTATGTCGGCATCGTTATCAGCATGGATGCGCGGTGTAGCTATTGCACCCTTGCCACCGGATATATTCATCACGATTGGCGGCGTAGTATACGCATCGTGGCCATTTGATAGCGGTAATTCTTCCTGTGCGTTCATTTAAAAAAGCTCCCCGCTTTGTCCGATTCGTCGTTAATTTTATGCTTCACCTGCATCAGCCGCATGGCATGTCCGGCGGCATCCATTTTTTCCTTCGGCTTGGCTTTCGGGTTGTTCATCACGTCGGTCAGCACTTTTTCCACCGCCGACAGCAACGCTTCATCCGATTTCTTGCTCATAGCCTCGTGAACCCGTACTTGCCCTTGATGGTGCTATGGATGTATTTCCCCTTGCTCCCTGACATCATCAAGCCGTCGTATATGTGCTTGGGAACATTATGGTAAACATACCTTCCCGTATCATGAAAAGCAACATGCAATTCGCGCTTCTCATCATCGTAGCCGAGAGAGCGGATGCTGGAGCTTTCGACATCGGCGTGCTGGATTTCTTTCGGCATTATAGGCCCCCTATGGCTTTTGCGGCGCTGGGTTCTAATTCTTGCTGCACGGATTGGAGCGCTTTCTCTGCTTTCCCCTGCGCCGCCAATCTTTGCAAGTATTTCGCCGCTGTGCCGCCGACCAGCCCGGCTGCGCCTGCCGCGCCTGCCGGATGATAAGCCATTCCTGCCCCTACTTCCAGCGCGGGAAGAATGTTGCCAGTTGCAGCGGCGCGCCCCTGTCCTATCGTGATGCCGAATTTACCGGCCATTTTTAAAAGCCCTTCCATGGTCGTATTCTGTGCAGCGTCTTTTACCGCCTGCACCTGTTCCTTCGTGAACCCCCTCAACTTCTTGGGATTATTAAGAATTTTGTCAAACTCGGACTTTATTTTATTTGGGTCGCCTTCGCCTTTCTTCACGGCTTCGGCAAGTGTCTGAAATTTCCGGCGCGCCGACCAGATGGCTTGCGCTTTCTGCAAACTTTCCACTGTTTTTTTCATTTCCGGCGGCACATTTTTGTTGATTTTCATCTCCTCGAATTGCTTGTCGATAGAGTCTATGGCCTCGCTTGCGCGTTCGGCGTCCTCTTTATTTCCGGTCAGGCGCGCCTTATAGGCGATTTGCCCGAAATCTCTGCGGAATCCGTCTAAATCCTCAATGTCCATGCCGGTTTTAGCCTTCTCCTTCATGGCTTCCAGCACTTTGATGGTGTCGCCGTGGCGCGAGGGGTAAAGCTTTCCGCCTTCCAGCACGTCTTTTTCGACATTCGCAGCCAGCGGAACGGTCATTTCCGGCTTTGCCGTAATTCCGGCTGTGCGCATCTCCTTGAAAAGAGGATCGGCCATAGCCGCGTATTTTTTGTCCAGTTGATCAAGGATTTCAGGAGAGCGGGCATTAAATCCCGCCTTCATTGTCCCAGCACCTTCGGCAATATTAGCGGCTCCTTTCCCTACAGCGCTTCCTATTTCCGGCGCGACTTTCGGCGCAAGCATGTTGGTGGCGATGTTGCCCGCTGTATCGGCTATCACTCCGGCGGGCGTGGTTGGCGTATGCGGGCGCAGGGGCTTCGGCAGGGATTGCAGCACGTCCTCGGAGCCCTGGAAAGGCTGCCATATCTCCCCACGTGGCTGCGGCGGCGTGCCGGTCAGTTTATCCACCCCCTCCGCTATGCCGCGCCCAAGGAGCTGCGGCCCCGCTACGGCGGAATTGATGATATTCGGCAATGCCATTACCCCGCCCGCGACCATGCGCTCCGGCATACTGGCGACGGTTTTGGCTACGTCGGCAACGGCGGATTCCTTCGCGGCAGGCGCGGCAGGCGCAGCAGGTTTAACTGAAAATCCTTCGGGCAAATCGCTATACGACGGCGCAGGCGTGTCCTTAACCTGAAACCCCTCCGGTATGTCGCTATAGGCTACTGCTCCACCCATTTGCCGTCCTTTTTGACTTTGGTATTGCCCTGCGCGTCATGAATTACAGTGCCTTCCGGGGCTTCGCCGCCCCCACTCGGTGCAGGCGCGCCACCGCTGCCGAATAATTCTTCTTCTGTTTTCTTAATCCCGGCTTTTAAATTTTCTTCCTCAGCAGTGACGGCATCCTTAAAGCCTTCCAAGCCTCCTACGCCGATAGAGGGGGAGAGGATTTTAAGCGCCTCTTCGTCGCTATGGACGGTCGTTTTACCGCGCCCTATCAACTGCGCATAATCGCTGGCGACGGCGCGAAGCTGCGTGCTGAAATTCGTCGCTTCCGTCGAGCCTGCGTGCTTCATCACGAAATCATAGACACCGTTCAGGTCGGTGGATGATCCGAGTTGGTATTTTTTCGCCACGTCGATAAGCGAAGGCAGGCTGCTGGAAAGGATATTTGACGCCGCCGTAACTGCCTCTTTTTGCTTTCCCAAAGCCGTTGCTTCTGTGCCTAACTGTTTTTTCCGCATCTGCGCGATAATGGTGTCCTGCCCGGTGATGCCTTTTTCCTGCTTCAGCTTGGTAAGGGTTTCGCTTATTAGCGTGCGGTCGCCGGAGCCGCCGTAGCGCGGCGAAGGTAAGCCGACATAGGCGTCTTGGTCATTCCCGCTGGCTATCGCTTTTTCGGCGCGCATTTTCGCATCTTCCGGGGTAATGGTCGGCGTCATGGCTTGGTCCAGTCGATCTTTTTCCCGCTGCGCCATTTCCAGCATCTTGTCGGTGTGTTCCTGCAATTTGAAGCCCTGCTGCACGCGGATGTCGTACAACTTCATCATCTGCGTGTAATCCTGCGCTCCAAGCATAATAGGGTCGCCAAACTGCGCGGCTACGGCCTTCATTTCGGCTTCGGCTTCGGCTAAACTCAAATTGCGGTTATCCATAATCGCTTTGAACTTGTCGAGTTCAACCTTGTTATCCTCGATTATCGCGTCGTTATGCTCCTTGAAGGATTTAAGCGCATTCTCGAAAGCCTTCTGGTTTCCCTCCTGTATGCCTTTCATACCGCCGGCGAAAGCTTTTAGCGCGCCGGTTCCCGCCATGCGCCCGCGCCCGCCCACCAGCGCCGAAAGGGCGGAAAGCGCGCCAATCCATGCTTGTGAATCCTGCGCGAAGTCCTCCGCCTTGGGAGCGTTGGTGCTGGGCTTTTGCAGATCAGGGGCGGCGGGCGCGGGCTGGGCGGCGATTTCCTTGACCTTAGCCACGGCGGGCGCGAGTTCTTTCTGTTCGCTGGCGACGGCGTTTTGCAAGCCGGAGCGCGCCGAGTTGACGGCAGGCGGGAGCGACAGCGCCGCGCTGGCAGGGTCAGTGAGGGCTTGTGAGGCGTCAAGGGGCATATTTATGCTGCCGTTGCGGTTTTATGCTGCGTCCCGGCGACGCCGCCCAGCGCGCCGAACGCCTGCGCCAAGGCATCCTGATAGGACGTATCTTCGGCAATCTGCTGGTTCGCCACCTGCGCGATATTACCGCTGGCCGCGCCGCCGCTGCTGACGGCATTGGAAATCGCCTGCTGAATATATTGCTGCTGCATGGCAAGCACCTGCTGCTGAATCTGCTGCATACCCTGCAAATACCGGCTGTCATGCGTCGGGTCGGTGACGCCCTGCGAGGCGAGTTGCTGCAATAGCTGATTCTGCGCCGTCTGCACGTACTGCGTGATATTGGCCTGCTGCGAAGGGGTAAGCTGGCCGCTTTGCGCCTGCGCCGCGTTCTGCGTCTCGATGCCGAGCAGCGGAGCGGTGGCCGCGCCGCCGGGCTGAAGCGCCTGTGACGCGGCCGGAAGCTGCGTCGGTCCCTTGATAGCCTCGTATGCGAGGGAGCCGAGCGGCAGAGCGGCAGAGAGTGCGGTTTTCCCTACATCGGCTTTGCTGGGGAGCCAATCGGATAAGCCGCCCGTCGAACTGCTGGAGCTTCCTCCAGCCTGCGGCCACGGCCCATATGCCCCGCCGGAAGTCTGCGGAGTGACTTGCGCCGCCGCGCCGCTGGCAGGAGCAGTTACGGAGCCGAGATTCGGAGAAGAAGGCGTGGACTCGCCAGCAATATTACCCTGATTGAGCGCTGTCTCTACTGATTGTTCGCCCTGCTGTAAAGCCTGACCGGCGCTTACGCCGCCGCCAGCGCCGCCAACCGTGGGCGTGGAAGGCGTCGTTGTGACACCAGAGCCGCCAGAGGATACAGGCGCGCCGCCGGTCGGTATTGACGGCCCCCCCCCACTATTAATAAAATCCGATGCGGAAGAAGAGGGGGATTGCAAGTCAGCGCTGGGGTTTGATTCTCCGCTGAATAGGTTGCTGGCGAATTTTCCTACATCAGGAAGGCCGGTGCTAGCGGGGGATATGTCTATCCCCAGCGCATTATTGACCAGACTATTGCCGCTGCCGATGCCGAGCGCGCCCGCCACCTCCTGACCGGCCAGCGCTTCCGCGCCGCCGATTGCGCCTTGACCGAGCGCCTTGCCAATGCTTTCCCCCTGCGATACACCGGAAATAGTTTGCCCAGCGGCATTTGCCAATGGCAAAAGCTCAGGATTCCCCGTAGCCACAGCCGCAACATCCAGAATAGGAGCCGCGAATTTTTCAACTTCTTTTACCGCGCCACCCATATCAAGACTCCATCGAATAATAAATATCGTCGGTTTTTAGCCGAGCGCCCAGCCGTTTAGCCAGCGGTGCCATATCATATCCCGTATCACATCCGAATTCCAGCGCTTTCCCTCCACGCGTCCGCGCCCATGCCAGCGCCGCGCGGAACAAGGTCAGCAATTCCCAGATATTCCCCGCATACAGATAGGCGCAATGCAAGAGCCGCCCGTCGAAAACCCTGACCATTTCCGTTGTCACCAGCGCCGCCCTTTCGGTGCGCAAAATAAGCACATCTTCCTGCATGACGCGGTGCGCCAGCCATACGCCGGTTTCCTGATAATTCTTTAGCAAATCGCCATAATGCCGCTTGGCAAATTCCATCAGCCAAGGAACATCCTCTATGCCGCATTTTTTATACCACACCCAGAATATTCCTTTCCGCTATATGTTCCTGCTCATGCGTGTCCATCCATATAAAAAACTGGTCATCCTGCGAAAAGTCAACCAGCGAGAGGTCAACCCCGTCCACGTTTGTCGCCTGCCGGATGGCTTCATGAATTGCCTCATGCGCCACCAGCCATTGCTGCACGGCCTTGGGGTCGTCACTCCATGAAAGAATGTCGTAATCCGGCACACTGACCGGCGTTGCCAGAGCAGCACATTTCTGCCGCAGAACGACATGCTCAAGATAATGGCCGTTACGCCACTGGCCGAAGCCTGCGTAATCACGCGGGAAGCAGGTTCCGGGCTGAAAGTTTACGGTCATGCCGTTTGTCCGTAATTGACTGCGGTTGAACCAAAGGCAAAGCCGGGGGTGAATTCAAGCATCATGGAATTAAGCGTATAATTTATCACGCTTCCGGTCAGTGTCATGCCGAGATATACCCCCGCAACGCCGCCCGTATTACCGGTTTGGTAGAAAAAAGACGCTGCATTGGTGGTGAAATTCAACGGCGCGTTGCCTGCCCCAAGAAATTGAATCGCTACCCCCCCGGGGCCGATGAAAGTCAGGAAATTCGTCACGTTGTAGTTGACCTGAAACGTCGGCGCACGTTCCGCCTCGAACAACAGGGACAGTGTCGAATTCGCGCCCGCCGATTGCGCCACCGCGTATCTGACGCTGCTTTTGCCTTGGAAAGGTTGACCGTGCGATGTCAGCGACGTGGAGAGCTTTATTGATACGGCTTTCGTGGCATCACCAAGAATCTGCGTAATGTCGTTGGTCGAGGTGCCGTAAGTCACGAAAACCCCGGAAACAAGCCCGCTAACAATATATTTCAGGCTATTCCCCTGTGACATTACAAACCATTTTTTATCCATGAAGCCGAGAATCAGACTGCGCGTGCCCGCCGAGGGATCGATATAGCGCACCAGAAGCAGATAAACGTGAATATTATTCATATCGTTGACCGCCGCGCAAGGTTGCTGCGAAAAGTCGAGATTGCGGAAAATCCCGTCCATGTCAGCCGAAATCTTCTCCACCGACGAGCCGAACACCGCGAACACGCCTACAGTGTTGGCGAACAGCAAGAGCCGGTTATAGGACACGATGGTATCCATAAACGGCGTGCCCTGGTCGGAAGAAAGCGTGGTCAGCGTGAATAGCGTCGAACTTCCCGAGACAGAAACATTGCCGATTTGCTTTACCGAGCCGTCGCCAAGGATGAACAGATAATTATTCAGGGAGCGCAGCGCCGTTATCTCATGCACCAGATCAGGGTCTTGAATGGTCGTCGAACCGGAAGCATCGCCGGCCAGAAAATCGTCATATCCAATCCCGCCATAGGTTGCACCAGTGCCGGTGTAGGTGATGACGTTTCCCGATGCCAGCCACACCCGGCCAAAGGCGACGGCCAGCGTCGTCGGATTCGGCGTAACGGTTGGCCATACATGGGCCGTGGCGGTCGCCCCGCTGCCTCCTGATACGGGTGTAATGCTCACGGTGATGGAATCGCTGGGCAAGTATCCCGTACCAGCATTGGTCAGCACAATTGCCGTCACCACACCGCCTACAACTGTTGCCGTGGCGGTCGCCCCGCTGCCGCTGCCGCCGGAGAAAGCCACCGTTGCCCCGCTGCTATAGCCTGAACCGCCCGCCGTCACTTCGATGTTGGGTGACAGCCCCCCCGCCCCGGCGGAAGTATGGGTGTCCCATGTCCAATATCCGGCGAGGGAATCCGCGACAAGGATGCGCTGCGTTCCCCATTGCGTACAATCGGGCTTTGTGGAGAACGTTCCGGAGTCGGCTATTTTAGTTTGCACGCCGCCAGGATTCGTTACCGCATAGGCAGCGCCGGACGCGCAAAAGCAGATGATATAGTCCGTTGTCAGTCCAAAATTGAAATAATATTGCTTGACGTTGGTTTCCCCGGCTATCGAGTGCAACGCAGATTTCGGAGCCGGGACTGACAGCAGGTTATTAGGCCCGATGGGCTGCAAATTCTCCATCCACGCCGCCTTTGTCTCCGGCAAGTCGTGACGGGCATATTGCGTGGACATGCCGTCGAACTGCTTAAAGACGATGATGTCCTTTCCTTCAAACTGGCTGCCAACCATCACAGCCTCCGTATCATCTTCAGGTATGTGGCTGTTGGATTATAAATACGGCGAACAAATGCCCGCGCAGGAAGCTGTACAACACGGCGGTCATATTTTCCATTGCCGCGTCCATCATACCAGTAATCCGCCATGCCGAGATTCCCGAGGGAGGCCATGCAGAGATGCGCGGCAAAAAACTGCACGCCGTCATTCCACGGGGCTATAACCTGAGCGTCAATATCACCGGGATTTACCAAAGGGTCAGGCAAAGAAATGACATCCCATTCCATCGTATAAACCTGATCGGGTATCTGGAATAAAAACATCTGTGAAAGCTGTGGAATCAGGGTAAATACGCTTGGAACACTATATTGCTGCGTCCACTGACGCATGAATGTCTGGAACGCGGTAAAAGGCACATATTCAAATATGATGCGCGTACTTCCCCAAATAACCGTCACAGAAAGAATATCAAGTATATTGACCAAAGGCGTGGCGATAGCGGCAGCCCCTGTTCCTGTAGAATCGGTAATAACAACCGTCGGGGCGGCTCCATAGCCTTGTCCCCAATTCGTCATGTTGATAGCGGTGATTACGCCGTCGATGATGACAGGTGATGCAGTTGCGCCTGCGCCTGCCCCGCCGGTCAGTGTGACAGTTGTGTTTTCGCTGTAATTCGCGCCCCCGGAGGTAACGGTGATGCCGCCCACGGTGCCGCTGTAATAATAATTTTCCTGCTGTCCTATGGTGTTGAGCGCCGAACCGCCAGTGACAGAAAGAAAATTTCGGACGCAATGAAAATCCTGCGCTACCCGGACACGCGCCTGATTTATAAAGCTGGTGAGCGTGGAATCCGTGAAGTTCGCGGCATTCGTATCATGGACGATTGCGCGGACTTGGTTGAGGTAATCCTGTAAGGTTGCCATTCATTACGCGGCCTCTTCCTTGGCGCGATGCTTAAATCCGCGTTCTGATTTATCTTCGGCTTTTTCATTTCCTGACGAAATGAAGGGCGGCGTGGAATCGACCGGGGGCGTTCCGTCGTTAGAGCGCGGCGCGGCAATAATGTCCTCTTCATAGGTCTTTTCAACCGTCACCAGCTGAACAGGTGAAAATTTGAGCGCTGCGAATACCTGATTGGCTTTTCGTTGCACATCTTCCGCCGGGTGATTCCATCCCCAGCGTTTTTGCAGGTGCTTAAAAATCTGCGACCGCAGACTGCCCGGCTCGTTGCTTTCGTACACGTCTTTCCCGGCTTCGGGAAATTCAACGCCGAAAATATGGCACGCCGCCTCATAGGGAACAACGGTCGTTTTGTCCTTCTCAAACACATAAGGAATTCCGTCGTAAGATTCCTTGATGGGCTTGGCGTTGGTACTGGTGACGCGAATCTTTAGCATAAATTACCCTATCTGCCATCCGAGGAGAGTATTATTGACGCCGCCGACGACTGCCGTGAACGTCGCATTGACGCTGCCGTCTGCCGTAGCGTTGCCGACCTGCTTGGCCAGCGGCACGGTTTGGAAACCGCCGCCCGCATCTTCAATGACAGGAGTGCCGAGCGCGCCGCCCGATTGCGCGGCGACAAAACGACCGGGGCGGGCAGGTGCGGGTTCGCCATTAATGGAAGATAGCGCGGTGCCGCTGCCAAGACTGGTCAAACCGACGACGCTGGCCGTATATCCGGTGTTCGTGCCGCCGACAGTGACGCTGGTCAGCGCAAGGTTCGGCAATGCCGTCGCCGCCGCGTTAATGCCGGTAGTCGAGGTGATGGTTACAGCCGGGATATGGGTGCCATCATAACCGGAGCCGGGATTGGTTATGATGATGCCCGTCAGGCCGCCGTTTGTTGCCGTGCCGTTGGCCAGCGCCGGGGTAATAATGCCGCCGGTGCCTGCCGGGTCTATGAGAATCAGCGCACCGAGCGACAACCAGTAATTCGGGTTGGCGGCGAACTGCGCCGGAGTGAGGGTCTGGGTATTGGCGGCGGGTGCATTCACATAGCCCGCGCCAGCAAAGCCAGAGGTGACCGAGCCGAGCGCGCCCGCTGATGTCGAAACAGTGGCGGTTGCGGGGATGGAAAGCCCAGCCGTACCCCCAAGCAGCCAAGGATTCGGAATGATGATTTGCGGGTTCGTATAGCCCGATCCTGCGGCGGTAACGGTATAGGTCAGCGATCCACCGATAATCGGCGTACCGGTGGCGGTAATGCCTGCGGCGGGCGCGGCGAAGCTTATCGTCGTGTTTGCCTGCGTGTACAGCGTACCCGCTACAGTGATGTTAGCACCCTGAATCGTGCCCGACAGATTGATAATGCGGTAATTGGTGCCATCGGAGGCGATCAATTCAATCAGCCCGTCAATGCCGGATTCCAGCACATGCCACAGGCCGCTGTTGATGTCGTACCACTGCGCGGCGCAATTTGCCCCAAGGCGGAATATCCAATTTCCTGCGCCAACCGGGAAAATAGAGCCGCCGGCGAGTCGCGTGACAATGGATGGATTCGGTGAGGCCGCAAGGCCGGGAATCGCAATTACTGAATTAGGGTCTGCCATAAAATCTCCTAGAGGCCGATATAAGCGAGGTTGGCGAATTTTCCGTGCGTCGAGGGCTTGACGTTGGTGAGTTGCATCAGCGTCAGAATCGCCCCGATATAGCCAAACTGGCCATTCGGAATGAGCGACTCAAACCCGGTAAAGTGGAACCCGGCTTTTTCATGAATCGCCAGCGACAGGTAATCCATGTTCAGCAGGTACAGGTAGCCTTCGGGACAATACAAGTCCTGATAGATGGGCACATTGTTCACCATCATCGACTGGAACAACGAACGCACGGTATTATCCCCGTATGCGCCTTCCGGTGTGACGTTATAACGCTCCTGCGGAGTAAAGTCCTGCTGGAGCATAGACCACGTCCCCGGCCCCATGAGGCCGAGCGTCGGAACCGCGCCGGTTTTCTTGGCGACGGAGGAAATATATTGCGAAATCAGGTTGCGCGTCGGGGTGACCTGCCCGGCAGAGTTGCTGACATAGACCGATTGCCACCAGCTCGTACCCTGCGCGTTGACCGAGTTGCGGGCGATGCCGCCGTAGGTGGCTGCCGTGGTGCCGTCGTCAATGGCGGCCGGCAAGCCGACTATCCGCAGATTGTTGGTGACATTATTCCACAAATCGGTGGAGAATACGTCGATGGAATTGTTGGTCGCGTCGTTCATGCGCGCTTCGATGATGGGCACAACGTCGTAATCGACCTGCACCAGGCCTTCAAAGCCGGGGAATGGGATGGGGGTCACGTAGGCCGCGAGGTTGAACTCGGCATCCTGCAAACCCGGCACGACGGCGGCGGTGTTGAATTTGCCGCTGTAATCCGTCGGCTGCGTCGAGGTCATCTGCTGCCCTTGCACGACAGCGGTAATCGGCGACAAACCGCCCCCTGCCAGCATGGCGGAAGAAAGCAGCGCGCACATCAGCGGCGAGGATTTGTAAATCTGGACAAAATAATTGCCCATGAAGGCGCGGCGCGTAGTGGCCGTAAACTC
>Ga0335069_10007970_pt1 | contig 15219 bp, 16 predicted proteins | sample Lox_Sample_11_FD_206714 | JGI IMG/M metagenome (GOLD analysis project Ga0335069, IMG submission 206714) | Soil microbial communities from Loxahatchee National Wildlife Refuge, Florida, United States - Lox_Sample_1.1 | ecosystem: Environmental > Terrestrial > Soil > Wetlands | place: USA... | reverse complement strand
CGGCGCCAGGTACCGCGGCGTCCCGAGCACGCGCCCGTCCTCGGTCTGCACCGGCGCCTCGCCCTTCTCCAGCTTCGCGATCCCGAAGTCCAGGAGCTTTGGCGTCACGTGTCCGTCGGGGTCCACGGCGAGAAAGATATTCGACGGGTTCACGTCCCGGTGCACGATGCCGCGCTCGTGCGCGTGCCCGAGCGCGCCCAGCACCGGCGAGATGATCGCGACGGCCTCCTTGGCCCCGCGCGGTCCGTGCTTCTTGATGTAGCGCCGCACCGACTCGCCCCGCAGCAGCTCCATGACGAGCACCAGCGTGCCGTCGGGCTCCTCGATCATGTCGTAGACCTTCACGATGCTGCGGTGCGAGAGCATCGCCGACAGCCGGGCCTCGTGCCGGAATCGCTCCTCGATCTGCAGCCCCTCAGCCTTGGCCGCGTCGCCACGACGCAGAGCCTTGATGGCCACGTCGGCGTGCGTCGCCTCGTTGCGGGCGACCCAGACCTCCCCGAAACCGCCGATCGCGATGCGCCGCCTCAGCAGGTACTTGCCTGCAATGCAGGTCCGCGGCTCGAAGCGAGGCACCGAGGCCGACGTCATCGCTCCCCCATTGTACGCCCCCCCTGTTGCGCCTTTGTGAAGCCCTGACCCGCAGACGCGACGAAACCTCGTCGTCGCGACGAAAGTCCGTCGCGCCACACGCGGGCCCAAGTGCGCGCAATCGTTGGCGCCGCGTCTTGGTCCAGGGGTTGCCATGGGAAGCGGGCATGAGCCGCTCGATCCCTCACGTCGCGTCCGTCTTGCTGACCGCGTGCAGCCTTGGTTGCACCGGGTGCAGCCTGATCGGGCTGGGCATTGGTTCGGCCGTGCCGCGCTACGAGCCGACGCCCGCCTCGTCGGTCGACGAATTGCCGGTGGGAACTCAGCTCCAGATCAAGATGGAGGACGGCTCGAGGTTCACCGGGACCGTGCAATCGCAGTCCGATCCGTTCGTCGTGCGCGATCTCGACACCGGGAAGACGAGGCGGGTCGATCCGGCCGAGGTGTGGGTTGCGGAGAAGAAGGTGGGCAGCCAATGGGACAAGGGCCTGTTCATCGGCGGAGCCATCGACATCGTGGTCGTCGTCCTGGCGACCGCGTTCATGACCCTCCGCTCCCAATACAGCTCCATGGACCTCTCCAACATGAGACTGGGCGGCTTCGGCGGCCCCGGTGGGTAGCTGACCGATGGGACACAACGCCGCGCCGCTCTGGAACGAGCCTACCTGGAGCGGGCAAAAGGCGTGGCCGAGCCGTTGCAACACGGGAGAGCATGAACCGCTTTCTCTTGCTCTTGGCACCTTGCTTCCTCCTTTGCGCCGGATGTGCGCCTGGGCGCGGCGGCCGCGCCGCACGCGACGCGCATGCCGTGGTCGCCACGGCCGACGCGGTTCTCCTGCTCGCCGAGCTCGGGGAGCAGGCCAGCAATTCGGTCCCCGGCGGTCACGAGGACATACTCGACGCGCCCGAACCTGTCCGCGTCGAGTATGTCGCGGTCGCTCCCGAGCCCCCGCAGCGCTACGCCCCACCGGCGCCTCCTCCTCCTGCGGGTCCGCGCGCGTTCGACCTCAGTGCTGCCGAATCATCCGTCGCCGCAGTCGACGTCGATGCCTGCAAGGACGAGGGTCTGGCCACCGGTTACGGCCATGCGACCGTCGCCTTCGCTCCCGACGGCACCGTCCACGCCGTCGCCCTCGATCTTCCGGCGGGCACGTCCTCCAACGCGCGCACCTGCATCGAGACCGCCTTCCGCACGCCCCACGTTGCCGCCTTCTCGGGCGACCGGGTCATGAACGTGCGACGCAGCTTCTACGTCTCGTAGCGTCGGCGTGGGCGGCCTCAGAACTTCACGCCCACCTGTCCGTGGGCCGTGAACACGGCGTTGCTTTGCTCGAGCCCGGGCATCAGGAGCACGTTGGCGTCGGCGCCGACGAACAGGGTGCCCAGCGAGAGGAGTCCGGTCACTCCCGGCTCGACGTACAGTTTGCTCGGGCTGTTCTCGTAGGCCACGCCGGTGGTGTCGCCGCTGAAGCTGAAGGTGGCGTTGCCCAGGCCCACCTGCGGTCGGATGGTCAGGATCTCGATCAGCTGGAAGCCCCACCCAGCCTCCACGCCGTACATCAACGTGTGGGCCGAGACACTGCCCGTCGGGTTCGAGCCGCTGTAGTCGGGCCCGCTGCCGCCGAGGTAGTACATCACGTTGATCCCACCATAGAGGTGGTCCATCAAGACGACGCCGGCGCGTCCCCCGAGGCCGAAGCCGAGAGGGTTGATGGTGCCGCCCCCGCCATAGGGATTCGTGGCGGCGCCGGCCTTTGCAGCAACCTCGATGCCGATGGGCCCGAGAGCATGCGCCGTGCGCGTGCTCGTCACGACGGCGATCGACGTCAGGCCCAAGAGCCATGCGGTTCGCTTCATGAGATCCACGGGTAGGACGTTTGAGCCTCAGGGGCCATTGCAGAACGAGATGCACGTGCCCGCGTCGGTGTCGCAAAGTCCCTCGCACAAGAAGTTGTACTCGCAGGGTGCTCCAGGAGGGAGCTGCGGGGTGCACAGGTCTGCGCCGCCATCAACCGCGACGCACAAGAGGCCGAGCTGGCAATCGCTGAAGCCGCCGCAGGGTCCACCATCCCCCGACGGCCCGCCCGCGTAGCAAACGTTCGCCGAGCAGATGCCGCCATCGAGGCATCCGGCGCCGTTGCTGCAGTTCTGGCCGAGGGCGTTCAGAGACTGGCAGGTCTCACCGGGTGCGCATCCGAATCCGGCGCCGCAGAGGGGGTGAGCTCCGAACCGATAGTCTGGGTCGTAGTTGCTCGACGTCCGTGCCTACGCCCATCGCGAAGTAGCCGGGTGGCTACACCCTCGCGTAATCGCAGGTTGGCGAGGCCGGTCGAAGTCCGCGAAAAATGAGTCGCGCGAGCGCGGCATGCCCGCTGCTAAGCGCGGCCTCACACGACTTTCCGCGGGAGGTTTCCCCCATGAGGCATGTCTTTCTCGGATGCGTCGCCGCGCTCCTCGGCGCGTGCGGCGGTAACTCGTCGACCCCACCGGGTCCTTCGGCCGGCGTGGACGTGAGCGGCGCGTGGAACGCGACGTGGACGAGCGCTTCGGGTCAGGTCGGGCACGGCTCGATGCAGCTCCTTCAAAACGGGTCGTCGGTCTCGGGCACGACGCTCGTCCAGAACTCGCCTTGCCTGGCGAACGGCGACGTGAGCGGCTCGGTCGCCGGCGACCAGCTGTCGGGCGCGATGACCGCAGGCGGCACGTCGATCACGTTCGACTCGACCATCGACGGATCGCAGATGAGCGGGACCTACGACGCGGTCTCCGCGGGCGCATGCACGGGCGACACGGGCACGTTCGTCGCGACGCGGTAGTCGAAGCCTCGCCGGCCCCTACGACGTGCGGTGGGCCGTCATCCACCTGTCGACGGCGACGTCCAGACTCTTGTCCCGGTTGGCGCGCAGCTCCCCCTCGACCTGCGCGATGTGCGCGCGGATGAGCGCGATCATCGCCTTCTCGTCGATGCGCGGTGCATCGTTCCGGGCGATGGGACGAGGCGCGAACGCGGCCGGCTGCGTTGGAGCGAGCAACGGTGCCGGGGCCTGGATGCTCGCAAGCTCCTCTTGGGTCAGTCCGGAGCCGAGCATCCAGTCGAGGATCGGACCGTCGTGCACGTCGGCGACGGCGAGATCGTTGCGCGTCCGAACGGCGACGTCGACGAGGTCGTCGCGGCCGTCCTGGTGAACGAGGTTCGCCACCGCGCAAAGGCGTCCCGCGGCGTCGCGGAACATGTGCAGGCTCGGTGCGGTCGTGTAGTCGTGCGGAAACTGGCCGGCCCGCGCGTAGGCGTCGAGTCGCGCGATCTGCTGCTCGCGATGCGCCGCGAGTTGCGCCCGTATCGCTTCTGCCTGCTGCGTCGTCGGCTGGGGGCGCTGCCGCGCCGCATCGGGCTGGTGGCAACCGGCCAGGAGGAGCAACGCCGCAGTCGTGACCAGGAGAGAGTTACGGAGCGACATGCCCTGGATACGCACCAGGCAGGCGTCCGATCTGGCTGCCCTACCCTTTCAGCTTCGCCTTCGTCCCCGGATACCAGCTCCACTGCTCGATGATGCGTCCGCCGCCGATGCGGAAGAGCGCGGTCCCGGACACCTCGACGGCCTCGCCGTCCTTCGACGTCTTGCGGATCGTGTTGCGGACGGCGACGTACTCGGCATCCGCGCCCAGGATCTGGCACGTCATCCGGGCGTCGGGATGCTTCCTGTGGAAGCGCGGCGCGATGGATCGCGCGGCGGCGGGGCCGATGACGTCCGGATGGGCGTGGTCGACGTACCGCGGACCGAGCACCTCGTCCGCGAGGTTCCCCTTCCCGGTGTTCCACATCTCGAAGTAACGCTGCACCAGTCTCGTGCTCGCCTCGGCCTCCGCCAAGGAGGGCCGGGCACCGTCGTGCGTGGTCCTTTGCTGTGCGCCCGCCTCGAAATGTTCGAACAGGGCGCGCGGGCTGAGTGGCGCGTTCATGGGAACCCTCCTCACCGCCGCGTGGGTCGGCTACATTCGGAACGATGATTCCGGTTCGATGGTTATACGGAACGCCCCCTCCGGTTGTCAACTCATGACGGCGCGCGGCAGGCCCCTCCGTGCCGACGCCGAGCGCAATCGGCTACGTGTGCTCGAGGTCGCGCAGGCGGTCTTCGCCTCCGAAGGGCTCGCCGTCCCCATCGACGAGATCGCGCGGCGCGCCGGGCTCGGCGTGGGGACGCTCTATCGCCATTTCCCGACGAAGGAAGCGCTCTTCGAGGCCATCGTGATCGGCCGCATGCAGGCGCTCGTCGGCGAAGCCCGCGAAAGCCGGAGCGCCAAGGATCCCGCGGAGGCGTTCTTCGCGATCCTCTCGCGCATCGTGGAAGAAGGGGCGGTGAAGAAGGACTTCATGGACGCGCTCGCCGGAATGGGCTCCGACGTCGCGCGCGCCTTGGGCGACCTCAAGAAAGAGCTGCGCGCGGCGCTCGACGTGCTCCTCAAGCGTGCGCAGCGCGCCAAGGCGGTGCGGCGCGACGTCGACGTCCGCGAGGTGCTGGCTCTCACGATGGGCGCTATGGGGGCGGCCAAGCAGTACGGCATCGACGCGCGGGGCCGCGCACGGCTGCTCGCGATCATGCGCGACGGGCTGCGGCCAGCGCGCTGAGCGATCAAACGTGCGAGCGCCAGAGGAGCGCGCGCCATTCGTCGCGCTCGTAGACCTCCGGCCGCTGGTCGCCGAGCAGCCGCGCGTAGTGCACGCTCACCTCAGGAACGTCCGTCGACACGAGGCCGGAGAGCAGGATGGATCCGCCGGAAGCGCGCAGGCGCACCACCTCCTTGCAGAGGGACAGCAGAACCGACCGCCACACGTTGGCGACGACGAGGTCGAAGGGACCGCGCACCTCGGCCAGCGACGAGAACGACCGGACGCGATCCTCCACGCCGTTGGCTCGATAGCACCGCTCCGCGTGCTCGATCGCGCGCGCATCGATCTCCACGGCATCGACGCTCGCGCCGAGGCGAGCGCCGGCGATCGAGAGGATCCCCGACCCGCTGCCGACGTCGAGCAATCGCCAAGGGCGGCCGCGCGGAGCGAGGGCGGCGATCCCCTGCAGACAGAGCTGCGTCGTCGGATGGAACCCGTCGCCGAAGCCCGCGCCCTCCTCGAGCCAGATCGGAATGGCCTCCGTGGCGGCCACTGCCCCCGCCGGCAGGATCTGCCAGCGCGGCGCGACGCGGATCGGGGCGGGGACGCGCGAGCTCACTGGAGAGGCTCGGCATGGTTCCCCCGTGCACCACCCCCGCGCAAGGGTGGCGGAGATTCGCGAACCCTTCGCGGACGCTCGCGACAGCGACGCGCGGCTGCCCCCGATCCACCCGCGATTTGGCCGTCCCGGCTCGGGCACGATGCGTGCTGATGACCCACAGTGTGCGGTCGCTCGCCGTTCCCCTGTTGCTCGCCGCTGCCTCGATCCTCGGTTGCTCCGGCGGCGCTGGCTCCGACACCGGCGAGAGCGGGGCGGAGTCCGATGCCGTGTCCCCGTCGACCACGGACGCGGGGATCGACGCGCCCGGATCACGCGACGCGCCGACCGCCGCCGATGCTCCGGCGACACCGCCGAAAGACGCTGCGACCGACGCGGCGAAAGATGCGGCCCCTCCTCCCCCTCCCGATCTCGGCCCCGCGGGCGACTTCGAGACGTACGCGAAGAACGCCGCCGACGCGCTGCAGGCACTCTACGACCCGTCGACCGGCCTCTTCCCGTCCACCGGCTGGTGGAACTCGGCGAACGCGATCACCGCGCTCGTCGACACGATGGCCCGCACCGGATCCACCGCGTACGAGTCGGACCTGTCCACGACGTTCGCGAAGAACTCGGGCAGCAACTTCATCAACCAGTACTACGACGACGAAGGCTGGTGGGCGCTCGCCTGGATCGACGCGTACGACCTGACGAAGGATGCGAAGTACCTCTCGATGGCGAAGACGATCTTCGCCGACATGACCGGCGGCTGGGACTCGACCTGCGGCGGCGGCCTGTGGTGGAGCAAGGCCAAGACCTACAAGAACGCCATCCCGAACGAGTTGTTCCTCGAAGTCGCGGTGCGCCTCCATGCTCGCACCCCCGGCGACGGCGGCGCGGGGAGCTTCATCGACTGGGCGAACCGCGAGTGGACCTGGTTCGACGGGTCCGGGATGATCAACGCGAACAACCTCGTCAACGACGGGCTCGACGCGACCACGTGCAAGAACAACAACGGCGCGACGTGGACGTACAACCAGGGCGTGCTCATCGGAGGGCTTGTGGACCTGGCGAAGAACAAGCCCGATCCGACGCTGCTCACGCGCGCGCAGGCGATCGCCGACGCGGCGATGAAGAAGCTCGTCGACGACGTGGGCGTCCTTCACGAGCCGTGCGAGCCGTCGTGCGGCGGCGACGGATCGCAGTTCAAGGGCATCTTCATGCGCCACCTCTACGAGCTCGCGAAGGCGACGAACACGGCGCGAGACATCGCGTTCATCACGACGAACGCAGACTGGGCGTGGAACGCAGCCCGCAACGCGCAGAACGATCTCGGCCTGAGCTGGAGCCAGGCCCTCGACGCGGTGGACGCCGCGCGCCAGTCGTCGGCGCTCGACGCGCTGAACGCCGCCACCGCATGGAACGCCGCTGCGCCGAACCTCGCCCTCCACAAGACGGCGACGGCCAACGGGTCGTGCGCGGCCGGTCAAGCGGCGGCACAGGGTGTCGACGGATCGATGACGACGAAGTGGTGCGCCGGCGCGACGAACGACGCGTACTGGATCGTCGTCGACCTCGGCGCCGAGGAGAGCGTGAGCCGCATGATCGTGCGCCACGCCGGCGCGGGCGGCGAGAACGCAGGGTGGAATACGAAGGACTTCGCCCTGAGCGCGAGCACCGACGGCAAGACGTTCGCCCCCGTCGCCACCGTCCAGGGCAACACACGCTCGGTCACGATCCACCGCTTCGCGCCCGTGTCGGCCCAATACCTGAGGATGGACATCAGCGCCCCGCAGACCGATCCGCAGTATCCGGCCGCGCGCGTTTACGAGATCGAGGCGTACGCGCGGTAGCAGCTCAGGTGGTCAGCCGGTCATCGGCAGAAGGCGCGCAGCTCTTCACGGGCCGTGATGCCGTCGTGGGCGGGCGCGAGATCCAGGGTCGCGAGGACGTGCCCGCTGATCGTTTCCGGGGGCGACCACATACCGGCCCTTCCGCTCCACAAGAGCACCATCCGTGATTCGTCGAGCCGGATCGCTGCCAGCCCCGTGGCCCGCGGGACAGGCGTGGTGGCGTCCACGATCATCGCGGCTACGACACGCCCCGAGCGCTTACTCCGCGTCGATGCGGCCTCGATGAAGACGCCCAGGTACTCGCGTCGCAGTGCACCCGCCTCGTCGATGGGCCACGAGCGCGTCTCGAGCGCCCGTCCCAGACCGCGCGCCACGGCATCGAGAACGCGCATGTCCTCGCCGTGGAACTCGTGCGAAATCGTGTCTTCGAGACACACGGTGCCGATGGCGGGGCCGTCGCCCATCCGCAGCGGCACACCAGCGTAGAAGTTCCATCCCGCGAGCACCTGCCTGTGGCGCGCGATGCGCTCGGACGGATGACGTGCAGGATCCTCGACCAGGAGGGTGGAGCCTGCGGCAATCACCTCGTCGCAGAGGGCGTCCGCGAGAGGCACGGCCTTTCCCTCCGCCAACCCCAGGCGGGCGCCATCGACGGCTGCGGTGCGCAATCCTCGCGGATCCAGGAACGTCACCTCGGCGGTGCCGAATCCAAAGTAGCCCGTCAACCAGCGGGGGATGCGACGAAGAGCGTCGCGGATGCCTGCCTCCATGGGGCCGAGCTGGGCCAGCGCGCGAGCCGCGCCCTCGTTCGCGAGCCGCCTTGCTTGCTCGACCTCGGCCGCATTCTCCGTCATCAGCGCGGCCGGCACCGGCTGGCTCGCGATGGCCGCGCGCAGCGCGCCGACGACGGTCGTCATCGAAAAGGGCTTCGCCAGGAAGCTGTGTGCGCCCCGGCGCAGAGCTTCGCCACGCAGATGGTGGAAGCCAGACTGCGCGACCACCGGAGGCGCCGATGGTCGCGTCGCCAGCACCGAGAGGAACTCGAGACCGTCCATCTCGGGCATCATCATGTCGAGCAGGATCACGTCGGGCCGAAGCTCACCCGTGAGCTCGAGGCCTCGCTTGCCGTCGAGAGCGCTGCTGACCACGAAGCCCTCGTCGGAGAGCGCCATCGAGAGCGTCTCCTGAAGGTCCTCGCTGTCGTCCACCACGAGCACTCGAGCCATGGGTGCCCCGAGATCAACCGCGGCATGCGAACCGCGTGCGCGCGCGGCTCTTCCGGGAGCCGGCGGCTCAATCCGCTGCCACGTCGCTGCTCTGCAGCCTCTCGTCGACAGGAAGGCCCGCCTTGCCCAGTAGCTCGCGCAGCCAGCGCAGCTTGTGCGATCGCAACGCCCACCCCTCCGCGCGCAGCCGCGCGTAGGTCGCGACCGCCGCCTCTACGTCCGCGCGCGACAGCGGGGCGCCCGCGGGCCGGGCGTAGATCGTGGCCCACTCGGTGTTGGCCACCTTGCGGTGGTGGCGGCGCGTGAGTTGTGCACGCGCCGGTGAAGGCGGCGCAGATCCCGATTGCGACCGCTGCGCGGGGGCGCAAGACGACACCGGGTATGCGCCATTGGTATCAAGTCGTCATGTCACGTGAGGGTGCAGCTCCATCTCTGCACGCGGAAAGTCTTGTGAGTACGGGCGCCTTCGATCATCACGGAGTTGCTGGACAACGTGATCGAACGGAGGACGCCCGTGAGCCCTACATACGATGATCTGCCGGATGCGGTGAGCCAAAGCGTCGCCGTGCTGACGCGTCAGGTGCGAGATCTGCTGGAGGTGGAGGAAAAGCTCGAAGTGGCTGTCTTCGAGCGCGCCCTTGTGGCCAGCTTCGCCGAGCTGGGGCGGGCGGTCATGCGACAGGTGCTCGTGCAACTCGACCCCGGCGGACGCGATGTCGTGGTCGATGGTCAGCGACAGTGGCAAGCGGTCCGGGCGACGCACGAGTACATGACGGCCTTCGGGAGAGTGACGGTCGAACGGGGTGTTTACCGAGCGGTGCGCAACGGTCCGACGCTGTGCCCGATGGAGCTGCGAGCCGGGATCGTGGAGGGGTTTTGGACGCCGCACGCCGCCAAGTTGGCCGCGTTGTGCATCAGCGACATGACGCCCAAGCGCGCCGAGAGCTTCTTCAAGGAGCTTAGAATGATGGGGCCTTCGCGCAGCTCGCTGGATCGGTTGCCCAAAGCTCTCAACGAGCATTGGGAACGCAACCGGCTGAGCTACGAACAACGCGTCCGAGCTGATGAGCGGATCCCCTTAGGAGCGGTGGCCGTCGCCGTCTCCTTGGACGGCGTGCTGGTCCCCACGCGAGGCACGGACAAGGCCGAGAAGAAGGCCGAAATGAGACGCCAAGGGCGCCTCGACAAGGGGCCGGCAGGGTACCGAGAGGTCGGCTGTGCAGCCCTGAGCTTCTACGATGCCGAGGGCAATCGGCTGTTGACACGCCGTGTGGCTCGAATGCCCGAAGCCAACAAGCTCACGTTGAAGGAGCAGCTACGTGGCGAGCTCGAACATGTGCGGCGGCAACGTCCCGAGCTAGTGGTCGTGGCGGTTGCCGATGGTGCGGCCGACAACTGGGAGTACCTGTCGGCGCTGAAGCCGGACCACCAGGTCGTCGACTTCTACCACGCTGCGGAGCATCTCAAGCGAGCCGTCGACGTGTCGATGGGGAGAGCCGGCAGCGTGGCGACGCTCGCCAAATTCGAACAGCTCCGAACGACGCTGCGTCATCACCCATCGGGCGCCGACAAAGTCATCGCCGCGCTCAAGAAACTCCGACCGCCACGCCGCGGCGACCCTCGCGACTACCGGACCGGAGCGACCTATTTCCACAAACACCGTCAGCGCATGAAGTATGCGGCGCTCGACGCCGAGAACCTCCCCATCGGCTCCGGAGTCATCGAAGGCACGTGCAAGTCGCTGGCGAGCGACCGCTTGAAACGGGCGGGAATGCGCTGGGACCGACGAGGCGGACAGGCCATCCTCAATCTCCGCTCCTCGACCCAAAGTGACCGATTCGATGCCGCCTGGCGACTGCTGCAACAACACTATTCCGCGCAGATCACCGAGGCGGCGTGATCAGAGCCAGAGCTGCACCCTCACGTGACGTGACGTCACGTGCGCGGGGCGCCGGCGGCAGCTGGGCGATGGTTCGGCTGCGACAGCACGACCGGGAAGGATGCGCCGCGAGCGAACGACTTGCTGGCGGGCTCGACATGTCGACGCTCGCGACCCGACGCGCCCTCGTTCGCGACAGGTGGCGCGCATCTCGCGCGGCATCGCGGAGGGCGGGTACCAAACGCGGATACTGAGTGGATTCCGCACCCGGCACGACCTCTGCTTCGCGCGGTTTGCATGGCGAGCACCCCTAGAGGTGAAAAGGCCATAGTGCACCCCAGTCCATCGAGGCTGTTGCTGCGCACGGTCGTCGCGACGTGCGCGCTGGCGTGGGTGTCCGCCGCGTGCGGATCGAACGCATCGAGCACGGTGACGTCCGCGTCGGCCGATGACGGCGGCTCGGGCGCCGGCGAGTCCGATTCCGGTGCTGACGCCGCACCCGGCCCGAGGCCCGCCGACGGCTCCTCCGATTCGCGCGTTGCCGACGACGCGTCGTCCGATTCGGGCCGCAAGGACGGCGCGCCCACGTCGCCGCCCGCTCCTGCGTGCAAGGCCGGCGATCGAAAGGAGTGGTCGGGTCCCGTTGCGAACACCGGGATCTCGGTCGCCGTCTGCTCGGTGTGCGGCGCGAGCTACGTCGTCGCCTCGAACGACAGCGGAGCCGCCGGGCAGGTGTCGGTCGACAACGGAAGCAAGACCATCACGGTGAGCGTCGCAGCGGGCGCGATGGCCACCTCGGCCAACCTCGCGGACAACCCGGCCGACGGCACGGTGACCGTCTGCGCCACCGGCTCGTCGCACGCTTGCCTCCCGAGCTCTCCGCCGAACCAGCGCTACTGCAATCCGTATCGCGACCTCACCAACCTGGTGCCCGAGCGCATCGACCAGGGCGTCGACTACGGTGGCGCCGGTCCCATCTACGCCATGGGGCCGGGGACGATCGACGTCTTCAACAACAGGAACGACGCCGGCTGGCCCGGCGGGACATTCGTGTCCTACGTGCTGAGCGTCGGTCCGGCGGCGGGCAAGGAGATCTATCTCGCCGAGAACATCGATCTGAATACGGGCCTGCAGCCCGGCTCGTTCGTCTACAGCGGCACGGTGATCGGGACGCTGGTGGACGCCTCCCCCGACTCCGAATCAGGCTGGGGCGTCTCGGGCGAGAGCGTCACCGCGGAGCACAGCTGCTACGCGGAGGGCTGCATGACGCCGCTGGGCGTCAACTTCAACACGCTGCTCATGTGCCTGCAGGTCCCCTCCGGAACCCAGGGAACAGGCGGCTGCTGTCCGCAGCCGACAGGCTGGCCCACCGACTGGTGCACGGAGCTCACCGCCTGGCAGTAGCGGGTACGTGCTAGGCCCTTCTGGTGGCCCGCATCTCGGCCCGGCTGAGCGAGAACGCCGCAGGCGACTTCTTCGTCGACGACTCGTGCATCGACTGCGAGACGTGCCGCATCGTCGCGCCGGGCACGTTCGCTCGCTCGGACCGACTGGGGCTCTCCATCGTGCGACGGCAGCCCGCATCGCGCGAGGACGAGCTGCGCGCCGCGATGGCGCTCGTGTCGTGCCCGACGAGCTCCATAGGGACCGAGAGCAAGCTCGACGTGCACGAGGCCGTCGAGGCCCTGCCCGACCCGATCGCGGGCGGCGTCTTCTACTGCGGGTACGCGTCGGAGGACTCGTTCGGCGCGGCGAGCTACCTCGTGAAGCGCGCATCGGGCAACGTGCTCGTCGATTCGCCGCGCGCCGCGCGCCCGCTCATGGAGCGCATCGCGTCACTCGGCGGCGTGGCCACGATGTTCCTCTCGCACCGCGACGACGTGGCGGACCACGCGAAGTACGCGCGCCGCTTCGGCTGTGCGCGCGTACTGCACGCTGCCGACGTCGGCGCCGACACGCGCGAGGTCGAGCGCCGCATCGAAGGCGACGCGCCCGTGGAGCTCGCGCCCGACCTGATCGCCATCCCGGTCCCGGGCCACACGCGCGGGAGCATGGTGCTCCTGCACCACGAGTTCCTCTTCACCGGCGACCACCTCTGGGGCACCGACGACGGCGACGGCCTCGACGCCGGGCGCAGCGTCTGCTGGTACTCGTGGCCCGAGCAGGTGCGCTCGATGGAGAAGCTGCTCGCCTTCGACTTCGAATGGGTCCTGCCCGGCCACGGCCCGCGCTTCCACGCGCCGGCGAGGCGCATGCGCGCGGAGCTGGAGAGGCTCGTCGCCCGCATCAATAAGTGACCAAGCCCTCGCTCAGACTGGCAGGTCGAGTGACCGCTTGATGGCAACTGCCCGCGACGATTCAATCGATAATCCGCGTCTCGTACCGCTCATTTCATACACTTGCCACTGCTGGAACGGCGGCTGCAACGGTCCGACGCATGTTCCTTCGCCGAAGTGCGCTCGTCGTGTGGGTGGCTGCGCTCATCTCGCTGACTTGCGGCAGCTCGTTCGTTGCCTGCGGCAGCAGCAACAACACCGGAACCGGAGGGGGCGGCGACGGTGGAGACGCCACCTCGAGTGGCAGTGGCAGCAGCAGCGGCATGGTGAACATCGGCGACGCCGGCAACCCGTTCGGCAGTGACGGCGGGTGCGTGGCGCTCGGCAACGGGTGCAGCGCGAACGGGGCGTGCTGCAGCGGCGCGTGCATCAAGGGTGCGTGCGGCTTCCCGGCGTGCGGCTCCGACGGCACGGCGTGCACCGGCAACAGCGAGTGCTGCAGCGGCTCTTGCACCAGCGGCAAGTGCGCCGCGCTCAACTCGATGTGCAAGACGCTCGGCAACATGTGCACGGCGAACACCGACTGCTGCTCGGGGTTGTGCAGCGGCGGCACCTGCCAGCCCTCGTCCTTCTGCGGTCAGGCGGGCGACGCGTGCCACTCCAACACGGACTGCTGTACCGGCAGCTGCACGGTTGCGACCGGGGCCAGCATCGGCACCTGCGGCATGTTCGCCTTCGGCGGCAACTGCTCTGCGGCGGACGGCCAGCTTTGCAACACGCCCGCCGGCGAAGGAGGGTGCGGCGGCAACTGCTGCAGCCGCCTTTGCGCGCCGTGGGGCCCCACTGGCGTCGACATCTGCCAGCCGGCGACGGGCTGCCACGTCGAGGGCGACACGTGCGTCACCGACACCGATTGCTGCGGCTCGGAGGCGTTCGTCGACGCCGGCATTCCGACTTCCAACAAGCCCGTGGTGTGCATGAACGGCTACTGCCAGCAGCACATGGGCTGCACGCCGAACGGCGACGTCTGCAAGCTCATGACGACGTCGTGCAACGCGAACCAGGACTGCTGCGCGGGCCTCGGCAACGCACATACGGCATGCCGCCCGGACAACCTCGGCGTCCCGCGATGCGCGAGCGGGTGTGACCCCGACGCCGGGGTGGGCACGAGCGGAAGCGCGTGCGCGACGAGCGCCGACTGCTGCAACGGCAATCCGTGCGTGCCCAACCCCAACGGCAACCCGCCCTTCGTCTGCAACGCGACCAGCTGCGTCGCGTGCGGCAGCGGGTGCACCACGAACGCCGACTGCTGCACGGGCACGAGCTGCATCGTGGCGACCGGCAGCACGATGGGCAAGTGCGGTCCGTGCGGAAGCGGCTCGTCGTCGGGCAGCGGCAGCTCCTCGGGCAGCACCCCCGACGCCGGCCCCACCTGCGCGCTCTACGGCCAGCAGTGCACCACCTCGACGGAGTGCTGCAACGGTGTGCCTTGCACGGTGGGTCGCTGCATCGAGCCGATTCAGTGATGCAGGGCGATGGTCCTCGAAGCGAAGGTCAAGCGTGTAACGGGTAACACGGTCAGGATTCAGACGGAGCCGTCTGGCTTCGTCATGATCCACATGGACCAGAGGGGCAACTACGTGAACGACACGTGGCACCCTTCGCTCGAGGACGCCAAAGCGCAGGCCAGATCCGAGTTCGAGGTGGAGGATCAGGACTGGGTGCAGCTTCTCCCGTGAGGGAAGATGGCGCTCGCGCGAGCGTACGAAGAAGGTGATGACCAGTAGCCCCTACGGCTCTTCTTCTTCATCACCCGTCCCGCTTGGCCCCCTTCACGTCGAACCTCGCACCCACACCACCGATGCGGACGCACGTCGCGTCCTCGAGCGACTGGACGAGGAGCAGCAGGACCTCGCGTTGACGCTCCAGTGGATCAGTCAGGCCATCGACGGGATCCCCGACTCACCGCGCAACTCGGCCGCCATCGGTACGCTGCGCACCTATCTGCGCGACCTGTCCGACGTTCGCGATGCAGCGAGTCGTGCGCTCGCCGCGGCGGAGCTCTCGCTGGGCGACGCGGAGGTCGCAGCGCTCCTCGCGCCCGACGGGGCGCTCGTCACGTACTTCTCGGGCCTCTACGAGTGGTGCGAGCAGCTCGTCGGCACGTTCGAGCAGCTCGCGAAATGC
>Ga0335069_10007969_pt1 | contig 15220 bp, 14 predicted proteins | sample Lox_Sample_11_FD_206714 | JGI IMG/M metagenome (GOLD analysis project Ga0335069, IMG submission 206714) | Soil microbial communities from Loxahatchee National Wildlife Refuge, Florida, United States - Lox_Sample_1.1 | ecosystem: Environmental > Terrestrial > Soil > Wetlands | place: USA... | reverse complement strand
CTTGCTTCAAACCTACTTCGCGGCTCCGGCCTTTTGAGTGCGCTTCAGGAAGTAGTCCAGAAGCTCGGAGCTGGAGTTGCCCATCTCGACGTCGAACGCTTCAATCCGGTTGGTGAAGTAGTTGAACGCCCAGACGGCTGGGACGGCCACGAACAGACCGACGGCGGTGGTGACCAAGGCTTCCGAAATACCGCCCGCGACGGCGCCCAGACCGGTGGACTTCTGCGACGCGATGCCCTTGAATGCGTTGATGATTCCGACGACGGTGCCGAACAGTCCGACGAACGGGGCGGTGGATCCGATGGTCGCCAGGCTGCTGACGCCGCGTTTGAGCTCGGCGTGCACGATGGCTTCGGAGCGTTCCAGCGCGCGGCGGGACGCTTCGATTTCTTCGCCCGGGATCTCCGTGCTCAACTGATGGGCGCGGAATTCCTGCAAACCGGCCACGACGACTTTGGCCAGGTGGCTCTTGCTGTAGCGGTCCGCGATCTTGATGGCTTCGTCCAGCTTGCCTTCGCGCAGCGCGCCGGCCACGGCCGGAGCAAACTGGCGCGACTGCTTGCGTGCGCCGTTGTAGGCGATGGCGCGATCGATCATCACGCCAATCGACCAGGCCGACATGATGAACAGCAGGACAACGACGGCCTTTGCCGCGTATCCCATGTTGCTCCACATTCCCACCACGTCAAAACTGGCCGCTCCTTGCTCTTGTAGGAGCATGAGAGCTAAAACCGGTAATTGTAGAAACATCTTGTTCTCCTGCGAGTTGAATTTAGACTACTACTGGCTTAACGTAAAATTGACTTCGATCTGAGTGACCACTTCCACCGGCTCTCCGTTGAGGAGCGTCGGTTTGTATTGCCACTGCGTGACGGCCTGCCGGGCCGATTCCACCAGCAGCGGGTGGCCGCTCACTAACTGCAAATTCTGGATGGTGCCGTCCTTGCCGATGATGGCGGTGAAGCGCACCACGCCCTGAATACGCGCCTGCTTGGCGAGCGGCGGGTAAATCGGGGTGACCTTGCGGATCAGGTTGGCGGCCTGGACGTTGCCGCCCACGCGGATGCGGGAAGGCCCGGCCTTCTTTTCTTCCTTCACGGGAGGCGGCGGAGGAGGAGCCGCGCCGACCGCTCCGATGATTCCGCCGATCACGCCGCCCGGCGCGCCACCGGGCACGCCACCCATGACGCCGCCCACCACGCCCGCCGAAGACGGCGGAGGCAACTCTTCTTCCTTAATCATGGCGATATCTTTGGGGATGGTCTTAGGGGCCATCAACCGGCCGGCGTCGAACTGGCGCGGAATGACTTTCACAACTTTGGGGGGCGCCGGAGGCGGGGGTGGAGGCGGAGGAGGAGGCGGCGGTGGCGCCACCAGGAAACTGGTCAACTGGGCTTTCGGTAGCGTGTCCGTGTAAATCAACGGAATCAGAATCAGGACCCCGATGACCGCGACCTGGCCCGCGAACGAAAGCCATACCGACCAGGACTTGTTCGTCCTGGCGGTGCTTACGAAGGTTTGATCAAACATTCCCATGCCTCACCTCATCCCAAGAATTGCCTGCGCCGTATCGGCGTAGAAAATATCATACACACTCTGGCTCGTCATTTCACCTTTGCCGCTCCCCGCCGGGCGTTTTCCTTGGAAGCGCCCGACTTGGCAACGGGCTTGGGAGCGCTGGGCGGCGGCGTTGGCGTCTCTTTGCGGGCAGGCGCCGGGGCTGCAGCCCCGCCGCGCTTGCGGCTTTCCAACAAGCGTTGCCCGTAGATCACGATCGGGCTGGCGATAAAGACCGACGAGTAGGTTCCGAAAATGATGCCCCACACCAGGGCGAAGGAGAATCCGTTGAGCACCTGTCCGCCGAACAATAACAGCGCCAGGGCGGTCAGCAGGGTCAGCCCGGAAGTCAGCACCGTGCGGCTCAGGGTTTGATTCACGCTCTTGTTGATGAGCGGCTCCAGCTGCTCGCGCCGCATGATCTTCAGATTTTCACGGATGCGGTCGAACGTCACGATCGTGTCGTTCATGGAGTATCCGACCAGGGTGAGCAAAGCCGCCACGACGGTTAGCGAGATCTCTTTGTTGAACAGGGAGAAAAATCCGAGGGTGATGATGGTGTCGTGAAAGACGGCGATGACGGCGGCGGCGCCGTAGATCCACTCGAAGCGGAACGCAATGTAGACCAGCATTCCGCCCAGGGCGTACAGCACGGCGAGAATGGCTTTGCGCTGCAATTCGGCGCCGATCTTGGGCCCGACCACTTCGGTGCCCACGACGGCCACCGTGTCGGCATAGCACTGCTGTTTGATCACGTTCAGTACTTGTGGGGTTACGCCTGGTACCGAAGCCAGCTCGTCGAGATTGCGAATCAGCCCGGAATGCTGTTTCCGGTAGTCCATGATGTTGGCGGCCAGGTTGTTCAGTTGCTGATCGGCGATCGGCACGGAGGCGCCCTGTAGAGCATCGCGCAGACGATCCGCCAGACCGCTGGCGCCGCTCGCGTTGATGTTGTATTTGCCGTTGCCGGGCTGGCCGAAAGCGGCGGTGAGGGAGTCAACAATCGCCTGGCGGGCGGTCTGCAGAGCCGTGTCTTCCCGCACATCGATGCCGATGATGTCTTCCGACTTGCCGGAGACTTCCTGCACTTCCACGGGCAGCTTGGCCGACAGCGCGGCGCGGACTTTGTCGACCGGGGGACGTTGGGCGAAGGTGACCGTGATCAGCGCTCCTCCACGAAAATCGATACCATAACGGGGGCCACCCTTAACCGCAAGACTCACCAGGCCTGCCGCCGTAAGGATGAGAGAGAGGATGATGAACGGCCACTTCTTGCCGAGAAAATCGTAGTCGGTGTTCTTGAATAATTCCATGTAACCAGTCGCAGCACCGGCATCTAGCAAAGTTAGACACCGGTTGGCGGGAAAGAGTTCCCGCCGGGTTCAAATTCCTAAATGCTCAGAGCTTCCACTTGACGTTTGCCGGACAGCTCCAAGTCAAAAATCGTTCGGGACACGAAGACGGCGGTGAAGAGATTGGCTAGCAAGCCGATCACCAGGGTGACCGCGAAGCCTTTCACCGGGCCGGTGCCGAAAATAAATAGAAACGCACAAGATACCACGGTGGTAACGTGCGTGTCGATAATGGTCAGGAACGCCTTGGAGAAGCCGGCGTCTACGGCGGCAACCACCGCCTTGCCGGCGCGCAGCTCCTCGCGGATGCGCTCGAAAATCAGAACGTTGCTGTCCACGGCCATACCGATGGTCAGGATGATACCGGCGATGCCGGGTAGCGTAAGCGTTGCGTCGAAATAGCTCAAGGCGGCGATCAGAATGACCGCGTTCAGAACCAGGGCCAGCGTGGCGTTAATGCCGGAGCGCCGGTAATAGAACAACATGAAGAGCACCACCGCGGCCAACCCGGCGATACCCGCACGGAAGCCTTCGCGAATCGAGTCAGCTCCGAGCGAGGGACCCACGGTGCGCTCCTCTTCATACTTTACGCCCGCCGGAAGCGCCCCAGCGCGGAGGTTCAAGGCCAGGTCCGCGGCCTCCTCCTGGGTGCTGGCGCCGGTGATGCGGCCGGTGTCGCTGATGCGGCTTTGGATGGTGGGTGCGCTGATCACGATGCCGTCCACCACGATGGCCGCCTGCTTGCCGATACTGGCCTCGGTGTAGCGCTCAAAGCGCTTGGCGGCGTCCTGGGTCAAAACGAAGTTTGTTTCCCAACGGTTCAATTCGCCCTGCGCGGCAGTGGCGTCGCGGATGTCGATTCCGCGAACAATCGGGCTGCGGGAAACCAGATACCAGCTCTGTTGGCCGCCGCGCAAAGCGCTCGGAACCAGCTTCGTGTTGAGCGGCAGGATTCCGCCGTGCTTGGCCAGGCCCTCCTCGCGGGAAGAAAACGGCCCATCCCGGACGTCGTCCCATTCCAGCTGGGCTTGTGTTTGCAGCAATTGTTTGACGTGGGCCGGGTCGTCCACGCCGGGCAATTGAACCAGTAGTTCCGCTTCAGCATCGCTGCGGCCGGTGGGCTGCACGGACGATTCGGTCAGACCCAGGGCATTGATCTTGCGCTCGATGGTCGCCGTGGTCTGCGTCATCGTGTCCTGCTTCAGCTTGAGAGCCTCGGTGGGCTTCATGGTCATGCGGTAGTCGGTGGAGTTCACCGGCGTCAGGATCCATTCCTGAAACTGCTCGTTGACCGTGCTGCGGAAGGCCGCGCTCTTGTCGCTGGCAACGCCCTTGACGTCGATCTCAATCTTGTCGGCGTCTTCCAGCGTGTTCGGGTCGTTCCGGTTCACGTCGCCGAACGGAATGTTGTCCTTCTGGAGCTCCTGCTTGACGCGGTCGACGGCGGCATCGGCGAAGGCCTTGAAAGCGTCCTGCAGCTGCACCTGCATCACCAGTTGCGTGCCACCGCTCAAATCCAGACCCAAGTGGATGTTCTTCTTCCAGTTGGCGACCAGGTCGTCCTTCGACTTGGGGAGCCCAATGACGCCATACAGGCACACCAGGATCACCACGACGATGATCCCGATCTTTATATTGATGGAGCGATTCATGTTGTCTTACTCTCGGATTCCTCGGCGTTGCGGCGCCAGCCCGTCAATCAACTGGCCTTCTTCTCCTCGGCGACCAGGCTGGACACGGAGCTGCGCGCTACCTGCAGCTTGATGTTATCCGGCTTCACCCGCAGGATCAGCGTGTCATCGCTGTTAATGCTGACGATGGTTCCCACGATACCACCCGAGGTGAGCACCACGTTGCCGTTCTCCAGCGCCTTTAACATCGTCTGCTGCTGGCGCTTTTGCTTTTGCATGGGCATGAACACCAGCACGTAAAAGATAACTACCAGAGCCAGGGGTAACAGCAGACCCATAATCGGGCTGCTGCCGGTGGACTGCTGCAACAACAAAGCGTATAACATCATGGTCACTGAAAAGCCAGTCTAACTCCCGATAGCCAGTCAACGTGGGAAGTGGATCAAGACGTACGGCAGCGGACGAAGCTACTTTATTCTAGCGCCGAGTTGCGGACGACGTCCAAATAGGCTCGAAATCTCCCAAGCAGTATAGCCTGCCTGATTTGGCGCATCCTGTCAAGGTAGTACTTCAAGTTGTGTAGCGTCGCCAGCACGGGAAAAAGCATTTCTCCGGCTTGGAAAAGGTGCCGGAGGTAGGCGCGTGAGTACGTCTGGCAGGTGTAACACGTGCATCGTGGGTCGACGGGGCCGGCGTCGTCGCGGTAGCGGGTCTGCTTGATGACGACTCGTCCTTGGGAGGTGAACAAGCAACCGTTGCGGGCGTTGCGGGAGGGCAGGACGCAATCCATCATGTCGACGCCGCGGGCGACGTATTCCGGCAGTTCGTCGGGCATGCCGACGCCCATGACGTAACGGGGGCGGTCGCGGGGCAGCAGCGGCGCGGTGGCTTCGGTCATTTCCATGCTGAGTGATCGCGGCTCGCCGACGGATAGTCCGCCGATGGCGTAGCCGGGTGCGTTGAGTTCCAGAAGCTCTTCGGCGCAGGCGCGGCGCAGGTCGGCGAACATGGAGCCTTGTACGATGGGGAACAGTACCGAGTACGATTCTGTCTCCTCGGCGCGGCGCGCGTGGTACTGGTAGGCGCACTTCGCCCATCGTACGGTCCGCTGCATCGCCTGGTTGGCGGCTTCATGGCTGGCGGGGTAGGCGATGCACTCATCCAGCGGCATCATGATGTCGCTGCCCAGTGCGAGCTGGACGTCGACGGTGGATTCCGGCGTGAAGAGGTGCTGGTCGCCGTCCAGGTGCGAGCGGAACAGCACGCCTTGGTCGGTGATTTTGCGAAGGTCGCTGAGGCTGAAGACCTGGAATCCGCCGGAGTCGGTGAGGATCGCGCGCGGCCAGGACATGAATCGGTGGAGGCCGCCGAGCTGGCGGATCAACTCGTGGCCGGGCCGGAGGAACAGGTGATAGGTGTTGGCCAGGATGATTTTCGCGTCGAGCTCGCCGGCCAGGTCGCGCTGCATGACGCCTTTGACCGTCGCCTGGGTTCCCACGGGCATGAAGACGGGCGTTTCGATGACGCCGTGGGCGGTGTGGATCAGGCCCGCGCGCGCGCCGGTGTCGGGGCAGGTGGCTTGGAGTTCGAAGCGCACTATTTCACTGTACGGGAGATACCTTCGACTTATCGGGATTCAGCGGATCGAAGGCAACTCTTACGGGCTGGCCTTCGGTCCAGTCGGGAGCCAAGACGCGTCGTTTGACCCTCGCTTCACCACCGAAACCGTTACCGCCATACGTGAAGCTATAGCCTAGCTTGGCTCGCGATCCGTCGTATGCGACTGACGTTACCTGGCCCTGGACAATGATAATCTGCGGCCTAACGAGATTCGTAAAATAATAGGCAATATTAGGCCAACAAAGGAAGGCAAGGCCGACGAGCCCAGCGGTAACCCGAGCCCAGGCACTCGGAAGTGACGCGCCAAGCGCGAAGCCAAGTAGTACAACCGCCCAGCGGATAAGTCTCGCGGTGTCACTGAGCCGATAATCGCATTTGAGCCGGTACCGCAAGGTCCAGGACGCAATCCAAACGCCGGCAGCCCGCGAGAACAAGTATTGCGTTTGAGAGACGACAGCGTTCAGATCCATCGACATCTCATGATATTTCGATCTTGGTTGTGAGCGCCTTCTCGAGGCTTACTCTCTGACCCTGAGGATGGCGGCCAGTACGCGCGGGTTGCGACTCCCGTGCATCACGGCGACAATCCACAGCGGCTTCTCATCCGGTGCGTAAGCGATCAGATACTCGCGGACGGTAATGAAACGCAAAGGCCGCGACGTCAGGTCTGGACGGCGATGACCTCTGCGAGGGAATCGGGCCAACTTGTCAATGGCGTCTAAGATATTACCGATGAGACGGTCTGCGGACTCGACGCTCGTTTCCGCAATGAATTCCCAAATTTCGTCAAGGTCGCGGCGGACCTCAGGGTGAAATTCATGGGCTGTCATGCACCTCGTCGTTTTCGGCGGGCTGTCGCGCTCTTTTTCTGGAAGTGGGCAACCATCTCGTCTCGCGTGATGGGCTTCACGCGGCCGCTTTTCAAGTCGTCATACCGGCTGTCCAGCGTTGCGCGTATTTCTGCGATTTCGGTGAAATACGCCGCCAGGGCGTCCTCAACCAGCTCGTCAGCGGAGAGCCCACTCTCACTGAGCAGCTTGTCGACCTTACTTTGCAGTTCAGGAGCCAGATGCACTTCCATGGCTCCAGAATAGCGGCAACCCAGGATTTCAGGCAATCTGGAACTTGGGCTTCGTCGAATCGCTTCAGCGTCGGTTTCGCGCGCGGCGCATGGCCGAAATGGCGCGCGCTGTCGGGCTCACGCCGGAGATGCGCGTGCTCGACGTCGGCGGCACGGCGGACATTTGGCGGCTCGCGCCTGTCATGCCGCGCGTAGTCTTTTTGAACCACAGCCGTGCTCAGCACGAGATCGGACCAGCAACCGCGATCGTCGTCGGCGACGGAATCAGCCTGCCTTTCGCAGACAGCTCGTTCGACCTGGTCTTCAGCAACTCGGTGATCGAGCACGTCGGCACCCGCGAGGACCAAGCCCGGTTCGCCGCCGAAATCGCCCGTGTCGGCCGGCAGTATTGGGTCCAGACGCCCAACCGGCGCTTTCCGGTCGAGCAGCACCTCTGGACGCCGCTAGTCCATTGGCTGCCACGCAAGTGGCAGGCTCGCGTCGTCCGGAAATTCTCTATCTGGAGCATGCTCACCCGTCTGCCCGAAGACCAGCGCTCGTTCTATATCGACCATTACCTGCTCTCGGTGCGGCTGCTCTCGGCCGCCGACCTCCGCCGCATGTTTCCCGGCGCGGCCCTGGTGCGCGAACGCTTCCTCGGCTGGACAAAATCGCTGGTCGCATGGGGATCGAACGCCAAGCCTGGGTTACCATGAAACTTTCATCCAAACTTCTATCTTTCAATGGCCCTTCGCTTCTACAACACTCTGACGCAGCGGGTGGAACCCTTCGCGCCCCTCGACGGCAAAACCGTACGCATGTACACGTGCGGTCCGACGGTATACAACTACGCTCACATCGGCAATCTCCGGACCTTCACTTTTGAAGACATTCTGCGGCGCTGGCTGCTGTATCGCGGTTACCAGTTGGACCACGTCATGAACATCACCGACGTGGACGACAAGATCATCCGCAACGCTACAGCCGAGCACAAATCGCTGGCCGAATACACAGCAAAGTACACCGAAGCGTTTCTGGAAGACACGGCGGCGCTCCGCCTTCAGCGCCCGGAGCGCCTGGTCAAAGCCACCGAGCACATCCCGGACATGGTGAAGATGATCGAGGAACTGGGCAAGCACGGATTCACCTACCAAAGCGATGGATCTGTCTATTACCGGATCTCGAAATTTCCCGAATACGGCAAGCTCTCGCACAACGACTTCGGCGGTATCCGCGCCGGCGCTCGCGTGGACGTCGACGAGTACGACAAGAACGACGCTCGGGATTTCGTCCTATGGAAAGCGCCCAAGGAAGGCGAGCCGTTTTGGGACAGCGAGATCGGACCCGGCCGCCCCGGCTGGCACATCGAGTGCTCCGCGATGGCCATGCGCTATCTGGGCGAGACGCTGGATATCCATGCCGGCGGCGTGGACCTGATCTTTCCGCATCACGAGAACGAGATCGCGCAGTCTGAGGCGGTCACCTCCAAGCCGTTCGCGCGCTTCTGGATGCATTCGGAATTCTTGAATGTCGAGTCGCAGAAGATGGCGAAATCGGCCGGCAATTTCTTCACGTTGCGCGACCTCACAGCGCAAGGCTATCAGCCGGAGGTAGTGCGCTACCTGCTGGCTTCCGTGCCGTACCGCAAGAAGCTCAACTTCACCATGGACGGTCTCAAGGCCGCCGCCGTCGCCATCGAGCGTCTGCGCAATTTCAAGCTGCGCCTGGAGACCGACAAGTTCGCCGAGGGAGTGAACGAAAAGATCGCCGAGCGCACCCAAGCCGCCCTGCGCCAGTTCGAAGAAAGCCTGGACGACGACCTGAATACCGCCGAGGCGCTGGCCGCCCTGTTCGAGTTCGTACGCGACACCAATACCGCCATGGACGCGGGCGAGTTCCGCGCCGGCAACACCGCCGCAGCGCTCGATTTTCTGGAGCGCTTTGACCGGATCTTCGCCGTGCTGGAGCCCACCCGCACGGAGACTGGTTTATCCGACGCCGATGTGGAGCGGCTGATCGCCGAGCGCGCTCAGGCCAAGAAATCCCGCAATTTCGCCCGTTCCGACCAGATCCGCCAGGAGCTCTTGGATGCCGGCATCATTCTGGAGGACACTAAAGAAGGAACCCGCTGGAAAAGGAAATAGGCATGAAGATCGAAACCCAAGCCGTGCATGCGGGCGACCGGAAACGCCGGGAAGGCGGTGCTGTCCCCTCGACAACGCCCATCTACACCGCAACCAGCTTCATTTACGAAGACACGGCGCAGCTCGACCGCGTGCTGGGCCGTGAGGAACCGGGCTTCTGCTATTCGCGCTACGACAATCCGTCCAATGCGGCGTTGGAAGAACTGGTGGCGCAGCTCGAGAGCGGACATGCCGCCCTGGCTTGTTCTTCGGGCATGGCGGCCCTGCACATCGGAATTTTGGCCGCGCTGACCGATCGCCGCAAGTCAGTGCTCGCCGCCAGCGCGCTCTACGGCGCTACCACGGCGATGCTCATGAATGTTCTGGAGCCGCTTGGGATCACGATCACGTTTGTGGACATCTGCGACTTAGACGCGGTGCGGCAGAAGATCGCCGAGTGTAAGCCGGGCTGCGTCTTGATGGAGACGATCTCCAATCCTTTGCTGCGCGTCGGCGATATCGACGCCATCGCGGAACTCACTCACGCGGCTGGCGCAGCGCTTCTGGTGGACACGACGTTCGCCACGCCTCTATTGGTCCGCCCGCTCGAACACGGCGCCAACATCGTCGTTCACAGCCTGACCAAGTTTCTGGCCGGTCACGGCGACGTGCTGGGCGGCGTCATCGTCACCGACGCCGAGCACACCGAAGTCGTTCGAGCGTTGTCTCGAACCGTCGGCCCCGTTCTGGGCCCCTTCGAAAGCTACCTGACCATGCGCGGCATCAAAACGCTGGCGTTGCGCGTGGAACGGCAATGCCAGAATGCCTGCCGCATTGCCAACTGGCTCAGCTCGCATCCCAAGGTCGCGCGCGTTTATTACCTGGCCGATCCGAACCATCCCGACGCGGCCGTGATTCGCCGTCTCCTGCCCGAAGGCCTGTACGGCGCCCTCGTCTCCTTCGAGCTGAAAGACGCCGGCAAAGACGAAGTGCTCCGCTTCATGGACCGCCTGAAGCTCGTCGTCCGTGGAACTTCGCTCGGCGACGTTCACAGCCTGATGTTGTATCCGGCCATCGCCTCGCATCGCGACATATCGCCCAAGCAGCGGGAACGCATGGGCATCCGAGACAGCCTGGTGCGGCTGTGCGCCGGCATCGAAGCAGTGGACGACATCATCGCGGACCTTGAACAGGCGTTGAACGAAGCCGCCAGCGCGTGAATTCTCAAGCCCTTTCGGCCTATGGGACCAAAGGGCAGTCCTGGTACTGGAAGGACTAAAAACCGCGAGACAGGCTGGACAACTCGCGGGCCCTCAGCCGTATAATCTCTACCTAAGGATTCTTGACGGAATTCTGCGAGGGACTGCATGCTCAAAGCCTGGTTCGTACCTCTCCTGTGCACGGCGGCATTCGGCAGCACGATTACTTACAACTACGTGGGCAATACTTTCGATCGCTGCAATGGGACTACGACGGGCAGCGGCAATTGCCCGGGAAACTTCACATCCGATTTCACTCAAGCTTCGTTTACCTTCAACGCCCCGCTTGCGGGCGGTCTTTCGTCGGTCAACGAAATACCATCGGTCACATCCTGGTCGATCAGTGACGGGCTCGGGGCTGCTTCATTCGCCTCCACGGATGTGAATGCTGCTTCCGAGCTCCAACAGCTTATGTTGTCCACGAACGCCAGCGGAGGCATCACCGGCTGGGGAATCGAGGTGTCGAACTTCGTGCCAAATGTCTCGGGAAACGCCTTCTTTATGCTGAATCCCACCATCATCGGTGGCGGGACCGGCCTTCCGCTAGCGGATGCCCTTCAGGTCAATGGCGGTGGCAACGGTGGCATCGGGCCTCCCGGTCCGGGATACAACTTGGGCAATTCCGTTCCCGGCACCTGGACGGAAACCTTGAACGACTTCCAGGGTGGATCGGCATCCTCGCCGGTGTTTCTACTCGGCGGTTCACCCATCGGAGAGGTCACCGGAACAATTGGGGGAGGGTCCGTAGACTACTACGTGTTCAATTGGGGCGGAGGCGCCTTTAGCGCTACCGCCACGGTGAGTGACACTTCCTCCGGAGACTCGTTCCTGTTCTCGGGCGGCTTCGTCGGAACCTGCGACGCAGCCAGCCAGACGCTCAACAGCGGCGACGGCTTCACCGGCACCATTTCCGTTGCAAACTTAGCGCCCGGTCAATACTGCATCGGCCTCGCGGACATCTCCGCGCCTGACCCCAACTTCACACTGAAGTTCAACACGCCAATAGGCGCCGCGCCGGAGCCATCGGAGGTTGTGCTGCTCTGCGCCGGTCTTGCGATGATCGCGATTCGGGGCGCAAAGCGCCTCCGCCAAGGTTCCTGAGTCTTCAGTAGTCCGCTGCCGTTGGATCTCTAGCGTCCGCTGGATTGAATCTGTACCAGCGGCTCCGTGCTGTCCGCCGGTACCGTGCTCGCCAGCGTCTGCGGATCGCGCCAGAAATCCATGTAGCCGATCTGGTGCACGCAAGAAACCGTGCACATGGGCGCGCAGCCTTTCGCGGTCAGATACTCGCGGCGAATGTCCTGGACCGTGTAATCATGCAGCGGCTTCGCCGGATAACCACGCTGCTGCGAGCAATAGTGCACGAGCCCGTCTTCGCACACGTACAGGTACCGCGCACCCGCCCGGCAGCGCCACTTGCTGGGCCGCCCATTGGCGATGTCGTCCTGGTAGTAATTGATCTGCGAGAAATTCCTCTTCTCGAAGCTCTTCATCGCCAGGAAAACGGCGCGCTCGCGCTCGCCGATGGGCCGTAGCTGCCCGCTGCCGTCGTGGATGATGCCGACCGTCGAAGTGAAACCGAGTTCCAGCGCCCGCTTGCCCACCGTCAGCGCGTCTTCCGGATTGTGTATGCCGCCACCCAGCACGGAATTGATGTTCACATGGAACAACGCATGGTCCGAGAGGATTTGCAGCTTCTTGTCCAGCACCTTCAGGCTCTTCTTCGACACATCGTCCGGCATCGCGTTGTCGATGCTGATCTGCATGTGATCCAGCCCGGCGTCGTTCAACTGCCGCACGCGTTGAGGCGTGAGCAAGTAGCCGTTGGTGATCATGCCCGCGATAATGCCCCGGCCCCGCACATGCGAGATCAGCATGTCCAGATCAGGGTGCAGCAACGGCTCGCCACCGCTGAATGTGATGATGGTCGTGCCCAGCTTGGCCAGCCGGTCCAGGCGGCTGATCATGGTGCCCGTAGGCACAGGCTTGGACACGTCGTCGTATTCGTTACAGTAGGCGCAAGAGAGATTGCACCGTCGGATGGGAATAATGTGCGCCATCACCGGATGATCGGTGGATGCCACGCCCTTGGCGATCATCCGCCATTCGCGCATGCGCCGGTTGAGCGCTCGCAGGTCCCGACGAAGCTTGAATCCCAACGTTACCATCGGATGAGTTATTCTCTATTGAATCATAGCCATGCAAGAAACGCACCGTTTTGGGATCGAATGGGGCGGTGCCCCATTTCAACGGGCGCTAGAAGCCAGCTAGCGGGCGTCCGCGACGGCTGGTGACTGGCGCTACTTTATTGAAACCCAAGGTGCGGCACGGCACCTAACATAAGCAGCGTGGTATGCTGAGAGCGCGCAAAACGCGCGGGAGCCTGCCATCACGTTTCGGTCCGATGTTTGAGTTCCTGTTCAAGTACCCGCCCACAGTGTTCTCCAAAGGGACCTTTGTGCTGCTCGGAGAGTGGCCGATTTGGAGCATGATTGCGCTGGTCATCGCCGCCGCCGCCGGGCTCGGATGGGTGATCTGGCGACGCCGCCAAAACATTGCATCCACGATGCGCGGGCCGCGCACAGCGGTGGTCTGGCTGATGCAAAGTCTGCTGGTCTGCCTGCTGCTGTTCCTGCTCTGGCAGCCGGCTCTCAGCATCGCCACCTTGCAGCCGCAGCAGAACATCGTCGCCGTGGTCGTCGACGACAGCAAGAGCATGTCTACCGAGGAGGACGGCCAGTCCCGCAAAGACCAGGTGCTCAAGACGCTCAACAGCGGCCTGCTCAATAGCTTACGCTCAAAATTTCAGGTGCGGCTTTACCGCTTGGGCGACCACCTCGAACGCATCGAAAAGACCGACCGGCTGAACGCCAATGCTCCTGCCACCCGAATCGGTGACAACCTGAAAGAGGTTCTGGCCGACTCCGCCACCCTCCCCATTGGCGCCGTGGTGCTGCTGAGCGATGGCGCCGACAACACCGGCGGCATTGACCTCGAAACCGTCTCGGAACTCAAGCGGCAGCGCATTCCGATTCACACTATCGGCTTCGGTCGCGAGCGGATGGAGCACGATGTCGAGCTCACCGACGTCCAGCTTCCCTCGCGATCGCTCGCCAAGTCCCGGCTGGAAGCCCAGGTGAGCTTCCATCAGTGGGGCATGAAGGGCGCCAAGGGCCGTCTAGTGGTGCGTGACGGAGGCAGTGTGCTGGCCTCCCGCGACGTCATTCTCGCCGGCGATGGAGTCACACAAACCGAGTCTGTTTTGTTCAACGCCGGCGAAGCGGGTGTGAAGAACCTGCAGTTCGTCGTCGACGTTCTGCCGGGTGAGGACAACAAGAACAACAACGCTTTGACGCGCGTTCTGAACGTCGACAACGCCAAACCGAAAGTTGTTTATATGGAAGGCGAGCCGCGCTGGGACTACAAGTTCCTCCGCCGTGCGGTGGAAGACGACAAGAATCTCGACCTGTACAGCGTGGTCCGCACCACGCAGAACAAGCTGTACGTGCAGGTTCCGAAGGACGCTCCTACCGGCGAGTTGAAAGATGGCTTCCCAGCCAAAGTCGAAGATCTTTTCATGTACCAGGCCATCATCCTGGGCAGCGTCGAAGCGAATTACTTTACGCCCGCACAGCAAGAGCTGATCCAGCAGTTCGTCGATCGCCGCGGTGGCGGCCTCTTGTTCCTGGGCGGACGGACCGCGCTCGCCGACGGCGGCTACGATAAGCCGCCATTCTCTGATCTGCTTCCTGTCAAGCTGCCGGATCACAAGAACACGTTTCATCGCGACCCGGCGAATCCGACGCTCACCAATGCCGGTCGCGACAGCCTGATCACGCGCATCGAAGATAATCCGCAGGCCAACGTCGAGCGTTGGAAGAAGCTGCCCTACCTGATGAACTTCCAGGAACCCGGCCAGCCCAAGCCGGGCGCGCTGGTGCTGGCGGAAATGACGGTGATGGGCGGCGCCAAGCTCCCTCTGCTGATCACCCAAAAGTATGGCCGCGGCCGCACGGCTGTCTTCGCCACCGGAGGCGACTGGCGCTGGCAGATGCTGCAGCCCGTCGAGGACCTGAGCCACGAAATGTTCTGGCGGCAATTGCTGCGCTGGCTGGTGAGCGACACACCGACGCGCGTGGTAACTTCCACAACCCGCCCGGTTCTCTACGACGACGGCCGCGTGCACTTGCGCGCCGAGGTGCGCGACACCACGTACCTACCCACGAGCGACGCCCGGGTCGAAGCGCGCATCCTCGGCCCAGATGGCAACTCCCAAAGCGTGGAGTTCCGTCCCGACTCGCTCGAACAAGGTGTCTACACGGCCGATTGGGACGCGGGTAAGCCCGGCTCCTACGTCGCCGAAGTGATCGCGCAGCGCGGCCAGCAGGAACTCGGCCGCGATGTCGTCACGCTGCGCCGCGAAGACGGTGTCGCGGAGAATTTTCACCTGGAGCAGAACCGCGACCTTCTTGAGAAGCTTTCCGCACAAACGGGCGGGCGCTACTACAAGCCGGACCAGGTCAGCCGGCTCGGCGAAGAGATCTCCTATTCGGAAGCCGGAATCACGGTGCGCGAAACAAAAGACCTTTGGGATATGCCCGTCGTGTTCTTCATTGTC
>Ga0335069_10007968_pt1 | contig 15221 bp, 15 predicted proteins | sample Lox_Sample_11_FD_206714 | JGI IMG/M metagenome (GOLD analysis project Ga0335069, IMG submission 206714) | Soil microbial communities from Loxahatchee National Wildlife Refuge, Florida, United States - Lox_Sample_1.1 | ecosystem: Environmental > Terrestrial > Soil > Wetlands | place: USA... | reverse complement strand
ATGCCGGAATGCATCTTTTCGGCGACCTTCTTCGGATCGAGCGACTGCGCCGCTTCCGCGGCCTGCTTGAACACCTGTACCGCGGCGTAGCTGTAGAGCGTGTAGGCTTCCGGCTCGAATTTCTTGGCGCGGAATTCCGCCACCACGGATTTTGCATCGGGATTGAGCCGAGGATCGGGCCCGTAGGTCATCAGCGAGCCTTCGACACCCGGTCCGCCGACGGCGGCGAATTCATCGGATGTAATGCCATCGCCGCCCATGAGCGGCGCCTTGACGCCCTGATCGCGCATCTGCCGCACGATCAGTCCGCCTTCGGTATAGAGGCCGCCGAAATAGACGAGGTCGGCGCCGGACTGTTTGATCTTCGACACCAGGGCCGAATAGTCCTTCTCGCCGGTATTGATGCCTTCATAGAGGACTTCGGTCATGCCGCCGGCATTCATGGTCTTCTTGGTCTCGTCGGCGAGGCCTTTGCCATAGGTCGTCTTGTCGTGAACGATCGCGATCTTCTTGCCCTTGAAGTGATCGAGAATGTAGGTGCCCGCGACCTTGCCCTGCTGATCGTCGCGGCCGCAATCGCGGAAGATGTTCCACATGCCGCGCTCGGTCACCTGTGGGTTGGTCGAGGCCGGCGAAATCTCGACGATGCCGTTTTCCTGATAGACCTCCGACGACGGCATGGTGACGCCGGAATTGTAATGGCCGACCACGAATTTCACGCCCTGGCCGGCAAAATTATTGGCGACCGATACGCCTTGTTTGGGATCGGAGACATCGTCGCCGTAAAAGACCTGGATCTTCTTGCCGAGAATGCCGCCGGCGGCGTTGATATCGGTGGCGGCCTGGTCGACGCCGTTCTTCATCTGCGCGCCGGTCGCCGCACTGGGCCCGGTGATCGGGCCGCCCATGCCGATCTTGACCTGTGCTTGCGCGGCGCCGGCGAACGCAACGGCAAAGCCGAGCGCAACACCGTGCGCCAAACCGAACGTAATGATCCTGTTCATTCGTTTTCCCCTCGTCTGAACGGATAGCCTTTACTCTGGCCGACGATGTTACGTCAGGCCTGCTTGCGGCGCCAGCGCAGGAAGCCGGCCGGCTCGATGAGCCAGCCATATTGAGTCGTCATTTGGGCGGCGCGGGATGCTCGGAAGCCGAGCAGGCCGAAGGCCACGCAGACCGCGGTGTCGACCAGATAATAGTGCAGCGACAGCAGCGTGCCGCTGAAGACGCTGAAATGGATGAAGCGCACGCCGGCGCCGAGAATGAAGCCGTAGGCGACAACCTGCCACAGCGGCCGCCAGGTCTTGGCGATGGCGCGTCCGGCGAGCGCCGCCGCGCCGCCGCCGAGCACGATGCTGACGAGGACGAAAATCCACAGCGCATTCTCGTCGACAAGCTGCACAATCATGACGCTTCTCTGCCGCCTTCGAGATAGGCCGATTTGACCTCGGGCCGCGCCAGAAGCTCGCTGCCGGTGCCCGACAGCGTGATGGCGCCGTTGACCATGACATAGCCGCGGTGCGCCAGCATCAGCGCGTGATAGGCGTTCTGCTCGACCAGAAACACGGTGAGGCCGGTGTCGGCATTCAGCGTCCTGATGGCGTCGAAGATCTGCCGCACCACGAGCGGGGCAAGGCCGAGCGACGGCTCGTCGAGGAGAAGGAGCCGCGGCCGCGCCATTAGCGCGCGCGCGATCGCAAGCATCTGCTGCTCGCCGCCCGACAGCGTGCCGCCGCGCTGCGTCAGCCGCTGCTGCAGGCGCGGGAACAGCCCCAGCACGCGCTCGAGGTCGCTGCCGAATTGCCCGCCGCCGGCGGTGATCGCGCCCATCTGCAGATTTTCGAGCACCGTCATGCGCGGAAAAATGCGCCGGCCCTCGGGCGATTGCGCCAGGCGCAAGCGCGCGATCTCGTGCGTCGGCAAATGGGTAATGTCGCGGCCGGCAAAGGCGATCGAGCCTTCACGGCAACGCGGGTTGCCGCAGATTGTCATCATCAAGGTCGACTTGCCGGCGCCGTTGGCGCCGATCAGCGTGACGATCTCGCCTTCACGGACCTCGATATCGACACCCTTGAGCGCCATGACGCGGCCGTAGAAGGTTTTCACGCCGCGCACGCACAATAGCGGGGCGGCACCGCTCATAGCCCGACCTCGGCTTCGACTTTGGCGACGTCCTTGTCGGCGACGCCGAGATAGGCGGCGATGACTTTGGTGTCGTCGCGGATTTCCTTGGGCGTGCCCTCGGCGATCTTGACCCCGTAATCGAGCACGATGATGCGATCGGAAATCTCCATTACCACCGACATGTCGTGCTCAATAAGCAGAATTGACGCCGCATCGCGGTCGCGGATCGAGAGCAGCAGCGTATTGAGCTCGGCGCTTTCGCGCGGATTGAGTCCGGCCGCCGGCTCGTCGAGGCAGAGCAAGATCGGATCGGTGCACATCGCGCGCGCGATTTCGAGCCGGCGCTGGTCGCCATAGGGCAGGTCGCCCGCGGGATCATCGGCGCGGTGCAGGAGGCCGATGCGATCGAGCCAATGTCGCGCTTTCTCGATCGCCGCGCGCTCGGCGGCGCGATAAGACGGAATGCCGAAAATGCCGAGGAGCGTATAGCCCGAAGCGAGCATCAGCCGGTTGTGCTGGGCGACGAGAAGGTTCTCGAGCACGGTCATGCCCGGGAACAGTCTGATGTTCTGGAATGTGCGCGCCACTTGCGCTTCGTCGGCGACCAGGAAATCGGGCATGCGCTCGAGCGCATAGAGCGCGCCGTCGCTGCTCTTGGTGCTGCGTCGGCCGCTGGCCGTGAGCGAGTCGAGCGAGTCCCACAGCGCCGGCGCGCCGTGGCAGAGTCCGATACGGCCGACATGCGGCTTGTAGAAACCGGTGATGCAGTTGAACACGGTGGTCTTGCCGGCGCCGTTAGGCCCGATCAGCGCGGTGATCTCGCCGTGGCGTGCGGCGAAGGAGAGATTATCGACGGCGACGAGTCCGCCAAACCGCATCGTCAGATGCTCGACGGAGAGCAGCGTGTCACCGCGCTCCGCCATCAGCCGTGCCCCTGTTTGACGAGATCGCCGGCGATGCTCTTTCGCTCTTTTAGGAACACCGAGGGCGCGCGTCGCGTAATCAGTCCGCGCGGCCGCCAGCGCATCATCAGCACCATGCCGAGCCCGAACAGCAGCATGCGATATTGCGTCGGGTCGAAGTCCTGGCCGAATATTTGTTTGAGGAAATCTATCTGGCGCAGGATCTCCGTGCCGCCGATCATGACGATGGCGGCAATGGCGACGCCGATCTGGCTGCCCATGCCGCCCAGCACGACGATGGCGAGGATGGTCGCGGATTCCAGGAAGGTGAACGATTCCGGCGAGATGAAACCCTGCCGCGCGGCGAAGAACGAGCCGGCGAAGCCTGCGAACATCGCGCCCATGGCGAAGGCAGTGAGTTTGGTATTGGTGGTGTTGATGCCGAGCGAGCGGCAGGCGATCTCGTCTTCGCGCAAGGCCTCCCAGGCGCGCCCGACCGGAAGTCGCCGCAGCCGCACCGTGACGAAGGCCGTCAGCAAGGCCAGCGCCAGGATCACGTAGTAGAGAAAGACCGTGCGATAGATCGGAAAGAATTCAAGGCCGAATCTGGCGGCGAAGCCGTCGTCGTTAGCGTTGAACGGAATGCTGAAGAACGTCGGCCGCGGAATGGTGCTGATGCCGGCATAACCGTTGGTCAGGTCCACCCAATTGATCAGCACCATACGGATGATTTCGCCGAAGGCGAGCGTAACGATGGCGAGATAGTCGCCGCGCAGCCGCAACACCGGGAAGCCAAGCAGCAGTCCCCAGAACGAGGCGAGACAGCCGGCGAGCGGCAACAGGATCCAAAACGACAGACCGAACGTCTTGGCGAGCAGCGCGTAAGAATAAGCGCCGACCGCGTAGAACGCGACGTAACCGAGATCGAGAAGCCCGGCGAGGCCGACGACAATATTGAGGCCCCAGCCGAGCATCACATAGATCAGGATCTGGATGCCGAAATTGTCGACCCAGGTTACCGCGCCTTCGCGGCCTTTCACCAACAGAACGATGACCGGATAGGCGATGACGAAGCCGATAGCGAAGGGGATGAACCATCTCGCGGCGATTGCGCTCCAGTCGAAGCGCGCAGGCCGTGCCGCAACGACGGGGCGCTCGGCGCGCAGCGCGAGCCAGCGCGAAACCGACATGAGGTAGACCAGCCGCGAAATCCCGATGCTGGCTGTCAGCGCGAACAGCAGCGGAAAGCGCGTCTGCAGGATCAGATCGTTGCGGACATCGGTGACGGTCAGAAATCCGACCAGCGGCAGCAACAGGCCGAAGGCGATCAGCGTGGTGAAGCCTACATCTTTGAGCGCGTGCACAGCATCGAAGCGCCGAGCCGGCGCGGCGCCGTCCGAATGAGAACTGACTGACATCAGACCTTCTCGACGTCGGGCCGGCCGAACAGGCCTTGCGGCAGGAAGATCAAAGTGATGGCGAGAACGGAAAAGGCGGCGACGTCCTTGTAATCGATGGAAACATAGCCCGACCACAGCGTCTCGATCAGGCCGACCAGAAGTCCACCGACCACGGCGCCGGGCAGCGAGCCGATGCCACCGAGAACGGCGGCGGTGAAAGCTTTGACGCCTGGGATGAAGCCGTCGGAAAAGCTCAGCACGCCGTAATTCATCAGATACATGGTGCCGGCGATGGCCGCGAGCGCCGCGGCGATGACGAAGGTCATGGCGACGGTGCGGTCGACATCGACGCCGACCAGCGCGGCCATTTTCTGATCCTGCTCGCAGGCGCGCATATTGCGGCCGAGCGGCGTCCGCGCGACGAGATACCAGAACACAGCAAGCAGCGCCGCGGTCACGCCCCAGATGATGAGCTGCTTATAGGACAGCGCGACATTGAAGCCGCCGCTGCTGAGCAAGGTGAAATCGCCGCGCACCATGGGCGGGACCGACTTGTTGCGTGGCCCCTGTGTCACCTGAACGAAGTTCGACAGGAAGATCGACATGCCGATCGCCGAGATCAAAGGTGCCAGGCGGAACGAGCCGCGCAGCGGCCGATAGGCGACACGCTCGATGGTCCAGTTCACGAGGGCCGTGAACAGCATCGACACCAGGAGCACGATGAACAGCGCGAGTGCAATCGAGGTGATGCCGAGCCAAGTGGTGAGGATCAGGAAAGCGATCAGGGCGATGAAGGCCGACACCATGAACACGTCGCCATGGGCGAAGTTCACCATGCCAATGATGCCATAGACCATCGTATAGCCGATGGCGATCAGGCCGTAGATCGAACCGAGCGTAATGCCGTTGATGAGTTGCTGGACGAAATAGTCCATGCGTCCGCGCGCCTCTCGAATCCCGGCAGATGTTCCCCGGAAAAACTTTAACAGGGGCGCGCAACCGCAGCAACGCCAAGGCGCATCGGCCGTAACGCGAAAAGTCGCAGTTGGGATGGAGGTTAGCGGTCGACCGGCGCGGTCAGGGGGCCGAGATGGATGCCGCACTCGGTCTTGCCCAGACCGCTCCAGCGGCCGCCGCGGACGGAGTCGCCATTGGCGGGCTTGTGCGTGCAGGGCACACAGCCGACGGACATGAAGCCGATGGATTCCAGCGGGTGCCGCGGCAATTTCGCGGCGGCGAAAGTGGCATTGAGTTCCGGCCGCGACAGGCGGGCGAGCGGATTGAACTTCAGCCGCGGGCCGTCGGCCTCCACCGCCGGGAGCGCCGCACGCTCGCCGCCGTGATAGCGCTTGCGGCCGCTCATCCAGCCGTCAAAACCGGCAAGCTCAGTGGCAAGGGGGATGACTTTGCGGATTTCGCAGCAAGCATCGCGGTCGCGGAATGCCAGATCCCGCTTGGGATCGCGCATGGCGAGCGCGCTCGGTGACGGCAGCACCGTGCGCACGTCGCCCAGGCCGAGGCGGGCGATAAGCGCGTCACGATAAGCGAGCGTCTCCTTGAACAGCCATTGCGTGTCGAGAAACAACACCGGCAGGGACGGATCGACCTCGGCAACGAACTTGAGAAGAACCGCCGACTCGGTGCCGAAGGACGACACTACCGCGACGCGGCCAGGCAGGGTGCGGATAGCGGTCTCGATGATCTGGCGTGGGCTTGCCTGCGCCAGCTCGGCGTCCAGTGCTGCCGCGTCGAAGAGGGACCGCGGCGGGGACGCCGGTATCGGCTCTTTATGGTCAGGGTCAACGAACATCAAAGTCCGCGAATTGCGAGCACTCTAGAAGAATTTTCTATATAACGGGCCTGGATAAACCCTTAAAGGGAATGGATTTTCATATTGCGGCTGCTCCCAGTAGCAACATTCTTTGCTGCACTGCATCGATGGCATCAGCGTTTCGGTGCGGTGTTTGGCAGCCACGCGTCGCCAAGCATTGCCTGCCCATCGCCCTAGCGGTACGCCAAACGGAGAAGAGTGGGCAGAGAAAAATTCGAGGAAACGGCCGGATGAAATCAGAAGACGCGATCGCAGCCAAAGGACGGCCGTTTACCGGCGCGGAATATCTCGAGAGCCTACGCGACGGCCGCGAGATCTATGTCTACGGCGAACGTGTCAAGGACGTCACCACGCATCCAGCGTTCCGCAATGCCGCGCGTTCGATCGCACGGCTCTATGATGCGCTCCATGACCAAAAGACCAAGCCGGTCCTCACCGCGCCGACCGATACCGGCTCCGGCGGCTACACCCACAAATTCTTCCGCGCCGCGCGCTCGCGCGAGGATCTGATCGGGCAGCGCGACGCCATCGCGCAATGGGCGCGCATGTCCTACGGCTGGATGGGCCGCTCGCCGGATTACAAGGCGTCGCTGATGAATACCCTTGGCGCCAACTTCGATTTCTACGGCAAATTCGCGGGCAATGCGCAGGCATGGTACCGGCGCGCGCAGGAAAACGTCCTCTTCATGAACCACGCCATCGTCAATCCGCCGGTCGATCGTTCACGGCCGGTCGATCAGGTGAAAGACGTCTTCATCACCATCCAGAAGGATACCGATGCCGGGATCTATGTCTCTGGCGCCAAAGTGGTGGCGACGTCCTCGGCGCTGACGCATTACAATTTTCTCGGCCAGAACGCCGCGGTGCCGCTGCACGATACCGATCTCGCGGTGATGTTCATCGCGCCGATGAATGCGCCGGGCGTCAAATTGTTCTGCCGCACGTCCTACGAGATGACCGCGAGCGTGATGGGCACGCCATTCGATTATCCGTTGTCGTCGCGCTTCGACGAGAACGATGCGATCTTCGTGTTCGACAATGTCTTCATCCCCTGGGAAGACGTGTTGCTGCATCGCGACTTGGAGAAGCTCAAAACCTTCTTCCCGCGATCGGGCTTTCTCGCCGGCTATCAATTCCAGGGCTGCACCCGGCTGTCGGTGAAGCTCGATTTCCTCGCCGGCGTCATCGCCAAGGCGTTGCGCGTGGCGGGCTCCGACGAATTCCGCGGCAATCAGGCGATGCTCGGTGAAATCATCGCCTGGCGCCATCTGTTCTGGTCGCTCACCGAAGCCATGGCGATGAATCCGACCGATTGGGTCAACGGCGCGGTGCTGCCGAACTATCAGTCCGGCTCGAGCTATCGCGTCTTTGCCGGCGACGCCTATGGCCGGGTCAAGGAGATTGTCGAGAAGATCGTCGCCTCGTCGCTGATTTATTTGCCGTCCTCGGCCAAGGATTTCAAAAATCCGGCGATCGACCGCTATCTGGCGCGTTACGTGCGCGGCTCCTACGGCATCGACTACAAAGAGCGCATCAAAGTAATGAAGCTCCTGTGGGATGCGATCGGCAGCGAGTTCGGCGGCCGTCACGAGCTCTACGAGCGCAATTATGCCGGCAACCATGAGGACATCCGCATTCAGGCGCTGTGGAACGCCCGCGGCTCGGGAATGCTCGATCAGATGACGGCGCTCGCCGAACAGTGCATGTCGGAATACGATGAGAACGGCTGGACTGATCACGCGTGGCTCGATCCGGGCGACGTGGCCTATCCCGGCCTGCCGGGTGCGCGCGCAGCGGAGTGAGGAATTAAGAGGATGAGTTGGATCGATCAGCGGCCCGATGATGCGATGGACGGCGCCTTCACGGCGGTCGCGCCGGCGCCGCTTGCGAGCGTCGAGCCGCACGCCTTTCGCGAAGCCATGAGCCGGCTCGGCGCCGCGGTGCATATCGTCACCACGGCGGGCCCCGGCGGCAAGACCGGCTTCACCGCGACCGCTGTCACCTCGGTATCGGATACGCCGGCGATGCTGCTGGTCTGTCTCAACCGCCGCAGCCAAAGTGGGCCGGTGCTGGCGCAGAACCAGGTGTTCTGCGTCAACACGCTGCCGGCAAGCGAAGAAAAACTCGCCGACGTGTTCGCCGGCCGGAGCGGCGCACAGCTGCAGGAGCGCTTTTCGCAAGGCGAGTGGACGACCTTGAAGACCGGCGCGCCGGTGCTGGCCTCGTCCGTGGTCGCCTTTGATTGCCGCGTCGTGGAGATCAAGGCGGTCGCTTCGCACAATGTGATTTTCGGTTCGGTCGAAGCGGTGCGGCTCGGTCCGACGGGACCGGCGCTGGTCTATCACGAACGCGCCTACAAGCCGGTGTGACGATATCGCGCCGCAGTTGTGTAAATTTCTAACGTGGTATCAAGGTGTTGCTCGCAGGAACGTGGAACCGGCGGGACGCTCACGCGTTACCTCCTTTGGGCGGGGGGTTCCCAAGCACGGAGAACGTCCCGATGGCAAACGAACAGAATCCGAGCAATCCGCAACAGGGCGGACAGCATAAGCCCGGCCAACAGCAACAAAGTGGACAGGGCAAGCCCGGTCAGCAGCAGCAGGGCACGCAGCACAAGCCCGGCCAGCAAGGCGGTCAGGGCCAGCAGGGCGGCCGGTAGCCGACAACGTTCTCTCTATTTGATTTGAAACGAGCGGCAGCGCGGGGCCACGCGCTGCCGTTTTGTGTTTGCAGATTTATTTGCTCAGCAAAAACTCAAGCACGGTGTCCGCATAAGCCTGCGGCTGCTCGACATTGGCGAGGTGCGCCGCGTCGACAATCGCGAGCTTGGCGCCGGGAATGTGCTGCGCAATATATTCGCCGGCCTCCGGCACCGTCGCCGGATCGTGCTTGCCGACGATGACCAAAGTCGGCGCGGTGATCTTCGGCAGCAGCGCACGATGGTCCATGTCGCGCACGGCAGCGCCGCAGCCAAGATAACCGTCGAGCGCGGTGGCCGCGAACATGGCCTGCACACGCGCCACGACCTGGGGCGCGCGTTCGCGAAAGTCCTTGGTGAACCAGCGCTCCATATTCGCCGGCGCGAAGGCGGGCACGCCCTTTTCGGCCACGAGCTTCATCCGATCGTTCCAGCCATTCTTGTCGGCGAAATACGACGAGGTATTCGAGAGGACGAGTTTCTCGACCCGGCCCGGCGCGTTCGCCCCAAGCCATTGCCCGACCATGCCGCCCATCGACAGGCCGCACCAATTGACCTTGGCAATGCCGAGCCCATCGAGCACCGCGAGCACGTCGCGGCCGAGCCGCTCCATTGTATAAGGCCCCTTGGGCACGCTCGATTTGCCGTGGCCGCGGCGGTCGTAGCGCAACAGCCGGAAGTGCTTGGTAAAGGGACCGACCTGGTCGTCCCACATATGCAGCGTGGTGCCGAGCGAGTTTGACAGCATCAGCACCGGAGCATTGTCGCGCCCCTCGATCTCGGCATGGATGATGCAGCCGTCGTCGGTCTTGATATCCGGCATGGACGATTTCCTTCCCTTCGCGCTTTCTCGCGCATGTCCTTAGCGGCCTGCAGGCAGGCCGCCAACCCCGTCGGCGAGGGCCGCAAGCCTTCCGGGGAGGCCATAGGCGATCCGCGCAAAAGCGATTATGTATCCGGCGAGGGATTTTCCATCACCAGTGTCTGGCCGCGAGCAAGGAGTGATCACGATGGCAATGACGATGAACGGCGAGGTTCAGCTCGCGGCACCGGTCGAAACGGTTTGGGACAAGCTCAACGATCTCGGAACGCTCAAGGCTTGCATTCCCGGCTGCGAGCAGCTCGACAAGACCGACGAGAACGAAATGTCGGCGGTGGCGACGGTGAAGATCGGCCCGGTGAAGGCGAAGTTCAAAGGCAAGGTGACATTGTCAGATCTCGATCCGCCGAACGGCTACAAGATCAGCGGGCAGGGTGACGGCGGCGTCGCCGGATTCGCCAAGGGCGGAGCGACCGTGAAGCTCACGCCGAAGGACGGCGGCACATTGCTTTCGTACGATGTCGATGCCCAGATCGGCGGCAAGCTCGCGCAACTCGGCCAGCGTCTGGTCAACGGCGCAGCCAAGAAAGTCGCCGACGAATTTTTTGAAAACTTTGCCAAAGCCGTCAACCCGGCGGCAGTCTAAATCCGCAATCAGCAGCCCGCCATGAAGGCGGGCTGCTGAACAGATGAGCTGCGCGGTTACGCCGGGTTACGGGCAGGGGTGCCGTGCGCCGTCGCGGCCGAGATAAGTTCCGGTCGTCGGATCGAAGGAATGGAAGCGCTGCGCGCAGCTAGCGCCGCCTTCAGTGGGGCCCGAACCGACGACTTGGCCGGCGCCGTTATATTGTGCAATGCCGCTTTGTGACGGCTCGCTCTGCGTTGGCGCAAATCCGCCGTCATTCATGGCGCGACCACTTTGCTGGGCGGACGCCGGCCATGCGGCAAATACGCTTGCGATTGCAAGTGCAGTTACGGGAAGAATCATACCAAGACGCATGATGTTTACTCCGTGTTTATTTGGTTGCAGCCGCCGCGCGGTTCGCGCGTTCCTCAGCTCTGCAAATGCAAGCAGAGCCTGTCGTTCCCTCGCACGTTGCAGAGCTGCTGCGCGTGCCATTCGTGAATCGAAACAACTTGGGAGGCTGCATCCGACCGGCGCCGGACGACTTTTGCGGCGGACGCAAGGGGCCAACAAGCTAATGCAAGCGACTTGACCGCAGCCTCAAGGGCGGTTCAGAGTAATAATCGTTAAAGGGTACGAAATCCGGCAAAAACGCCCCGATTTTGCCCCCAAAACTAGGCCGGTGACTGGATTTGCCGGCGAATCTCGCCATTTGACCGGAATTTTTTCGGAATTTTTTCGAGGAGGAAGCCCCATGGCAGCCCAAAAGGGAGCCCAGACGGTCGCTGTTTCGATGACCGTGAACGGCAAGCCCGTCACTGGCGAAATCGATCCGCGCACGCTGCTCGTGCAATTCCTGCGCGAAAACCTGCGGCTCACCGGTACCCATGTCGGCTGCGACACCTCGCAATGCGGCGCCTGCGTCGTTCACGTCAATGGCATCGCGATCAAGTCGTGCACGGCGCTGGCGCTGTCGCTCGAAGGCGCCGATGTCGTCACCATCGAAGGGCTGGCGGCGCCGGACGGCCCGCTGCATCCGATGCAGGAAGCGTTCCGCGAAAATCACGGCCTGCAGTGCGGCTATTGCACGCCGGGCATGATCATGACCGCGGTCGACATGGTGCGTCGGAAGGGCAACGAACTCGACGACAAGACCATCCGCGAAGAGCTTGAAGGCAATATCTGCCGCTGCACCGGCTACCACAACATCGTCAAGGCGATCGCGGCCGGCGCGCGCGCGATGAAAGGCACGACGCCGACCAGCAGGGCGGCCGAATAACAAGAAGCGTCTTTTCGGGAGCGTAACCGGGAGGCAGGGCCATGAGTGCGACCGGTATCGGCGCCGCGGTGCGCCGCAAGGAAGATCGCCGTTTCATTACCGGTACGGGCCACTATACCGACGACATCAACCGGCCCGGCCAGGCTTACGCTTATTTCCTGCGCTCGCCGCATGCGCATGCGACGATCAAATCGATCGATGCCAAGACCGCGTCCGCGATGTCCGGCGTGATCGCGGTGCTCACCGGCTCAGAGCTTGCCAATGACAAGATCGGCAATCTGATCTGCGGCTGGATGATCCATTCCAAGGACGGCTCGCCGATGAAAATGGCGGCGCATCCGGCGCTCGCCAACGGCAAGGCCTGTCACGTCGGCGATCCGGTCGCGGTGATCGTCGCCGAGAGCCTGGCGCAGGCGCGCGACGCTGCGGAGAAGGTGAAGGTCGACTATGCGGTGTTGCCCGCCGTCGCCGATCCGGCGGCGGCGCAGAAGCAGGGCGCACCGCAGATCCACGACGTCGCGCCGAAGAACACGATCTATCAATGGAGTCTCGGCGACGGCAAAGCCGTCGATGCTGCGTTCAAATCGGCCAAGCACGTCACCAAGCTCGACATCGTCAACAACCGGCTCGTACCCAACGCCATCGAGCCGCGCGCCGCGCTCGGCGAATACGATGCCGGCACCGGCACCTTCACGCTGTGGAACACGACGCAGAACCCGCATGTGGCGCGGCTGGTCATTGCCGCCTTTGTCGGCATGGCGCCGGAGCACAAATTGCGCGTCATCGCCCCGGATGTCGGCGGCGGTTTCGGCTCGAAGATCTTCATCTACCCGGAAGAGGTCGTGGCGCTCTGGGCGTCAAAACGCGTCGGCCGGCCGGTGAAATGGGTCGCCGATCGCTCGGAAGCCTTCCTCGCCGACGCGCATGGCCGTGATCACGTCACCCATGCCGAAATGGCGTTCGACGGCGACGGCAAGATTATGGCGCTGCGCGCGCATACCATCGCCAATCTCGGCGCCTATATGTCGACCTTCTCGTCGTCGGTGCCGACCTATCTCTACGCGACGCTGTTGTCGGGCCAATACGAGATCCCGCAGATCTATTGCGAGGTCGATGCGGTCTATACCAATACCGTGCCGGTCGACGCCTATCGCGGCGCCGGCCGTCCTGAAGCGACTTTCGTGGTCGAGCGGCTCGTCGAGGTCGGCGCGCGCGAGCTCGGCCAGGATCCGGCCGATCTGCGGAAGAAGAATTTCATCAACAAATTTCCGTACCAGACGCCGGTGATCATGGCCTATGACGCCGGCGACTATAATGCCTCGCTGAAAAAGGCGATGGAGCTTGCCGACTACAAGGGCTTCGCCAAGCGCAAGCGCGAAGCGGCCCGCCACGGCAAGCTGCGCGGCATCGGCCTTTCGACGTATATCGAAGCCTGCGGCATCGCGCCGTCGCAAGCGGTCGGCTCGCTCGGCGCCGGCGTCGGCTTGTGGGAATCCGCCGAAGTGCGGGTCAATCCGACCGGCTCTGTTGAAATCCTCACCGGCAGTCATGCGCACGGGCAGGGCCACGAGACGACATTTGCTCAGGTCGTGTCGGACCGGCTGGGCATTCCGATCGACAATATTTCGGTCGTGCACGGCGACACCGACAAAGTGCAATTCGGCATGGGCACTTATGGCTCACGTTCCGGCGCGGTGGGCATGTCGGCGTTGGTGAAAGCGCTCGACAAGGTCGAGGCCAAGGCCAAGAAAGTCGCCGCTCACATGCTTGAGGCCGCTGAAAGCGACATCGAATTCAAGGACGGCAAGTTCTCGGTTGCCGGCACCGATAAGACGGCAGCCTGGGGCGACGTGACGCTCAACGCCTACATCGCGCACAAATTCTCCGGCCAGGAGCTCGAGCCCGGCCTCAAAGAGGGTGCGTTCTACGATCCGACCAATTTCACCTTCCCGGCCGGCTGTCACATCTGCGAGGTCGAGGTCGACACCGAGACCGGCAATACCGAGATCGTGGCGTGGACGGCAGTGGATGATTTCGGCATCGTCATCAATCCGATGATTGTCGAAGGCCAAGTTCATGGCGGCATCGCCCAAGGCGTCGGTCAGGCTTTGTGCGAAGGCGCGATCTACGACAAGGACGGCCAGCTCGTCACCGGCTCGTTCATGGACTATTGCATGCCGCGCGCCGATCACCTGCCGCCGCTGAAAGTCGAGACCACGGTGACCAAGTGCCCGTCCAACCCGCTCGGCATCAAAGGCTGCGGCGAGGCGGGCGCGATCGCAGCGCCTGCGGCGGTGATGAACGCGATCACGGACGCGATCGGCACCGAGAACATTGCCATGCCGGCGACGCCCCAAGCGGTGTGGGCGGCGCTGCAGAAATCGAACAAGGTGCCGAAGGCGGCATAAGGGATTTGAATTTTGGACACGCGCTCCCGCCGTAAGCGGAAAGCGTGAAGGAAACGGAGGACTGCGATGTACGCTTTCACCTTCCATCGGCCGCAGACTGTGCGTCAGGCGGCCGGCATGCTGACCAAGAACGAAGATGCCAAACTTCTTGCCGGCGGCCAGACGCTGCTGCCGACGATGAAGCTGCGGCTGGCTGGTCCGCCGCAGATCGTCGACATGACGCTGATCGAGGGCATTTCCGGCATCGAGCAGAGCGGCCGATCGCTCAATATCGGCGCCATGACCCGCCACTACGAGGTCAACACGTCGCCCGTGGTGCAGCAGGCGATTCCGGCTCTGGCCAAGCTCGCCGGCATGATCGGCGATCCGGCGGTGCGCCATCGCGGCACGATCGGCGGCTCGGTCGCCAATAACGATCCGAACGCGGATTATCCTGCCGCCTGCCTCGGCATGGGCGCCACCATCATCACTAACAAGCGCCGCATCAAGGCCGATGAATTCTTCACCGGCATGTTCTCGACTGTGCTCGAGCCGGCTGAGATCATCACCAAAGTCAGCTTTCCGATCCCGAAGAAAGCGGCCTATCAGAAATTCCGCAATCAGGCCTCGCGCTTCGCGCTGGTCGGCGTGTTCGTGTCGAAGCGCGGCAGCGAGATCCGCGTCGCCGTCACCGGCGCCGGCTCGAACGGCGTGTTCCGCGTGCCGTCTTTCGAAGAGGCGCTGAAGAAGCGGTTCTCGCCGAAGTCGCTAGAAGGCATGTCGATTCCGGCAACCGGCATGAATTCCGACATCCACGGCAGCGCCGAATACCGCGCGCACCTGGTCGGCGTGCTCGCCCGCCGCGCGGTAGCGGAGGCAATCGGGAAATAGGCTGAAAACCGGCTGAAAACGCCGGTTTTGCCATGCCGGAAGGAATTGGTCGGCGGACGGGACAAAACGGGCCGCCATGATTACATTGCGTCTATGACCACGCCCAAACCTTCGCCCCGTCCGCTGCCAGCCTCCATCGACGCTACAGTCGACCTTCTCGCCGAAGCCGAATATCTCACCGACCGGTCGCTTGGCACGGTGCTGTTTCTGGCGCTGCGCATGGGCCGGCCGATTTTCCTTGAAGGCGAGGCCGGTGTCGGCAAG
>Ga0335069_10007967_pt1 | contig 15221 bp, 16 predicted proteins | sample Lox_Sample_11_FD_206714 | JGI IMG/M metagenome (GOLD analysis project Ga0335069, IMG submission 206714) | Soil microbial communities from Loxahatchee National Wildlife Refuge, Florida, United States - Lox_Sample_1.1 | ecosystem: Environmental > Terrestrial > Soil > Wetlands | place: USA... | reverse complement strand
AGGGTCGCGTCAGCCCGCGCGCGCTGCCGGGCTGGGACGCGGTGCAGCGACAGCTGCTGCGACGCGAAGGCGTGCGCTTCGACCGCGAGGCGCGCGTCTCGCTCGAGCGCTTCCAGTGGCGTCCGCAGAGCGCGCGGTGAGGATCGCGCTGCGCGCCCTGCTCGCGCTCGCCCTGCTCCTCGTGGTGATCGTGCTCGCGCGCGCGCTGCTCGCGCCGCTCGAGCGGCCGGACGTCGTGGCGGTGGACGCGGATTCATACCGCGTCGATGCCGACGCGGTCGCGCAGCGCCTCGCGGGCGCGCTGCGCTTCCAGACGATCTCGCGCTCCGACGCCCCGCTCGACGAGGCGGCCTTCGCGGGGCTGCGCGCGTATCTCGCGAAGACCTGGCCGCGCGTCCACGCGCAGCTCGCGCTCGAGCGGATCGGCGGGCAGAGCCTCCTCTACACCTGGCGCGGTCGGGCCGCGAACGAGCCGGCGCTGCTGCTCGCGGCGCACCAGGACGTCGTGCCGGTGGTCGCGCCCGAGCAGTGGCAGCACCCGCCCTTCGGAGGCGAGGTCGCGGACGGCCAGATCTGGGGGCGCGGCGCGCTCGACGACAAGGGCAGCCTCGTCTGCATCCTCGACGCGGTCGAGTCGCTGCTGGCCGAGGGCTTCGCGCCCGAGCGCACCGTCTACCTCGCCTTCGGCCACGACGAAGAGATCGGCGGCGAGGCCGGCGCGCGCGTCGTCGCGGACACGCTCGCCGCGCGCGGCGTGCGACTCGCGTCGGCGCTCGACGAGGGCGGCGCGGTCGCGAGCGGATTCGGCGGACTGCTCGAGCGCCCGCTGGCCGCGGTCGGCGTCGCGGAGAAGGGCTTCGTCGACGTGCGCCTGCGCGCGACCGCGGAGGGCGGCCACTCGTCGACGCCGCCGCGCCAGACGGCCATCGGCTCGCTGGCCGCGGCGGTGGTCGCGCTGGAGGCGCATCCGATGCCCGCGCGCGTCGGCGGCACCTTCGAGCGCCTGATCTCGCGCCTCGCGCCCGAGGTCGGGTTCACGCGCCGGCTCGCGCTCGCGAATTTCTGGCTGCTGCGGCCGCTCCTCCCGCTGGTGTCGCCGCGCGTGCCGATCGTCGACGCGATGATCCGCACGACGACCGCGCCCACGATCGTGCGCGGCGGCGTCAAGAGCAACGTCCTGCCGCGCGAGGCCGAGGCGATCGTCAACTTCCGCATCCTGCAGGGCGACACGGTCGAGAGCGTGCTCGCGCACGTGCGCCGCGCGGTCGACGACCCGCGCATCGCGGTGGAGATCGAGGGCTCGGAGCCGCCGAAGGATCCGAGCCCGACGTCGCCCGACGACGGCCCGGCCTTCGCGGGGATCGAGCGGGCGATCGCCGCGGTGTACCCGGACGCGGTGGTCGCGCCCTACCTCGTGGTCGGTGCCACCGACGGGCGTCACTACGCGCGCATCGCCGACGGCGTCTACCGCATCCTGCCCTTCCGCGTCGGCGACGACGCGCTGCGCCTCGCGCACGGGACCGACGAGCGCCTGGAGGTCGAGAACCTCGGGCGCGGCGTCCGCTTCTACCGCGCGTGGCTGCGCCAGCCGCTCGCGAAATAGTTACTGGCGCGCCCTGACCTTCGCGCGCGCCCAGCGCTCGCACAGACGCTTCGCCTCGCCCGAGCCGTAGAGGCGGATCGAGCGCGAGGTCGAGGCGACGCCGCCGCCCGGGAAGCGGATGTGCACGCGCCAGGCGGGATAGCCGGAGCTCGCGTCGCGGTAGATCCGCACGGACGGCCTCTTGCGGCGCGGGTCGATCGGCGGCGGCAAGGTGCGGAGCCAGCGGTCGCGCTGGCGGCGCGCCTTCGCGAGCGCGGCGGCGCGCCCCCCGTGCTTCCCGTCGGAGAAGAACGCCTGCAGCTTGCGGTTACGCCGCCGGATCCGCACCCACCAGCCGCGAGTCCGGCCGAACTCGAAACGCGTGAGGTTCTTCTCCCTCGGCATGGCGCTCTCCTGTCGTCGTGCGGTCAGGCGATCAGCAGCAGCTTGCCTGTCGTCGCGCGGCTCTCGAGCGCGCGCTGCGCGGCGTCGGCCTGCGCGAGCGGCCACTCGCCGCCGATGCGGACCGAGAGCAAGCCGCGCTTCACCGCGGTGAGCACCTCGCCCGCGCGCAGCAGCAGCTCCTCGCGCGTCGCGCTGTAGTGTGCGAGCGACGGACGCGTCACGAAGAGCGAGCCGAGCGTGTTGAGGCGGCCGAGCTCGAAGGGCGGCACCGGACCGCTCGACTGCCCGAAGAGCACGCAGAGTCCACGCGGCCGCAGGCAGGTGAGGCTCGCATCGAAGGTGGTGCGGCCGACCGAGTCGTAGACGACGTCGACGCCGCAGCCATCGGTCAGGCGTCGCACCTCGGGCGCGAAGTCGGTCTGGTCGTAGCGGATCACGTGGCGGGCGCCGGCCTCGCGCACGAGCGCCGCCTTGGCGTCGGAGGAGCAGGTGCCGATCACGGTTGCGCCCGCGCGCGCGAGCAGCTGCACGGTCAGCAGCCCCGCGCCGCCTGCGGCCGCGTGCACGAGCGCGACGTCGCCTTTCTGCGTCGTGCGCGTGCCGTGCACGAGATAGTGCGCGGTCATGCCCTGCAGCATCACGGCGGCAGCCGTCTTCGGCGCGACGCCGGCGGGCACGGGCACGAGCCGCTCGACCGGCGCGACGACGTGCTCCGCATAGGAGTCGGGCACCGACGCCCAGGCCACCGCGTCGCCGACACGTAATTCGGTCACGCCGGGGCCGAGCGCCTCGACGCGCCCTGCGCCTTCGAGGCCCGCGACGAAGGGAGCCGGTCGCGGGTAGAGGCCCGTGCGGAAGTAGACATCGATGTAGTTGACGCCGGCCGCCTCGACCGCGACCCGCACCTGGCCGGGACCCGGGTCCGGCAGCTCGCGCTCCTCGAACCGGAGCACCTCGGGGCCACCCGTGCGACTCACCATCACCGCTCGCGTCTTCACTCGACGTCCTCCGCATAACGAGCCTGCTCAGCGTCGTAGGCGTCGAAGCCGACGAGCTCGCGCAGCTCGCCAAAGGGCAGGAGCCCCGCCGGAGTCTCGCCCCGCGCCAGCGATTCGAGCGCCTGCTGCGACGCGCGCACCGAAGCCGAGAGCAGGGTCAGCGGGTAGGCCGCGATGCGGTAGCCGAGCGACTCGAGCTCCGAAGGCGGGAGGATCGGCGTGTCGCCGCCCTCGACCAGGTTCGCCATCTGCGGCGCGCGGGTCCCGCGGCAGACCTTCTCCATCTCGGCGCGCGAGCGCGGCGCCTCGACGAAGAGGATGTCGGCGCCCGCGTCCTCGAAGGCGCGCGCGCGCCAGAGCGCCTCGTCGAGGCCATCGGTCGCGCGCGCGTCGGTACGCGCCATGATCAGGATGCCCGCGCCCTCGTCGCGCGCGTCGACGGCGGCGCGCACGCGCGCGACCGCCTCTCCGCGCGAGACGACCTGCTTGCCGCGCGTGTGGCCGCAGCGCTTCGGCGCGCGCTGGTCCTCGATCATCGCGCACGCGAATCCCGCCTGCGCGTAGGCGCGCACCGTGCGCTTCGCATTCATCGCGTTGCCGTAGCCGGTGTCGGCGTCGCCGATCACGGGGATCTTCACGGCGGCGCAGATGTTGCGCCCGCTGTCGAGCATCTCGCCGAAGGAGATGAGCCCCGTGTCGGGGAGACCGAGGCGCGACGCGGAGACCGCGAAGCCGCTCATGAAGGTGAGCGCGAAGCCGGCGCGCTCGATCAAGCGCGCGGAGAGTCCGTCGTAGCAGCAGGGCATGACGTGGCAGCGCGACTGCGAGAGCAGCGCGCGCAGCGCTTCGACGGAGCGGGGGGACGTCATCGCGGACGCGCAGTGTACCGGGGCGAGTCGCGCTTCGAGCTTCGCGAGCCCGCTGCGCCTCGTTGGAACATGTTCTAGAGTGAGCCGCCCGCGGCCTTCCGCCGCGCGACCCCCCGACCGGCGCAGGCTTCGCCGCGCGCTCGTTGCGGGACCGCGCACGGGGTCGCCACGCGGAGTGACCGTGCCCGATCGCGCGCTGGAAGATGCCTTCAAGCCGTACGTGGGCCTGCCCTTCGGCGAGCCCGAGGTCGCCCGCGACCCGGTGAACGAGCCGATGATCCGGCAGTGGTGCGACGCGATGGGCGATCACAATCCCATCTACTGGGACGCGGCCGCCGCCGCGAAGACGCCGCACGGCGGGCTCGTCGCGCCGCCGACCATGCTCCAGGCCTGGATCCTCTCCGGCTTCCGCATGGCGGACGCGGAGCGGCCGGCGCGCGACCGGCAGGAGAAGCTCCACGCGCTCTTCGCCCAGCACGGCTACACCGGCGTGGTCGCGACCAACTGCGAGCAGGAGTACACGCGCTACCTGCGCCCCGGCGAGCGGGTTGTGGCCGAGGCCACGATCGAGTCGATCTCCGAGGAGAAGACGACCGCGCTCGGTGTCGGCTACTTCATCGTCACGCGCACGGCCTTCCGCACCGAGTCCGGCGAGGTCGTCGGCTCGATGATCTTCCGCGTGCTGCGCTTCAAGCCGAACCAGCCCGCGCAGGCGCAGGGCCAGGCGGCGGCACCCGCGAAGCCCGGCCGCATCCCGCCGCTGCGCGGCAAGGACAACGGCTGGTGGTGGGAAGGCGTCGAGCGCGGCGAGATCCCGATCCAGAAGTGCAGCGCCTGCGGCGCGCTGCGGCACCCGCCGCGACCAATGTGCCCCGAGTGCCAGTCGACGGAGTGGACCTCGGTGCCCTCCGCCGGCAGCGGCACGGTCCACAGCTTCGTCGTGATGCACCACCCGCCGATGCCCGGCTACGACTTCCCGGCCGCGATCGGCCTGATCGACCTCGACGAGGGCACGCGCCTGGTCGGGCCCGTCGTGGACTGCCCCTTCGAGGAGATCCACATCGGCATGAAGGTGGAGGCGTCGATCGAGGATCTCGGCGGCGTGACGATGCCGGTCTTCCGCCGCGCGGGGGTGCGGCGATGACGAGCCGTCGCCTCGCGCAGATCGCGGTCGGCGAGGAGCTGCCGCCGCTCGATGTGCCGCTGACTGCCGCGATCATCGTCGGCGGCGCGCTGGCCTCGCGCGACTACACGCCCGTGCACCACGACCGCAGCGCCGCCCAGGCCTCCGGCATGTCCGACGTCTTCATGAACATCCTGACCACCAACGGCTACGTCGGCCGCTACGTCAGCGACTGGGCCGGCCCGGACGCGACGATCCGCAAGGTCGCGATCAAGCTCGGCGCTCCGAATCTGCCGGGCGACACGATGAAGCTGCGCGGCAAGGTGTCGAAGGTCGACGCCGCGCAGGGACACGTCGAGGTCGAGATCGCGGCGAAGAACAACTGGGGCGACCACGCGACCGGCACCGTCGTCGTCGCCCTGCCCCGCTGAGAAGAGACCATGTCCATCACCTTGAAGGACCAGGCCGCCATCGTCGGCATCGGCGCGACCGACTTCTCGAAGAACTCCGGCCGCTCGGATCTCCAGCTCGCCTGCGAGGCCGTGCGCGCCGCGATCGCCGACGCGGGACTCAAGCCCTCGCAGATCGACGGCATGACCACCTTCACGATGGATCTCACCGACGACATCGAGGTCGCGCGCTCCGTCGGCATCGGCGGGCTCACGTTCCAGAGCCAGATCCCGCACGGCGGCGGCGCCGCGCTCGGCGTGCTGATGCAGGCGGCGATGGCGGTCGCGACCGGCGCCGCGAAGTACGTCGTCTGCTACCGCGATCTCAACGGGCGCTCGGGCCAGCGCTACAGCTCGGGCGTCTCGGGCAACCTGATCACGAGCGACGCGATCCACTGGAGCTGGTACATCCCGTCCGGCCTCATGACGCCGACCTCGTGGGTCGCGATGGTGACGCGCCGCTACATGCACGAGACCGGCACCACCAGCCGCGACCTCGGGCACGTGGCCGTCTCGACGCGCAGACACGCGGTGGTGAACCCCGACGCGATCTTCTACCAGCGACCGCTGACGATCGAGGAGCACCAGGCCTCGCGCATGATCGTCGACCCGCTGCGCCTCTACGACTGCTGCCTCGAGACCGACGGCGCCTGCGCCTGCATCGTCACCACGCCCGAGCGCGCGCGCGATCTCGCGAAGCCCGCCGCGCTGATCCGCGCGGTCGCGCAGGGCGCCGGCCCGGACCAGGAGTCGATGACGAGCTTCTACCGCCCCGACATCACGGAGCTGCCCGAGCTCGGGATCGTCGCGCGCCAGCTCTACGAGGTGTCGGGCCTGCGCCCCGACGACGTCGACGCCGCGATCCTCTACGACGCCTTCACCTCGATCGTGCTCTTCCAGCTCGAGGCCTACGGCTTCTGCAAGCGCGGCGAGGCGAAGGACTTCGTGCAGAACGGCAACATCGAGGTCGGCGGCCGCCTGCCCGTCAACACGCACGGCGGTCAGCTCAGCGAGGCCTACATCCACGGCATGAACGGCGTCAACGAGGGCGTGCGGCTGATCCGCGGCACCTCGCGGAACCAGCCGGCGAAGTCCGACCACGTGCTCGTCACCGCCGGGGTCGGCGTGCCGTCGAGCGCGATGATCCTCGGCAAGCTCGACTAGCAATCGGGAGATCCTCACGTCATGCGCGAAGCCGTCATCGTCGAAGCCCTCCGCACGCCGATCGCGCGCGGCAAGATGGGCAAGGGCGACCTCTCTGCCTTCCACCCGGCGACCCTGCTGGCAAAGGTCCAGCAGGCGCTCGTCGACCGCGCGGGCATCGACCCGGCCGTCGTCGAGCAGGTGGTCGGCGGCTGCGTCACGCAGGCGGGCGAGCAGTCGAACAACGTGGCGCGCGTGGCCTGGCTCTCGCGCGGCAAGGGCTGGCGCACCGGTGGCACCACCGTCGACACGCAGTGCGGATCGGGCCAGCAGGCCAACCACATCGTGTCGGCCTTCGTGCGCGCGGGTTCGATCGACGCCGGCATCGCCTGCGGCGTCGAGGTGATGAGTCACGTCGGCCTCGGCGCCAACGTGATGAACGGCCCCGGCTTCTTCCAGCCGCCCGAGTGGCCATGGGACAGCACGCCGGACCAGTTCACGTCGGCCGAGCGCATCGCGAAGAACCGCGGCATCACGCGCGAGGATGTCGACCTCTTCGGACTCCGATCGCAGCAGAAGGCCGCCGCCGCGCGCGACGCCGGCCGCTTCGAGCGCGAGATCCTGCCGATCGAGGCGCCGGTCCTCGGCGACGACGGCAAGCCGACCGGCGAGACGCGCACGGTGAAGACCGATCAGGGCATCCGCCCCTCGACGCTCGAGGGCCTCGCGCAGCTCAAGCCCGTGATCCCCGGCGGCATCCACACGCCGGGCAGCACCTCGCAGATCTCCGACGGCGCCGCGGGCATCCTCTGGATGTCGAAGGAGAAGGCGCGCGAACTCGGCTTGAAGCCCCGCGCGCGCATCGTGCAGGGCGTCGTAGTCGGCACCGATCCGTACTACCTGCTCGACGGCCCGATCGACGCGACGCAGGAGATCCTGCGCAAGACCGGCCTGAAGCTCGGCGACTTCGATCTGGTCGAGATCAACGAGGCCTTCGCTGCGGTCGTGCTCTCGTGGGCGAAGGTGTTCGAGCCCGACATGAGTCGGGTGAACGTGAACGGCGGCGCGATCGCGCTCGGCCATCCGGTCGGCGCGACCGGCTCGCGCCTGATCGTGACCGCGCTCCACGAGCTCGAGCGGCGCGGCGGCGAGAAGGCCTTCGTCACGATGTGCTGCGGCTCGGCCGTCGGCACGGGCACCGTCATCGAAAGACTGTAGGAGAAGCGATGTCGTCCGGACTCGAAGGCAAGGTCGTCGTCGTCACGGGCGCCGCGAACGGGCTCGGCAAGAACCACGCGCTCTATTTCGCGAAGCAGGGCGCGCGCATCGTCGTGAACGACCTCGGCACGACGCGCGACGGCAAGGGCCGCGACGAGAGCGCCGCGCGCGCGGTGGTCGAGGAGATCGAGAAGGCGGGCGGGAAGGCGGTGCCGCACTTCGGTGACGTCGCGGACTTCGGCGTCGCGCAGGATCTCGTGAAGACCGCCGTCGACGCCTTCGGCAGCCTCGACGTCTTGATCCTCAACGCCGGCTTCACGCGCGACGCCGTGCTCTTCAACATCAGCGAGGAGGACTTCGACGCGGTCGTGCGCGTGCACCTCAAGGGGCACTTCGCGCCGATGAAGTTCGCGGCGCTCTACTGGCGCGAGAAGAGCAAGGCCGCGGGCGGTCCGATCTACGGGCGCCTGCTCTCGACGGCCTCCGAGTCGTTCCTCTTCGGCACGCCCGGCCAGCCGAACTACGCCGCCGCGAAGGCGGGCATCGTGTCGCTCACGATGGGCGCGGCGAAGCTGCTGATCAAATACGGCGTCACGGCGAACGTCGTGATGCCGCGCGCGCGCACGCGCATGACGCTCGCGGGCCCGGTCGGCTCGATCTTCGAGAAGCCGAAGGAGGGCTTCGACAACTTCTCCCCCGAGAACTCGACGCCGCTCTTCGCCTACCTCTGCACGCCGAAGGCGCAGAACATCACGGCGAACGTCTTCATCGTCTGGGGCAAGCAGGTCCAGGTGCTCGGGAAGATCCCCAAGGCCGCGACCTTCGACAGCGACACGCCCTGGAACCTGGACAACCTGCACCAGCACCTCGGCCCCTGGTTCGAGAAGAAGCAGCCGATCGTCGACGGCTACCCGCTGCCGGAGATGTGAGGCCGACGATCGTCCACCCTCGATCGAGCGTTGAGGGGCGCGCCTGTTTCGTGGTATTCCGGCGCCCGGGTGCCTGGACGGGAGGGCTCATGGAGCTCGTCGTGATCGTCGGCCTGCTGGCGCTGCTCGAGTACTGGGTCTTGCTGATGCTGACGGGACAGGCGCGAGGGCGCTTCGGAGTCGCGGCGCCGGCCACGGCCGGCCATCCGATCTTCGAGCGCTACTTCCGCGTCCAGATGAACACGATCGAGCAGCTCGTGCTCTTCCTGCCGGGGCTGGCCGTCTTCTCGTGGGCCGTAAGTCCGAGGTGGGCCGCGGTCCTGGGGCTCGTCTTCATCGTGGGGCGGGCCCTCTACGCGCGCGGCTACGTGCAGGATCCGGCGAAGCGCGGCCCCGGATTTCTGCTGACGCTCCTCGCCAACGGCGTGCTGATCATCGGTGGCTTGATCGGAACGGCGATCCGGCTGATCTGATCGACGCCCCACGGGGCTCTCCGTGGATTTCCGGCGACCCCGTGTCACGAAAGACCGCTTTCGCGCCTCTCACACAGGGGGTGGCGGTATACTGCCGCTCTTCCCAGCCGTACCCGTCTCTGCGCATTCCGCGCCGTCTCGAACCGAACCGTCCGATCGATCCCGGCGTCCCCGACGTCGGCCCACCATTCGGCGTCTCCGCCGCCACCACCACCGAGGGAGCACGTCACGCCATGACGAGCAGGAATCCGAAGCTGAACGCCTGGGTTCAGGAGATCGCCACGCTCTGCCAGCCCGAGCGGGTGCACTGGTGCGACGGCTCGGACGCCGAATACCGTGAGATGTGCCGACTGCTGGTCGCCTCCGGGACCTTCCGGCCGCTCGCCGCCGCGAAGCGCCCGAACAGCTTCCTCGCGCTGTCGGATCCGGCCGACGTCGCGCGCGTCGAGGACCGCACGTTCATCTGCTCCGAGCGCGAGGAGGAAGCCGGCCCGACCAACAACTGGCGCGCGCCGGCCGAGATGCGCGCCACCTTGCGCGGCCTCTTCGCCGGCTCGATGCGCGGCCGGACGATGTACGTGATCCCCTTCAGCATGGGCCCGATCGGATCGCCGATCGCGCACATCGGCATCGAGATCACCGACTCGCCCTACGTGGTCGCGAGCATGCACATCATGACCCGCGTCGGCACGCGCGTCCTCGAGACGCTCGGCGACGGCGAGTTCGTGCCGTGCGTCCACTCGGTCGGCGCGCCGCTCGCGCCCGGCCAGAAGGACGTGCCGTGGCCCTGCAACGGCGAGAACAAGTACATCGTCCACTACCCCGAGACGCGCGAGATCTGGTCCTACGGCTCGGGCTACGGCGGCAACGCGCTGCTCGGCAAGAAGTGCTTCGCGCTCCGCATCGCGTCGGTGATGGCGCGCGACCAGGGCTGGATGGCCGAGCACATGCTGATCCTCAAGATGACGTCGCCGCAGGGCAGCGTCCGCTACATGTCGGCCGCGTTCCCGTCGGCCTGCGGCAAGACGAACCTCGCGCTGATGAAGCCGACCGTCCCCGGCTGGAAGGTCGAGACGATCGGCGACGACATCTGCTGGATGAAGTTCGGCGCCGACGGCCAGCTCTATGCGATCAACCCCGAGCATGGCTTCTTCGGCGTCGCGCCCGGCACGAACGTCGACACCAACGCCAACGCCATCGCCACCTTGCACGCGAACTGCATCTTCACCAACTGCGCGCTCACCGACGACGGCGACGTCTGGTGGGACGGCATGACGATCGGCGCGCACACACCCAAGCATCTGATCGACTGGCAGGGCCGCGACTGGACACAAGGCTCGAAGACGCCGGCCGCGCACCCGAACGCGCGCTTCACCGCGCCCGCGCGCCAGTGCCCGATCATCGCGCCCGAGTGGGAGGATCCGCGCGGCGTTCCGATCTCGGCGATCCTCTTCGGCGGGCGACGCGCGACGGTGGTGCCGCTCGTCAACGAGGCGCGCGACTGGCAGCACGGCACCTTCCTCGGCTCGATCATCGCGAGCGAGAAGACCGCCGCGGCTGCCGGCAAGATCGGCGAGCTGCGCCGCGATCCGATGGCCATGCTGCCCTTCTGCGGATACAACATGGCCGACTACTGGGGTCACTGGCTCACGATCGGCCGGCGCGCCGGCGCGAAGCTGCCGCGCCTCTACACGGTCAACTGGTTCCGCAAGAGCGCCGACGGCGACTTCCTGTGGCCGGGCTACGGCGAGAACAGCCGCGTGCTCAAATGGGTGTTCGAGCGCTGCGAGGGCACTGCAAAGGCGGTCGAGACGCCGATCGGCAACCTGCCCGCCGCCGGCGAGCTCGACCTCGCCGGTCTCGACATCGAGCCGGCCGATCTGAAGGTGCTCCTCACGGTCGACCACGACGGCTGGCTCGCCGAGGTGCCGATGATCCGCGACTACTACCGCCAGTTCGGCGCGAAGATGCCGAAGGATCTCGTCGCAGAGCTCGACGGGCTGGAGAAGCGGCTGAAGGCATCGCGCTAGGCGCGCCAGGCTACGCCCGGCTTGCCGTCGCGATCCAGACCGAGGCGCCGAGCTCGACGCCGCGCGGTGTGAGGTAGGGCTCTAGCGCCGAGCGCACGGCGCGCGAGACCCGCTCGAGGTCGTGCGCGCTGGCGTCGCGCATCGCGTGCGAGGTAGGTCCCACGCCCTCGAGCAGGAAGCGCGCCGCCTCCTCCACGCCGGCGCCTCCGGCGATGCGCAGTTTCGTGTCGAGCGATTCGAGCGAGACGTCGCGGAAGCCGGCCTGGTCGAGGATGCGCGCGACGCGCTCGGGATCCGCGAGCGCCATCGGGCCGGGCGCGCCCGGCGGCGGGGGCGGCGGCAGCGACACGAGCTTCGCGGCGGCGCCGAGCGGCACGGCCATCCACGGGTTTCGCTCGAGACTCTGCCAGCAGGCGAACGCGAGCCGTCCGGCCGGCGCGAGCGCCCGGCGCAGATTCGCGAAGGCGGCCACGGGATCCGCGAAGAACATCACCCCGAAGCGCGAGAAGACGAGGTCGAAGCTGCGCGGGAGCGACGCCGTCTGCCCATCGGCCAGCAGGAAGTCGACGTGCGTGATTCCGGCGGCCGCGGCGCGCTCGCGCGCGCGCGCGAGCATCACGCCGGAGATGTCGACGGCGAGCACGCGGCCGCGCGGGCCGACGCGCGAGGCCAACTGGAGCGCGGTCTGGCCGCAGCCGCAGCCGACGTCGATCACGCGCTCGCCCGGCTGGATCTTCGCGCGGGCCATCACCTCTTCGCCGACGACGCCGATCTGCGCGTCGAGCAGCTCCTGGTGCGCGACCCACTTCGGGCCGCTCTTCTCGTTCCAGTACTCGATCTGATCGGCGTTGGGACCCGTCGCGGCGAGCGGACGCGGGGAAGTGGGCTGTGACACGAGCGCTCCTCGGGGGCGGCGAAAGGCCAGCGTATCACGCGCCCGCCTCGTCGAGGCGCCAGTGCCCGCGCCGCGTCGGGCGCTCGAGGCTCGCCGCCAGCGCCGCGAGGAAGCGCGCGCGCGACCACGGCTCGGCGCCGAAGCGCGCGAGGTGCGGCGTCTGCTGCTGGCAATCGATCAGGTCGAAGTCCCAGCGCACGAGCTGCGCGACCAGGGTCACGAACGCGACCTTCGAGGCGTCCGGCTGCGCCGCGAACATCGACTCGCCGAAGAACGTGCCACCGAGCGACACTCCGTAAAGTCCACCGACGAGCTTGCCCGACTCCCACGCCTCCGCCGAGTGCGCGTAGCCGCGCCGAAAGAGCTCGCCGTAGGCGCCTTGCATCGCTTCCGTGATCCAGGTGCCGGCCTGGCCGGGGCGCGGAGCTTCGGCGCAGCGACGCACCACCTCCTCGAAGGCGGTGTCGAGCCGAACCTCGTAACGCCCGTGGCGCAGCGCCTTCGCCAGGCTGCGCGAGACGCGCAGTGAGCGCGGCACGAGCGCCGCGCGCGGATCGGGCGAGTGCCACAGGATCGGCTCGCCCTCCGAATACCACGGAAAGATCCCCTGCGAGTAGGCGAGCAGCAGCCGCTCGCAGGAGAGGTCGCCGCCGACGGCGAGCAGGCCGCTCGAGTGACTCTCGCGAGGATCGGGGAAGACGAGCGCGCGTCCGAGCCGGTAGACCGGCGTCATCCCCTCGCCGCGCCGGAGCGCGTGCCCGGCTCGAGCAGCCCGCGGCCCGGCACGTGGTTCATCTCGATCCGGATGCCGTCCGGATCCTCGAACAGCACCGAGTAGTAGCCGGGCGCCCAGGCGCCCTCCTTCGGCGGGTGCACGATCGTCGCTCCGTCGAGCTTCTGCAGGAACTCGTAGAAGCGATCGATGTCCTCGCGCTCGCGCGCGCGGAAGCAGACGTGGTGCAGACCGACGCGGCGCTGCACGAAGCGGTCGTTCTTGTCGTCGGCGGCCTGGATGCCCATCGCGGTGCGCCCGCCGACGCAGTAGAGCATCCCCTCCGTATCGATCACGGGCTTGAGCCCGAGGAACGTCAGCATCTGGCGGTAGAAGGGCCGACTCCGCTCCATGTCACTCACAGTCAGGTTGCAATGCGCGATGCCGTTGATCTCCACGAGCGGCTCCTGCGGGCGCTAGGAAGAGAGGATCTCGCGCTCCTCTCCGATCCAGAGCGGAGAGCGCGCGAGGTCGATGAACATCTTCTCGTCTTCGAGCAGCGCCTGCCCCGCGACAGCGGCCTCCGGCGTCGTCGCGAGCTCCGCGGCGTCGAACCAGATCTCGGCGACGCCGTCGTACTCCTCGGGGCCGCCGCGCGTTCCGCGCAGCGCGGCATTCAGCGGCGTATCGAGCGTGTGGAGCTGCACGTAGCGTCGGATACCGAGCACCTTCGCGTGTCTCTTCACGAGCGGCGCGTGCCGCTCGCGCCAGTAGCGCTGGAACTCCGCGCGCGAGAGATGCGGGAGACGGCGCAGGGCAAAGACGAGCTTGACCACGGCGCGCGAGTCTAACAGAGTGTTCGCATGATCCTCGACCGCTTCCGACTCGACGGGAAGGTGGCGATCGTCACCGGCGCGGGACGCGGCATCGGCCGCGGCTGCGCGCTCGCTTTCGCCGAGATGGGCGCCGACGTCGTCTGCGCCGCGCGCACGCGCGAGCAGATCGACGACACCGCCGCGTCCGTCCGCAAGCTCGGCCGCCGTGCGCTCGCGGTCGAGTGCGACGTGATGAAGAGCGAGGCGCAGGAGAACCTGGTCGCGAGCGCGATGAAGGAGTTCGGGCGCATCGACGTCGTCGTCAACAACGCGGGCGGCTCGCCGCCGAAGCCGCTGCTCGAGACCAGCGAGCGCATGTTCGAGCAGGCGTTCCGCTTCAACGTCACCACCGCGTTCCTGCTGACCCGCACCGCCGTGCCGCACATGCGCAAGAACGGCGGCGGCGCCGTCGTCAACATCTCGTCCGCGGCGGGACGCCTGGTGCAGCCGTACTTCGCGGCCTACGGCACCGCGAAGGCCGCGCTCACCTTCCTGACGCGAAACCTCGGCGCCGAGCTCGCGCCGGACGTGCGCGTCAACGCGATCGCGGTCGGCTCCGTCGCGACCTCGGCGCTGCTGCCGTACCTCGACGAGAAGACGCGCGCCGCGATGGAGCAGGCGACGCCGATGAAGCGGCTCGGCGAGGTCGAGGACATCGCTCTGATGGCGCTCTACCTCGCGTCGCCCGCGTCGTCGTGGGTGACGGGCAAGGTCATGGAGGTCGACGGCGGCACCGAGTCGACCAACTGGCCGTTCTGAACTAACGCGCCGCGCCGGGCTCGCGCGCCTCGATCGCGTCGCGTAGCGCGGCGAGGTCGGGGTGGTCGGGCGCGAGCGCGATCGCTCGCTTGTACGACGCGAGCGCGAGTCGCCGCAGCGCCGCGTGCTGGTAGAGAAGTCCGAGGTCGAGATGCGGCTCGTAGAAGCCGCGACTGTGCATCGCCGCTTCGAGCAGCGGGCGCTCCGCCGGCAGCATCAGGTCGATGCGCGCGAGGAAGTTGCCGAGGCCGTGGACGGCGCCCGGCGGCGGCTCGCGCGACCAGAGCCAGCGACGCATGTTTGCGACGGGCCCCGCGTCGACCTCGATCTCGGTGAACAGGCGCTCGCGCTCTTCGGCGCCGACGGGCGACGGCAGGCTCGCCGCGGGGAGCGCGCCGTTCGGTCCGGCCGCGCGCGCGAAGACGACCCCGGCGCCGTCGACGTGCACGAGCCGCCAGCCCGGATCGCGCGCGAGGTGCGAGGAGAGCCGCGCCGCGCGCGCGTCTCCCCGGTGGGCGAGCGCGACCGTCTCGAAGCCGTAGCGCGCGCGCGCCTCCTCGAAGTGCTCCGGATCGAGCGCGCGCAGCGATTCGAGATAGAAGGCCTCGCCGCTCACCTCGTTGCGGCCGTCGATGAAGACGCGCTGCGCCGGCGCGCGCCAGATCAATGTCGAGCCGAGCGCGAGATTGTTGAGCAGCGGGCCGGCGGGCGCGGTCGCGGCGATCCAGTCGGCCGTCTCGAGCGCCAGACAGTCGGCGCAG
>Ga0335069_10007965_pt1 | contig 15222 bp, 15 predicted proteins | sample Lox_Sample_11_FD_206714 | JGI IMG/M metagenome (GOLD analysis project Ga0335069, IMG submission 206714) | Soil microbial communities from Loxahatchee National Wildlife Refuge, Florida, United States - Lox_Sample_1.1 | ecosystem: Environmental > Terrestrial > Soil > Wetlands | place: USA... | reverse complement strand
CAACCCGTCCTCCGTCAGCCAGGCGGCGGCGGTCGAGGCGCTGAACGGCCCGCAGGAATCGATCGTGGCGATGGCGAAGGTGTACCAGGACCGGCGCGACCTGGTGGTGGAGATGCTGAACGCGGCGCCGGGCATCACCTGCCACAAGCCCGAAGGCGCGTTCTACGTGTTTCCCGCGATTCACGGCTGCATCGGCAAGACGACGAAGGGCGGCGCGAAGATCACCGACGACGAGAGCTTCGTGATCGCGCTGCTGGAGGAGGAGGGCGTCGCCGTCGTGCATGGCGCGGCGTTCCTTTATCCCGGCCATTTCCGCATCAGCTACGCAACCGACACGGAATCGCTGCGCGAGGCCTGCACGCGCATCCAGCGGTTCTGCAAGGGCCTGCATTGATGCCGGGCTTCTCCGACCGCCTGGGGCGGGTGCAGGTCGCGGCGACGGTGCAGATGTCGATCCGCGCGCGCGAGTTGCGCGAGCAGGGCAAGAACGTCATCGCGCTGTCGATCGGCGAGCCAGATTTCGCCAGCCCGCGTCACGCGATCGACGCCGCGTATCAGGCGGCGCTGCGCGGCGAGACCAAGTATCCGCCGCAGGACGGCACGCGGGCGCTGAAGGAAGCCGTGCAGCGCAAGTTCAGGCGCGAGAACGGACTGGACTTCGCGCTCGATCAGATCGCAGTCTCCAATGGCGGCAAGCAGGCAATTTTCAACGCCTTCATGGCGACGGTGAACGCGGGCGACGAGGTGATCGTGCCCACGCCGATCTGGGGTGCCTATCCGCTGATGACGAAGCTGCTGGGCGGCACGCCGGTCGAGGTGCCGTGCCCGCAGAACAACGGCTTCAAGCTGCGGCCCGAGGATCTGGACGCCGCGATCACGCCGCGCACCAAGTGGCTCGTGCTGAACTTCCCGAACAATCCGTCGGGCGCGGCCTGCTCGAAGGACGAGATGCGCGCGCTGGCCGACGTTCTCGCGAAGCATCCGCATGTCTGGGTGATGGCGGACGCGATGTACGAGCATCTGGTCTATGACGGGTTCGAATCCGTCTCGATGGCGCAGGCCGCGCCGGACCTGGCGGACCGCACGCTGCTGATCACCGGCGTCTCCAAGACCTACGCGATGACGGGCTGGCGCATCGGCTTCGCGGCGGGTGCGCGCGCGCTGATCAAGGCGATGGTGAACATGCAGGGCCAGGCGACGGCGGGCGTGTCCTCGGTGGGGCAGGCGGCCGCGGCGGCGGCGCTCGACGGGCCGCAGGAAAGCGTGGAGGAGATGCGCCAGGCCTATCAGCGCCGCCGCGACCTGACGGTGGAGATGCTGAACACCTGCCCGGGGCTGGCCTGCCACAAACCCGAAGGCGCATTCTACGTGTTTCCGAGCATCGCCGGCTGCGTCGGGCGCACCACGCCGGGCGGGCGGCGCATCGAGACCGATGCCGACTTCACGCACGCGCTGCTGGAGGAAGCCCATGTCGCGGTCGCGCCGGGCGCCGCCTTCGGCATGAGCCCCTATATCCGCATCAGCACGGCAACGGGCGAGGCGAGCCTGGCGGAAGCCTGCATCCGCATCCGCTCCTTCTGCGAGGCGCTGCGCTGAGCGGAGAGCGCATTCCCGCGCCGATCATCCGGCCGGCGCACGACGCCGACGCGGACGGCATCCTGGCGCTGATCGGCGCGTGCTGGGCGGAATATCCCGGCATCGTCATGGACGTGGACGGCGAGATGCCGGAGATGCGGGCTCCTGCCTCGCATTTCGCCGCGCGTGGCGGCGCGCTGTGGGTGGCGGAGGCCGACGGCGTCGTCGTCGGCGTGATCGGCACCGCGCCGGAAGGGGCGGCGGGCAACTGGGAGGTGCATCGCCTGTACGTGGCGCGCGCGCTGCGCGGCAGCGGGCTTGCGGCGAACCTGCTCGACATGGCGGAGGGCTACGCGCGCACCGAGGGCGCGACCAGCCTATCCTTGCACAGCGACACCCGCTTCGACCGCGCGCATCGCTTCTACGAGAAGTTCGGCTATCTGCGCTCGGGTCCGGTGCGGGTGGTGGCGGACCTGTCGAACACGCTGGAGTTCGGCTACGCGAAGCCGGTCGACGGCGTGGTGGCGATGGACGCCGCCGCCGCCGCATCGGCCGAGTTCGCTCTGGCCGAGGTGCTGCGCGCCTGCGTGCTGGGCGGCGCCTCCGTTTCGTTCATGCCGCCCTTCCCGATCGAGGAGGCGCGGGCGTTCTGGCGGCGGATGGCGAAGCAGGTGGCAGCCGGCGAGCGCATCCTGCTGGGCGGCTACGCCGACGGCGCGCTGGTGGGGACCGTGGCCGTCGATCTCGGCCTGCCGCAGAATCAGCCGCATCATGGCGCGGTGCAGAAGCTGCTGGTGCATCCGCGCGGGCGGCGGCACGGGCTGGCGCGCGCGCTGATGCGCCGCGCCGAGCAGGAGGCGCTGGCCGCCGGGCGCACGCTGCTGACGCTGGACACCGCGCGCGGGTCCGCGGCCGAGGCGCTGTACCGCGACGAGAACTGGACCGAAGTGGGCGTGATCCCGCGCTACGCGTTGAACCCGGACGGCTCGTGGTGCGACACGGTGGTGTTCTACAAGCATCTCGCGGCCTGACGTCGGCCAGACGCCGAAACAAGAAACGGAGGGAACCGCATGGCGACGGCAGCGCCCGCCTGGCCGACCAAGACGCGCGACCTGCACAACCATCATTTCGACAGCACGATCTGGAACGATTTCGCCTTCCGCGACGACGACATCGTGGTGGCAACCTACGGGAAGTCCGGCACCACCTGGATGCAGCAGATCATCGCGCAACTGCTGTTCGAGAACGCGGACGAGATGCCGGTGGCGGAGATCTCGCCCTGGCTCGACCTGCGGCTGCCGCCCGCGCCGGTGAAGCTCGCGGCGGTGGAGGCGCAGACGCATCGCCGCTTCATCAAGACCCATCTGCCGGTGGATGCGCTGGTGTATTCGCCCCGCGCCAAATACCTGTATGTCGGACGCGACGGGCGCGACATCGTGTGGAGCCTGTACAACCATCACGCCAACGCGAACCGCCACTGGTACGAGGCGCTGAACGACACGCCCGGCCGCGTCGGCCCGCCCATCGAGCCGCCGCCCGCGGACCTCCGGCAGTATTTCCTCGATTGGCTGGACGGTGACGGCTACCCGTTCTGGTCGTTCTGGGAGAACGTTGGAAGCTGGTGGGCGATCCGCGACCTGCCGAACCTCATGCTGGTGCATTTCGACGAGCTGAAGCGCGACCTGCCGGGCGCGATGCGGCGGATCGCGAGGTTCCTCGGCATCGGGATCGACGAGGCGCGCTTTCCGACACAGGTCGCGCATTGCTCCTTCGACTGGATGAAGCGGCACGCCACACGGGTGACGCCGCTCGGCGGCGTGTTCTGGGACGGCGGCGCGGAGACCTTCATCCACAAGGGCCAGAACGGCCGCTGGCGCGACGTGCTGACCGCCGAAGACTGCCGCCGCTACGAGGCGATGGCGGCGGCGCGGCTGGACGCGGAGTGCGCCGCCTGGCTGCGCGGCGGGCCGTAGCGGAGGGCAGGAGCGGAGGGCCGAGCCGGCGCGGTTGGCCGGGGCGCTTCGCGATCGCCCTGGCGCGCGGATCAAGCCGGCAGGCGATCCAGATATTGCCGCACGAAGTCGCAGCCGACTTCCGCCGCATAGGCGTCGATCAGGCGCTGCGTCACCGGACCGGCGCCCATCCATGCCGTTGCGCCGACATTCTCGCCGTTGAAGGAACGCACTGGCAGGATGCAGAGACTGGTGGAGGTGATGAACATCTCGTCGGCGTTGGCCGCGTCGAACAGGTCGATGTCCGACTCCGCGCAGGGGATGCCGAGCTTGGCCGCGAGGTCCATCGTCATCTGGCGCGACACGCCGGGCAGCACGTAGCGCTCGCGCGGCGTACGCAGCCGGCCGTCCTCGACGATGAAGATGTTGCTCCCCACGCCTTCCGCGAGGTTGCCGTTCTCGTCGAGCAACAGCGCCCAGGCATCGGAATTCGCAGCTTTGATCGGCTGCGAGGCGACGATCATGTTCAGGTAGTTGTTCATCTTCGCGCGCGGGCTCAGCATCGATGGCGCGGTGCGGCGGACGGTGGTGGTCATCACCTCCGCCCCGTCGCGGAACATCGCCGCGCGTTCGGCAAGCGGCAGCGGCGTGCAGTCGATCACGAGGTTCGGGCCGGTGTGCTCCCAGCCCTCGTCGCCCACTGCATCGACGCCCCGGCTGATGCGCTGAGACACCCACCAGTCGCCGCGCGGAGCGCGCAGATGCTCGTTGCGCGCGACCACGTCCTCGGTGATCGCAGCCATTTCCCGGGGCGATATGCCGGGGTCGATGCGGACATAGCGGAGCGAGCGGTAGAAGCGGTCCACGTGCTCCTTCAGGCGGAAGATCGCACCATTGAAGGTGCGCGTCATGTCGAAGGCGCCGTCGCCCGATTTCCAGCTCTTGTCGCGGTACGGGATCAGGACCTGCCCCTCGGGCACGATCTTTCCGTTGAACCAGGCGACGCGGCTGTTGGCGAGCATGGCGACGATTCCTGAATGTGTATGCACAACCTTAGGGCAGCGGACCGGCGGGCAGGAAGCCGCCCTCGCGCGGACAGCCGGAATTCTGGCCCAGCCCCACGCTCCGCGCCGGAATCGGCGCGAAGTCCTTCCCGAAGGTGACGCGGATCTCGGCGATCATCACGGCGCCGCCGCCGCGCCCGCGCCGGCAATCGACCACCGTCGCCGCGGCCCAGGCGGGATCGCGGGCGGCGACGGCATGCAGCAGGTCCGGCGTGGGCACCGCCCGGCCGAGCATCCCGCCGTCGCGCAACGCCGGGCCGATGATGGCGTCCGCCTGCCCGGCGAGGCGCAGCAGCGCGGCGACGTAGTCGGACGAGGAAATGCCGGAGCAGGCGCCGTGCCGCCGCCATTCGTGGCGCAGGAGCCCTTCGCCGCCCGGCATGTAGCGGGCGAGTTCCGCCGTCTGCGTGGGCGAGGGCGGCGCGAAGTGCGGCCCGTCGCAGTCCTGCGGCTGGAGATTGACGCTGACCCCGGCGCGGTTGGGCCACAGCCCGTGCACCGTCAGCGGCGTCTCGCGGTATTCCGCAACGGTGAGAGCGCGACACTCCGCCCTGGCGCGGTTGGCGGGCGAGGCGGCGCAGAAGCTCGGGGCCACGCTGAGGCTGAGCAGGTAGAAGTCGAACAGGCCGGGCGGACCGGCATCGGAGCGCGCCCGCGCCTTTACCGACGAGGCCGCAGCCGGCATGAGCATGAGCACGAGGATGGCGGCTAGGCGCAGCGCGCGCATGGGGTTGGCTTCGTTTCTTGCCTGGCTGTTATGGATGGCGGGATATAGCACCGTCGGGACAGCGCCGAAGGGGCGGCAATGGGCGGACCGGGGCGCGGATGGGGTGCGTGGGTCTTGATCGGGCTGGCGGCCGCGCTGCCGTGCGGCCGGCTGGCGTCGGCACAGCCCGCGCCAGCGCTGATGGAGACCTCGGAGGTGCTGCGCCTCGAGCTTGCCGCGGGGTTCCGGAACTCCAACGGCAAGGTGCTGAACGCCTGCGGTAAATCCGCCGATCCGCGCATCGGCTTCATCGACCTCAGCAGCGATGGGCGGCCGGAAGCGATCGTCGTGGACAGCGATCCCGCCTGCTACGGCCCGCCAGGCGACTGGTTCGCAATCCTGAAGCGCGACGCCGTGGGCGACTGGCGGGTGCTGGCGCGCGGTGCCGGAACGGTCGGGTTCGGACGGACCCGCACGCATGGGTGGCTCGATGTGGAAGTGACGGGCGCCTGCAGCGCGACCCTGCGTTTCAACGGCGCGGCCTATGCGCCGGACCATCCCTGCGCCGCCGCGCAGCCCGCGCTGGCGGCCGGCGCGGCCGCACCAATTCCCGCCGCCGGCCTGTCTGCCGCCGATCAAGCGGCGGCGATGCGCGCTGCCGGCTTCGTGCCGAAGGGCAAGACCTGGACCGGCTGCGACGGCCACTCGGTCGCGACCATCGCGCCGGCGGACGTGCGCGACATCAACGGCGACGGCCTGATCGACGCCGTGATCGTGGACGAGGGGACCGACTGCTACGGCGCGACGGGGCAGGGGTTCACGATCGTAAGCAAGGGGCCGGACGGGCAGTGGCGCAAGATCTTCGCCAGTCCCGGCATCGCCGAGTTTCAGCGCGCCGAGGGTCCAAGCTGGCCCGACCTGATGGTCGGCGGACCTGGGTTCTGCTTCCCGGTGCTGCGTTGGAACGGCACCACCTATGTCTTCCATCACAACAAGGAGGAGCGGCGCGGCGCCTGCCGCCGCTGACGGCCCGCCCCGGAAGCAGCGCCACCCAATCAACACGGTACCGTCATTGGATTTGCGGCCCCGCCGCTGGTCCCTTGATCCGGCAGGCATGGAGACCACGATGCAGCGACAGATCGGACTGGCCCTGGCGGCAATGCTCGCGCTCGCGCCCGCCGCGCCGTTGTTCGCGCAGGGCGCCCCAAAGCCCTCCGGCACCGGCGTCATGATGCCCGACAAGCGGATGCGGGTGGGCAAGCTGATCGGCACGACCGTCTACGACGCCCACAGCGAGGCGATCGGCAAGGTCGTCGATGTGCTGGTTAAGCCGGACGGCAGCGCGCCAATGGCGGTGCTGTCGGTCGGCGACTATGTCGGCGGCGGCCCGAAGATGGTCGCCGTCCCGCTCGGCACCATCGACGCGGCGGGCCCACAGGCCGTCATGCCGGAGGCCACGAAGGAATCGCTGCGCGCCATGCCCCTGTTCCTGTTCCCGCCGAGCGACTCCGGGAGCGGCTGAACGCGGCGCCCGGCCGAGAGGTGGAGCGGACGGGAGGTTCCCCGTGCGGCCGGGCGGGCATGGTTGCATCCGCCCGACCCGCATGTGACACCCGCCGCCGATGTCCGCCCTCGAACCGCGCGCCAACCCCGACCTGCTGGGCCACGAGACGGCCGAGAGGCTGTGCGCCGAGGCGATGCGCTCGGCCCGAATGCACCACGCCTGGTTGATCGCCGGGCCCGAGGGGATCGGCAAGGCAACGCTCGCCTTTCGCTTCGCCCGCCGCCTGTTCGCCGGCGCCCCGGCCGACGCCACGCTCGCGCTCGACCCCGAGAGCAAGGTGTTCCGCCGCGTCGCGGCCGGCGCGCATGCCGACCTTCTGACCATCGAGCGCGCCTGGGACGACAAGCGCAAGCGCAAGCGCAGCGAGATCGTGGTGGACGACGTGCGGAAGGTGACCGATTTCCTTCGCCTGACCCCGGCTGAGGGCGGCTGGCGTGTGGTCATCGTGGATGGCGCGGAGGAGCTGAACCGCAATGCTGCCAACGCCTTGCTGAAGGTGCTGGAGGAGCCGCCGCCGCGCGCCGTGCTGCTGCTGACCTGCGCCGCGCCCGGCCGCCTGCTGCCGACGATCCGAAGCCGCTGCCGCCGCCTTCGCCTGGCGCCGCTGCCGGACGCGGCGATGGAACGGCTGCTCGCCGCCTATCTGCCCGACCTCGACGCCGATGCGCGGGCGCGCCTCGTGACGCTGGCCGAGGGCTCGCCCGGGCGCGCGCTGCTGCTGGCGGAGGAGGAGGGGCTGGCGCTGTCGCAACTGGTCGATCAGGTGCTTGGCGCGCTGCCGTCGCTGCCCGCGTCCCGCGCGCACGCGATCGCGGATGCGCTGGGGCGCGGCGAAGGCGCGTTCTCCACCTTCATGGACCTGCTGCGCGCCGCCATATCCAGCGCCGTGCGCGACGTGCTGCGCGGGCGGGGCGATCCCGACCAGGAGCGGCTTGTCGCGCTGCGTCCCCTTGATGCCTGGGGCGAGACGTGGCACGCGCTGACCCGCCTGCAGGATGAAACCGAGCGTTTCAGCCTGGACAAGCGGCAGGCCCTCGTCGCCGGCCTCGGCATGCTCAGCCCAACCAAAACCGGCCCATCCGCTATCGGAAACCCATGACCCAACGCTTCTACGTCACCACCCCGATCTACTACGTGAACGGCGCGCCGCATGTCGGGCACGCCTACACCTCGATCGCGGCCGACGTGATGGCGCGCTTCAAGCGGCTCGACGGCTACGACGTGTTCTTCCTGACCGGCACCGACGAGCACGGGCAGAAGGTGGAGAAGGCGGCGGCCGACGCGGGCCTGGATCCGCAGGCCTTCACGGACGAGGTGTCCGCGAAGTTCCGCGACATGGCCGACCGGCTGAACGTGTCGTACGACGATTTCATCCGCACCACGGAGGAACGGCACAAGGTTTCCTGCGCCGAGCTGTGGCGGCGGATCGCGGCGGCGGGCGACATCTACCTGGGCCACTACGAGGGCTGGTACGCCGTCCGGGACGAGGCGTTCTACGACGAGGGCGAACTGACCGTGCGGCCCGACGGCACCAAGGTCGCGCCCACCGGCGCGCCGGTCGAATGGGTGCGCGAGCCGTCCTACTTCTTCCGCCTGTCCGGCTGGCAGGACCGGCTGCTGGCGTTCTACGAGGCGAACCCCGACTTCATCGCGCCCGCGTCCCGCCGCAACGAGGTGATCAGTTTCGTCAAGAGCGGCCTGAACGACCTGTCGATCAGCCGCACCAGCTTCCGCTGGGGCATCCCGGTGCCGGATGCGCCGGGCCACGTGATGTACGTATGGCTGGATGCGCTGAACAACTACGTCACCGCCTGCGGCTTCCCCGATCCCGACGCGCCGCGCTGGGGGTTCTGGCCGGCCGACGTGCACTTCATCGGCAAGGACATCGTCCGCTTCCACGCCGTCTATTGGCCCGCCTTCCTGATGTCGGCCGGGCTGCCGACGCCCAAGCGCGTCACCACCAACGGATGGTGGGTGGTGGACGGCGAGAAGATGAGCAAGTCGCTCGGCAACGTGGTCGATGCGCTGGCCATGTCCGAGACCTTCGGGCTGGACGCGGTGCGCTACTTCCTGATGCGCGAGAAGCCCTTCGGCGCCGATGGCGGGATCAGCCACAAGGCGATGATCTTGCGCACCAACGTCGATCTGGCGAACGATCTGGGCAACCTGGCGCAGCGCACGCTGTCGCTGGTGGCGCGCAACTGCGAGGGGCGGCTGCCGGGCAGGGGGCCTGTCACCGAGGCCGACACCACGCTGCTCGCCGCCGCCGACGGCTTGCCCGCGCTGATGCGCCAGCGCGTGGAGCGGCAGCTTTTCCACGACGGGCTGGAAGAGGTGTGGAAGGTGATCCGCGCCGCCAACGCCTATATCGACCATCAGGCGCCCTGGGCGTTGCGCAAGACCGATCCGGTGCGGATGGCGGCGGTGCTGCGCGTGCTGGCCGACGTGCTGCGCGTGGTGGGCACGGTGTTGCAGCCCTTCATGCCGGGCTCGATGGCGCGGCTGCTCGACCAGCTCGGCGTGCCGGACGAAGCGCGGGATTTCCGCGCGCTCGCCGCGCCGGTGGCGAACGGCACGGTGCTGCCGGCGCCGCAGGGCATCTTCCCACGCTTTGTCGAGAGCGAGGCCTAAGTCCGCGATGCTGATCGATTCGCACTGCCACCTGGACTCCTACCCGGCGGACGAGCTGCCCGGCGTGCTCGCCCGCGCCGCAGAGGCGGGGGTGGACGAGGTGGTCACAATCGGCACCAGCCTGCCACAGTCCGAGACGCTGCGCGGCATCGTGGAGGGCAGGGACGGGGTGTGGTTCACCGTGGGGGTGCACCCGCACAACGCGGCGAAGGCTCCGGTTCCCGCCCCGGAGGCCATCGCGGCGCTGACGGCGCACCCGAAGGCGATCGGCATCGGGGAATCGGGGCTCGATTACTTCTACGACAAGGCTCCGCGCGACGTGCAGCACGCCAATTTCCGCGCCCATATCCGCGCCGCGCAGCAGACCGGCCTGCCGCTGGCGATCCATGCGCGCGACGCCGACGAGGACATCGCCGCTCTCCTGCACGATGAATGGGATAGGGGCGGGGAGTTCGCATTTCTTCTGCACTGCTTCAGCTCGGGCCGGAAACTCGCTGAAGATGCAGTGTCGATGGGTGGCTATGTGAGTTTCTCGGGCATCCTGACTTTTCCGAAATCCACGGAAATCAGGGAGATCGCGGCCGATATTCCGGCCGACCGGCTGCTCGTGGAGACCGATGCGCCGTACCTGGCGCCGGTGCCGTTCCGGGGCAAGCGGAACGAGCCGGGCTGGGTCGCGCATACCGCGCGCGTGCTGGCCGAGGTGCGCGGCATGTCGCCCGAGGCGTTGGCGACGCTCACCACCGCCAATTTTCGGCGGCTGTTCCAGAAGGCCGCCTAAGCCGCCGTGCGGGTCACGCTGCTCGGCACGGGCTCCTCGGCCGGCGTGCCGATGATCGGCGGCGCCGACGGCGCAGGCGATTGGGGGTTGTGCGATCCCGCCGAGCCGCGCAACCGGCGCACGCGGTGCAGCATCGTGGTGCAGGCGGCGCCGGACGCGCCGAGGCTGCTGGTCGATACGGCGCCCGATCTGCGGGAGCAACTGCTGGCATGCGGGATCCCACGTATCGATGCGATCCTTTACACGCACGCCCACGCCGACCACATCACCGGCCTCGACGACGTCCGGATCCTGAACCGGATCGCCGGGCGCCCGCTGGAAGCCTTCGCGACGGAGGCCACGCTGGCGGAGCTGAGCCGGCGTTTTCCCTATGCGTTCAAGCCGTGGGAGCCGCCGGGCTTCTACCGTCCCGTGCTGCTGCCGCAGCCGGTGGCGCCAGGCGCGACGGTCGAGGCGGCGGGCCTGGCGGTGCGCGTCTTCGAGCAGGACCACGGGCACAGCCGCACGCTGGGTCTGCGCGTCGGCGGCTTCGGCTACTCGACAGACGTGGCGCGGCTGGACGACGCGGCGTTCGATGCGCTGCGCGGCGTGGACACCTGGGTGGTGGACTGCTTCCAGCGCCACGGACCGCACACGACGCACGCCCATGTGGAGACCGTGATCGCGTGGGCCGAGCGGCTGCGTCCACGGCGGACGGTGCTGACGCATATGGGCGTCGAGATGGACTGGGCCTGGATGCGGGCGAACCTGCCGGACGGGATCGAGGCGGGCTTCGACGGAATGGTCCTGGATGCGCCGGACGCCGGACGCGCGTTCTTTCCATAATATATCTTCTGCGGTCTTTATGGATTGCAGCAAGACGTCGGGCTGCATCCGCTCGGCCATGATTTCCAGCCCCCCTTGCCGATCCTGCTGGTCAGCGACTGGCTTTGATGGCGGAATGGTGACCCTGCAACTGCTGCCGCCGAACGGCAGCACGCGAATCACAACGGAGGAAGGCCATGTGTGCAAAGGCGCTTCGAATCGCCGCACCGGAGGGTGCTACACGTTTGTCGGCAAGCGCCGTAGCGGCGCTCACGCTTGCCGGCGCGATCCTGTGGGCCGCCCTGCCCGCTCCGTCTTTCGGTGCCGGGCAATTCGACGGCAATTACCGGGGTACGCAACGTACGCTGCGCTCCAATGGCACTGCCCAGTGCGCGAATCTAAATCATGACAATATACTACTCGTGGTTCAGGACAATCACTTCGACCGACATTGGGGCGAGGCTGATCTTGCGGTCGATGTCGGTGCAGATGGATCTTTCCGCCAGAGCAAGAGTGTGGCGACTGTTGGTGCCAAAGGTGGCGGACTACGTGTCATCGAGATCACCGGCAAAATTGCCGGGGGCAATCTCGAGGCCGACATCGGATCAGACCTGTGCGCGGCACACCTGTCGCTAAGGAAGTCTTAAATAGCAAGACAGAGCATGTTCAACATGACGGTCTTCGGTATGGCAGAAGAAGAAGATCCCGAGCGATCCAAATCTCGGACCAAGCTGCATGGGATAGGACCAAGGCGTCATCAGGGTGGACGCCCAAGATCGCCTCGCGCCTCAAACCGGTTTACGAAACGCTTATAGATCCTGCTTCTGACAATCGCCGGGGTAGGTTGCAGTCTGAGGCCCTTTATGAGGCGCAATACCTTGTTATCGGCTAACTCGGTTTCCGATGACAACGAAATCCCCGCATCCTGCTCTGCCGCGCAATTCAAAATGATCACCGGAAAAGGCGACAGTCACTACGCTGTGGCCATACTTACCAATCAATGTGGCTTTCCCGTCTTCACCTACAGCCGCCGGAAGATATTGAGGACTGGCCACAGGCCCCCATCCGGCAGCGAGAATAGCACCATTCCCAACGATAAGGGTAACGGTAGTACCTCGGCAATCGCTCCCTCTATCAGCATCGCCGGTCCACTTGCCATCAAAGCTGCTTTCAGCGCCGCTCGGCACTACTGGTAGTCCTGCCAAGAGGGCCACCGATACCCAAAGGCTAGAAAGCCTCGGCCGCTCGGAAAATGCAGGACGCAAAATGCGCGGCATCGCGCTACCGAACGACCATGGGAAGAACCCAGATTTCCTCATAGCGAAATGCTCCGCTGAAGGCGCGGAACCAGCAACGATATTCGGTTGGGCCGGTCAATGAAGGAATTCGGCCGGCGCTGCTTCCAGCACGAATATGCTGGCGGACCCTCAGTCCGCGAAAACCAGGTTCACATCTGCGCCTAGTCGGTCATACGCGGCGCCGTAGACGTGGATCGACAGCGCGTCGGCGACGCCGACATTGGCCAGCCGGTGGATCGCCCCCGGCCCGGCCGCCGCATGGCCGACATCTGCGGGGCCGCGCGGCCTGCAGCCGAGCGGGCTTGCCTGGCCGCCGGCGTCCGCAGCGAAATAGCTTTCGACCAGCCAGCCCCGGTGCACGCCGAAGGCGCACCACGTCTTGTGCGCATGGACCGGTGACATCTGACCGGGCGCCCAGGCGATGGCGAGGACGCAGTAACCCTCCCCCTCGCCCAGCAGATGGCGGGTGTAGCGGGACTTGTCGCAGGGACACAGCACCCCGTGGAGAAGCCTGGGGTCGGGAAGATGGGCCGCGAGAACCTGGGCGACGCGTTCGGGCCGAACCGGGCCGCCGGCTCGCACGGCGCGATCGATCTCGGCCAGCATCACCGACAGCGCCGGAGGACGCAGGCCCGAGCGCCGGGCTGTGGACGGATGGGACAGGACCGCTTCTGAGTCGACACCGAGCATCGCGCCGCGCCTCCTTGCTGCGGAGATGGAAATACCATTCCCGCACGAGGAAAAGCAACGATCATTCTGCGCACCAGTATGACGGGAGAGTTATCTTCCGTCCAGATCAGATCGTGTAGGTCAAAGCCTCCGTCTTGCGGGCCGCGGTGGCAGCCGGCAGCACGCCGGTGGGCGACTTGATGAGCGTGGAAAGATGCTGGGCGAGCAGTTCGCACTGCCGCCGGATGTCCGGCACGGCCGTCATCTCCCAAAATGTGCCTTTGGTGACGGGACCAACGGCGAAAACGCGTCGCGAAATGGCGCCGTTGCCGTTGATGAGCGCGCAGGCCCCGGTGACCGCCAGCCCGAGCCGGAGCGGGTCGGGCCGCGCGGTGCTGTCGGCCAACAGACGGCGAACCAGCGGGTGCTCGATCCGGTCGTAATCGGCGCCGGGCCCGGCGCAGTTTAGTACTCGGGCTGTGAGCAGGCTCGCCTCCTCTTGCTTGCCGCGCGGGCGGAAGGTGGCCCGCACGAGGCTGCCTTCGATGGCGTAGGAACGGATCCGCCCGGCCTGGATGCGAAGCTGGCCGCTGGCGCGGGCGGCCTCGATACGGTCTGCCACGGGGCCGGCCATGCGGTGGCGATGCACGTCCCACCACGGCCGCAGATGCCGCAGGAAACGACGCTTCTCCTCGATCGGCATGGCCTGCCACACATCGACGGTGAACGGCCGCAACTCGTCGACCACGGAATGCCAAGAGCCGCCGCCGGCGGAGACGCGCTCCGCCTCGCTGCGGATGGTGCGGGTGAGCGCGGCGACGCTGGTGGGATACTGGATCGGGGCTCCTGGTGGCACCGGCGGCGCCGAGGCATGGCGCCGGGGCAGCAGCCCGCGGCGCGACAGCGCGTGGATCGGCCCGGTGTGGCCCTGGTCCAGCAGCGTGATCACGGCATCGACCGTCGTCAGCCCGGTGCCGATCAGAAGGACGGGGCTTGCCGGGTCAAGATCCGACAGGGCATCGGGCGCCCAGGGATCGGGGCGGTAGAACGCCGTGTCGTAGAACGACGGGTCGGCGATCGGCATCGGCTCGGGCGGAAAGTTTCCGACGGCCAGAACCGCCAGATCGGCCTCGATCCGCCGGTCGCGGTCCAGCGTCAGGACCAGCGGATGACGGGAGCGCTCGATGCCGAGCACCTCGCCGCGCACCAGCTCCAGCCGGTCGCGCGGTTCGGTGCGCCGCAGTTCGTCGTTGAGCAGGCTACGCACGTACTCGCCGAACAGTTCCCGCGGCACGAAGGCGCCTGCGCCGGGCACGACGCCCTTCAGTGTCTCCGCCGGCTGCGCGGTGAGCCAGTCCAGGAAATGTCCGGGCTGATCGTGAAACGCGCTCATGCGGCCGGCCGGTACGTTCAGAAGGTGACTCGGATTCGGGGTGGAGTAGGCTTGGCCGCGCCCGAACCGGCGGCTTCGCTCGATGAGATGGATCTTCGTTGTCGGCGGACAGCGCCGCAGCAGGTGCAGCGACAGGAGCGTCCCGCTAAACCCCGCTCCGATGATGGCGATCGACGTCTCCGCCATGGACAAATCCTTTCCGTTCCGGCACGCCGAACGCGTCGGTTTGCCTGGGCTGCCAACCCGCTCTGTCCCTGTGTCGGTGGAGGAAGTCCGGCGGGTTGCCGGTCACACTTTGTATTTGAGTGATTTCAGCTTTCCACGCTCGCGAGATGTTCGTCCAGAGCTTTCACAATCAGCCAGCCGCCCCGATCCGCCGTCACCCGATCGCCGCGCAGAGAGTTGCCCATGACGAGGCCCGCCGCCGCCGAAGCCGAGCTACGCCGCCTTCTTGAGATCATGGCCGCGCTGCGCGATCCCGGCGCCGGTTGTCCCTGGGATCGCGAGCAGAGCTTCGCGACGATCGCGCCCTATACGATCGAGGAGGCCTACGAGGTCGCCGACGCGATCGCCCGCGAGGACCGTTCGGCCCTGCGCGACGAACTCGGGGATCTGTTGTTTCAGGTCGTCTATCACGCCCGCATGGCCGAAGAGGAGCGTGCGTTCACCTTCGCCGACGTGGCGGCCGGCATCGCCGACAAGATGGTTCGCCGCCACCCGCACGTCTTCGGCGATGCCGCTGCGCGGGACGCCGCCGAACAGACCCTGGCATGGGAGGCGCAGAA
>Ga0335069_10007964_pt1 | contig 15222 bp, 10 predicted proteins | sample Lox_Sample_11_FD_206714 | JGI IMG/M metagenome (GOLD analysis project Ga0335069, IMG submission 206714) | Soil microbial communities from Loxahatchee National Wildlife Refuge, Florida, United States - Lox_Sample_1.1 | ecosystem: Environmental > Terrestrial > Soil > Wetlands | place: USA... | reverse complement strand
CGATGAAAATTCTCCCCCGGGCGACGTTCCCGGCCTCCGTGATTCTCCGTGGGCCGCGGTGGTTCAAAAGCCTGAGTCCGTCTCAGAAGACCCGCGCGATCGCGGCGGCGAGCAACTCGGCCGTGCGGGGCAGCGCCTCGGCCAGCGGCATCTCGGGAGGTGAAATGGCGTGAAGGGACTCGTCCCCGGGTCCGTCGGTGCGCCCGGCGAAGACCAGGACTTTTTTTCCGGCATTCCGGGCCAATTGCCGCAGCGCCCCCGGGGCCTTGCCGGAAAAAGACGTGGAATCGAACCGGCCCTCGCCCGTGATCACGATATCGGCTGCGGCGACCCGCGCGGGCAAATCAAGCCAGGCGGACACGAGTTCGAAACCCGGGACAAGCCTGGCCCCGGCCGCCGTCATCAGCCCAAACGCCGCGCCCCCGGCGGCACCGGCGCCGGGCTGGTCGGCGAGTCCGATCGGCTGGCCGCACGCTTCCGCGAGCATCTTCGCCATCCGCGCCACCCCGGCCTCGAGGGCCGGCAGATCCGCGGCACGCAACCCCTTCTGCGGTCCGAAGGTGGCGGTCGCACCGCGCGGGCCGAGCAGGGGATTTGAGACATCGCAGGCGATGCGCAGCGCGGGAAGCGAAAGGGTTCCGGCGACGCGAACGACTTCCGGCCACGATGCGGGACTGGGTTCAGGGACCTCGTGGCCGCCGCCGGCCTCAAATCGCAGGCCGAGCGCCGCGAGCGCGCCGGCACCCAGGTCGTTGGTCGCGCTCCCGCCGACGCCCAGCACGACGGCCTGAGCGCCCCGTCCCACCGCCCGCGCGATCAACTCGCCAGTGCCGCGCGTGGTCGTGCGCCAGGGATCGCGTTCGGCGATGGGCAGAAGGGCGAGTCCGCTGGCGCTGGCGAGATCGACCACGGCGATCGTCGCGCCCGGGCCTAGATCGGGAAGGTCCAGTTGCGCCCGGGCGGCGTCAGACAGGGCGATCCACTCCACCAATCCCAGCGGCACGGGCACCCGGCCACCGCGCGGGCCCGCGACATCGAATGTCTCCAGCCGTCCCCCGGCAGCCAAGGTGAGCGTCCGACAAAATTCGTCGCCACCGTCCGTCAGCGGACACAAGTCGATTTTCCAGTCCGGATGCCGCGCCGCGAGCGCGTCCGCGGTCACGCGGCAGGCAGCGCCGGCATCGAGCGCGTCCTTGAATTTGTCGAAGGCGACGAGGACGAGCATAACGGAAGGATCAAGGGCCAGGAACCAGGGGCATGGTGGCTGAGCGCGGAAGTCGGAGCTCAGAAGTCGGGGGCCAGATGTCGGAAATCAGAGGGCAGCGGTCTGTAGTCAGTAGTCCTTAGTCTGGGTTCCTGGACCTTGTCAGAGTCGGCGCTGGCACATTCCGGTAACCCGTTCCGGGGGACTCGAGTGTGGGGCGGCACCCTTGGTCCTTGTAGCTTGTCACTTCGCCCGTTTGCGCCGCTCGGCCGCCGCGGCGGCGAGCTGCTCGAGCACCGGCACGGTTTCCTCGAACGACAGGCAGGCATCGGTGATGCTCTGCCCGTAGGTGAGCGGCCGGCCGGGTTCGTGACTCTGACTGCCGCCGACGAGATTGCTCTCGAGCATGAAGCCGATGATGGCGCGCTCGCCGCCGGCGACCTGTGCGGCGATGTCATCGGCCACCGCGGGCTGCTCGTCGTGGCGCTTGCCGCTGTTGCCGTGGCTGCAGTCGACCAGCACCACCGGCGGCACGCCCGCGGCGCGCAGCAGCGAGACGGCCTGCACGACATGCTCGCGGGAGTAGTTCGGTCCGGTGCGGCTGCCGCCGCGCAGGACCAGGTGGCCCTCCTCGTTGCCCGAGGTCGCGAGCACGGCCGGCGCGCCCTCACGCGTCAGCGAGGGAAAGCAATGCGGATGGCGGGCGGAGATGATGGCGTCGATGGCCACCTGCAGGTCGCCGTCGGTGCGGTTCTTGAAGCCGACCGGCATCGAGAGGCCCGAGGCGAGCTGGCGGTGGACCTGGCTTTCGGTCGTGCGGGCACCGATCGCGGCCCAGGAAACGAGATCCGCGTAGTACTGGCCGAGCGTGGTGTCGAGAAACTCGGTGCCCACCGGCAGGCCGGCCGCGAGGATGTCGAGCATCAGCTGGCGCGCGAGCCGCAGGCCGGTGTTGACCATGAAGCTGCCGTCGAGGTGCGGATCGTTGATCAACCCCTTCCAACCGATGGTGGTGCGCGGCTTTTCGAAATAGACCCGCATGACGACGAGCAGGTCGCCGGCGAGGCGGGCGGCCTCGCCCTGGAGGCGCCGGGCGTATTCCAGCGCCGCCTTCGGGTCGTGGATCGAGCACGGGCCGACGAGGGCCAGCAGGCGGTCGTCGCGGCCCGCGAGGATGGCGCTGATGGCGCGGCGCGCCTCCTGCACGCGCGTGGCGCCGGTCTCGCCCAGCGGCATGTCCTCCTCGAGGATCGCCGGGGAGAGCAGCGGACGCGCGGTGCGGATGCGGAGGTCGGAAGTCTGCGGGCGCATGGCGGAACGGTTCAGTCAATGGGGCGCAGCCCAAATTGCACGGAGATTTTCGGGGGCCGGCTCACCGCGGCCAATTCGGTCCGATCAATTCGCGCAGAAACGCGGGCGTCGCCCACGGCGCGACGCCGCCGTAGCGGGAAATGAAGTCCGGGCCGGCCCCGATCTGCACGCGGTCGGGCGTCCATTCCGGCGAGAGCACGTTGGCCAGCAGCGCGAACTTTGCGCCCGGCCGCAGCCGGAGCGCCTTCCGGCAGCCCCCGGGCACGGCGACGACCAGCCGCTGGCCGGCGGCCGGGTCGCGCCCGAGGGTGACGCATTCAGCCCGGCCGTCCGGATGAAAGATGTAGTAGTCGACCGGCCCGCCCTCGAGCAGCACATGGGTGTCGTCCGACTCCAGCCCGTGCAGGAAATTGCTGGGCGCCTCGGCGGTGAGGAGGTAATAGATCTGGCTCTGTGCCGCCAGTTCGCGGCCGCCGGCGATCACCTTTTGCGTGGAGCGGCCGATGACGGCGAAGTAGCCGGACTCGCCGTCGAGGTAGCCGAGGTGCAGGGCTGCGATGAGCTCGCGGGCGCGGGCGTCGGCGGGGGGCGGGGGTTCGGCCGCGAGCCGGGTGGCGCCGAGCAGAAGCAGGATCACGGGAAGGGCGGATTTCACGATGCCGTACCCCTAGGCGGCGCCGGGAATTTTGTCGACCCCGCGCCGGGCGGCGGCAGGTTCGCAGCATGCTCTTTCTCGGCCAGCCCGGATTCGAGGACCTGCTCGCCCGCGAGCTGGGTGAGGCAGGCCTGACGGTGACGGAGCACGGACCCGGCTGGGCCCGCGCGCAGCCGCTGCCGGCGGACGAGATCAGCCGGTCGGTTGGCGAGCTCTGTTTCCCGCATCTCCTGCTGGCCGCGCCGGTGGAGTCCACTGGGGAATCGGTCAACGCGCTGGCGCAGCAACTCGCGGAATTTTTCCTCCAGAGCTTGCGCGGCGAGCGGATCGAATCGGCTTGGCCGTGCGTCTTCCTGGCGTCGTCGGGGGCGCCCGGCCTCGGCCGGCGGCTGGCCGGGGTGGAGAGGGCGTTCCGGGAGCTGGTGCAGCGGAAACTCGCGCGCGTCGCCCGGCTGGCGGCGCCCGAGCTGCCGCGCGGCGCGGGGCCGGCGCGCGGACTGTTTGTCTTCCTGGCCGATTTTGGTCGGGCCTTCGCGGCGCGCGAGGCCTGGCGCGGCGGACAGCGGCGGATGGCCGACGACCCGCAGGCGCCGTCGCGCAGCTACCTGAAAGTGGAGGAGGCGTATGTCGTGCTCGGGCGCGAGCCCGCGGCGGGCGAGACCGTCTGCGACTTGGGCGCGGCGCCGGGCGGATGGAGCTACAGCGCGGCGCGGCACGGCGCGCGGGTGGTGGCGGTGGACAACGGTCCGCTCAAGGGCGGCGCGCTGGATCATCCGCTGATCGAGCACCGGAGGGAGGACGCGTTCCGGTTTCGTCCGCCGGAAGGGCCGCCGTTCGACTGGCTGTTCTGCGACCTGGTGGAGGAGCCGCACCACGTGGTGGAGAACCTGGTCGGTCCGTGGCTCGCGCGCGGCTGGTGCCGGCGCTTCGTGGTCAACCTGAAGTTCGGCCGCACCGACCCGGTGGCGCTCCTGCGCGAGGTGCGGGCGGCGGATTCGCCGTTCGCGGCGCACGCGACCGGCCTGCGCATCCGCCACTTGTATCACGACCGGGAGGAGTTCACCTTGGTGGGTGAACTCGCCCGGAAACCCAACCACGAACAGACACCAAGGGACACTCACTCGGTCAGTCCTTAGGAATATTGGTGTCCATTAGTGTTCATTAGTGGTTAGGATCCCTCCGGATGAAGACGTCGTTGCAGGTAAAGACCAAGGAACTCAACGTCTGCGGCTGGCAGGCGGTATTGGCGCTGTTTGCGCGGCACCCGGATGAGGTCCGGCGGCTGTTCTTCGATCCCGGCACGGGCAAGCGGGCCGGGGAGATGTGCCGGTTGCTCGCCGCGCAGAAGAAGGTCTACCGCCAGGTGCCGGCCGAAGAGCTGGAGAAGATCGCCGGCACGGTGCACCACGGCGGGATCGTGGCCGTCATCGCCGAGCGGCCGCTATGCCGGGTGACGCGCGAGACGATCGAGGGCTGGGCGCGGGACCGCGTCCCGCTGCTGCTGCTCGACCGGGTGAGCAACGCGAACAACCTCGGCGCGATCGTGCGCACGGCGGCGTTCTTCGGGGTGAAGGCCATCGTGATCTCGGACCATCCCGCGCAGGCGCTGCCGGGCGAGGCGGCGTGGCGCGTGGCGGAGGGCGGCATGGAGTTCGTCGAGTTTTACCGCGTGCCGGCGCTGCCGGAATTCTGCGCGGAGCTGAAGCGACACTATTTCGTCATCGGCACGGCGGTCGGCGGCAACCAGCTTTCGCCCGCGGAGGTGAAGGCGCGCGGGCTGCCGCGCCCGCCCGCCGTGATCCTCGGCAACGAGGAGAAGGGCATCGCGCCCGGGCTGGCGGCGGCCTGCGACCGGCTGGTGCGGATTCCCGGTGCCGACGCGCTGGAGTCGCTCAACGTCTCCGCCGCCGCCGCGGTGCTCTGCTGGGAATTCTTCGGAACAACGGCCCGGCCCAGGAGGTAGGGCGGTTTCTCCCGACCCCGTCCTCCGGGATTTCCATCCCGACCGGGAGAAAGCCGGACCGCCCGACGAAACCGGCCGGGCCCGGTTGGACGGCTTCACCGGAATCTTGCCCGACAATCACCGACCAAAAAGCCGGCCGAGGAATCCGCGGGACTTGACCGGGGCGGGGGCGGGCCCCTCGGCGCCGGCGGGGCCGAGCACCGGGAGGTAGTGTCCCGCCTTCTTATAGAGAATAACCACATCCTGCAGGCCCCAGACCTCCTCGAGGTAGGCGCGCAGGATGATATCCGGGTGGCGCTGCAGCTCCCCGGTCAGCCACGCCGGCGAGGTGAGCGTCAGTCCGTAGTCGTTCTCGGCGCTGGCCTCGAAATACCGCTGGTAGGCGAAGCCGTCCCGGGCGAAATCCGCCAGCAGGGCGGCCTTGTCGATGTTCTCCGCCACGTCCTTCCGGCCGGCCGCCAGCAGGCTGGCCACGGTGCGGCCCTGGGTGGTGAAGACGATGACCCCGCACTCGCGCGTCCAACGGATCATGGCGTCGAGGGCGGCCAACCAGCGGTCGGGCCGGAGGTGCGTGACGAGCGAGCCGGCCCAGATCAGGTCGAACTGGGCGTTGAAGGGCATCTGGCCGAGGTCGGCCTGGGAATAGGCGGGCGTGGCGCCGAAGCGCTGGACGCAAAAGTCGACGCCATCGCGGTCGAGGTCGCAGGCGGTGATCCGGGCGTAGCCGTAGTGTGCCCGCAGCCAGCGCAGCACGCGGCCGTGGCCGCAGGCGAGGTCGAGGATGTCGGGGTAGTGAGGCTTGTCGCAGAGTTCCGACGAGAAATGGATGAGCTCCAGCGCGCGCCGGCCGAGGTCGAAATACTCCTCCGGGTTGTCCCGCGCCACCATGGCGTCGCGCTCCGCCAGAGTGCGGTCGACGGCGAGGCGGCTGAAGTCGTAGAGCGGTTTCACAGACGGGCGGTAGGCAGACAACTTGCCCGGGCGCGGAAGGGCAATGCCAACTTCGGAATGGTTTGGCCGGAGGAGAGCGAAAAGCACAACCTCGAGAAAAAACCAGAGGCGAGTTCCGCCGCGGCAACGGATTCACCCGCGCCGAGGTTTTTGCTCGGCATGGGCGCCGGGTTGGGGTTCGCTCGGGCCATGCGTCCCCTGCGCGTGCTGTTCGTCACTCCCGAGGTCGAGCCCTTTGTGAAGGCGGGCGGGCTGGGCGACATGGTCGGAGCGTTGCCCAAGGACCTGGCGGCATTGGGCCACGACGTCCGCATCGTCTGCCCGCTCTACGGCTCGGTGAAACGGATCGGCGCCTGGCACGTGCGGGCGGAGCCGCTGGGGGTGGAGGTGAGCCCTGAGACCCGCTGGGCCCGGGTCTGGGAGACCGCGCTGCCCGGCACCGCGGTGCCGGTGTATTTCCTCGAGCACGACTGGTTCTTCGCCCGGCCCGAGGTGTACAGCTCGTGGAGCGACAACGCCTACCGTTTTGTCTTTCTCTCGCGGGCCTCGCTGACGCTGTGCGAGCAGCTCGGATGGATGCCCGACGTCGTCCACGGCCACGACTGGACCACGGGTCTCGTGCCGGTGATGCTGAACACGATCCTGCGCGGCCGGCCGATCGGGCGGGCGGCGACGGTCTTCACCATCCACAATCTCGAGCACCAGGGCTACGCCGACGCCAATGTGGTGCCGTACGCGCGGCTGCCGTGGAGCGAGTTTCGCGGCGACAGCATCGAGAGCTACGGTCGCGTCAACATGATGAAGGCGGGGCTCTACCACTCGACGAAGCTCACGACGGTCAGTCCGACCTATGCGGGCGAAATCCGGACGCCGGGCGGCGGCTTCGGGCTCGACCACGTGATGCGTTTCCGCGGCGCGGACCTGATCGGCATCGTCAACGGCATCGACGAGGCCTCCTGGGATCCGGCGACCGACGCGGCGCTCCCGGCCAACTACCGGGCGGCGGACCTGGCGGGCAAGGCGGTGTGCAAACAGCGGCTGCAGGAGCGGATGGGGTTGGCGGTGGATCCGCGCGCGCCGGTGATCGGCGTGGTCTCGCGCTTCGCGCACCAGAAGGGCCTCGATCTGCTGGCTGCGGCGCTGCCGGAGCTGATGGCCGGTCCGCGTCCCGTGCAGGTGGCGGTCCTCGGCAGCGGTGAGGCGCAGCTCGAGGCGACGTTCCGGCGGGCCGCGCAGATCTTTTCCGGGCGGGTGGCGGTCCATGTCGGCTTCGACGCCAAGCTGGCGCGGCTGATCCAGGCCGGCGCGGACCTGTTTGCGATGCCCAGTCGCTCGGAGCCGTGCGGCCTGACGCAGATGTACGCGATGCGCTACGGCACGCCGCCGGTGGTGCGCGCGACGGGCGGGCTGGTGGACACGGTCGAGAACTACGAGGAAGGCCGCGAGCGCGGCACCGGATTTCTCTTCCAGGACGCCACGCCCGCGGCCCTGCTCGGCACGCTCAACTGGGCGTGCGCCACCTACCACGACCGGCCGGCGGACTATGCCGGGCTGCAGCAGCGCGGGATGGCGAAGGATTTCGCCTGGCGGCGCAGCGCGGAACAGTACGTCGATGTTTACGGCTGGGCCGTGCAGGCCCGGACCGGCGCGGCGCCGGCGTGAACCGGGGGCTCACGCCGTTGAAATTTGAAGGTTCGTGACGCGTGGCTGAATTCCGGCCGGTGGTGGGAGTCGGCGTCCAAACCGACGCCCGTCGCCGAGGCGGTAATCGGCGACCGCCTTTCGGCAACGGCGCAGCCAGAGGCGTGCCCTCGAACCGTCACGGCTCGCCTTCGTGCCCACGAGTGGTTCAAAGTCGGGCCCGCCTTAGGACACGGCGGGCAAAGCGGAGAGTTGACAGCGGGGGGACAAGGCGTCACTGCTCCGTCCCGATGATTTACGCCGCCAAGCTCCTGAAGAAACTCTTCCGCTTTGACACGCAGAAGAACGTGGGCGGCTGACCAAAAGCAAACTGACCAAGAAACCAGATGCCGAGGAGCCGCCCGAGAAGGGGCGGCTTTTTTTATGCACCAACCGGAAATTTTGCCACGGATGCCACGGATGAACACGGATGACGATGTCGGGCGGGGTCACCGGACCCCGCCGACCGCATTGGGGAATGAGGCCGGTGGCCAAGCGGTTACCCTGCGCCAACACGGAGTTTGCGCGGAAGGCACGGCGGGGTCCGGCGACCCCGCCCGACAGTTGCCACTCGCATGATCCTCCCCAAGGCCAACCGTCTGACGCCCGAACAGGCCGCCGAGCTGAGCGCGATTGCGGCCGAGTTTGGCTGCCGCATCCAACCGATCGTGGGCGAGGTGCGGACGATCTACGCGATCGTGGGCGACGAACGCCACGAGCTGATGATCAACCGGCTGGAGGGTCTGCCGTTCGTCGACCGGGTCGACACCATCCAGTCGCCGCACAAGCTGATGGACATCCGCTCGGACCTGGCCTCGCACCGCGTGCGGGTGGGGGGCGTGGTGCCAGGCGAGCAGCTGCTGGTCATCGCCGGCCACTGCACGATCGATCCGGCGAACCCGGGGCTCTTCCTCGAGACGGCGCACGCGGTGAAGGCGGCGGGGGCGAATGCGCTGCGCGGCGGAGTGTGGAAGCCGCGGACGAATCCCTACAGTTTCCAGGGCGACGCGCGCTCGCTGGAGATCCTGATGGAGGCCGGGCGGGCCACCGGGCTGCCGGTGGTCACCGAGGTGATGGAGCCTGAGCACCTCAACCTCGCGCTCGACGCGGGCGTGCAGGTCCTCCAAATTGGGGCCCGGAATGCGCTCAATTATTCGCTGCTCCGCCAGGTCGGCCGCGCCATCGCGGGCCGCGACACCGTGGTGATGCTCAAGCGCGGCATGCACATGGGACCGCTGAACGAGTTCATTTCCGCCGCCGAGTACGTCGTGAACTTCGGCAACCCCAACATCCTCCTCTGTCCGCGCGGCACCCAGCCGGGGCTGGACGGCTACCGCAACCACCCGGACGAATCCATCACGCCGCTGCTCAAGGAGCGCACCTGGGCGCCGGTGGTGGTCGATCCGTCGCACTCCGTCGGCAAGGCCGCCTACGTGCCCGCCTGCGCGGCGGCGGCGGTGGCCTATGGCGCGGACGGCCTGTGCCTCGAGGCCCACGTCCACCCGGCGCAGGGCATCGGCGACGATCCGAAGCAGGCCGTGACGCCGTCCGTGCTCGCCGAACTCATCACCCGCGTGCGCGCGATCCACGCGCTGCGCCGCGCGCCGGCGGTCCCGTCATGAAGGCCAAGCTCGCCCGCATCCGCCGCAAAATCGACACCCTCGACCAGAAGGTGGTGCGACTGCTCAACGCCCGGCTGCAGCTGGCCAAGGACATCGGCGAGCTGAAGCGTGGGGCGCGCGGCCGGATCTACGTGGCCGAGCGCGAGGCGCAGGTGCTCCGCCGCGTGCAGGCGGCCAATCGCGGTCCGCTCAAGCCGGCCGCGCTCCAGGCCATCTACCGCGAGATCATGTCGGCCGCGCTGGCACTGGAGAAACCGCTGGTCATCGCCTACCTCGGGCCCGAGGCGACCAACACCCACCAGGCGGCGCTGAAGAAGTTCGGCGCCAGCGTCGATTACCGGCCGATGCAGGCGCTGGCCGACGTCTTTGCCGCCGTCGAGAAGGGCGAGGCCGACTACGGCGTCGTGCCGGTCGAGAATTCCACCGAGGGCTCGGTCCGCGATTCGCTCGACCTGTTCGTCGAGACCCCGCTGAAAATCGTGGCCGAGGTGCAGCTCTCGATCGACCACGCGCTCATCTCGCGCGAGCCGCTGGCCCGCATCCGCAAGGTGTACTCCAAGGACCAGGCGCTGGCCCAGTGCCGCCGCTGGCTGCAGCGGCACCTGCCGCACGCGCAGCTGGTCGATGTCGACAGCACCGCGCTCGGCGTGCAGCACGCGGCGCGGGAGAAGGGCGCGGCCGCCGTGGCTCCCCGCCTCGCGGCGGAGCGGTACGGCGTGCCGGTGCAGGCCGATCACATCCAGGACCAGAAGAACAACACCTCGCGCTTCGGCGTCCTCGGCCGCGAGGCCTCGGGCACGGTCGGCCGCGGACACGACAAGACGAGCCTGCTGGTGTCGCTGCATCACGAGCCCGGCGCACTGCTGCGCGCGCTGCAGCCGTTCGACCGGCGCAAGCTCAACCTCACGCGGATCGAGTCGCGCCCCAGCCGGCTGCGCCCGTGGGACTACATCTTCTTTCTCGATGTCACCGGCCACTACGAGGACCCCGCGATGCAGGCCGCGCTGAAGCAGCTCCGGCGGCAATGTCCGCTGGTGAAGTGGCTGGGCAGCTACCCGGCGGCGAAGCCGGAATAGCCCGCCCCGTTCAATAACGGCCCATGACCTGCCACATCACCCAGGAAAGCCCGCAGATGCTGAAGCCCAGCCCGGCCAGCGCGCAGACGAGCACGAAGGGATTGCCCCGGCCGAGGAAGGCAATGACGCCGAAAAACGCGACCAGCGAGGCGAGCAGAAAAAGAAAATCCTTCTTCCGGCGCGACTGCACCACCTTCGGCGCGAGCTCGTCCAGGCCCGCCGCCTGCTCTTTCGCGCGCAGTTCCTGGCGGATGGCGTACACGTCGTGGTCGGCGGACGGCGCCGCCTCACCGCGAGCCGGGTTCACGCGCTCGAATTCCTTCGGCTTGAACTTGAACTGGCGCGGAGGCGGGGCGTCGTCGGGCACGCGCGCGAGCATGCCGCGGCGGGCCGCAATGGAAATCCCAAAAATGCCCGGCGCGCCGCGGACGACGCTTCCTTATACTTTGGGCTATGTCACAGCAAAGTCGCGCCACGGGTATGTGCCGTGCTTTGCTGATACTTCCGCAATGTTCCGCCGGTCTGCCCCGCTCCGCCGGTGCCGCGTGGTCCCGCCCCGCGCGCCGGCTGCCGGCTGATGTCCCGCGTTCACCCCCCTTCTCCCGCTTCCTCCCGCACCGCCATGTCCCAGCAGTCCGCTCCCTCCGTCCCCGCTCCGCGCGGCTGGCCCGCCAAGCAGGGTTTGTATGATCCGTGGTTTGAACACGAAGCCTGCGGCGTCGGCTTCGTGGTCGACATGCACGGCCGCAAGTCGCACAAGATCCTGGCCGACGCGCTGCAGGTGCTGCGCAATCTCGACCACCGCGGCGCGAGCGGCGCCGAGGCGAACACGGGCGACGGCGCCGGCGTGCTCATCCAGATGCCGCACGCGTTCCTGGCGGAGGCGTGCCGGTCCACGCGCATCACGCTGCCGCCCCCGGGCGAGTACGGCTGCGGCATCATCTTCCTCCCGCGCAACCCGACCGTCCGGCGCAAGATCGAGGAGCGGTTCGAGGCCATCATCCAATCGGAGGGCCTGGTGTTCCTCGGCTGGCGGACGGTGCCGACCAACAGCTCGCCCCTCGGCGACACGGCGCGGTCGAGCGAGCCGTTCATGCGGCAGGTGTTCATCGGCCGGAACCCGGCGGTGACGGACCCGATGGCGTTCGAGCGCAAGCTCTACGTCATCCGCAAGCGTGCCTACACCGAGGTGCGCATCTCGACGATCGACGGCGCCGAGTACTGGTACGTCGTGAGCCTTTCGCAGAAGACGCTGGTCTACAAGGGCATGCTCACGACCGAGCAGCTTGACGCCTATTTCCCGGACCTGAAGCACCCGCTGATGGAAACCGCGCTGGCCATCGTGCACTCGCGGTTCAGCACGAACACTTTTCCAAGCTGGGAGCGCGCGCACCCGTACCGCTACCTTGCGCACAACGGCGAGATCAACACGCTCCGCGGCAACATCAACTGGATGCACGCGCGCGAGGCGCTGTTCCAGAGCGAGCTCTTCGGCGAGGACATCAAGAAGATCCTCCCGATCGTCAACCCGCACGGCAGCGACTCGTCGATGTTCGACAACACCCTTGAGCTGCTAGTGCTCGCGGGACGGCCGCTGGCGCACGCGATGATGATGATGATCCCCGAGCCGTGGTCGCACCACGAGTCGATGGATCCGGACCGCCGCGCCTTCTACCAGTACCACTCCTGCCTGATGGAGCCGTGGGACGGCCCGGCGTCGATCGCGTTCACCGACGGCCGCCAGGTCGGCGCGGTGCTCGACCGCAACGGCCTGCGCCCGTCGCGCTACTATGTCACCAAGTCCGGGCTGGTCATCATGGCCTCCGAGGCCGGCGTGCTCGACATTCCGCCCGGGGAGATCCTGACCAAGGGCCGGCTGCAACCAGGCCGGATGTTCCTGGTCGACACCGAGAAGGGCCGGATCATCGAGGACGAGGAAATCAAGCGCGAGATCTGCGGCGCGCACCCGTACCGGCAGTGGATCAACCAGCACCTTGTGCACCTCAGCGACCTGCCCGAGGCGCCGGCCGGCGAGCTGCCGGACCACGCCACGCTGCTGCAGCGCCAGATCGCCTTCGGCTACACCTACGAGGACGAGCGCGTCATCCTCTCGCCGATGGCCCGCGACGGCGTCGAGGCGATCGGCTCGATGGGCAACGACGCCGCGCTGGCGGTGCTCTCGAACAAGCCGCGCCTGCTCTACGATTACTTCAAGCAGCTCTTCGCGCAGGTCACGAATCCGCCGATCGACTGCATCCGCGAGGAGATCATCATCTCCGCCGAGACCCGCCTCGGCTCCGAGGGCAACCTGCTCAACCCGCAGCCGGCGGCCTGCCGGCGCGTGGAGCTGAAGTGGCCCATCCTGACCAACGAGGAATTCGCCAAGATCCGGCGGACCAACCTGCCGGGCCTCAAGATCGGCGTGCTGCCGATCCTCTTCCGCGTCACCCGCGGCGAGCGCGGTCTGGCGAAGTCGATGGAGGAGCTCTCGATCATGGCCCGCCGCATGATCGAGGAGGAGGAGGTCAACGTCATCATCCTCAGCGACCGCGGCGTGACGCGCGACTACGCCCCGATCCCGGCGCTGCTCGCGATCGCGGGCCTGCACCACTACCTCATCCGCGAGGGCCTGCGCACGCGCGTGTCGCTGGTGCTCGAGACCGGCGAGGCGCGCGAGGTGCACCATTTTGCGCTGCTCATCGGCTACGGCTGCAGCGCGATCAACCCCTACCTGGCGTTTGAGACGATCGACGACATGATCCGCCAGGGCGAGCTGGTGAACGTCGACCACGCCACCGCCTGCAAGAACCTGGTCAAGGCCGGCTCCAAGGGCGTGATCAAGGTCATGTCCAAGATGGGCATCTCCTCCGTCCAGAGCTACCGCGGCGCGCAGGTCTTCGAGGCGCTGGGGCTGCGGCAGGACGTGGTCGACCACTACTTCACCTGGACGCCGTCCCGCGTGGGCGGCATCGGGCTCGACGTGATCGCACAGGAGGTGCTGCTGCGCCACCGCGCCGCCTACCCGGAGCGGCCGGTCAACGGCCATGTGCTGCCGGTCGGCGGCCTCTACCAGTGGCGCGCTTCGGGCGAGGCCCACCTCTTCACGCCGGAGGCGATCCACCGGCTGCAGAAGGCGGTCCGGACCGGCAGCAAGGCCGTGTACAAGGAGTACGCCCAGCTGATCAACGACCAGTCGAAGAACCTCTGCACGCTCCGCAGCCTGCTCCAGTTCAAGGCCGGCACCCCGGTGCCGCTCGAGGAGGTCGAGCCGGTCGAGGCGATCATGAAGCGCTTCAAGACCGGTGCGATGTCGTACGGGTCCATCTCGAAGGAGGCGCACGAGACGCTGGCGATCGCGATGAACCGCATCGGCGGCAAGTCCAACACCGGCGAGGGCGGCGAGGATCCCGAGCGCTACAAGCCGCTGCCGAACGGCGATTCGAAGAACTCCGCCATCAAGCAGGTGGCGTCCGGCCGCTTCGGCGTCACCAGCGAGTACCTGGTCAATGCCCGCGAGCTCCAGATCAAGATGGCGCAGGGTGCCAAGCCCGGCGAGGGCGGCCAGCTGCCCGGCTCCAAGGTCTATCCCTGGGTGGCCAAGACCCGCCACACCACCGCCGGCGTCGGGCTGATCTCGCCGCCGCCGCACCACGACATTTACTCGATCGAGGACCTGGCCGAGCTGATCCACGACCTGAAGAACGGCAACCGCGAGGCGCGCGTCAGCGTCAAGCTGGTCGCCGAGGTCGGCGTCGGCACGGTCGCGGCCGGCGTGGCCAAGGCGCACGCCGATGTCGTGCTGATCTCGGGCTACGACGGCGGCACCGGCGCGTCGCCGCAAACGTCGCTGCAGCACGCGGGCCTGCCGTGGGAGCTCGGCCTGGCCGAGACGCACCAGACGCTCGTGCTCAACAATCTCCGGTCGCGCATCGCGGTCGAGACCGACGGCCAGCTCAAGACCGGCCGCGATGTCGTCATCGCCGCCCTGCTCGGCGCCGAGGAATTCGGCTTCGCCACGGCGCCGCTGGTGGCCACCGGCTGCATCATGATGCGTGTCTGCCACCTCAACACCTGCCCCGCGGGCGTGGCCACGCAGGACCCGCAGCTGCGGGCGAAGTACGCGGGCAAGCCGGAGCACGTGGTCAACTTCATGCGGTTCATCGCCGAGGACGTGCGCGAGATCATGGCCGCGCTCGGCTTCCGCACGCTCGATGAGATGGTCGGCCGGACCGACCGGCTCGAGGCCAAGAAGGCCGTCGAGCACTGGAAGGCCCGGGGCCTGGATTTCTCCAGCATCCTCTACCAGCCGGACGCCGGCGCCGAGGTCGGCCGCTACTGCCAGATGAAGCAGGACCACGGGCTGGAACGTTCGCTGGACGTGACCACGCTGCTCGGCCTGTGCGAACCCGCGATCGCGCGCGGCGAGAAGGTCATCGCCGAGGTGCCGATCCGCAACATCCACCGCGTCGTCGGCACGATCACCAGCGGCGAGGTCACCCGGAAGCACGGCGCCCAGGGGCTGCCGGACGACACCATCCGCATCCTCTTCAAGGGCTCGGCCGGCCAGAGCTTCGGCGCGTTCATGACGCGCGGCATGACGTTCTCGATCGAGGGCGATGCCAACGACTACCTCGGCAAGGGCCTGTCCGGCGGCCGGATCATCGTCTACCCGCCGGCGGAAGCGACCTTCAAGGCCGAGGACAACATGATCGTTGGCAATGTCGCGCTCTACGGCGCGACCGCCGGCGAAGTCTTCATCC
>Ga0335069_10007963_pt1 | contig 15223 bp, 11 predicted proteins | sample Lox_Sample_11_FD_206714 | JGI IMG/M metagenome (GOLD analysis project Ga0335069, IMG submission 206714) | Soil microbial communities from Loxahatchee National Wildlife Refuge, Florida, United States - Lox_Sample_1.1 | ecosystem: Environmental > Terrestrial > Soil > Wetlands | place: USA... | reverse complement strand
GCGCCTCTCGGACCTGCGGGAGTCCGGGGCCATCGAGCAGGATGCCGACGTCGTGGGCCTGCTGTATAAGCCCAAGGCGGGCGGCGACGACGAGGACGGCGGCGGTGTGGCCGAGGAAGAGGCCGTGTCGGTGAACCTGCTGCTGGCCAAGCAGCGCAATGGCCCGACCGGAGATGTCGAATTGACATTTCTGCGGCCTTATACACGATTTGAGAGCAAAGCAAAAGTGAGCGACGAAGACGTGCCGATCTGACGCAGAACGATGAAATTATCGCCCCGCCTTTGCGGAGTTTGTCTGCTGCTGGCCTGCCTGCCGATGATGCTGGCCCAGACGTCGTCCCTCAAGATCGCCCGCATTGACATCAAGCAGGTCGGTCCCCCGGCCGCCAGCGAGGAACTCATCCGCGGCAACCTCCGCGTGAAGCCCGGCGACATTTACCTGCCGACCGCGGTGGACGAGGACGTGCGCAACCTTTACGAGACGGGCCTGTTCTACAACATCCACGTCGCCGCCTCCAACTCCGCCAGCGGCCTCATCCTCACCTACACCCTGATGGGCAAACCCCGCCTGATGGACATCAAGTTCCACGGCAATACTAAGTTCTCGAACGCCAAGCTCAAGGCCAAGCTCACCTCGAAGGTGGGCGAGCCCCTGGACGAACGGAAGCTCTTCAACGACGCGCAGGAAATCCAGAAGCTCTACCAGAAGAAGGGCTACCCCAATACGGAGGTCAAAGCCGTCTCGTCGGTCATCGAGGAGAGCGGGCGCGCCACGGCCACGTTCGAGATCACCGAGAGCCCCAAGATCAAGATCATCCAGGTGGACTTCGTCGGGGCCAAAGCCTTCCCGGAGAAGAAGCTCCGGAAGGTGGTCAAGACCCGCAAGCACTGGATGTTCTCGTGGATCACCGGCCACGGGTTCCTCAAGGACGAGCAACTTCAGGAGGACAAGGACAAGCTCGCCGAGTTCTATCGCGATAAAGGTTACATTGACTTCGAGCTCAAGGACGTCCAGATCGTCAACCCCACGCCCAAGACGATGATCATCAAGTTCATCATCTACGAGGGCGTCCAATATCGCGTGGGGGCGGTGAAGTTCACCGGCAACAAGCTCTTCACCACGCCCCAGATCATCAGCGGACTGCGCGCCTTGCACATCGCCAAGCGCGGCAAGGCCAAGCTCGGCCCCAATGGGCTGTCGATGGACGTGGGCGACATCTTCACCCCCAAGGGGCTGACCACCGATACGGAGCAGGTGGAGGACTTCTACGGGGCCAAGGGCTACATTGACGTCACCGCCGCCACGCGCAACCTGAAGGTGGTGCGCATCCCGAACATCGAGACGCGCACCATGGACCTGGAGTTCCAGATAGAGGAAGGGCAAAAGATACGAATCGAGCGCATCGAGATCCGGGGCAACACCAAGACCCGTGACACGGTCATCCGGCGCGAACTGGCCGTCTCACCGGGCGAGACCTTCGACATGGTGCGAGTCAAGCTGAGCAAGGGACGCCTCGAGGGGCTGCACTACTTTGACCGGGTGGACACCTACCCCGAGCCGACCGACGTGCAGAACGCCCGCGACCTCGTCGTGGTGGTGGACGAAGGCAAAACCGGCAACGCCACGCTGGGCGCCGGCTTCAGCTCCGCCGAGTCGCTGGTGGGCTACGTGGAATACACCGAGAGCAACTTTGATATCTCGAAGTTCCCCATGCATCCCTGGTGGCAGGGCGCCGGCCAAAAGCTCCGCGTGCGCCTCGCCGTCGGCACCGAGCAGCAGGACTACGAAATCTCCTTCATCGAGCCGTGGTTCCTCGGCAAGAAGCTCCAGTTGGGCGTGAACCTCTATTACCGCGACCTGGCTTACCTCAGCCCGAACAACCTCTACGACGAAGTTCAGGCCGGAGGCAAAGTAGGCATCACCCGCGCGCTGGGCAGCGACTTCCTGCGTGGCGGGCTGAACTACACCCTCGAAGACGTCGGCATCAACCTCACCAGCGATGCCATCACGCATCCCCCTTACCAGCCCAAGCTGGTCAACGTTCCCCCCTCGATTCAAAGCCAGGTTGGCTATCACCTGCTCTCGACGGTCGGCGGCAGCCTGAGCTACGACACCCGCAACAGCACCCAGTTGTCTGATGCCGGCCAGCACACCGAACTGAACGTGTCCGGCACCGGCGGCCCCTTCGGCGGCAGTGATAGCTTCTACAAGCTCGAACTCCGCAGCTCGTGGTTCTTCAAGGGCTTCGCCAAAGGACACGTGATCGAACTGGATGGCCGGGCAGGCGTGGTGCAGGCTTTCGGCGGCAGTTCGCAGGTGCCCTTCTTCGCCCGCTATTACCTGGGCGGCATGTACGACCTGCGCGGATTCCAGTACCGCAACGTCAGCCCGCGCGAATTCAACCCGGCCTGGCTGCCTTGGCAGATTCCCTACCAGGAACCCATCGGCGGCGACTCCATGTGGACCGCCACGGCCGAATACAGCATCCCCATATTCGAACAGGAGCACGGCGTCGGCGTGCGCTTCGCCGTGTTTTTCGACATCGGCGGCGTGGGCCAGAACGCCTACAGCTTCAGCCCGGGCGTATTCGATGACAACTGGGGCGTGGGCATTCGCCTGAACCTGCCAATCGGCCCCATCCGGCTCGACTACGGCATCCCCATCACGCACGACCAGTTCAACAGCAGCAACGGCCAGTTCCAGTTCAGCGTCGGCTGGGAGCGGCCGTTCTAGCACGAATACTGAACATCGCCCCCGCCCCGGTGTCTCTATCTCGAACGCGCCGGCTCGGGTGTTGGCTTCCGCCGGCTGTGCTCCCGCCCCGTCCTGGCGATCAGCGCCAGTTTTGGTTTGGCTAAAGGGGTGAATTCTGGTTGGCTCCATTCAACATGAATCGATTGTTAGGCAAGATTATTCCCGGGTTGCTGCTGGTTTCCCTGCTGACCGGCTCGGCGTGCGCGCAAAGCCGGCTCGCGACGGTGGACCTGCGCAAGGTGTTTGACGGCTACTGGAAGACCAAGAAAGCCGACGCCCAGCTCAAGGAGCGCGCCGCCGACATGGAGAAGGAGCACAAGACCATGCTCGACGATTGGAAGAAGGGCAAAGAGGAGTATTCCTCGCTGCTCGGCGACGCCAACAACCAGGTGCTCTCCCCCGAGGAACGCGACAAGCGCAAGAAGGCCGCCGAGGACAAGCTCAAGCAGCTCAAGGAAACCGAGGACACGATAGCGCAGTACGAGCGCCAGGCGCGCACCACCCTCGACGAGCAGCGCAAGCGCATGCGCGACAGCATCCTCGAAGAGATCAAGACCGCCCTCACCGCCAAAGCCAAGTCCGCCGGCTATTCGCTCGTGATTGATACCGCCTCCGAGAGCGCCAACAACACCCCCGTCGTGCTCTACACAAACAACGAGAACGACATGACCCAGACCGTCCTCGACCAGCTTAACGCCAACGCCCCGCAGGACCTGCCTAACACGGAGGACCAGACCTCCGCGACCAAGAGCGACAAGAAGAAGGACGAGAAGAAGAAGTAGCGGGCGGCGCTCGACTGGGTAGGGACGCCTCGCCGAGGCGTCCGTTTCGGGCGCAGGCGGACGCCTCGGCGAGGCGTCCCTACCAGGGCTGCCGCCCCTCAGCTCTCGCTCAGCCGTTTGACGGGCGCCTCGAACAGCATCTCATGCGCCTCCTTCAGCACGGCGGGGATGCGCCGGGCAAATGGACTGCCGGCCAACGCCCCGTCGAGCTTTGAACCGTCCACCCGGCCTGCGTTCTCGCCCGGGAACCAGTGGTCGGCCTGCCCCAGCAGGTTGTAGCGCATCTTGCCCCAGCCCACCAGGTCCAGCGATTTGGCATACGTCCACAGCCGCAGAATTTCCATCACGTTGACCTGCCCCGGCACATCTACGTAATGCGGCAGCCCCTCCGCCCACCGTTCGCACCAATCCGCTCCCAGCACCTGCCGCATCTCCGCCCGCAGTCGCGCCTCGATCGGCGCAATTGTCTCGGCACTCCGGTCATAGTGCTCCAGCGCGCGCACGTGCTCGTCGAAATCGCCCGGACGGGCTACGCCGCAGCTCAGGGTGTGCACTTCCGGGCGCGCCAGGCAGTAGAGGTCGTTGAACTGCATCGGCGTCAGCGGCGCGCACAGCTCCACCAGCTTGCGCGGCGGTTCATACAGCTTCCCGCCCTTGTCGTTGGGGCTGATGATGAATACGCCCATGTCCCGGGCCGTGGCCGCCTCCACCGCCGGCCAGTTCAAGTCGTTCACGAAATACCAGTGCAGGTTCACATAGTCGAACTCCCCGCTATTAACGGCTTCGAGGATGATGTCCGTCGTCGCGTGCGTGGAGAAGCCCACGAACCGCGCCCGCCCCTCCTTCTGCAGCTTGCGGGCGGCGGCCAGGCAGCCGTTCTTCTGCAAGGCGTATTGCAGGAGCTGGCGGTTGTTGATGCCGTGCAGCGCCAGCAGGTCCACGTGCTCCAGGCGCAGGTATTTCATCGAGGTCTCGAACGTGCTCAGGAACTCCCGCGCCGTCGGCTTCGGGCTGACCTTGGTCTGCACGATGATCTTGTCCCGCGGCAACGTTGGAAGGATGCGGCCTAACTGCATCTCCGAGGTGCCGTAGCCCCGGGCGGTCTCGATGTGATTGATCCCCAGCTCCAGGGCGTGCTGAATGCAGGCCTCGACGTTGGCCTGGCCTTCGGCGGGAATCTCCCCCGGGGGCACGTCCTGCCACTTGTATTGGTAGCGCATGCCTCCGCAGGAAAAGACCGGCATGGCAATCCCCGTGCGCCCAAACCTTCGGTACTTCATGCGCCAAACCGTTACACGCCCCCCTCCCCCCGCGCAAACGAATCCGTGACCTTGCAAGCCAGCAGCCTCCCGGCACCGCGCCGGAGTCCCTCCAGGGTCTCACCGGATACACACCGTCGTACCTCTGCAAGCTTTGCAGAGGTACGACGGTGTGTATCCGGTGAGACTCCGGTGAAGGGCTGGAGGAGCCGGGGCGGAGAGCGGCGGGTTGCACGCGGCTTATCGCGATGTAAGTCCCTCATTTGCAGCTATAACAGCCACTTTCAACGATTTGGGCGTGGGATGGGATGCCAACTCGACCGCCGCGGCGGTCTGTTCGAGCGGGAACTGGTGCGTGACCAGCCGGCTGACGTCCAGCTTGCGCGAAAATACCAGCCGCGCCACCTCGCTTTGCAGGGTGAAGTCGGCGGAGTAGCTGCCGATGAGGTCTTTCTCGTCCACGCAAACCGTAGCGAGGTCCAGGGCCGCGTGGTCGCCACGGCGCGTGTGCGAAAACAGCAGGACCTGCCCGCCCCCTCGCACGAGGCCCTGCGCCTCACGGACAACGGCGTCGGAGGGCACCGCGATGACGGCGGCGTCCAGCCCGCGCCCTTCGGTGAGTTGGGCAACGAGCGCACCGAGCGGCGTGCCCACGGGTTGCGCTCGGGGCTGGCGGATGCCGGGGCTGGGGCGCATTGCCCATGCTCCTCCCGTTTCCGCCTCTTCGCCTGCGAACTTCGGCGTTCGGGCTTCCACCGCCCGCTTTGCGCCGAACTTCCGCGCCAGCTTGAGCCGCTCCGGAATCAGGTCCGTGGCCAGGACGCGCATCCCTTCGAGGCTCAACAGGCGCGTGAACATCAGGCCGATGGGTCCTTGGCCGGCCACGAGCACCCAGTCCCGGGGCAGGAGGGCGAGGCGCTTTACTGCTTTCAACACGGTGTTGACGGGCTCCAGCATCGCGCCTTCCAGAAACGTGTTGCGGCGGGGAATCCTGACCACGCCATCGAGCACGAAGGGCATCACCCGCACGTATTCGGCGTAGCCTCCCCCGGCCGGCTCGAACCCGGCGGTGATGCCGGTGCGCTTGTATTGGGCGCACTGCGCGAAAGCGTGATGCCGGCAGGCGTGACATTGGCCGCAGGGCACGTGATGGTGCAGCGCCACGCGCTCGCCCACTTTCAACCGGCGGACACCGGCGCCGACGCGCACGATCGTGCCGGCAGTCTCATGGCCGAAGATGCGGGGCGGGGGCAATGTGCCGTACTGGATCTTCTTGATGTCGGTGGGGCAGACGCCGCAGACGGCCACGCGCACCAGCAATTCCCCACGCCCGATGGCCGGCACCGGCACCGTCTCGACGCGCAGGTCATTGGCCCCGCGATACACGACCGCCCGCATTGTTCTTGGAATGGCGAACATGGCTTCGCTCGGCTTATATGAAAGAAGACGAATCCGCGCAATCCGGGACTGGAGCGCGCGAGTTGCCCCTCACCCCGGCCCTCTCCCCATCCGATGGGGAGAGGGCTGGGGTGAGGGGCGCGTACGTAATGCAGTCAGTTTGCGCCCGAGCCAGCGGCCGCAAGAAACGCCGCGCGGCCCCTTGCCCGGAACTTTTCACGGGCTATGGTGCGAGGAGTGCCCCGAGCCGGGGGCTTGTTGCGGGCTCGGGACCGGCCCTCGTGCCGACAGGAAGCAGTTCAACCGAAGACGAGACATAACGTGACCGCCAACACCGCCGCTGCGATGCCGGCGCGAAGCAATCGCCTCGCGCAGGAGAAATCGCCCTACCTCTTGCAGCACCAGCATAACCCGGTGGATTGGTTCGCCTGGGGCGACGAGGCCTTCGCCAAGGCCCAGCGCGAGCGCAAGCCTGTCTTCCTGAGCATCGGCTATTCCACCTGCCATTGGTGCCACGTCATGGAGCGCGAGTCGTTTGAGGACGAGCGCCTCGCCGCCTTCCTTAACGAGCACTTTGTCAGCATCAAGGTGGATCGGGAGGAGCGGCCGGATGTGGACAAGATCTATATGACCTTTGTCCAGGCCACGAGCGGGCAGGGCGGCTGGCCGCTGAACGTGTTCGTGACGCCGGAGCGGAAGCCGTTCTTCGGCGGCACCTATTTCCCGCCGCAAAGCGGCCACGGGCGGCCCAGTTTCCTGCAAATCCTGCAGCAGGTGCAGCAGGTCTGGGCCACGCGCCAGGCAGAGGTGGCGGACTCGGCGGCGGAAATCCAGGCCCGCCTGCAGCAATTCGGGGTCGGCGGCGAACCGCTCTCGGGCGTGATTCTCACCTCCGCCGTCTTGCAGCAAGCCGCCACGCTGCTCAAGGAAGCTTATGATCCGCGCCAGGGCGGGTTCGGCAGCGCCCCCAAGTTCCCGCAGCCCAGCCAGCCGCAATTCCTGCTGCGCTATGCCCGCCGTTTCAAGGACGACGAGGCCCGCCGCATGGTGCTGCACACTTGCGACCGCATGGCCGCGGGCGGCATCCACGACCAACTGGGCGGCGGGTTCGCCCGCTACTCCGTGGATGCCGAATGGCTGGTGCCGCATTTCGAAAAGATGCTCTATGACAACGCGCAGTTGGCGCAGTTGTATTTGGATGCCTGCCTCGTGAGCGGGGAGACGCGCTACGCCGGCATCGCGCGCGACATCCTCGACTATGTGTTGCGCGACATGACGCATCCCGAAGGCGGGTTTTACTCCGCCGAAGACGCGGACAGCGAGGGGCACGAGGGGAAGTTCTACTGCTGGACGCGCCGCGAGCTGTCGGAGCTGCTCGCGCCCGCCGAGTTCCAGGTCGCCGCGCGCTATTTCGGCATTACCGAGCAGGGCAACTTCGTGGATCACAGCCATCCGCAGCCGCTGCCCGGCCAGAATGTGCTGAGCGTGGTTGACCCGCAGTTGTCTGAGCAGGAGAAGGCTCACCTGGCGGCTGCCAAGGCCAGGATGCTGGCGGTTCGCGCCCGCCGCGTGCGCCCCCACCTGGACGACAAGGTGCTGGCCTCGTGGAACGGCCTCATGCTCGGCGCGATGGCCCGCGCCTACGCCGTGCTGGGGGACGCAACTTACCTGCGGGCCGCCGAGAAGAACCTGGCGTTCCTGCAAAGCAAGCTCTGGGACGCACAGACCAGCACGCTGTACCACCGCTGGCGAGAGGGGGAGCGCGACCAGGTGCAACTGCTTGATGCATACGCCTTCCTGCTGTCGGGGGTCGTCGAGCTATACGAGGCGACGCTGCAGCCCAGGCACCTGGATTTCGCGCTGGCGCTGGCCGAGGCCATGCTCGGCCGCTTCTACGACGCGGAGGCTGGCGGTTTCTGGCAGAGCCCGCCGGGCACGCCCGACCTGATCCTGCGCATCAAGGAGGACTACGACGGCGCCGAGCCTTCGGGGAACTCCGTGGCCTGCCTGGCGTTGCTGAAGCTGGGCAAGATCACCGACCGGCGGGAGTTCACGCACGCGGCGGAGAAGACGCTGCGGCTGTTTGCCAATCGCCTCCAGCGGGCGCCGCAGGCCCTGCCGTTCATGCTCCAGGCACTCGATTTCTCCCTCGACGAACCCCGGCGCGCCGTGATCGCGGGTGACCCGGCGCAACCGACGGTGCAGGCCCTGGTGCGGGCCGTCCACGGGGTGTATCAGCCGAACAAGGTCGTGTTGGGCAACGCGGGCGCGGTTGAGCCATTTGCGAAGGCCCTGCCGGCCAAAGGAGGCGCGCTGCTTTACCTTTGCACGGGGACGTCGTGTCAGGCGCCGACCGGGGATGTGGCGGAGGCGCAGAAGCTGGTGGCCTAACGCGGATATTTCACGCTGGCAGGGACGCCTCGCCGAGGCGTCCGTGTGGCGGCGGCAGCGGACGCCTCGGCGAGGCGTCCCTACCTAGATGTAGTACATCTTTTCCTTCTCGGCGGATTCTTCGAGCAATGCCTGGAACGTGACCGAGTCGGCTGCCGAGACCATGGCCTGCTGCAGCTTCTGCCAGGCGCGCCGCAACTCGGGCGGGCAGCCGGCGTCGTTGAGGGCGGGCATGTCAACGATGGTGCCATCCACCGCGCGCAGGACATCGCCGAGGGTGATCTCGGACGGGGGCTTCCCGAGCAGGTAGCCGCCTGCCTTGCCACGAATGCTGCGCGTGATGCCCGGCCCCTGGAGTTCGTTCAGAATCAGCACGAGGTATTTCGGCGGCGCGCTCAGGCCCGCCGCGAGCTCTTCGACCTTCAGTGCTGTTTTCGAGGGATAATGCCGCGCCAAACCAAACACCGCCCGCGCCGCGTAGTCGCTTTTGACGGATGCCTTCACGCCCGGAAACTAGGCGGACAGGCGCGCGGTCGCAATGTGGAATTGGCGGGAAGGCCGAGCGCGTCTCGACCGGGCCGGCGTGGGCGGGCGGGGTAAGTCCGAAATCCGAAGCCCGAAATCCGAAACAAACCCAAAGGCTCAAACGAGCAATGATCGAAACTTCCGGCGCGCGCGGGTTTTGAGCATTTGTCCTTTGAGCATTGGGATTTGTTTCGGATTTCGGCCTTCGGATTTCGGATTTCTGCCGCTGAGCACGACGGTGCCCCTACGGCTGCGTCGCCCCAAGCCGCTCGTCCATCCAGCGCAACGTCTTCTGCCACATCTCCTCCGTATAGACGTGCGCCTGCCCGGGATAGACGATGCTTTGGAACTCATCCGGCTTGCCGTAGAGCTGGAAGGCGGGCCGCACCGCCGCTTCGATGGCGTGAATGCCGTCCTCGGGCGAGCCATCGTCTGCGCCACCGTTCTGGAATAACACCGGCCTGGGCGCAATCAACGCCACCACCGCTTCGGTGTCGAAGTGGTTCAACATGCCCGGCACGAAGTAATAAATCCCGTGCGCCTTGAGCATCTCGTGCTCGATCAGGTTCTCATAGCGCGTGAGGCAGGCAATCGGCACCCCGGTTTTGATGCGCTCGTCCAGCGCCATCAGCCACCACGACCGGGTCGCCCCCATGCTCATGCCGGTGACGCCGAGGCGGCTGGCGTCCACCTCGGGGCGCGAGGCGAGGTAATCAAGCGCCATCAGGTCGTCGCGCAGCATCATGCCCCAAAGCGTGCGCCCGACCCAGAGGTTGAACTTGCTGGCGGACATTTCACCGTCCCGTCCCATCTCGGCTGGCCCACCCGGCCCCTTGCCGTTCCGCTCGCCGAAGCAATAGGCGTCAATGGCGAGCACGACAAAGCCGCGCCTCGCCAGCGCTGGCCCGGGCGGCTCGGGCGTGTGTTTGGCCTGGAACAGCTCTTCCTTGCCGATCTCGTACTCGCCCCCGTGCCAGTGGCAGTAAAGGATTGCCGGCGCCTTGCCTGCGCGCTTTTTCGGCAGGAGCAGGTAACCCGGCACGGTGGCGCCGGCCCCGTTGTCGAATTGGAACTTCTCCACGACATAATCGCCCCGGTCTTCGCGCGAGAGCACGTTCACGGCGGGCGCCTTCGGCCTGGGCGGCAGCTTGCCGAGCAGTTCCCAAAGCTGCGCTCGCACCTGCGCGCGCTGGGTTTCCCAAGCGGCCCGGCTCTCGGCGACGCGGAAGGGCGGGGCGACCGGCGCATTCGTCAGCCACCGCATTGCATCGTTCTGGTTGGTTTCGGCCATAAGGATACCCGGCGCGCAGCCCAGCAGCGCCACGAGGCATAATGCACGGGCGCGGGGAAGATTTCGATTCATATCCGGCAGGGTATCAGCAAGCCAAGCCGCCGCCAGCCAAGGCTCAGAACTCCTGATCCGGCATGTTGCAGTCCGGGTCGCCGAGAAACGGACGTGAGCCCCCTCACCCCTTCCCTCTCCCCCTCGGAGGGGGAGAGGGTGCCCTTCAGGGCGGGTGAGGTGGATATCTGGAACTCACTTATTCTCCATCCATCAGGAACTCTGAGGCTTGTTCCGCGCCCGGCTTTCGGCGCAAAGTGAGTCATGCCGGCTGTTGCCCAGGTCACGATTCACTTCAGCCAATTCCCGCAAAGCGTGCGCCGGGACCTGCTGGAGTCGCTGCGCACGCGCCAGGTCAACCACAAGTTCCATTACGACAGCGTTAAGCAGGCACAGCAGTGGCTGGCCCTGCACCAGGCCTATTCACCTTCGCGCACGGACCCGGACTGCGCCGCCATCTATGACCAAAGCTTCGCGGCGGCCGCCCCACGCCTCCGCTCGAAGCGCGTGCATCTCGTCGGGCTCGGCTGCGGCGGAGGACAAAAAGACACCCGGCTAATCCAGCGGCTGCACGACTTGGGCAAAGAGGTCTTCTACACGCCTTCCGATGTGAGCACGGCAATGGTGCTCGTGGCCCGGCAGAGTGCTTTGGGGGTGTTGCCGCCAGAGAAGTGCACGCCCTTCGTTTGCGACCTCGCTTCGTCCGAGGACCTGCCCGCAATCATCGGCGAGAGCGCGCCTGCAGATGCCCTTCGGCTCATCACGTTTTTCGGCATGCTGCCGAACTTCGAGCCGGGGGTCATCCTGCCGCGCCTCGCCGCGCTCGTGGGGCCGGGCGACTACCTCCTGCTCAGCGCTAACCTTGCCCCGGGCAGCGATTACGCCGCCGGTGTCCGGTGCATCCTGCCGCTCTACGACAACACCCTCACCCGCGACTGGCTCATGACCTTTCTCCTCGACACGGGCATCGAGCGGGACGACGGCACGCTGCGCTTCGTGGTCGAGCCCGATCCGGACGGCCTTGGCCTCAGGCGCGTGGCGGCTTACTTCGAGTTCGTCCGCCCGCGCGAGATTCATGTGGACGAGAAAGCTTTTGCTTTCGGCAGCGGAGACGAGGTTCGCCTGTTCTTCTCATACCGCCACACGCCGGAGTTGGTGCGCTCACTGCTTGGCCAGCACGGTTTGCAAGTGCTCGATCAGTGGGTCGCGCCTTCGGAGGAGGAGGGCGTGTTCCTGGCGAGCCGGGCACCATAGCAGGCGAATGCTCGGAACCCGCGCTGGCTGCAGGTTTCGGCCATTGCCCGTTCGAGTCTTTGTAATTGTTTCGAGTTTCGGGCTTCGGGTTTCGGATTTGGGCTGTCGGCGCGCGGCGGTTCTTTCGTGGTACAGTTTAATACGCCCGCATCGTCTCCAGCACCGCACGGATGCGCGGCACCTCATGGGTGCGGAACAGGTCCGTTTTGCCCAGCGCGGCGAGCACCGCGAAGAAAGGCTCGGCGCAGCGCACCTCCTCGCCGAAGTATTCGAAGGCGTGCGGCAGCGCGTGGCAAATCGGGAACCCGAGCGTCCGCAGGCGGAAGGTGTTGAGGAAGACGGTCATCTGGTGGCGGACGCGCACCGCGCTGTCCTGCAGGTTCCGATAGTAGAAACCCAGGCCGGGATCGAGCAGGATCTTCTCCACCCCGTTGCGCGTGGCGCTTTCGATCTGGCGCGCGAAGTAGTCGTGCATCAAGGCCACCGGGTCCGCTGAGAAGTTGAAGTCCGCCACCTCGCGGACGTTCCGGCCCTGCACGTAACAGAGGATGACGGCGGCGTCGTGCGCGGCCACCATCCGGAACACCTCGTCCCCGGCATCGGCGCCGGTCAGGTTGAGCACGTTGGCGCCGGCTTCCAGGCAGGCCCGCGTGACCGAGGGCTCGTAGGTCTCGACGGACACCAGGATGCCCGCCTCCCGCAAGCCGCGCACGACCGGCAGCAGCTTGCTGTTTTGACCCGCCTGGTCCACCCGCGCCGCGTGGGCGAGGGTGGACTCCGCCCCGACGTCAACCATGTCCGCCCCCTGGGCGCTGAGCACGCGGCCGCGCTGTACCGCGCTCCCCGCCGTGAGGCACACGCTCTCGCGATACCACGAGTCGGCTGAGAGGTTGATCACGCCCATGATGGCAGGCCGCGAGTTGAAGGCGAAGTGCCTGCCGGCAATAGGGAACTCTTTCACCCGCGCCCGGGCGGCGGCGCGGTTCGCTTCCAGCAACTCGGCGAGTTGTTCCAGACCCAGCATGGCCGTAACCCCTATAGCCCGAAGCCCCGGCAGCGTAAAGCACCTTCGCTCCCATCCATGCGCGGCGGACGACTCCCCCGTGTTTAGCCGGCGAGTGCCCGGTGTTTGCCGCCTGTATCTCCCATGTGGGTCGACCCACATGGGGGATACACCGGGATACCGCCGGATAATCACCGGCTTGCCTCCAGGGAGGCCCCTGAATAACGTTCCGGCGTGTCCAGCACGCCCAATGATCAGATAGCCGTCCGGAGGGTTGCTTCCCGGCATTCCAAGGCACGCCGAGTGCGCACCGCGGGCGTAGTTGCAGGCCTGCTCCTGGCCTTAGGCCTGGCCGTGGGCGGTTGCGGCACCACGCAAACGAAGGTCGGCTCAGCCCAAGCGCCGGCCAAACCCATAGACGCGCATCTCTATGTGGATGCATCCGACTTCGCCAGGACCGATGAGCGCACCTGGACGACCAGCGAAATCACGCCCTCGTTCTCCTTTGACGAATTGATTTATTCCTGGGATCTGCAAGTGGCGGCGGACCAGGGATTTCGGATTTACTTGCGGGTCAAAGCGGAGAAGGGGGACCTCTCGCCCTGGCTGTATGCCGGATATTGGGGAACAGTAAAGCACTCGGGGAAGCGCCAGCAACCGGTTTTCAAGTGGGGGAGACTGGCCATGGACCAACTGCTGCTCAAGCGCAAAGCCCTGAGCTTCCAGTTCAAGGTTGTGGATGAAGGCCACGCGCCCCTGGGTCGGCCGCCGTCCCTGACCGTAGTGGTGACGGATAACAGGCCAACGGCCGACTTGGCGGAGAGGTACGCTTCCCCGCCTTGCCCGGCGCCAGCCGGCGTGCTCATCCTGGACCTGCCGCTGCGACGCCAGGCCGACTCAAAAGGCACGCCCATTCCGGACCGCTGCCAGTCGGCTGCCTTGGCCACAGCCATGCAGTACTTCGGCAAAGCCGTGGGGCTGGAGGACATCGTCCCCCTGACTTACGACGTCGAATATGACTTCCCAGGCATCTGGCCCCGCACCATTGGCGCCGCCATCCAGCACGGATTCACCGCCTACATTGACCGGTTCCGGGACTGGGATGCCGTCCGCAGAACCGTGGCCGAAAACAAGGTCATCCTCTGCTCGATCACCATGCCGCCCGGCAAATACAAAGCGCCGCCCTACCCGAAAATCGGCGGGCACATCGTGGCCTTGAACGGCGTCACGGACGACGGGCGGGTGGTCGTGACCGATTCCGCACTGTGGAAGGACAACCGGGGCTATTGCCTGCAATGGTTCACGGAGGACTTCGAACGGATCTGGATGAAGCGCAAGGGCGGGGTTGGGCTGGTCATCTGTCCGCCGCCGCAAGCGCCGATGAAGCTCATCGAGAAGCTGCCCCCGTTCCCCGCCGACCGGCTCAATTCGGCTGCGGCCGAGACAACCGGGGCTGCTTCAAGCCAACCTCAACTTTAGCCATTCACTTCTAACCACAGATGGACACAGATAGACACAGATATGAACGGCCGGAATCGCGCGGTTGGGGAGCGGTGTTAGCTGCATCGTAGAGTACGCTCGGCTCGACAGCAGCCAAGCCAGGGTTCAGTGCAGTGCATCTGTGTCCATCTGTGTCCATCTGTGGTTGCCTTCCGCACCGCCCCGGCTTAATCGCCGAAGAACCGGACCGTCCCGGTCGAGAGGTCATACATCCCGCCGGCCAGCCCGATCTGTCCCTGTTCGAGCATCTCGCGCAGAATGGGGCTGCGCTCGCGAATCTGGTGCATCACCAACCGCACGTTCGCCTCGGCGACCTGGTCCACAAAGGCCGGGTTGCTGGCGCTCCGCGGCTGGACGCTCTCCGGAACCTGGTGAATGGCAGGCTTGATCCTGGCCAGCAGTTGAGTGAGATGCCCCAACTGGACGTCGTCCACCGCGCCTTTGATCGCCCCGCAGTTGGAATGCCCGATGACCGCGATAAGTTTGGCCCCCGAGGCCTTGCAGGCGAACTCCATGCTGCCGAGGATGTTGTCGTCGAGCACATTGCCCGCCACGCGCGCGCTGAAGATGTCGCCAATGCCCTGGTCGAGCACGAGTTCGATGGGCTGGCGGGAGTCCAGGCAGCTCAAGACCACGGCATAGGGGTACTGCGCCCTGCTGGAGGCTCGGACCTCCGCCGTCAGGTCGCGGTGCAGCATGCGCCCGGAGACGAACCGCTCGTTGCCGGCGCGCAACAGTTCGAGCGCCTGCTCCGGCGTGATGGCGGCTTGTGCCTCCCGGGTGGGCGGACGGGTACTCGCAGCGGCAGGCGCCGTCGGGTTGGCGGCGTTGCGCGGGTGCTGGCAACCCGTCGCTGCCAGGGTTGCCACCATGACGCACGCGAGCAGCGCGAGGCGATGGGGAGAGGAATTCATGCGCTCACCATAACCCGAAGAGCGCGAGTTCGCGAGCGGCGGGGCATCAAGCCGCGCCTGGAGGGGAAATCGGCGTCAGCGCGCCGGTCGGAAGCCGGAG
>Ga0335069_10007962_pt1 | contig 15224 bp, 13 predicted proteins | sample Lox_Sample_11_FD_206714 | JGI IMG/M metagenome (GOLD analysis project Ga0335069, IMG submission 206714) | Soil microbial communities from Loxahatchee National Wildlife Refuge, Florida, United States - Lox_Sample_1.1 | ecosystem: Environmental > Terrestrial > Soil > Wetlands | place: USA... | reverse complement strand
ACCAGCCCGATCAACCCTTCATGCCCGACGGTCAGGAGCGCTTCCTTCACGAAAACCGACTGGTCGAAGACCACGTTCCGCACGAGGTCCGCCGGCATGTCGAACAGCTTCCCGATGAGGTCCCGGACCCCGTTCACCACTTCCAGCGTGTTGGTATCGCCGCCCTGTTTCATGATGGGGATGTAGCAGGAGCGCTGGCCGTCGACGCGAACCACGTTGTACTGGATCTGACTGGCATCCTTCGCCTCGCCGACGTCGCCGAGCGAGGCCCAGCGCGAGCCCACCGTTTTGAGGGGAACCTGGTTCAGTTCCTCCACCCGCTTCACCATGGCGTTGGAGTACACGTAGTAGTCGTTTATACCGACTTTGACATCGCCCGCGGGGAGGATCAGGTTGTTCTGGTTTACGGCGTCCACCACGTCCATCAAGCTCAACTGGCGGGAGAGCAGCTTGAAGGGATCGACGTATACCATGACCTGGCGGTACCTGCCGCCGAACGGAGGCGGAATTTCCGCACCTTTTACCACGGCGATCTGATTGCGGATCTGGAACTGCGCCAGATCGTGCAACTGCGTTTCGGTGAGTCCCGCGCCCTTAATTGTGACCAGGCAGACAGGGAGGCTGGAGGCGTCGAACTTCAGGACCACAGGCGGCAGGGTTCCGGGCGGGAGACGCTTGAGATCGGCCAGCGCCAGGTTCGAAAGCTCGGTCACGTCGGCATCCGCGCTGGTGCCGGGCTGAAAGAACACCTTGATGATGCTCACACCCAGGAGCGACCGCGACTCCATATGATCGATGCCGCTGGCCAGCGTGAAGAAGCGTTCCAGTGGATCGGTGATATCGGTCTCGATGTCCTCCGGCGGCATTCCGGAATAAAAGGTCGCCACCACGACTTCGGGCAGATTGATGGCCGGGAAGAGGTCCACGGGCATGCGCAAGACGGAGGTTGCGCCGATCACGGCCAGCACCAGGCAGACGACGACGATGAAATAAGGATTGCGAATCGAAAAGCGCGGCATGCCCGGCTAGCTCCCCGCCTCACGCGCTCCGCGCCGGTATACGATCTTATACGCCGCCGGCACGATGAATACGGTGAGCAACACCGACGCGCTGAGCCCGCCGATGATGGCGCGCGCCAGGGGCGCGTATTGCTCACTGCCCGTACCCATTTTCAGCGCCATCGGGACCATACCGATGATGGTTGCCAGCGATGTCATCAGGATGGGGCGGAGGCGGACGCGGCAGGATGTGATCACGGCATCTTCTACCGTCATCTCCTGCTCCTCGAGCCGGTGCGCGAATTCGACGATCAGGATGCTGTTCGAGGCGGCGATCCCCACTAGCATCAACACGCCCATCAGGGACATGACGTTGAGCGTGGTGTGGGTGAGCGGCAGCACCAGCATCACGCCAATGAACCCCATGGGAATCGCCAGCATGATCAGGAAGGGATCTTTGAAAGACCGGAACTGGGCGACCAGGATGAGGTAGAGCAGCACCACCGAAAGCGAGAGGCCGATGGCGAAGCTATGAAAGGACTGGTTCATGCCTTCGACCATCCCGCGGAGATTGATCCGGAGGCTGGCCGGGAATTGCGATCTCAGGCTGTCGATGAGATTGGTGATCTCGGAGGACACCTTGCCGAGGTCCTCGCCGGAGGGTGTAACGTAGAGATCGGTCACGCGCTGGATCTGGTAGTGCGAGATCTGGGTGGCCGTCTCGGTATTCTCCAACTTCACCACGCTGTCGAGAGTGGTGGGTTCGGTAAGCCGCGGCGAGCGCAGCGGGATGCTCTTGAGGTCGATGAAGTTGTGGATCGCGGGCTGCCCGTGTTCGAAGTATTGGACCGTGAGGAAGTAGTCGTTGCCGGTCTGGTGGTCCACCCAATAGTTGGGGGCGATCATGGTGTTGGAATTGAGCGCCGTAATGACGTTGTCGACCACCTCTTTGGGGCTGAGCCCCAACTCGGCCGCGTGAACGCGGTCCACGTTCAGCCGGACCGCGGGGTAGTTCATGTCCTGCGGGATGTACACCTCGCCTACGCCAGGCAGCTTGCGGATGCGCGCCGCCAGGTTCTGCGCCACGCTGTAGGTTCGGCCGAGGTCACTGGCGGAAACCTGCAGGTCAATCGGAGCGGGCATGCCGGTGTTGAGTACCGCGTCCACCATGGAGCCGCTGGAGAAGAACGTCCGGATGTTGGGATGGCTCTCGTTGATGCTGCGGCGCACTCGTTCGATGTAGTCGAAGCTGCTGACCTTGTGCGATTCGTTCAACTCCACCTGAACCGTGGCAGTGTAAGGTCCGGCATTGTTGGTGTACAGCGCCGAGAAGTCGGGGACAATGCCGATGTTGGAGACCACCATGTGGAAGTCGGCCGGGTCAACGATCCGTTTGATCAGGTCTTCCACCTGTTGTACGTAGCGCTCGGTGACCTCGATCCGCGTACCGGTGGGTACCTTGAGGTTGACGGTGAACTGTCCGGCGTCGGTGCGGGGGAAGAAGGCCACACCCATCGAGCGGTATAGAGCGAGGCTCGAAACAAACAGGAGCGACAGAGCCGTCACGGTCAGAACCGGCCGCCTCAGCACCGTGCGCACGGCGCGCTCGTAGAAGTCGAGCAGGCGATTGAACATGCCGTTGAACCAGGCATTGAAGCCGCGGCCTTCGTGTGCCGCCCCGTCCGAGGCATGATGCGCGCCCTTGAGGTACTTCGAGCAGAACAGTGGAATCACCGTCATGGCCACGAAGTAGGAGGCGAACAATGAAATGGCCACTGCCAGCGCCAGCGCCGAAAACAGGAACTTGCTAACGCCGTACAAAAACGTCACCGGAAAAAAGACCACCACCGTGGTCAACGTGGCGGCGAGTACCGCCAGGCTGACCTCGGCGCCGCCCTGTTCTGCGGCCACCACCGGGGACGAGCCCAATTCCAGATGGCGGTAGATATTCTCGAGCGAGATCACCGAGTTGTCGATGACACGGGAGAAGGCCAGCGCCAGCCCGCCGAGAATCATCGTGTTCACGGTGCTGCCCATAAGGGAGAGCACGACAAACGTCGCCAACGCGGAAAGCGGGATTGAGAGGAACACCGCGGCCGTCGCGCGCACGCTGCCAAGAAAGATCAGAATCATGAGGCTGGTGAGCACCAGCCCGATCAGGCCTTCATGCCAGAGCGTCTCTATAGCCTGCTTGACGAAGGCGGACTGATCGAAGACCACGCTGGGGACGAGTTGCCGGGGGACATCGAAGAGCTTCCCGATCATGTCGTGGATGCCGTTCACAACCGCGATGGTGTTGGTATCGCCGCCCTGCTTCATGATCGGCAGGTAGACTGACCGTTGCCCGTCCACGCGCACGATGTTGTACTGGATCTGGTTCGCGTCCCTAGCTTCGCCAACATCGGAGACCGACACCCAGCGGGCGCCGGCGGTCTTGATGGGAACACCGTTCAACTCCTCTACCTTGTGCACCAGGCTGTTGGAGTAAACGTAGTAGTCGTACGGACCCATCTTGACGTCGCCGGCCGGAAGAATCAGGTTGTTCCTGTTGATGGCGTTGACCACGTCCATCACGCTCAACTGGCGCGAGAGCAGCTTGTAAGGGTCGACGTACACCATCACCTGGCGGTACTTGCCTCCGAAGGGCGGCGGAATCTCAGCGCCTTTCACCACGGCGATCTGGTTTCGTATGGTGAACTGGCCGATATCGTGGAGCTGGGTTTCATTCAAGCCCTCGCCCTTCAGCGTCACCAGGCAAACCGGCAGGCTGGATGCGTCAAACTTCAGCACCACCGGCGGCAGCGTGCCCGGCGGAAGGCGCTTCAGGTCTGCCAGCGCGAGATTGGACAACTCGGTGACGTCTGCGTCGGCGTTGGTTCCCGGCTGGAAGAAGACCTTGATGATGCTGACGCCCAGCAGCGAGCGGGACTCCATGTGGTCGATGCCGCTGGCCAGGGTGAAAAAGCGCTCCAGAGGATTGGTGATATCGGTCTCGATGTCCTCCGGCGGCATGCCGGAATAGAACGTCGCCACCACTACCTCGGGCAGGTTGATGGTAGGGAACAGGTCAACCGGCATGCGCGCAAAGCTGGTGATCCCGATCACCACCAGGGCGAGGCAGATCACGATGATGAAGTAAGGATTGCGTATGGAGAATCGAGACATGAGAGCCTGCCCGCCGGGGCGCGAAATTTACGGCGTCTTGTCGCCGAGGAACTGCAACGCCTCGACCTGCTGCATCTTCACGTGCTGGCCTGCCTTCAGGCCGCTCCGATCGCTCACTACCACACGATCGCCTTCATTTAGCCCGCTCAGCACTTCGGCATCGTCGGCGGTCTGGAGACCGAGAGCGATATTCCGTTCCTGAAGCGTCTGGTTTGGATCAACCAGGAAAATGGTGGCCTGGCTGCCATTCTGGCTGACCGCCTGCAGCGGGACCACTAATGCGGAGTTCTTGTGCTCCAGAGACAAGGCGGCCTCCGCGTATAGCCCCGGGATCAGCACGCCAGCCGGGTTGGGCACATCCACCTCCGTGTGCATGGTGCGGGTGTCCGCGGTCACATCAACGGAGAAGCGTTTCACGTTGCCGGGAAGGACCCGGTCGAGCGACGGCACCCGCACCTGCACCGGATCTCCGATCCGGATGTACTTTACGTAAGATTCCGGCACCGGGATGACGAGACGGAACAGATCCTCCTGGGAGAGCCGCACGAGGGGTAACGCTTGCGTGCTGCTACTCGTTCCCGCCTGCATGAGTGTTCCGAGGTTGGCGTACCGCTGGGTCACGACGCCCGAAAACGGCGCGGTGATTTTGGCGTATTCGAAGAGCACGCGGTCGTGCTGGTCCTTCGCCTTGGCTACCTCCAACTGGCTCTTGGCTGTTTCGTACGCCGATTTTCCCGCTTCCACCTGTGCTTCCGCGGCCAGGTCCTTTCCCTGCGAATCGTCGATCTCCTGTTGCGCGACCAGGCCCGGCCTCTCTTTCGCCACTCCGCTTAATCGATCGGCCTGCAAGTGAAGCACATTGTGCTGTGCTTCCAGGCGGTCCAGCTCGTGCTGCGCGTGAACCACCTGGGTAGTCGCGGACTGGATGGACGCCTGGTCCTGCTGCAGTAAGACCTCCAGTTCGGGTATCTCGAGCACGGCCATCAGTTGGCCCTTCTGCACTCGTGTACCGTAGTCGACCTTGAGGTCCTTCACGTAGCCGGCTTCTTTGGCGTAGACGTCGATCTCCTGAAACGGGACCAACTCCGAAGACACGGTAAGTTGCCGCGTGATTGGCTTTCGCTCGACCGGCGCGACACCCACAGTGACCAATGACTCCTGCTCGTCGTCCGTTCCGGCCCGCACTGCCGCCGGGCGAGAGCACGCGGCCAACGCCGCCAGCAGCGGCGCCAGCATGATGCAGGCATGGGTTCTCACTTGCATAGATTTCTACTCTTGGCTTGGGCGAGTTTGGCGGCCAGAAGGTCGACCGAAAAATCTTTCCGCTCGGTAAGGCAGAACAGGTCCCGGTCATCTCGCAGCACGTCTTGGGCGAGAGACTCCAGCCTGTCGATGCCTTCCGCCGGAATTACGTGCACCCCGTGCAGGTCTGCATGGAGGAGATCGCCGGGGCCGATCCGCAAGCCGCCGATTTCGACAGGCTCCCCGAAGTCCACCACGTGGGCGTAGGCGTGCGAGACCGAGAAGCCCCGGGCGAATACCTGGAATCCGATCGCCTCGATTCCCGGAACATCGCGCACCGCCCCATTGGTCACGCAGGCTACGCATCCGAGCTTACGTGAGATGCGGGCATAGGCTTCGCCGAACAACGCGCCCGTCCCCGCCGCGTGGTCCGCATCGTGGACGACCACGATCTTCGGCCCGGCGACACCGGCAACATACCTCCACCACTCAATGTGTTCGTAATAGCACTTGCCTCGAACCGGTGGCATCGAGGACCGCATTCTGCCGGTCACTGCAAACCCGATGACCGGCGGCATTTGAGGAAAGATGCAGGACATCTTGCCGCTCATGAAGCCTTCATTGCGGGGACGGATTTCCAGACGCTCGATGGCATTCGACAAGGTACATGTGTCAAAACGCCTTAACCTGTCGAGTAAGTCATAAGGATGTTCGGGATTTGGCATGCACTTATCAGGACCTGCGCTGCAAGTACCCTCCAATACTAGAAAGCCGTTCGATCGGATCCTATACCGGCCTTGGAGGAATTCGGTTTCAAAATGGATGGAGGGCAGAAGCCGCCAGATTCATGCCGTGCGACGCTCTTCCCAGCGCGCCGGACGGCGACACAGATTCCGTTAGCCCGGAAACATGTGCCCGGCGTCACTAACTAGAAATCGTTCCAAAATTAATAGATTAGTGGGATAGAAAAGGTGGACTTCCGCGCCTAGAGTTGAGTCAATATGAATCGGATCACTTTGCTGTGCACCTGTTTTCTGGCTCCATGTCTCGCTTTTGGCCAGGTCGAGACCGACGAGATCCACCACCACAACCTCGCGTTCGGAGTTGGCCCGGCAATCCCCCTCGGCAACTCGACGAATTACCTGAGTACGGCGCCGTTTATCCGGCTCGGATACGGGTATCGTTTCAACCGGCTGTTCCAGGCGGACCTAGGCCTGCAGCTCGCCTTCGGTGCCGCCAACAACCAGAATGCCGTGATTACCGATGTCGGCACTGTCCAGAGCGGAGACCACGAGTTCATGGTTCCCCTGGGCGGCCGCATCTACATTCCGCAGCCGTTTCATCGCATGCAGATGTCCGTAGGCGGCGGCGGCGTCTATCTTCATTACTCCGAGACAGTGCCGTCAAATGGCTATTACGCCCCAAGTTGCTATAGCTGCACGACGCGCGGCGGGTGGGGCGGATATGGAATGGCCAATGTGAGCTATTTCCTCGACAGCAACCACAACTTCCGCGTCGGTACCACGTTCCAGTACATCGCCGGGTCCACTAACGGCCAGGCGGTTGCGAATATCCCGGCGGTCAAGACGACCGACCACTGGATGAATATCGCGTTCGACTTTGGTTTCAGCTTTTAGCCCTGTCGGGCCGGGTGCAGCGATGCCGCAGAAAGAACTGATCGCAGTGCCGGAAACCGCCGAGGCGCCCGAGCCCAAGGAACCTGGGAAGCCAGGCCTGCTGCGGGCCATTCGGGCGATTTTCTCAGGGGCCGAAATGTCCGAACTCCGAAGGAGGGCCGCACGCCGCCGGTTCGTAATGGCCGCCGTGCTCGGCACGCTTTCGGTGAACTTCCTCATGTTTCTTCGTTTCTTTTTCCCGCGGGTGCTCTACGAACCCAAGACCAAGTTCAAGATCGGCTACCCGTCGGACTTCGGATTCGGCGTGGACACCAAGTTCCAGAGTACTCATCGCATCTGGGTAGTAAGGAACACCGAGGGTATCTTCGTGATCTCCGCGATCTGCACGCATCTTGGCTGCACCCCCGACTGGATCGCCAGTGAGAACAAATTCAAGTGCCCCTGCCACGGCAGCGGCTACGATTCCGAAGGAGTCAACTTCGAGGGCCCGGCGCCGCGGCCGATGGACCGCGCCCAGGTCGAGCTCGATCCCGACGGGCAGATCGTGGTCGATCTCGGCCACCTGTACCGCTGGCCCAAGGGAGAGCGCTCTCAGTTCGGCGACCCTGGCGCGATCCTGAGAGTCTGAAGCCGTGCCGCACCGGGCTGGCTGCTCACTCGATCTCAAACGCAATGAACTGAAATCTGCCATCCCGCTCGATCTGCAGAACCACGGCGTCCCCGCGATGGAACTCGCCAATCATGCCCCGGAAAATCTCCAGGGAAGACACCTGCAGATTATTCACCGCATGAATGATGTCTCCCGGCCGGAGGTCGATGAATTGCGCTTGGCCCTCGGGAGATTTTGCCGCCACAATCAGTCCGTATTGCCGCCGTAAGTCCGGCAACAGGCTGGCGACGCGCTGGTCGATTTCGATGCACAGGATGCCCAGGCGGGGCACCAGGTTCCGCTCCAGGGATACCATGTCGGCGAGAGGATCCCAGGGAGCCGCGTGTTCCTGCACCTCCACCGTCAGCATGATGCGGGTGACGCCGCGCTGGATCTCGAGCCTGATCTTCTCGCCCTGGCGCCGCCGGTTGACGTCGTCGTCAAACTGCCGGGCCGCCTCGATCGAGTTTCCGTTCAGGCTCAACACCACGTCCCTGCGCTTGAGTCCGGCAAGATCGGCGGGGCCCTCGGGCTCCACGTCTGCCACCACGACCCCTTCCTCGGTGGTCAGGGAAAGACCTTTTGCCATTGCCGGTGTAATATCCTGGACGAACATTCCTACCGTTCCGCGCGAAACTCTCCCGCGCTTTCTCAGTTGTTGGTACACGTTGCGAACGACGTTGCTGGGTAGGGCGAAGCCCAGCCCCTCATTGCCGCCGGATTGGCTGACGATGAACGTGCTCAGTCCCACCAGCGTGCCGCTGGTGTTCACCAGCGCTCCGCCGCTGTTCCCGGGATTGATCGTAGCGTCCGTCTGGATGTACAGAATCGGATTCTCGTCGTTGATGGCACGCCCCGGGGAACTCACTACGCCGATCGAAACCGAGTTGTGGAAGCCGAGCGGACTGCCGATGGCCAGCACCAGGTCGCCCTGCCGCAGCTCGTCAGAGTCCGCCAACGTGAGCGCAGGCAAACTGGAGCCATCGGTCTTGAGCAGCGCAAGGTCCGAGTCGCGATCGATTCCCACGATTCTCGCCTCCGCCACGTGCGGTCTCTGAGGCAGCTTCGCATCGAAGGAATGGGCCGCGGCCAGGAGGACCTTGACGCTGATCGCGCCCTGCACCACGTGGGCATTGGTGATGATGTAACCCGCCGGGTCCAGAATCACACCCGACCCGCTGGAATGCTGGCGCGAAATCTGATTGCCGCGCCCGCCGTCATCGCTCGACCCGAAGCCGTTGACTACGACCTCCACTACGGCGGGCGCTACCCGCCTCGTCAAATCGCGGATGGACCCGCTCAGCTGCACCAGAGCATTCTTCCCGGCCGGGGATACCTGCCCGAAGCTCAGAGCTGCCGCAGCCGGTACAAGTGCCATCACGGCGGTCACACGTCGCAACATAGCCGTCCCTTGCAGGATCGAAGGCGGGTCCTTCGATTTTTTTCCATCCCTACATAGCGCAGGGGATTGGAATCGCGAGCCACGCGCCGTATTGTGGAGACATCCATCAAGCATGGGTTGATGAACAGACCGCATAAGCAGCACTTCCCCCAGCGCCGGCGGCGCAATGCCCGTTTGTGCCGCCGGCGATCTTTGATCCGGCATCCGAATCCTCACGAGCGCGCCGCGTTTCCGGTTACTTCGCGCGCCAGAAGCACGATCATGGCCAGCCCGAACAGCGGGCTGTCGATGCCGGCGAACAGAGTTGCAATGAGGTAAACCATTGCGGAGAGCGCCACGATCAGGGTCCAGACCCGCCGGTCCATCCGCCCAGCCGCGGCTCTAGGGGCGGAATGCTGTGCCCCCTCTGCCGACCCGGAACGGAACCCAGCCGGTGCCTGGACACCAGTCGTCATAAGGCAGGCTCGTGTGGTGCCGCAACGCTCGCCACAGTTGCGCCCATATGGCTCTTCGGGTCCAGCCGGGGCGGCAGAGGCAACCAGGCACGAATCAAAGTTCCCCTCCCGGGTCCTGAGTCAATGATCAACGTCCCGCCAAGGCTTTCGACGCGCTCCTGCATTCCGATCAGTCCCACGCCCTTGGAGCGGGTCGGTTGAAATCCCCTGCCGTCGTCCTGGATGACGACCGCGATTCCGAAGCCGGGGGCGCTCAATTGAATCTCCACGGAGTTCGCGTTGGCGTGCCGGCACACGTTATTCAACGCCTCCTGGACAATACGGAAGATGCACGTCTTATGCTCATCGGGCAATTCCCGCGGCAGCTCATCCGAAGTCACACTGATGCGCACTCCGGTGGACCGGGCAAGTTGCGCGGACTGCCACTCGATGGCCGCCACGAGCCCCAAATCATCCAACATCGAAGGACGCAGGAGCAGCGCTATGTTGCGCACCATGGCAACCGAGCCCTCCACGAGCTCGCGGATCAGGTCTACCCGCGACGTCAGCTCCTTCGGATAAGGGGCCAGCGCGCTCGCCAGGTCGTGGAGTTCGAACTGCACGGCCGACATGGATTGCCCGACGGCATCGTGGAGCTCGCGCGAGATGTTCTTGCGCTCGTTCTCCTGCGTGGCGACGAGCTGCATCGACAGGCTGCGCAGCTCCTGCCGCGCCTGTTTTGCCTCTGCCAGATGAGCCAGGGTCTGTTGCTCCAGTTGCAGAATCCGCGCCGATGCCACCGCCGCCATGACGAAGCCCAACAGGAACATCACGGCCAGAGCAACCGCCAACTCGTTGCGTAAGCCCGAGAATAGCCCGATCAGACGCTGGTCGCGCCGCAGGAGCTGCTGCCGGTTTACCGAGCCGATCGTATCGGCGATGCCCAGCGTGCTCGACCGACGGGGCAGGACTTCGTCGTGAAGAAACCGGTATCCATCCTTCTTTCGCTGCCCGGCGTTCCACGCGAGCGCCGGGTCCAGGACTCGCCAGTACTCCTGGATTTCCCGCCGCAATGCTTCGTACAGCGCCTGGTCCGCATCGCCCATCTGCAAGCTGTGCGTTGCCAGCAGCGAATCGATTCGCGTCCGCGAGTTGTTCAGGGCCTGCCGGTTCTGTTCCGCCTGGTCGGGCTCGGGCTCCAGCAGGAAGTCGCGAATGTAGGTGCCCGACAGATAGATCGCCGAACGGATCTCGTCGAGCCTTTGCACGCGGTCGACAAAATCAGCCAGGATGTTCTCGTTGCTCGAGCGCAGTTCTCCGAGGACCCGGATGGAATTCACTCCCAAGAGAACCAGAAGGATCAAAAGAACTCCGAATCCGGAGGTCAGCACCCTTCTGGTCGTCAGAAAGCGCCGCGCCATTCCGGCGACGGAAGATGTGGGGGGCGTCGTGATCACAAGCGCACCGTCCCGGCGTGGCCCCGCTAGTCGCCGTGGGCGCAGCCACTGCGCTGCGACGCCACAACTCCCTTCCGAATCGCATAGAGAATCAGTTCCGCCAGGCTGTGAAGATTGAGCTTCTGAAAAATGTGCTGGCGGTGGCTGACGACAGTAGTCGGGCTCAGATTCAGAATATTCGCAATGTCCTTGTTGGCCTGTCCTTCGGCCAATAACTGCAAAATCTGGCGCTCCCTCCCGGTCAGCAGATCATAGGTGTCCTCCACGTTCTTACTGCTCAAGTACCGGACGTAATCGTCCGCGAGGATCCGGCTGACCTTAGGGCTGAAGAAGGCCTTTCCCTGGCTGACGGCCCTCACCGCCTGGACGATCTCGGATTCCGCGGCGCTTTTCAGTACATATCCGCGGGCGCCGGCCTTGAGGGCGTTGACCAGGTAACATTCATCGGTGTGGACGGTGAGTATCACGATCTGCACCTCGTGGAGTTTTTCGGAGATGATCCTGGCAGCTTCGATGCCGTTGAGCGCCGGCATCCCGATATCGAGGATCGCGACATTCGGCATCCGCCGCTCGGCCTCTTCAACGGCCTCCCGGCCGTCGCAAACCTCGGCGATCACTTCGAATCCTTCCTGACGTGCCAACACATTCCGTAAGCCGTTGCGGATCAGGGAATGATCGTCCGCGATGAGAATTCGCACTGCCACAGAATTCATCCTAAGCATCGAAAGCGGACAAGGGACATACTGCAAACGAAGGATATTGTTCGGACTTCGTAAGGTAGAGTCCGGCTGCTCCAGCCCGGCGGGGACAGCGGCTATTACAGCGGGCGCAGACCCGGAGGGCTACTTGGGAAACATATCCAATAGAATCCAATCGTGTTAACAACAGGATGGATTCCACCTCGGCATATGACGGCAGGCGTAGTCAACGTCAGGGCAGGTCCGCGGCTCGCGCCGGCATCGCCGTCAATTGCGTGGGTTGCCCTGCTGTGCGGCAGCCAGACCGCAGTTGAGCGAGGGCACTCCTCCCGCACCACGGGTACTCATACGATTGCAGGATAGGAATCGTGCCGCTCCGGGCACTATGCTCAACATATTCTGCTTCAAGCGTTGCCGATTTACGATCTATCAAGGCAGCCTCGGTTTGATTCGTTTCGCACGCGAGCAATGCACGGATCGCGCCAAAATGTAAGCCCAAGAAAACACGCGCCATTTCACTGGCGCCGGCAGCATGATCCCACTAAATATGAAATGGTGCCGTTCAAAATGGTGGACTCGCCCGAGGAAGACAAGCCGGGTTTTCTGAACCCGGAGCTGGAAGGCCTGATTCCCGAAAGCGAAATGGAGAGGCTCACGATCGTGGGATCGCTCGAGGTCCAGGCCAGGCCGCCGACCGGATGGCTCGAACCGTCCAGCGCCTGAAGCGTGCGGGTATCGCCTACGACCATGTTCAAAATGTTGGGCGCCATGGTAGTCGCGCCGCTCCACCCGGCACGCAGGGCTGGATCGATCCGGCCAGCGGCCTGATCTCGATTCTGCTGATTCAGCGCGCCGATTCCGGCACCGACAGCCTGCGCAACGTGTTCCTCACCATGGCCGAGGCGAGCGTCGGACATTGATCGATCTCGAACCGCAATCTTTATAAATCCCGGCGGCGTCCGATACATCCCTCTTCAAGCCATGCCTCAGAAGGACATCGACGAATCGCGTGAACGGCTGCGCGCCGGAGTGCTGCGTTTCCAGCGCGAAATCTATCCCCAGCGCCAGGCCGCGTATCAACAATCGGTAAGCGAAGGCCAGAAGCCGCACGCGCTATTCATCACATGCGCCGACTCCCGCATCGACCCGGAATTGATCACACAATCCGGTCCGGGTGAGATTTTCGTTTGCCGCAATATCGGCAACCTGGTTCCCGCCTACGGCGAGGTGCTGGGCGGCGTGTCGGCCATCGTGGAGTACGCCGTGGCCGGACTGCAAGTCAGCCAGGTCGTCGTTTGCGGACACTCCGATTGCGGCGCCATGATCGGGCTGCTGCATCCGGAAAAGGTCGCGAAGCTGCCCATCGTGAAGTCCTGGCTGCGCAATGGCGACACCGCTCTGAGCATCGTGCGCCACCGCGAATCGGCCCCCGACGAGGCCGCCGCCCTCGAAGAGCTGATCGAGGAAAACGTCCTGTTGCAGATGCGTCACCTCGAAACGCATCCGTCCGTCGCCGGACGGCTGGCGAAAGGCACTCTGGCGCTCTCCGGGTGGGTCTACGACGTCGCCCACGGGGCGGTCCGCATCTACAGCGAAGAGCAGCGAAAGTTCCTGCCGGTTACGGCTCGCGACCGGGCGGGATCCGGCAGTCCGGGCACATGATCGTCATCAAGAGGGCGAAGCCGAGCGGATTGATCCGCTATGTCGGGCGTCCTCTCCTGGTCCTGTTCGCTTTCGATGTGGCGGTCGCGGCGGCTTACGTGTTCGCCGGTTGGAAGTGGCTGGCCCTGCCGGATGTCCCACTCTCGATATTCGGCGGCGTCCTTAGCGTGATCGTCGGCTTCCGCAATAGCAGCGCGTACGCCCGATGGTGGGAAGCCCGGACCATCTGGGGTGGAATCGTCAATCACTCGCGGAGCTTTGCCCGCGAGGTGCTTTCGATGGTCGCCGCCGCCGAGGCCGGCCCCGCCGCGGAACGCGAAGTCGGCGAAATGAAACACAGGCTGGTTCTGCTCCAGGTTGCCCATGTTCACGCCCTGCGCAACCACCTGCGGGGCACCTCTCCCTGGCAGGAGCTGGAAGGCCTGTTTCCCGAAGACGAAATGGAGCTCTTGAAGAGCCAGAACAACGTTCCGCTCGCCATTCAAAAACTGATGGCCGGGATGGTGGCGCACTGTTATCAGTCCCGCTGGATCGACAACATCCGTTGGGCGAGCCTGGACCGGACGCTGAGCAACCTGATGGATTGCCAGGGTGCATGCGAGCGAATCAAGAATACGCCGATGCCCCGCATGTACGACATCTTCATCCGGCACGTCGTCGGTATCTACTGCCTGCTGCTGCCCCTGGGAATGGTGGAGAGCCTGAAGCTGCTGACTCCGGTCGGCTCCAGTTTGGTCGGAGTCATCTTCCTGGCATTGGATCAAATCGGCCGCGATCTCGAGACGCCTTTCGAGAATCTGCCGCACGATCTTCCGCTGACCGCGATCACAAGGACCATCGAGATCAACCTGAGGCAGATGATCGGGGAAAAGGACGTTCCCGAACCGCTGGCTCCGGTCGACGGGATCTTGTGGTGAGGCGGGCCGGGCCTGGCCCGCGGTTTCCAATCACGGGCAGGCTCTCTCAGCTTTCAGCCGTCACCTTTCAGACAAAGCGGCTTGGCTGACGGCTGTATGCTGATGGCTGAGAGCTCCTATTGCAGCGGCGCCAGCACCGCTTTGCTCACCTTGGCGACGATGTGAACCTGCGGGTCCACCACCTCCGCAATGTCGTAGCGGATCGACGTACCCAGGATGACGTTGGATTCGTTCGCGGATAACTTGTAATCGCGCTCCAGCCATTTGGCCAGCTCGGTGGTGGCCATTTGCAGCGCATCGGTGAGCGAGCCTGCGATCCCCGAGGCCATCAGGTACTCGTCGTCTTCGAAGCGGGGTCCCTGCGTGCTCTTGCCGCGGACCAGGTTCACGGTGAACTCGACGTCCATCGAAGTTTCCAGCGCATCGCCGTTCAACTCGCCGTCGCCTTCCAGCGCGTGCCCGTCGCCCACAAACAGGATCGCGCCCTCCTGGTAGACCGGCAGGTAGACGGTCACGCCTTCGCGCAGGCCATTGTAATCCATGTTGCCGCCCCAGGATCCGAGCCAGCCCGAACGGTAGGATTGATTGGCCGGCGGCGCGACTCCGACGCAGCCCAGCATCGGCTGCATCTTCACTTTGAAATTCTTGAGGCGGTCCGTGGGCTTGGCGAGCATGGCCATGCCGGCTTCGCGGTCGAGCTTCCACCCGCTGTCGAACTTCTCGTCGAACTTGGCGTCGCGGAAGTACCACGGATCGACCGCGCCGGCCACGATCCGGTCGCCGCTGCCTGCCGAATCGCGATTCAAGCGGATGCGGGTGAACTTGATGGCCAGGGTATCGCCCGGCATGGCGCCGTCGATATAGAACGGCCCGGTTTCGGGATTGCCTCCCAGCGAGCGCGCCGTGCCGCTGGAGTCGCGGCCGCCGGCGTCCACCGTGGTGGTCTTGATGGTATCGCCGGGA
>Ga0335069_10007961_pt1 | contig 15227 bp, 35 predicted proteins | sample Lox_Sample_11_FD_206714 | JGI IMG/M metagenome (GOLD analysis project Ga0335069, IMG submission 206714) | Soil microbial communities from Loxahatchee National Wildlife Refuge, Florida, United States - Lox_Sample_1.1 | ecosystem: Environmental > Terrestrial > Soil > Wetlands | place: USA... | reverse complement strand
TTCTCCGATGTCCTTGAGAAGCATCGCGGCGTCCATGCAGATGGTCGCGCGTGTTCCGCCGATGCGTGCCTGCTCCTCCTCGTCCTGACCCATCTTCTGGAGGGCTTGGATCAACCAGTATACGCTTTGCCGACGCTCGTGGATCTCGATCGCGTACTCTTCGATCGGGTCCTTCGTCGGATGACTACTGGTCGCCATAATCCACCACCCAGCAGCACGCCTTCCACACGCCTACCGCCAGGATCAGGTAGGCCACGACGTCCAGCACGTAGAAGATCATACGATCTCCTCCCAGTCCGTCATGCCCGACCGCACGTCGACGTCGTCCATGCAGGGACAGAAGTTGAGCTCCTGTGCGAACGTGTCTTGCCCACACTCCTTGCAGGTCGAGTCCTCGTCCGGCTTCTCGCCCTCCTGCACCACGAAACCGCATTGGTCAAACATCGTCCTCACCGTCCTCCCACTCGTCGGGTCCGTCATGATCTACCTGCAGCCTTGCCTCAATGTCCAGCCAGAGCAGTCGGTCCAACTCCTCCTGGCCCCAGTTCTCCTGGATGAAGTTCTCGACCACCTGCCGCTGGCCCAGCAGCTCGACCTCCGGCACTCCTGATGGAGTTCCCGTCAGTTGCACCGTCCGCAGCCACACGCCCTCAGGCATCTCCTGCTCGTACAGTGCCTGGAGGTCCGACGCGTCCAGCACGATCTTAATTGCCATCCGTCATCCTCTCGACCCTGTCAGAGAGCTCGCGATGGAGTTCACCGATCATGTCCTCTGTCTCGAGGATCGCCGAGTAGAGTGCGTCGTCGGATCTGTCTCCCTGCTCGTACATGTCGTACAAGCAACCCAGGTCCACCTCCATCCCGCGCAGCCTGATCCTCAGCTCAGCTGTTGTCTCGGACTTGAGGTACCCGAACGGCGGATCACCCGCCATGATGTTCTGGTCAGCCATCTTTCAAGATCTCCCCTCTGATCTGCATGAGGATAAATCCCAGCATGTTCCTTCCGCTGTGACCGGAAATTCCCCAGAACGTGTCTCCCCAGTCGTTCCCGTCGCTGAGGATCTGGGCACCCGTTGAGATCAGCTTCTCCCGAAGCCACGGGTCCCTGAACTTGGCCCTCACCACTGCCTTCATGACCGCGACCTTGACCTCCTCCCAGTCCTCACGCAGGGTGCAGCTCCGACCAAGTCGCTTGGCCTTGCCTGGTGTGGGGGCCAGAAAGATCGCTCTCCGCTCGTCCGTGTCGAGGGTCTTGGCCGCCTGAAACGCGTGCTCAGCCGTCATCCACATCTGACCCTCGAAGTTCACCGGGTGGATGAAGAAGTTCGAGAGGAACTCGTTCTCGTTCTGAAACCTGGTGATCACTATAGGTCCCTTCCTGCCAGCCAGTCGTAGGTTTCCTTCAGCGCGATCACGAACCACATCACGCTACAGACCCAGATCACGTAGCGAAAGCTCGTGTGATCGTGCCGAGCCAACCCTCCTGCGAAGAGGGCGATCAGCCAGGCACGGGTCATCAGCGCGGTCGCCACGCTAACCGGAATCACGCCGCGCCCTTCAAGTACGCCAGTGACGAGTACTCACCGCACGTGTACACGTACGTGTTGTTGTCCAGCCACTCATCCATCGGCTCGACCTCCAGGTAGCAGAGCAGATAGTAGATCCGGTGGGACATTGTTGCGTCCTCACCCACGAGCCTGTCTCTCAGCGCCTGGTTCCACTCCCGTGCCGTGTACCCGTACCTCGAGAGGATCTCGAGCCTGACGTTCTGCATGTGCTTGGCGATCATGTTACCGCAGTCGCCCGACCCGTCCATCGCGTACTCCTGCGCCTCGTGCTCGTACAGGTTCCAGAGCTCCGACGCACACAGTGACATGCGGTTGTTCGCGTTGAACATCACGCCCACGACCTTTCCTCGTCTTCCCACGTGAAGCCGAGCTTATGAATCAGCAGCCAACCGATCGTTGACTTCAAACCCGCCTTCTCCCCGTCATGCTGTACTCGTTCCCAGCCGTTCCAGTAGTGGCGAAGAGCCCACCGCGAGATCCTACGTCTCATACCCGTTCCACCTCCCACCTTGACATGTAGCACGACCCGCCGAGATCCCAGTTGACCAGCCAGCAGTCCCCTCGCTCGCCTCTTACCCGGTGAGGGTCATGCTCAGCGACCGTGCCCTTCTCGAACTTGTTGACCCGCCGACCGACAGCCTCGTCTACCGCGGTCGGGTCACAGAACCTGTAGTACACGACGCGTGTCCCGATCCTGATCACAGCCAGCCCTTCTCTCTCGCCAGCTCGACCGCCTGCTGGTAGGAAGCGAGGTACTTACCGTCACTGACTTCCTGCCAGGTCAGGTCTTCGCGAACCGTGTGGAAGGCTCCGCACCGCGGCTCCTCGAAGATCGAGGTAGGCCAAGCGGACACCATGATCGCGATGTTCTGCTCGGATTCCACGACGAGAAGCTCCCCGTCCTGAACCTCTATGAATGCTGCGTCGAGCCGAGCAAAGAACGTGTCCGTGTTCTCGTTCTCGAGCTTAACCAGCATCAGGTCGTCTGGTAGGTATCCGGTCTGGCTGTCGTCATACGCCTGACCTGAATCCTCGAAGTAGTGAATCATGTCTCCTCCTAGTGATTACGGGTGCAGGAGTTCAGGAATACCTGTCCGTGACGAATCGTCACGTGACACGTAATCCCGAGGTTGTGAAGCAGGTGAATGAGAACCGGAAGAGTGATCACGACGCACCTCCCTCCTTCTTCCACGCGCCCCAGGAAGCCCAACGCGTCACGACGCCCTCACAGCCGCGACCATCGCAGCCCCGACCGCGCCGATGTTGTTCCGACGCGGATCCATGATCTCGTCCTCGACCAGGAACTGGGCAGTACCAACCGCGTCGACCGCGTTCTCGATCTCCTCCCACTCCCGATCCTCACACGCGCACCCAACCTTCCGGTCTCCACGTAGGCCGGGCTCCTGCAGCTTGACGGTCGTGTTGCATTCCAGGCAGGTCGTCACCGTCGTGCCCTTCTTGTGCGTCACGAAGGTTGTGGGGTTGGGGTTCTTACGGGCCATGTCTAGTCCCTTCGTCCGTAGGTTCCGACGATGTCCGTCGGAGACGTGAGACGGAGAATTGCTTCTCCGTCCTCGAGAAGTGCGTCGCGGTACCAGTTGAGGATCTCGTTCAGGGAATTGGACGTCTTGATCACATCCCACCCCTTCAGCGTGAGCATCTCGACCGTGAAGAGCTTCCCGACCTCCTCCCACACCATGTAGTAGACACGGTGCGAGCACTTGTCCTTCATACTCGCATCTCCTCGATCTCGACCAGGAACTGAGTTCCGTGTCCATCGATGATCCCGAGGTACGCGACGCCCATCCGGACGCTCGGAGTGAACCGCTGGACCTCCAGCGTGTCTATGCAGATCCCCTCCGTCTGCGTCTTCTCGATGAGCGCTGCGAGATGCTGCGCGAGTTGCTGAGCCGTCATGTCTAGCCCTTTCTCTTCTCGAGTGAACACCAGCACTCAACGCACCAGCGTTCGGTAATGAGAACCTGTCCGAAGACGGTGTCCTTCGGAATGCAGCGCGTGATGATGGTTGGCGAACCGCACTCACATCCCGGGATCGTGGACATCACCTCGAACATCTTCTGTCTGCCCGACTGTCTCCTTCCAGTTGGGGAGGAGGACCTGGGCCCCAGGTACGCGTCTCGCGCAGCCTGAACCCGACGCGCCTCCTCCTTCTTGGTGATCTTCCGCCGAGCCATCAGGCCTAGCCCTCGTACCTGAAGAACACGACGCCGAACGTACCGTCACACCTGCGACCCACGTAGAGGCTCCACGTGTTGAGTATCGAGATGTGCACGGCGATCACGCCTTCTTGTTCTGCTTGTTGGTCGCTCGCCTGAGGAGCTCGCGCCCCGCCGCGTTCGCTTCCTTCGAACCCTTCGCACCTAGCTGGACCAGCGCCTCCGTGCTGAGCCTGAACAACTCCTCCGATGCTGGCTGGATGTACTTGTAGCCGTCCGGCTTCTTCATGCTACCCATGATCCTCGACCGTCCTTTCGTCCGTGAGATGATCGTACAGACCGGCGTTCTCGTTCTGAACTCGAATCTGCTCGCAGAGCCTGTCACACTCGCAGTCACCAACGCTGCAGTCCGCGGCAGGCTTGTAGAAACCATTGTCCCAACACTTATCTGCGACCGTGTCGGGTTTCACGTCCATGCGGTTATCATCTCCTTCCTGTTCTGATTTTCCAGCCGGGCCGTTCTAGATCCCAGCCCGCTCGCCGTTGGCCTTGGCCTCGAACGCAGCAACCGCGACCGCGTCGACCTTCCGTGCCCACGCGTACCGCGCCTTCTGAGCTGCTACGAAGAACGCGTTCCGATCTTCTGGCCTCTTCACGTTCTGCTTCCGCTTCTTGCTGGCCATCTCGATCCCCTTCCCGTTCCCTGCCGCCCGTGCGGGGCGGCGGCGCCCGGCCGCAGCTCGCGGCGACCGAGCCGTAAGCGTACCAGCCTAGGGAAAAGCCTGACGCCTCGCGGCGCCCGATTCGCCACTAACCGATTGACGCGCGGCGCGCGCGCAAATACAACGCCCGGGACGGGTTGTCAATCACGAGTTTCGCGGCGCGATCAGGTCCATGTCCGCGAACATGTCAAGAACACGACAGGCAAGCTCGGAAAGAGGGTAGCAGACAATGCAAAAGTTTCCGAGAAACGCTTGCGGGTCACGCTCCGCACGGGTCAGATCGTGAACGAGTTCCGTAAAACCTTCGGGAAAGTCCTTCCTACTTTCTTCCGTCATGGTTTTTCTTTTCCTCCCTCCATCATTGATGTTCCTGGTGACCCCGCGTAGTGACCTCGTAAGTACCTCACGGGCTGATCACGTGTACCTCACGGGTTAGTCTCCTCCCTTAGATCACTCAGATCTGACACGAACTCGATCCATCGACCGTCGGTCAGGATGTTTGCCCCTGTAGTAGTCCAATATGTGTCAAGGGAGGCCGGACGAGGATCCTCCCTTGGCGACTCGCGCACAACCCCGCCGGATTGGGTCTGCTGCGAGATCTGTTCACTAAGTCTTTCGGCGATGTCCTGCATCACGTTAACGTAGAGGTGCTTAGGGAACGTGTATTCCCGTGCAAAGCACTCATACGCGTAATCCTCGTCTCCTTGACCAAACTCATCGTCCGAAAAGAAACGATCATAGAAGTTGTCGAAGACCTCGGCATGCTCTTCATTCCACTCCTCGATCTCGTCATAGATAAGCATGTTGTAAAGTGCATCAAACGCAATTCCGAGCCCCCAGATACCTGTCATCTGTACGAACTCGACCGGCACAGTCTTAGGAACATCGGTCTCGTTCTCCACCGTTTCAGCCCAGAGCCACTCTTCAACAACGGACTTCAACAGTCGCGTCTGCTCGAGGTACTCGCGAGGATTACTTCTCATTTCAGAAAAGCACTCGTTCGAGCAGGTTGCTCCGTTAATCGGAACGTAGAAAGTCGATTCGGTCTCACCTGCTAGGTGTGGCACCTGAACGGGCGACGGACCTGGATTTCTATAAACGAAGAACTTAGCATCGGTCCGACGCTTACAAACCAGGCAAGTCGCATTCATATTTTCAGCCTCCCTTCTTTTTCAGCCTGATCAATTCAGCCAGCATCTCCGGAACCAATCCGGCTGCCTTTCTCCGACCCTCGTCCGAAATCGGAGACCAGAAGCATGTCATGTTCTCGAAGGCAGAACCTCTTACCACTAGGTCAAGTGCTTCCTGCACCGCCACCTCGATCTCAGCTAGCCTCTCGTCCGTCATCGGTCCGTACTCGATCTCGAAGTCCTTGGGCTGCTCCTGTTTTTTCAGGTCCTCTACTGAGAAGAACGCCTGCCACTCCTCCTCGGTCATGTCACCCCACCACTCGAGTTCATCACCACACGTCTTACAAGCCTGCTGATCCTTGACACCGTCGAGAATTTCCTCTCTGTGGTGGTATCTGCATGCACAGATCGGTCCGGGTCCGAAGTAGTGTAGCTTTCGTCCTCGCGTAACGCTAAACCATCCTTCCTCAAGTGCCACGGAGCATCCTTTCCTTGATTGACCAGAAGTACGCGTCTGGTTCGTCGTAGGTAAACGCGACGTGGTGCCTGTGACCGTTACCAAGTCGCTGATTCCCTCGTCCTCCTGCCCACACCGCTCCCTGGTAGTAGGTTCCCATGCACCGCTCCCACATAAACCGGCCGGTCTCCGCGGAGAACCCCTCAGGACCTAGGAGGGAAGTATCAATTGCATACTCCCACGCCTCAGCCTCCGACCGAAGTACTCCGTTCTCGAAGTAGAACTTCTTCTCGTTATACGGAGGACGACCCTGCGTATGTCCGTGAAACACGTGTCCTAGCTCGTGCAGCATGACGTAATAGTCTGCCTCTATGCTGAACTTGGACCCCAACACCGGACCCTCGATCATAGGAGGTTCGTACTCCACGTACATCATCCCAGCCATGCCCGGCCTCTGCGCTACGAGACAGCCCAGCTCCCCAGCGATCTTGTCAACGTGCTCCTGGTAATCCTCTGTGGTGTGCACCATTAGACGAACGTCACCGCCTGAGCGGGCACCGCCTGTGCAGGCACACGCTGAAGAAGCCGACCGGACACCTTCTGCGATGTCCGCAACCTCTTGAGAAGTTGGTCGTGTGACTCCATCGGAGAGATGGGTTTCTTGAGCGACACGACCTTGTTCAGAAACGCCTGCCCGAACCGAATCCAGGCCTCAGCCTGCTCGAACTCCAGCGTCCCCTCATGCAACCGGAACTCGATCGTACCGTGTCGACTCAATGCCCTGATGTTCAGGTCGTTGCGACTTCCTACCTTGCGCATCACGTCATCGACCGATGATGAGTTGCGTAACTGTCCCCATGCATCCAAGTAAGGCTTGTCACTAAACGCTACCTCGAATCGAGCCTCGTCCCACTTCGGACTGTGCCATGAGTCTGATGTCCGGATCGGATCGCAGAACTCTCCGATCATCTGCCGGTTGTCTAGCCAGCTCCGAACGAGACGCTTGACCAGGTCGACGTTATCGAGAAACTCAGGCGCATCGTGATGAACATGCATTCCGTCCGAGCGGGTAACGTACCCGCCTAGCTTCTTGAACTCCGCCATCACGAACTTGAGTTCCGCGAACCCTGCAAGACCTGACAGGGGCGGACTTTTGGCTTCGAGCTCCGTACCGTCGTGGCCGAGATCCCAAGTCCCGATCTTGCCCTGCGCGCACGCTATGTCCAACCACCTACGTACCTGACCGTAGTGCCGGGTCGTGGCGCCCAGTACTCGTCCTCCGCGAGAACCTCCGAGATGTGAATCGTCGACTCCGAACTCAATCTCTACCCCGAACTTACGATCCTTCATTGGTTCTACCTCCTTTACCAGTAGCCGTCGTCACCGTAGTCACGGTGACCACGTCCGTTGTGTAGAGTCGTTACCTTCTCGCCCTTCGCCCTTGCCGCGAGCTGCGCGCTCGCCCTCTTGGTTGCCTTGATCCTCTTAAGCAGCATCTCGTGTGAGCACATCGCGCTCATCGGTCCCTTCATCTCCAGCACGCGGTTCAGAAACGCCTGCCCGAACCGAATCCAGGCCTCAGCCTGCTCGAACTCCAGCGTCCCCTCATGCAGCCGAATCTCGATGCTGCCGTGGTAGTCCAGGGACAGGACGTTCAGGTCGTACCTGTCGTACACACTCTGGTAGCCAAACTCCTCATCGCCGTAGTATGTCTTGATTCTCTTACCGACGTTCTGCAAGTCGGGGTCATACCACTTAGGACAGTAGCTATTGTCCCACCTAACATCGTCCACGAACTTCTCGATCAACTGACGATTTCGCACCCAGCTTCGTACCAGCCGCGCAACGAGCTGCGGGTTACCCAAGAACTCAGGCGCATCGTGATGAACATGCATTCCGTCAGCCTCGGACGTCCACCAGCCGTCCTTCTTAAGCGTTCTCATCACGCGCTTGAGCTGAGCAAACCCGTCCGGTCCGCACAGGATCGGACTTCGGATCTCGACACCCGAACCGTCCACGCCGATGTACCGAGCCCAGTCTCCGTCGATCTTTCCTGCCTCTACGAGCGGACGCAATGCGAGCTCTGCACCTCGAGTCCCCTTCTCGCTATGTCCGCACTCGATCTCCACACCGAACCTTCTGCTTCGCATTTCCTTACCTCCTTCCTAGAGATACTCGTGCCTGTACTTAGAAGAGTTATCGAGCGCGTTCATTCTCCCCTTAGCACGAGCAATGACCTTGTCCTTGTTGGAGTTCCATCGGCTTGTTGCGTAAACATCCTCTCTCACCAAACGTCGAAGAATTACGTACCGATACTTCGTTTTGCCTCTCTTTGTTCGTTCTTCGATTCGACACCGGTACGTGACCCACCCATCATACACCTCCATCATCGACACAACTCACCGCCTCCTTTCGACACTTCGTTCAACGTTCAACCCTTACATAGGTTATGTATTCCGGAAGAGTTGGTCGTTCATTATCGGTCGTCATCTCCTCTACGAACTCCTCACCCTCACCCTCGACCTCGTCCTCCGTATCTCCGTCCTCCTGCTCCGGTGAGAGCAGGTCGAGCCTCGACAGGTCGATCTCCTCCGAGGGAATGTTCAGCATTCGCTGAAATGCCCCAGCATACTGCGCAGCCGTCAGAGGCGAGCACGCTGGCGCCGTGTTGACCTCCAGCACGTACTCTAAATTGTCGTCTCCAATCAGTAGGTCGACCGCACCGAAGTCCAAGCCCAACGCCTCGACCGAGGCAACTGCTGCCTCCAACCTCGAGCCGTTAAGTCGTCTCCGCGGAGCTCTGAACCGGTAGCCTGATCCGTAGTTCCGAACCCACGGCTGGGCCAGCTCCGGCCTGTCCAGGAACTTACCCTGCACCCGGATGACCTCACCTGCGACGACGTGAATTCGGAACTCCCGCACGGTCGGGACGTACTGAACGTAGTAGTCTCGCGGGTTTCTCGTCCAGTCACCGCGCTGGAGACACAGGACGATGTCCGTGCCTCGCGCGTGATGCACCCTTCGACCGATGAACGGGTACTCGAGATCCTCCGGATTGATACTCCAGTTCGGAACCCGAACCCCCGCCCCCCGAAGGATTTCAAGTGTGCCTAGCTTGTCGCTTGCTCGCGCGATACTCTCCGCCCTATTGACCACACGCCCAGGATGGAAGTTACTCGGAAACGGCTCACGAGACCCCCACCTGATCGTCCAATCTGAGTAGTGAACATGCGTTCCGGTTTCGGTGAAAGCACCGATCGCGTCTGCGATTACCTCTCCGGTAGGGCGAGAACGTCTGTGAAAGAGCAGGGTTCCGCTCACGTCAACTTCTTCTTGAGACGATGGTACAGCTCATGCCGAGACGGCATCATACGTGAACCGTCATCGTCGAGCTTTCGCCGCACAAGCAACAGAAGTTCCTGCCTCTCCTCCTTGGTTAGAAGGAGGATCGAAATATCGAAGTTTGGATTCTTCACCGCTCGTCCTCCGATCCCATGAACTGCTCCCTCTCGTGCCACCCGGCGTAGGCCGTATGAGGAACGGAGTTGTCCTCACAGTCCCCTGAGGCACAGAGCACCCAGCCTGCATGTACCATTACCTCGTCCTCCGGAACGTAGGTTAAGCACCGATCACAGAGGACCATCTCGACATCATCATTCTCCGGTTCCGTTTCGACAGGCGCCTCGCACTTGGCCTTACAGAGCCACTTGCCCTCCCGCAAGAATGCGTGTCGCTTCGGAATGGTGCACGTGCACTTCTCGCACACGACCGTGCTGTCCGGAAACGGCTCCTCCTTCTTCTCTTTCGGCTCCTCCTTCTTGATGAGCCGGAGCTGCGTCGGATCGTGATCCATCGCGGTCGCCTCCGCCAAGGTCAGCATTCCCTTGAGCCACTTCTCGTTCAGTTGCTCGTCGTGCAGCTCCCAAGCGTCGTAGAGCTCACAGTAGATGTCAATCAGCCAGTCCTCAACGAGGTCGTCATTGAAGTTGGCATCGTACATCAGCCACTTCGCAAACGGCACCGAGATATCAAGTTCCTCAGCCGCAGCGTTCAGTGCAGGATCACTACTGATGATGTTGCCGAAGCCCTTTCCGATCATGTACTCGCCCTTCAGGACACACGGGTGACAGATCAGGTAGCCGCTGACGTTCTCGCACTCGTCCACCTTTGTCACCTTGTTACAGGAGATGCAGGGAATCGACTCAATCTTCTCCCCACCCCGCCACAGTGTGATGAGCTTCCTCATCTGCGCACGCGCCCGCTTGCTATGGCTCTCAGCATTCTTGGCAACTATGGGCCTGAATGCCTCACAGTCGCCCCAGGTATTTAGTACCTTGCCGCTGTAATCAGTACCTGCATGCATCCATCTCTTCTCACCGCACATACAGTACTCATCACGCCAGTCGTAATCGCCTGTGCGCGAGTGGGTACTTGTGGTAGCCGGACGCGGATACGAATACGTAGGCCGGGGCTCTTCCTTAACCTTGAAGGCGAGCTTCTCCACCTTGCCGTCTTCGACGTAGAGAATGTTTCCCTCCTTCAGGAAGTCGATGTTCCGAAGGCCTGGCTCCGTTCCGAATGTAAGCCGCCACGCGTCCTTGATGACGCTCATCTCAGATGCCCACACCAGCACGTTATCCGTCTCGTACACGACAAGAGGATTGGATGGGCCCTTCGCCAGAACGAGGGTCTCCGGGAAGTCACGCGGATTCATCGCCGCGATTGCAAACCCGCCCTTAAGCTCTTGGAGTGCTAGGTGCACCTTGTCGATTCCGTGCTTGGAGATCATCGCGGGAATGATCTCCGTATCGACCTGCCCGATACGGTCGAGCTCGTGCTCCCTGAAGAGCTCGTCGTCGTTGCTGATGTGCCCATTGTGCGTCACGAACGTGTAGCCCGACTGCACCGGATGGTTGTTGTTGTTGTCTGAAGGCTCACCCTTCGTAGCCCACCTCGTGTGACACAAAACCATGCGAGCATCCTCGCCGATCGAGTGACGCACGACGCAGAACTCCGTTGCGGTCAGCGGACGCTTGTCTAGGTATGCGCCCGGATCTGCCGGCTTTGAGTACACGAAGCCTGACGCATCTCGTCCGCGATGCTCGATTCCTAGCAGAAGAAAGTCCACGAACATCTCCAGCGTGTGCTGCTGCGTGAACCCCTTTCGCCTATTTGGATCCTTGATGTAGATTCCTGCGATTCCGCACATCTACGCCACCACCTCTCTTTCTCTTCGACTCATCTCTTCCAATTGGCCCATCCTTTCCTCGGAAAGCATCATTCCGATTTCGCAGTTTCTGATGCAGTAAAGCAGTGACTGCCGCTCATCGACGGTAAGCGGAAGCTCCGTCATGATAAAGTCCAGTCGAGGCTGCCACGCATCGACAAGCTCAACCTGATCTCTCGGATCCATTCCCTTGACAGGCTGTCGGTTAAAGGCCAGCCCTGGGAAGGCCGTATTGGGATTCTTGATCTCTGGTATCTCGATAGCCTTCGCCACGAGAGCCTGGCACAGAGCCAGGTAAGCGTGCATCTTACGCGGGTTAGCCGTGGTGTTAAACAACCTGAACTCGAACGTGCACTTGTGCAGCGGACATGTGCACTCGTCGTAGAACGAGTTAGCCGCAGCTCCACACGAACACCCGCTCGTGAATGCCCTGAAGTAGTTCAGGAATGACAGGGCGTAATAGTGATCGTCGTGTGATCCGCCTCGTCCGCCCCTGTTCTGCATGAAGTCGACCTTACGCGTGAACTTAGGAGCAGGTCGCGCACCGTTATTTCCTTGACACGCTCGGTGAAACGGCCAAAATGCGGCCGCGATCCTGAACAGAGGATCTTCCAGATAGGTAAAGATATGACTCAGGTTAAACGCCTGAGGCAACCCTACCCGATCCGCGGAAACGTGGATGTGCACCCCAGCCCGCAGGTCGAGCTTAAGCGCGCCTGCGTGTACCATTTCTCGTACCTGCTGCAAGGTGTCATTCAAGTTCCGAACGTCTCTCGCCTCTGCCATGTTGATCGGGCCCATGACGAGCTCCCAGTCCACCGAGCTATCCTGCTCGACGACACAGAATCTCGAACGACCGTCGCCCTGGTTGTACCCAGCCATCTCCGGGTACTCAGCGAGACCCATACGATGGAGATGCCGTGCGAGGTACGTTCCGTTCATCGTGCCGTTTCCGCCTTCGAGCTCGATACCACATAGCCTGATGCTCTCCCGGCCCGGAATGGTGGGCATCCGCTCGAGTGTGGGATTCTCCGTTTCGTCCGCGGTCTCGATCAAGCCCAACCTAAGCGCTCGGGTACAGCGATGACAAACGAGTCCGACGTCGGCAAACTCGCTGGTAACGAGCGGGGTCGTCGGATCAAGACCCTCAGCGTCGATCGTGTTGCAGTTCGGACACAGCCTATCCTCACAGTCCGAGCAAACAACACCGACGGGCGTTCCGTGACGGTCACTCATCATCGCGGGTTGGGGATCTTCCCAGACCCACTCCATCAGCATTCCGCAGTTGGAGCACTCAGCATGCTGAGCATGCTCTCCACAGAATCGCCACTCTTCATAATCTGGCATCATGTGCGTACATCCCTGGTGTCCGCACGCGATACCGCAGTCTTGGCAGCAACCGTTCCGAATCTGACCTCGACTGTTAAGCTCGTAGAAGACTCGGTTGCCAGAGCGTCCGCAGTTCGGACACCACATCAGGTGATTGGTCTCCGGACACACCACCGTTTCAGCTGGGTGCTGTTGCTGACAGTCGTGACAATGATACGCAGGAAGTCGATGCCAGGTTCGCCAGTTGGCACAGATGGTTGACTCTGGCCCTACGTAAAACATATATGGAACGTGACTCGACCCGATCGGAACGGAGTCAATATTCTCTCGCGTGAAGATCCGGTTGTAGTCCGTAGACACGCCTACGAGCTTGTACTCGTGCTCCTCAGCCCAAGCCTCCAAGCTATCGTATGCTACACCAATTGAAGGTACCTTATCCTCTGGACACGTCGCACCCTCAATGAGGGAGGTTCTCCAGATTTCCTGGAAAAGGACCTCAATCGTCGCGCAGCCCGTCAACGGATCGTCCGTGTACAGCGCACGGAAGCCCTTCGGCAGGTTCTGCAGTCCCTCTCTAATGGGAGTTGCCATTACACCTCCTTTCTGCTCGTCCGTCGTTTAGTGCGTGGGCGGCTTACGCCGCAGCAGCGCGGGAAAGTTCCAGATCTTGTGGAAGAAGTGATGCGTCCAGTACGCGACGCCGCCTCCGATGAACTCGGGCCACATCTTCTTCAGATACTCGAACGCATTTTGAATTCCTGACAAGTCAGGATTCATGCTTGCTTCCTTCCTGAAAGCGACCCCGGCCGGGTGGTTCCGTGCTTCCTGAACTCAGGCAGCGCGTCCCAGATTCTCTGTCGGGCCGCAAGGACCTTCCGAGCCTTCTTCTTCCGTGATTTCGCCAACCGGCGCACCTCCTTACCGCTCGTTTTTGCGATTCGATTTATTGTAATTGCAACAGGTCGTGAATGTCAGGGTTCGCTAAAACCCGTAGCCGTTGGGGGAATCCTGAATGACTCCCGAAACTTCCTTCCGACCCCAGCGAAAGGTATTCCTCCAGATCGCGCCCTCGTACACGGAGATCGGTGCGTGGTAGATCTCGCACAGTTCATGTGCAATTTGGTTCGCAACGTCGGAGTATTGGCTCAAAGCGAACTCGTCCTTGTTCTCTCCCGAGGTATCGAAGGTCGGTTCTCTGCCCTTGCCCGCCCGCCGATGGATGTAGATGTGGAACATCAGGCTCCTTTCTTTAGCCCTTCAAGTTCCTTGAGGATTTCCACGCACTCCTCTACGAACTTACCGGGCGACATGATCCCGTCTGCGTGTAGGTAACGCTTGTGCAATGGGCCTCCGTAATGATACGTAATGGACAAACTTGCCCCGGTCCACATTGAGTTGTATCCTTCAGGATCCCACGACATTGGGTCGTCACCAGGGTCCAACTCGAGTTCAACGTCTGTGATCAAGTCAGGATTCGTGATCTCCCTGTTTCCTCGAGCCTGCTCGTGCCTGAAAACCCAGACCGCGCAAGCTCGCTCGTAAATGTTCTCAGGAGATTCCACACTTCAGCCTCCAAGCGAGGTCGCGCCAAGGACGTCCTGCGTCTGAGTCGCGGTAGTCGCGATCGTCGAGGTGACCTTTCTCGTGGTACGTCTCGTCGGTATCGGTTCCCCATGACGTGTACTCCTCTAGGTCGAGAGGGTACTTACCCTCGCTTTCCCTGTACTCGTTCAGGAGCTCCACGTACGCAGCCTTCGGGTATGCATTGCAACGCCCGTACGGGTGGAAGATCCCGCCTGAAATGTCGATCGTCACGTGCGGGGTTCCGTCAGGCTCTCTAAGCGAGAGGTACTCGCCCCACTCGCAGGCACCTGAGTCCTTTCCCCCGAGACAATGACCCATGAAGAAGCCCTCGATGGACTGGTCATCGTGCGTCAGGATCTCGAGCGTCCATCCGTTCGAGCAGGTGAACACTACCTCGCGTCCGGAGTACGGCTTCTCCATCTTGCGCACGTCCCGACCCCGAGGGGTCGGGAACGTGTGCCGCTCCGCTACGAGCTTCGCGAACTCCGCGTTCACGAAATGTACTCCTTCTCAAGGCGGGCAATATCCTCGATGAAGAGTGACATAGGACTACCCGCCATCGCTTCTTCGTCGTGGTGTGACTGAAGATCACGAAGAAGAGAATCGGGAACGTTCTCCTTTAGAATACCCTTACTCTTCAGAAAGTTACCGACCTCCTCCGGTTCCCACTGCTCCATCGCTCGCGAGTAAAGCTCGTCGGGAATCAGCACGCCAACAGCGCACTTGCTTCCGTCAGGAGCACGGTACTGGCAGGTCAGTCCCCCAACTTGGATTTTCTCGATTGCGTACCGAGCGTTTGGTCGAGAGAAGTACTGCCGAATCTTTGTGAGAACCTGCCTCGTGGAGTAGGGACTCTTGGGAATTGCCGTTGCCGTCACGCAACCTCACCGCCTTTCAGCTTGAGAACGATTGAGAGAAGATCCTTCGTGTTGCCCTCGATGTGGGCGACCAGGATCTGATCGAGAAGAGACTCGAACTGCTCGGGCGGATCCGCCACACGAGTCTCATCCTCGAACACCCGTATACCGGGCTC